>JAEEGL015031521.1_pt1 | contig 32516 bp, 26 predicted proteins | sample 9134231 | NCBI WGS metagenome assembly JAEEGL01 (sample SAMN16246548, study PRJNA631951) | gut metagenome | biome: gut microbiome; feature: rumen; material: fiber-attached | host: Bos | place: Iran: Karaj | collected 2018-10
GCTGGATTCTACTCTGAAGTGCAACGCTTTGAAGCCTGACAGTATAACTTTACTGTCATAACCAGAAAAGCGACTGAGGATGAGATACAAGCATTTAACAAGGGAGCAGCGATATACGATTGAGTCATTGCTGCAGACACCGATGAGCTTGAGGGAGATTGGAGAAGTGATCGGAGTCAGTACAGGAACGGTGAGCCGTGAGATCAGGAGGAACTGCGATATGCGAGGCTACCATCGGTACCGATGGCAACTTGCTCAAAAGAAGTATGAAAGAAGGATGAAGGCACGGCGACACTACCTGAAGTTCACCGATGAGATGCTTGCCGAGATAGAATGGAAACTGAACCACAGGCCCCGTAAGTCGCTAGGTTACAGGACCCCGTCGGAATATTGCAAACAATTATTTAACTTTGACTTTTGAAGTGTGTTGCACTTTAATTTAGAATTCACCGTTTATAATAAGTGAATTTACCACTTTTCCATGAAAAAACGTATATTGGGAAGTCAGATTGGGTATTTTATGGATTTCGCATGTTGGGATTCAGGATGGTCAAGATAACGGTTGCCTTGTTGGTGGGCATATGGGCTGCGGTCCCTGGTGGGGCTATCGACCGTATGGCGGTCGTGTCGCGCCACAATCCTGTCACCACATTTTCGACCAAGAGTCCAGCTCAAGTCGGCAACGGCCGTTTCGCATTCGGAGCCGACATCACAGGACTCCAGACATTCCACGTTTTCAACACTATGAGCGACTGGGGCTGGCACTCTTTCCCTCTCCCGGAAGGCGTTTCTGTGTCGGATTACAAGCCTGTAGAAATCGAGACCTGGGGCCGGAAGATTCCATATATCCTAAGTAATCCTGACTGCCCGGAAATATCTGACTGGCTGCGTTATAACCCTCACCGAATCAACCTGGGCAGGATTGGCTTCGTGCTCCTGAAAAGTGACGGGAGCCGGGCAGTGGAAAGCGATCTGACGGACACCCGCCAGGAAACGGATCTCTGGACTGGGATAGTAAGCAGCCGCTTCGTCCTGGACGGGGAGCCGGTCTCGGTCCGGACAGCATGCCATCCGACCCTGGATATGATTTCGATCCATGTGGAGTCTCCCCTGCTCCAGACCGGAAAGATAGGCATATGCCTGGACCTTCCATATGCGGTCAATAAGAATCATGAAATAGGGACGGTCGGGGATTTCGCGAGTCCCGGGAAGCATATGAGCGAACTGGCTTTGAAGGGGCCGGGGCGGGGCGTGATAACGCATACGATGGATGACACCGCGTATTCGGTCGCGATCGAGTGGAGCGGCGAGGCAGTCCTGTCGCGGCTGAAGGAGGACGCCCATGAGTACCGCCTGATGCCTGGCACTGGTGGGGCCTTCGATGTCACCGTCCTGTTCAGTCCGGAGGGAAGGCTAGCCTCTGTGGAGCAGCCCGAAGTCTGGGAGGTCGAGCGTGCCTCAGCCGAATCCTGGGAGAGCTACTGGATGAGCGGCGCGGCGATTGACCTGAGCGAGAGCACCGACCCGCGCTGGAAAGAGCTGGAACGCAGGATAGTACTATCGCAATTCCTGATGAGGCTGAATGAGGCCGGGGACTTCCCGCCCCAGGAATCAGGACTGGTCAACAACGGATGGTACGGCCGCTTCCACTGGGAGATGATATGGTGGCACGGAGCCCATTTCCTGCTATGGAACCGCCCGGAGTGCGTTGACGGCTACCTGTCCAAATACAGCGAGTTCATGGATGAGGCCATTGCACGGGCCTCTTCTGAAGGCCGAAAGGGAGCGAAATGGCCGAAATGTACCGGAAACTTCAACCGGGAATGGCCCTGCGAGCCGCACGCCATGCTTTGCTGGCAGCAACCCCATCCCATATGGTTCGCCGAGCAGGAGTACCGCATGAATCCCTCGAAGGAAGTGATGGAGAAGTGGGCGGATGTAGTCGTGAACACGGCCGACTATATGGCCGATTATGTCTTCTGGGACGAGGCTGGAAAGCGATATGTCATCGGGCCGCCGGTGATTCCGGTTTCCGAGAATACCAAGATGATGGAAACCCTGAATCCTATCTTCGAACTGGGCTACTGGCGGTTCGGACTGCGCGTAGCCCTGGACTGGGCAAAACGCCTGAAACTGCCAGCCAAGAGGGTCAGGGCCTGGAAAGACGTGCTTTCAAAACTCTCGGATCTTCCTGTTGAAGATGGGTACTACATAACCCATGAGTGGATGAAAGACATGTGGACCGATTACAATTTCGAGCATCCGGCACTAACCGGCATCTATGGCTGGCTGCCAGGTGACGGAGTGGACACCGAGACGTTCCGGCGAACGTTCTACCGAGTTCTGGAATCCTGGCAAAAGGACCGCATGTGGGGCTGGGACTATCCGATGCTGGCAATGGCCGCAGCCAGGCTGGGCGATCCGGAAACGGCGGTCGACCTGCTTTGCACCACGGCCAGCAAGTTCGCCTTCGACGAGCATGGCCTTGCGGATATGTATCCGTACCCATATTTCCCGGCCAATGGCGGCCTCCTCACGGCCGTTGCCATGATGTGTGCAGGCTGGGACGGGATTCCTGGTGGGGCTGATTCTGTTGCCGCTGGTGGGGACGGTTCCGGGGCCGCTGGTGGGGCCCCCGGCTTCCCGAAAAACGGGCGCTGGACAGTGCGTTACGAAGGATTCCACAGGATGATGTAGTTTTCGTGCGTGGTGAGGAAACATCTGTTAGTCAACGTTTTAAATAAAGTCCCTATCCCGAAATCGAGATAGGGACTTTCGTCTTTTCGCTGATTATCAAGTCTTTCTGTATCACGGGCCGGTAAACCATTTTCAGGACCAGACGCCAGGGCAGAACGACGCGCGGGCATGCTGGGCAGAAGGTCAGGCAGACCGAGATTCCGCTTCGCTTCGCTCGCGCTATCTCGCGGGGCTCCTTAATGGATACCAAACATGAGGCGCCACGAACCTTCGGTTCGCCTGGGCTTTTCGTTTCCCGGGCTGATATGAGCAAGCTCAACCAGCCCGGGGAAACGAAAAAGCACCACAGCATACGCTGCGGCGCCTCATGTTTGCGGAGAGACCGAGATTCGAACTCGGGAAACCCTTTAGGGGTTTACACGCTTTCCAGGCGTGCCTCTTAAGCCACTCGAGCATCTCTCCAGGACTTATTCGTATTTGGGACTGCAAAAATAAGAAAATCCTTTCTATTCCCAAAATTTTAAAAATATTTTGAAATAATTCCGAAAAAGATTCGTTTTGGCACGAAAATCGCCTATTGTGCAGTCAGAGACATAAATAAAAAAATAAGCTAGAGAGATATAACAGTTGAATAAGTGAAGAACGAAAAAGGCCTGTCGTGACGACATGCCTTTTTTCGTTTATTGCCCGGATAGGAGGAAGCACCTACTGCAAGCTTCCGCCCACTATATCCAGAATCTCCGAAGTGATCTTCTGCTGGCGGCCCTTGTTGTACTCCAAGGTCAGGTCCGAGAGAAGCTCGTTACCATTGTCCGTCGCAATCTGCATAGCCACAGTCCTGGCCGCATGCTCAGCAGCCGAAGAATCCAGCAGCACAGTGTAAACCTTCAGACGCGTAGAAAGCGGCATCAGACGCTCCAGCAAAACCTCCCGGGAAGGCTCCACGATGTAATCGCATCCCCCCTCTCCGCCATGGAGAGAAAGCGGCAGGTAAGTCTCCCGCACCGAAGGCTGCGAAGAAGTAGAAGCGAAATGATTATAAACCAGTTCCACACGGTCATATGTCCCGTCCAGATAGAGGTCCATTATCTTCTGCGCCAGTTCGGCCGCCGGGGCATAAGACGGCTTGTCCGAAAGCTTGGAAAAATCCTCCGGCGAAGCATATCCCAGGCGCTTCATCGCATCGGCCATCTTCCTTCCGACCGAATAGACAGTGATGTCCGAAGGCTTAAGACCCGCATTGCGGTACTCCGATATGACCGCCTTCACAGCACGGACAGCATTCGAATTGAAAGCCCCGCACAGTGACGAATTGGACGCGAAAGCGATTATCGCAACCCGGCGAACCTCACGCTGCTCCATCAGCGCGGCCGAACCGGAAGCCCCGCCGGACACGGAAACGCCTTCGGCCATAAGATGGACCAGCACATTGTGGAGTTTGCGCTCATATGGAAGCATATTCGCGATAGCCCCCTGAGCACGGTGCAGTTTCGCCGAAGCCACCATCTTCATCGCAGAAGTGATCTTCAGCGTACTTCGCACCGAATTGATGCGTCCCTTTATTTCCTTGAGCGACGGCATCCTACTGCTTGAACTGCAAAACTACCATCGAGGCCTCGGACTCGATAACCGAAGTCAGTGATTCATCGAACTTTCCTTCAGAGAGGGCCTCAAGGACATCAGTATGCGAAGAACGCATCCTCTCCAGGAAAGAATCCTGGAACGCACGCACCTTGTCAATGGGGATATCCTCCATCAGGGCATGGGTGCCGCAATAGAGAATCGCAATCTGCTCACCGACAGGCATAGGCGAATACTTCGGCTGGATAAGGAGCTGGTTGTTCTTGCGCCCCTTGTCCAAAGTCATGGCAGTCACCTTGTCCACATCGGAGGAGAACTTTGAGAAAGTTTCCAGCTCCTCGTACTGGGCCTGGTCGATCTTCAAGGTACCGGCGACCTTCTTCATGCTCTTCACCTGGGCGCTTCCTCCAACCCTGGACACCGAGATTCCGACATTGATGGCAGGCCTGAACCCCTGGTTGAACAGGGAGGACTCCAGGTAGATCTGGCCGTCGGTGATGGAAATCACATTGGTCGGAATATAGGCTGAGACGTCTCCAGCCTGGGTCTCGATGATCGGAAGGGCAGTCAGAGAACCTCCTGCCTTCACCTTCCCCTTCAGGGACTCCGGGAGGTCGTTCATCTGCTCGGCAACCTCCTGCTGGTCGATGATCTTAGCCGCCCTCTCGAGAAGACGGGAATGAAGGTAGAACACGTCACCCGGATAAGCCTCGCGTCCCGAAGGACGGCGCAGGATCAGGGACACCTCGCGATAGGCCACGGCCTGCTTGGACAGGTCATCATATACCACCAGGGCGTCACGTCCGGTGTCGCGGAAATACTCCCCTATGGCAGCACCCGCGAAAGGAGCATAGTATTGAAGCGCGGCAGGATCGGCCGCAGTAGCGGAAACGACTATCGTATAGTCCATTGCGCCACGCTCACGCAGGCTCTCCACAATAGCGGCCACTGTCGAAGCCTTCTGGCCTACAGCGACATATATGCAATAGACCGGATTGCCGGTCTCGAAGCCGGGACGCTGGTTTATGATGGTGTCGATCGCTATGGAAGTCTTGCCGGTCTGGCGGTCGCCGATAATCAGCTCCCTCTGTCCCCTTCCTATAGGGATCATAGCGTCGATCGACTTGATACCGGTCTGGAGAGGTTCGTTAACGGGCTGACGGAAAACGACTCCGGGAGCCCTTCTCTCAAGAGGCATCTCCACGAAATCCCCGGTGACCGGGCCCTTGCCGTCCAGCGGATTGCCCAGGGGATCCACTACCCTTCCGAGCATGTTCTCACCCACACGGATAGAGGCGATCCTCCCTGTCCTGCGGACGGTCATCCCTTCAGTGACCTCATCAGTCGGGCCGAGAAGGACCGCACCCACATTGTCCTCCTCAAGGTTCATGACGACTCCCATGACCCCGCTTTCGAATTCGAGAAGCTCGCCTGCTTCGGCGTTAACCAGTCCCCACATACGCGCGACTCCGTCGCTGACCTGAAGGACCTTGCCCATCTCGTCGAAGCGTGCATCGCTGCCTATCCCCTTCAGCTGCTGAAGGAGGATCTGGGAGATTTCGCTGGGCCTTATGCTATCTGCCATATGCTTAAATATTCAAATGATCTTCATTAATGGGCGGCATTCATCTCCATGAATCCGCGCCTGATAGTTTCGAGCTGTGTCTTGACGGAAGCATCTATCAGCCAGTCATCCACCTCGAAAACAAAGCCCCCGACTATGTCGGGTTTTACCTCGGTGGTCATCTGCACCGAACAGCCGGTGTTCTTCCTGACGAACTCCTCCAGCTGCTCCTCCAGGGAGCGCGACGGAGACGTCACCGTCAGATGGCACAGTTTGATCTTCCTGGACCGGTACCAGAGCCTCTGGAAGGAAGAAAAGATGTAACGGAGCAATGAAACACGCCCGGAGCGTATCACCAGAGTGATGAACTGCCTGAGTTCCGGAGCGAGCTTTTTGCCCCCGAGGACCGACTCGAAAAGCTGCAGTTTGCCGGAAACGGGCAGATCCCCCCGCCCTTCCAGCACGCGACGCAGCTGCGGAACCGACGACAGGGCCTGGGACAGAGTAAGGGTCTGGGCCAGCACCTCCTCCCCGCCTCCCGTCTCATCGACGAGAAGCAGGAGTGCCCTGGCATATCTTGAAGAAATCAGACCCGTATCCATATGCTCAGCCCTCCTTGTTCAGATCCCTGTCGGTAAGTTCCCCCGCAAGTTTCTCAGCATATTCCTGCTGTCCCCCCTGCGCATCGAGTTCACGGCGAAGCACCTTTTCGGCGATTGCCACCGACAGGTCTGCGACCTGGCGGCGGATGTCCCTCACGGCATTGTCCCTCTCAAGGGCGATCTCCGCGCGGGCGGCAGAGAGGATCTTCAAAGCCTCCTCCCCAGCCTGGACCTTCGCCTCGGCAATTATGCGCTCCTTCTCGGCGGAAGCCTCCTGAAGCATCTTCAGCTGCTCCGCCCTGGTCTTGTCAATGAGCTCCTTCTGCTCCCTGGCCAGTCCATGCATTCTCTCCTCGGCCACCTGAGCATCCTTCAAGGCTTTCCGGATCCCATCCGTCCGTTTCTCGACCATATTGGTCACGGTGGGGAGTCCGACCTTTGCAAGGATGAAGAACAACAGGCCGAAGACCAGGACCATCCAGAAGATGAGTCCTATGTCAGGAGTCACAAGGGACATGGCAGGCTACTTGACGAACAGGCCGAGAACACAAGCGATGATTGCAAACAAAGCGGCACCCTCGATCATACCGGCAACGATGATCATGCTGGAACGAAGGTTACCTGCGGACTCGGGCTGACGGGCCATGGCTTCCATGACGGCCTGACCAATCTTTCCGATTCCATATGCAGCGGCGAAAGCAGCTATAGCAGCTCCGATGACGCAACCGAACTTGCCGAGAGATGCTCCGGCAACTGCCTGAAGGATTGTGAAAAGTAACATGATGTTATAGTTTAAGATTGTTTATATGTTTCATTCTTTCTGGTGAGCCAGGCCGATGTAGATCGACGACAGCATGGTGAACACAAAGGCCTGGATAAAGGAAATAAGCAGCTCGAGTACATCGAGGAACAAGCCGAAAGCCACTGACACTATGGTCATTCCGCCCAGCAGCAGGCCTCCGTACTTGGCCATGATGAAGATAAGGCACATTACGCTCAGTATCTGGATGTGGCCAGCGAGCATATTCGCAAAAAGCCTCACGGTAAGGGACACCGGCTTCATGAGGGCGCTGAACACCTCGATAACCGGCATAATGGGTTTCAGGAACCCGGGCACGTCCGGGAGGAAGATTTCCCTATAGTACTCCTTGTTCCCGAAAAGATTTACTATGAAGAAAGTAAATAGTGCGAGGACCAGGGTACAGGCTATGTTTCCAGTGAGGTTGGCCCCGCCCGGGAAGATCGGGATAATCCCCAGGAAATTGTTGGTGATTATGAACAGGAAGACAGTGATCAGGTAAGGAGAATACTTCTTGTAGTCCTCCTCACCAATGTTCTCCCTGGCCATCTCATGGATCATCATTATGACCGGTTCCATGAACGCCGCCAGCCCCTCCGGAGCCTTCTTCTCGCTGTCGTGGGTCCTGTACCAGCGAGCAGTAAGGAGCACTATTACCAGGATCAGCAGGGAGCTGATCATAAGGGACAGCACGTTCTTCGTAATGGAAAGGTCCAGCGGACGCGTGACGCTGCCGTCAGGGGCGACCTCAACCAGCTTGTTGGAGTATTTCAGCTCGTCGGACTGGATCCGGAAACCTTCATATGTCTCACCTTCAGCTATATGCTTCGATGAGAAGACATGCCACCCGCTGGTCTTGGAGTAGAGGATAACAGGAAGGTAGATAGCCACCGGATGGCCCTTCCACGTCCACATATGCCATTCATATGAATCTCCGATATGGCTGAAAATGACATCTGAAACGTTGATTTCGGAAGTGTCGGATGCCTCTTTTCCCGCTGCAGACGCCGCAATCGCCGGCGCACAGGGAACGAGCGTCAGCAACAGAAGGCATATGCAGAAGAATCTTTTCATATCTCGGCGCACACTTCGACCTTGTTATTCCTCACCTCCGCGAATCCGGACCGGATCGCGAGACTGTTCTCACCGTCCGCACTTTCATATGTGATCGTCCCGGCCTCGAGAGAGGATATGATCGGCGCGTGGTCTTTGAGGACTTCGAACGGGCCGATGGTTCCGGGAAGGAAGACCTTGCAGACGTCTGTACTGACAATCGTCTCCTCCGGAGTGATGATCTCGAGTCTTATGGGATAATCAGGCATATGACAGGCTATCAACTCTTTTTCGCCCTGGCGAGCATGGCCTCGCCCTTCTTGATTACATCCTCGATGGTGCCGCAGTTAAGGAAGGCCTGCTCAGGCAGGTAGTCGCACTCGCCGTCAAGGATCATGTTGAATCCCTTGATGGTGTCCTTGATGTCCACCATCACTCCGGGCACGCCGGTGAACTGTTCCGCAACCGCAAACGGCTGTGAGAGGAACCTCTGCACCCTCCTGGCGCGGTTCACCGTGAGCTTGTCCTCCTCTGAGAGCTCGTCCATACCGAGTATGGCTATGATGTCCTGGAGCTCTGCGTTACGCTGAAGGATCTGGATCACCCTCTGGGCGCAGTCGTAATGCTCCTGGCCTATGATCTCGGGATCGAGGATCCTGGAGGTGGAATCGAGCGGGTCCACTGCGGGATAAATTCCCATTTCTGTAATCTTACGGCTCAGGACAGTGGTGGCGTCCAGATGGGCGAAGGTAGTGGCCGGCGCCGGGTCGGTAAGGTCGTCAGCCGGAACGTACACTGCCTGCACCGAAGTGATGGAGCCGTTCTTGGTGGAAGTGATCCTCTCCTGCATATGTCCCATTTCAGTGGCCAGTGTAGGCTGGTAACCCACTGCCGAAGGCATACGCCCGAGAAGGGCGCTGACCTCGGATCCGGCCTGGGTGAAACGGAAGATGTTGTCTATGAAGAGAAGGATATCCTTCGGATCATCCGGATCGGCTGAGTCCCTGAAGGACTCGGCCATTGTAAGGCCGCTCAGGGCCACACTGGAACGGGCTCCGGGAGGTTCGTTCATCTGTCCGAAGACCATTGCGACCTGGGACTCGTTTATCTTTTCCCTGTCCACCTTGGAGAGGTCCCAGTGGCCTTCCTCCATGGACTTCACGAACTCGTCACCGTACTTGATGACGTTGGACTCGATCATCTCGCGAAGCAAGTCGTTACCTTCCCTGGTGCGCTCGCCGACTCCGGCAAATATTGAGAAACCGCCCAGCTTCTTGGCTATGTTGTTGATGAGTTCCTTGATAAGCACGGTCTTGCCCACGCCGGCGCCTCCGAAGAGTCCGATCTTGCCACCCTTAAGGTAGGGCTCCAGCAGGTCGATGACCTTGATCCCTGTGAAGAGGACCTCCTGTGAAGTGGTGAGATCGTCGAACTTGGGGGGCTCGCGGTGGATGGGAAGATGGTTGGTCCTGTCCAGCGGTCCGAGACCGTCTATGTCCTCTCCCGTTACATTCAACACCCTGCCCCTGAGCTGTTTCCCTACAGGCATGATAATCGGGCCATGGGTATTGACCACTTCCATCCCCCTGCGGAGACCGTCGGTCGAATCCATTGCCACGCACCTGACCGTGTCTTCCCCGATGTGCTGGCGGGCCTCGATAACGAGTTCCTTCCCGTCATCCTTGCGGACCGTCAGGGCATCGTAAATCTTCGGGAGCTCCTTGGATGCGTCCTCGGCTGACACGTCGAAATGGACGTCCACTACCGGGCCGATGATCTGTGAAATATGTCCTGTTATCTTTGGCATATGTCCTTGTTGTTATTTGATCCCGTACTTGCGGAGGATGCGGGTAATCTTCTTGCAGACGGATGCGGCCCATAAATAATAGCCGTAGTCTCCGGGATGGGTGCCGTCTACCGTTGTGTCGTGCATGTCGGAAGTAGCGTCGGAATGAATGAAATACACGTCTTTGTACTTCTTCACCGCCTGGGCCATGAGCTTCTCCGCCATTTCGTACTTGGCCTGCTCGTCCCTGTTCTTGATGGAGTTGAAGTTCCTGTTCTCACGCCATATGGTGCTCATGAAGATCATCGGGACCCCGGGTTTTGCGGACTGGATGGTCTCGATGAACTTGAAGAGGTTCTGCTCGACGGTGGCTGCGCTTCCGTTGGAGAAAGAATCGAAGACGAAGGCATCGACGTCGGCGTCCTTGAGGGCATTGGCGAACTGCGGCTGCATGCGGCAGTCACCGCTGACCCCGAGGCTGCAGAACTGCATGCCGGTCATCCTGGTAAGGTAACCCGGGACGGTGAGTCCGGCGCGGGTAGTGCTGGCCCCGTGCATGAAGCTTGAACCGTGGATGCATATCCTGTGGCGGAAGGGCGCGTCTCCGGCCTCTATCCTGCTTCCTTCCCTCGTGCCTATCTTGACTGATGTCTCTTTGCTATAAGTCGGGAGATACAATATGCACTCCTTCATGCTGTCATCCATATAGTTGACCAGCAGGCGGTTCGTGCCGTTCTCCTTCTCGACGTCGGTCCCGCTGCAGGCAACTCCTGCCCAGAGCCACTGGCCGTTCTTCTTGATGTAGAGGTCGAAGCCCCTGGTAGCGAATCCCGATGCACCGCCCCCTGTGATGAAGGAGTATTCCGGCTTCACTGTAATTATCGGGGAATCGGTCTTGAAAGAAACGATTATGCCTGTGGACATTTCCAGGAGATGGATGTCCTTCTCATCCCATCCGCCGTACTTGGTGAAGTCCATCCTCTGATAGGGATTCGGGGTCTGGGGGAACACCTTACCGACGAGAGTAAGATCGGAAGCTTCTGTAAACTGGAATGTTACATCTTTCATCTCCTGTGCGGCCACGGAAAAGACCGACACGACACAGACAAGTAAAAGAATCAGCCGTTTCATATCTCTAGTTATTTCAAATTGTAAATATACACATTTTTTGTCACACGGCGGTTACCGGGAGGCGTGTACCGTTATCGGAAGGCTGGCGGATTTAAGCCCGGGAGCAGAAACTTCCAGGGTGGCGTTTCCAGCTACGTCGGAGGCAGCCACTATGACGGTTGTCCTTCCGGAGAAGGCCGGCATGCTGGGCTCTTGGAAGGGGTACAGGCAGGTCGGGTCGCCGTTGGCAGCAGCCCTGAACGAGGCAGTCCCGGTAACGCTGAAGGACAGCAGGTCAGATGCCTCAGGGCACAGGTTCCCGTCTTTGTCGACGACGGAGGCGGTGACATAGAGTAGGTCCTTGCCTCCGGCTTCGAGCCCGCCTGAGGCGCTCTGCTGCGGCTTTCCGTCGAAGATTTCCGAATAGTCAGCGCAGCTGGCAGTCAGGACTATGTGGTCCGGGGCGCCGGCGGTCCGGACATATGCGGTGTCCTTCGCCTCGCCGGACGAGTCATATGCTATCACCTTCAGCTCACCTGCCTGGTACGGGACGGCGGGCCATATGAGCCTGTAGCGCCCGTCGAGCTGTTCGCATTGTCCTCCCTGGGTGCGTCCGTCTTCGGCCGGCATCCAGGAACCATATGTCCCTGAGGGTTTTGCTTCTTTCTTGAAATTGTCCGTGGGGCTCCCGGCACGGTGGAGACGCCCGCCTTTGGCGTAGTCCGCGCGGGTTGTCTTGCGTACCCTGCCCATGGAGACTCCGTTGACGAAGAGCTCTGCTTCGGGCCAGGAAGTGTAAACGTACACCGGGACGTCCAGCTTGCCACCTTTGCCGGCAGCCTCTTCCTCCCAGTTCCAGTGCGGAAGCACATGGAGGGTCGGGGATTCGGTATTCCAGACAGAGCGGAAGAGCCAGTAGCGGTCCTTGGGAATGGAGGCCAGGTCGACTATTCCGAACATGGACGAATGGTTGGGCCAGGAATTCACTCCATATGGCGTGGGCTCCCCGAGATAGTCCCAGCCTGTCCAGACGAACTGGCCGAGGGTCCAGGGATAGTCTTCCGCCAAGGCGAAATCTACGTCGGGAGTGTTGGACCACCTGGCGGCATCCTGGTCATATGCGGAGCACTGGTGGTCTGGGTCCATGGCGCTGAAGCGCTTCTCTGCCGGGAGCTTGTAAACTCCGCGGGAGGAAAGCGTAGAACCGGTTTCCGAGCCGAGGATAAGTCCCTGGGGAAGAGTCGTATATGCTTCGAGATATTTGAATGTGCGGTAGTTGATCCCGGGGATGTCCAGCGCGGCGCCGAACCCGTTCTTGAGGATGTCGTCAACCCTGTCCATTCCACAGGTAACCGGGCGGGTGGGATCCTCACGATGGCATATGTCCTGGAGGAATTTGACTACTTTCACTCCGTCAGGGGAGCTCTGGGTGGGCACCTCATTGCCTATGCTCCACATCACCACGCTGGGGCTGTTGCGGAACTGGCGGATCATGTTGACCATGTCTTTTTCGGCCCACTCGTCGAAGAAGAGGTGATAACCGTTCTTACACTTGGCCTTGTCCCATTCGTCAAACGGCTCGACCATCAGCATCATTCCGGTCTGGTCGCATATGCGGACAAGTTCAGGGGCGGGCATGTTGTGCGAAGTGCGTATGGCGTTGCAGCCCATATCCTTGAGCATCTCGACCTGATGCCTGATGGCGCTTTCGTTGACTGCGGAGCCGAGTGGGCCGAGGTCATGATGCATGCAGACGCCCTGGAATTTCAGTGGCTCGCCGTTTAGGAGCATTCCCCTTTCGGGGGAGAATTCGACCTTGCGGAAGCCGAAGCTGACTGAGCTGCGGTCCACTACCCTGCCGCCCGCGAGGACCTCGGATGTGCATATGTACAGGTTCGGGCTGGATGGGCTCCAGAGCTGCGGGTTGCTTATGGTAAGGCTGGTCTCGGCGATGGAGATGGTGGAGCTGCCGGTGGGGCCGCTGGTGGAGCTGCCGGGCTCTGATTCCCCGGTCTCTGATTGCCCCGTCTCTGCCTCCCCGGTCGCCACAACCTCCCAGGCAGGGCTGTAAATGGTTGTGCGGACGATGGTTCCCTTCTTGCTGCCCTCACCGGTCCCGGCACCCTCGACCGTAGTCCTTACATATGCAGTGGCCGAAGATGCACTGACCTGAGGAGTAGTCACCTGTATTCCCCAGACCGGAATCCTGGCCTCGCCGGTCACAATGAGATGGACGTTTCGGAACAGGCCTGCGCCGGGATACCATCTGGATGATTGTGGCAGGTTCTCCAGCCGCACCGCCAGAGTGTTCTTCCGGCCTTCCAGGGCATCCGTCACGTCGCACCAGAAGGAGTTGTAGCCACACGGCCACCATGCCACCTGCTTCCCGTTGACCCAGACCCTCGCCTGGCTCATGGCCCCGTCGAAGACCAGTACCGCCCTGCGGCCCGCAGGCACGTTGAAAGTTGTCCGGTACCAGCCAACGCCGACATATGGGAGTCCCCCGGTCCGGCCGGTGTGCTTCTGCGGCACCCTCTCGCCGTCCTGGATTATCATAGTTGTCTGGAGATCGTTCTCTTCGTCGAAGGGGCCGTAGATCGCCCAGTCATGGGGCACCTCAACCTCCTGCCACGCCGAATCGTCGAATTTTACCGAAGCAGGCCCCTGAGCGGTAGTTCCCTGAGCGGTGACGTCAGAGGCGGTTCCCTGAGCAGTCCCTTCAGCGGCACCCTGAGCGGCAGCGTCAGTGAACCAGCCGGACTCCTCTCCCTTATGGAATCTCCAGCCCGTATCCAGAAGGGTTTCGGTCCGCACTTCGCGGGATCCGCACGAACAAACAGCGAAAGCCGCGCACACTGCGGCCGCCAGAACTGAGTATCTCATATGATTCTAAAAATGGTCCTGACACAAAGATATGAATTTTATGTGAAGGAGTGATTTTGATAAATACAGCAGAATAATTATATTTGCAGTCCTTTTCCGGTGTTACGATCCTTTTCCGGAAGTCAAAGGCCCAAGGAGAGTTGTCCGAGTGGTTTATGGAGGCGGTCTTGAAAACCGTTGTACCGCGAGGTACCGGGGGTTCGAATCCCTCACTCTCCGCAAAAAGTCAGCAAAAAAGCGCATAGAGCTCGCTCTGATGCGCTTTTTTTGATGGCTTTTCGCAAGCCCCGCCGCAGGCGGGGAGGGATGTCGGAGGGCGTCAGCCCGACGAAATCCCGACCTCACCGCAACCATAATGAGATTCACCTGGCACACGAAGCCCCATTCTGGGCCACCACAAGGCATCCCAATGTGCCTGGTAGAGCCTTTTCCCGCCACCAGGCACAACCAGCATGCCTACAGGCTTCTCCAGGTCATACTGCTGTGCCAGGTGTTTTTCATCAAGCGGACGCCTGGGTATAATCAACAGGGGCCCAAGAAGGAATCAACATGGAAGCGAGGGATAATCAACAGGACATTAGTGAACCAGCTACACCCAAACGAGTCGACAGCCCAGCAAGACCCAGGCGTAATCCGTACCCCCGCCCCACCAAAAAGCTGATTCAAATGTCCTTCCCGCCAAAATAATTATTACATTTGTACAGGTTGTCATTAGAGGCGCTGGATATGTGTATGAGAAATGATAATGACCTCTTCCGGGGGATCGAATCTGATCTTGGACTGAATTCCCCTTTCCAAAAGGGACATAACATAAGCGTACGTAACTGTTGGCACTTCTCCACCGACGGAAACAAGGTTGATTCAATCTTTTTCGATGAGACTGACTTTCTCAGAGGAATGAACCGCATATACTCTGTCTGGAGAGAATTTGATATTGTCATACTCGCTTTCTGCCTGATGGACACTCACGTCCATTTCATCCTTTATGGACAATACGATGAATGCTTCAGTTTCATGCATGAATACCTACGCAGGACATCAATGGCTATCTCTAACAGACATATGGTCTTTAAGAAACTCAAAAACGCCCCGCTGAGCCATCAGGATTTGGATAATGATGATTATCTGAAAACAGCCATATGCTATACAATCAACAACCCTCCAGCCGGTGGGCTTCATTATAATGCATATGACTACCCGTGGTCGAGCGGTGCGCTCTATTTCAGGAAGAAAGACCTGTGGACCTCACCGGCATGGCTGGATGACGATACCTCCCCTATCCCTATGATGAACATCAGGCGACAAAGAATAATCCTGGGCTCTCACAATCTGGAAAACGCCCCCGCCGCCTTCTCGAATGGACTGATTCCTCCATATGAATATGTTGCCTATAAGGTAGTCGAGCGTCTCTTCAGATCAGAGCGTGGATTCAGCTACTTCATGAGAACCTTGAGAAACGAGAAATTTGAATCAAAGGGAGGGATGATTTCTTATCTATCAATCCCGATCCAGGAGATGAGACAACATAAGAATGACATATGCATGGAACTATTCGGAGTAAAGTGTTCCCGAGAACTCAATATGGAGCAACGCATGAGACTGGCTAAAACATTGAGGGCCCGTTACAACTGTTCCCTGAAACAGATTACACGCCTGAGCGGACTTATTTATGATGAAGTCAAAGATATTATCAGATAAATTCTTCACGGGAAAAGCATAACCCCCGTGAAAGCTCTCTTTCACGGGGGTCGCGCTAAACGATCTCAGGCCTAACGAACAGACCTGGCCCGGACAGACCTGGCCCGAATTATCTTAGTCCGAGACAGCACGTACAGAGAGGCCGCCGCGGCGGAAGTAGCTGAGCTGGGTTTGCACATTTCCGTAATAGAAGTCCACGGCCCTGGCAGCGACCGAGTTATTCTCGTTGAGCGTAGAAGACCAGTAGTCGCCGTTGGACCCCGGTTCGTAATCGAGATACCAGCCGGCTCCGTCCCGGAGGCCTGCGGCGGGAAGGAAGATGCTGTTTCCTTCATAGCCGGAGACCTTGGAAGTCACGATTCGGCCAGCGATTCCGGTGCCCTCATAATCATCCGTCCAGGTCCACGTGAAATTAGCCGCGGCTTTCAGAGCCGTCCACTCCGCGTTCGTCGGCATACGCCAGCTGCCGCCCCAATTGGCGCGGGCAGCGTCATTCTCCGGATCAAGAACGGTCTTCCCGTCCTTTACGTATTTCGTGAAGGTTGCTCCTCCGTCTGTTGTGTCAAAGTAAGTGTCCCAACTGTAATCTGACTTGGCCGCCGTCTCGCCCCAGGCAAAATAGTCCCCATAGCCCTGGGGTGTGGTGGCGCCGACATTCACCGTCGCCCATTTCAGCCCGTCTCCCATTTCGACGTACTCATGACCGTTGATGAAACCCTCAGGGTTGGGCTCGATATCTGCCCTGACAGCCCTGACGGAACGGCCTGCGTAACGTGTCGCGTTTACACGGAAAAGGTTGCTGGAAGTAAACTCCACAGCATATGAAGTGCCGTCGACAGTGCCAAGATGAGTAGAAGACCAATACGATCCATTAGTCCCTTCCCCGTTAATATGTTGGTCTACGCTCCAACCTGCTGCAGGAAGGAAGAGGGCGCTGCTCTCGTAACCGATAATTCTACTTGTAACCACGATTCCTGTTACTCCGTTCATCAAGCACCAGGTCCAGGTGCAATTCTTGCGAAGCCATGTCCATTCATCATCGGTAGCCATACGCCAGTTGCTTCCCATATTGACCTTCGCCGCATCATCTCCGGCTTCGAGAACTGTCTTTCCGTCGGTTGTTTTGTATTTAGTGATATTGTCAAAGCCCGTACCATATTTGTATGTAGTCCAGTTATATGTTTCTTTCGTCTGAGTCTCTCCCCATGCGAAGTAGCCTCCGTATTCCTCGGTCTTGTCGGCTCCGACATTTTTTGTCGCCCATCTATTACCGTCGCCCATGTCCACAGATGTTGCATTGGGGAGCACAGTCACGGAACAGGTGGCAATATGATTGCCTTGAACCGACTTGGCCGTGATGGTTGTGGTTCCCGAAGAATTGCCTGTAACAACTCCGGCGGAAGTGACTGAAACAATTGAAGGATTGGCACTTTCCCAGGTTACCGCCTTGTTCGTAGCATCCGCAGGAGACACCGTTGCTGTCAATTTCTTAAATCTTCCTCTCTCTATGGCATATGCTGGATAGTCGAATGACACTCCGTCCACAAGCACGCCCCATTCGAGTCCGTTGTCGGCAAGGGTCTTGCTGCGATATTCCGAACGCCTGAAAGCATATGTCTTGGCGGGATCTGCCGTGACGCAATCCATATACTGGTTCTCTTTGTAGAGGGTAAGGGTGTAGCCGGTGCCTTCGATTACCTGCGGAATCAGGGTGATGTAATAGTACATGTTCGGAACAAAGGATCCTCCGCCCTCCGGAGTAACCGTGATGCTTGTCTGCCCGTCCACGATATCGTTGATAACGGGCTTGCCGTTGGAATCCATTTTCACTGTGACCTTTCCGGCAAGGATCTCACCGTTGTTCCCGGAGAATGTGGCCGATGTAATACCGGACTGGGAAACCGAAAAACGGAACCAGCTTCCCACATTGTAGAAGGACAGGCCGAGACCCGGCGAATTTGCGACGGACGGATTCATCCCTCTTCCGAAAGAGCCGGGAGATGCGAACTGTCTTTCGCGGATCTTCAAGGTGACGCTGCTTCCGTCGCAGGTGTTCCAGCGATCATATGGATAGACCCCCCAGAAGGTCTGGGCGCCCATTCCCTCCTCGGAGAAACCGGTAACCGCGCCAATCCTTCCGCTGAAAGTGGCTACTGGTTTGGGCTCAATGATGTCGTTGGAAAACATGCTGCTGGTGAAAGAACCGTAGAACAGGTTGATGGAATCGCCAGGAGTCCAGTAGATGTCTTTTCCGTTAGGTTGGAGGATGGTCTTGGTTTCGGGTTCATCCCCGGGGACTGCCGCAGATGGAGTGGCCTCGGCGATAGTAGCCTCGACGGTCAGTAATTCTCCGGAGTCGCGTCCGCGCTGGACAAACGTCTCCTCAACGCGCTGGCATGACCACGTGAAGGCCAGTGCCAGGATTGCAATACTGATAGAGAATCTTTTCATATGCAATTATTTATCTTTTAGTTTGAGACAGGACGTACGGCTTGGCCCCTAAAACGGTAACTCATGTCTAAGGAGAGAATGCTGCGAGTCTTGACAAAATATATCACAAAGGAACAATCCGGTGATTCACTATAGAGATCAGATGACAAATAATTACCTACATCAGAGGCAAAGGAAACAGTCGTATTCATACGAAAGCCTGTGGCAGGAAGGAATATCCGGTTCCCCACGTAGCCAGTAACCTTGCTGGTAACGATATAGCCTGCGGCCCCGTTATAATTGTCTGTCCACGTCCAGTCAAAATCAGCCGTATCCAGAAGGGCGGTTATCTCAGAGCGCGTCGGCATACGCCACGTACCACCCCAGTTTACTTTCGCAGCGTCATCTTCCGGATCAAGTACAGTTTTCCCGTTTGTTCTGTACTTTGTAAAAGTGACTCCGTCTCCGCTAGGGTTGTCAAAATATGTCGACCAGGTGTAGTTCGTCTTAGGCTGCGTCTCGCCCCACGAGAGGTAATCTCCATAATCACCAGGAGAAGAAGCCCCCACATTCATCGTCGCCCATTTCAGCCCGTCGCCCATTTCGACGTACTCATGACCGTTGATGTAACCACCGGGCCCGGAATATGGCCTGATCCCCCTGATGGAACCGCCTAGACGACGTTCCGATCGCATCCAGCGAGGACCGCCGGAAGTTACGTACACATTCGTTGATCCGCCGTCGATAGAGCCATCATGAGTCGATGTCCAATACATTCCATATGTCCCTGCTCCAGTAATAGATTGCCCGTCGCAGTATCCTGGGGCAGGAAGGAAGAGGGCGCAGTTCTCATAACCGATAATATTGCTTGTAACCAAGAGTCCTGATGCGCCGTTCATAGAGCACCAGGTCCAGGTGCAGTTCTCGCGCAGCCAGGTCCACTCAGCATCCGTAGCCATCCGCCAGTCGCTGCCCAAATTGGCCGTCGCCGCATCGTCTTCAGGTTCGAGAGCGGTCTTTCCGTCGGTTGTATTGTATTTCGTGATGTTAGTAGCGCTTGTGCCGTATTTGTATGTAGCCCAGCTATATGTTTTTTTCTTTCCAGTCTCTCCCCATGCGAAGAAGTCTCCGGATCCGTCAGGCGTGTCGGCTCCGACATTTTTTGTCGCCCATCTATTACCGTCGCCCATGTTCACAAATGTTACTTCTGGGAGCACAGTCACGGAACAGGTGGCGATATGATTACCTTGAACCGACTTGGCAGTGATGGTTGTGGTTCCAGCCATTTTTCCTGTAACGAATCCGAGGGAAGTGACTGAAGCTATCCTAGGATTGGCACTCTCCCAGGTTACCGCCTTGTTCGTAGCATCCGCAGGAGACACCGTTGCTGTCAATTTCACAGTTTTTCCTATCTCTAAGGCATATGCTGGATAATCGAATGACAATCCGTCCACAGCCACGCCCCATTCGAGTCCTTCGTCGGCATCGGTCTTGCTGCGATATTTCGAACGGGCGAAGTTATAAAGCTTCTTGGGATCTGCCGTGACGCAATCTGCATACAGGTTCCCTTTGTAGAGGGTAAGGGTGTAGCCGGTGGAGGCTATTACCTGCGGGATCAGGGTGATGTAATAGAACATGTTCGGAACAAAGGATCCGCCACCTTCCGGAGTAACCGTGATGCTTTTGAGACCGCCCTCGATATTTTCAATGGCAGGCTTGTTGTCGGAATCCATTTTCACGGTGACCTTTCCGGCAAGGATCTCGCCGTTGTTTCCCGAGAATGTGGCAGATGTGATGCCTTCCTGTGAGACCGAAAAACGGAGCCAGCTTCCCACATTGTAGAAGGCCAGGCCGAGACCCGGCGCGTTGGCGATGGAAGGGTTCATCCCGATGCCGAAGGAGCCGGGAGATGCAACCTGCGTCCCGAGTATCTTCAGAGTGACATTGTTCCCGTCGCAGGTGTTTTCGGGATCATATGGATAGATTCCCCAGAAGGTCTGGGCGCCCATTCCCGCCTCGGAGGAGCCGGTGACAGCACCAATGTCTCCGTAGAAACCCGCAACGCGACTGGGCGATGTGATGTTGGTAGAGAACTTGCTGCTGGGGGAGGAGCCAAAGAACAGATTGATAGCATCGCCCGGGGTCCAGTAAATGTCAGTCCCGTTCTCCTGAATGGCGGTCTTGGTCCCGGGTTCATCACCGGGGACTGCCGCTGATGGAGTAGCCTCGGCTATAGTAGCCTCGACGGCCATTTTCTCTCCGGAGTCGGGTCCACGCTGGACGAACGCCTCCTCGACACGCTGGCAGGATCCTGCGAACACCAATGCCAGAGCTGCAAGATAGATGATAGTCCTTTTCATATGCAGTTTGTTAAAGTATTATTATCCGAAAAAGTGAGAATCCCCTGTTACAAAAATATGATTTTTCTATTAATTATCAAGAGGATGCTTGTCTTGCCTGAAAAGAATAATCCAGATCCCCCGAAAAATGAGGGGACCTGGATCATCACTCCGAAGTTAATCGCGCCTCTACTCCTCTTTCCGGAGTTCCTCGATCTGGGCGAGAAGCTCATCAGCGCCGTCGAGGATATGCCGGCGGTTCTTCAGGCCGAGAATCAGGCCGAGGATCAATCCCACGCCAAGGCCAGAGACCAGTGCATAGAGTTCCTGGCCGGACAAACCGGAATTCTTCACGAGCTCCCAGACAAAGAATCCCATCCAGACGATAAGCATAGGTATGCCTATCTTGATCCAGTCCGCATTCAGCTTCCGGAACCGGCGAAGGTCCTCAGCCGCCGAAACAAGGTCACGGTCGGTGCGCGGGATACGCTGATTGTAGATGATTGTCACCACGATACAAACCAGCATCATCACGCAGGTAGCGATTACGAAAGGAAGGGATATGCCCAGTTGAAAAAAGGCCGGAGAGCATATGATTGCGACCACTCCGGCAATGATAGGGACACTCGCCTTGAATTTCAGGCGGCTCGCACTCTGGCTGAAAGACCTGCGCAGTATGCGGTCATTGACAATCTTCTGGTCCTCAAGTTTTTCCTTAAGCATCTGCAACTGCTGCTGCATCTCGAAGAGGGTGTTATCTGTGTTTTCCATTTTACTGCATCTTTTTTAATTGTTCCTTGATCCTGACAAGACGGACCGACACATTCTTAGTGGATATGCCTACGATCTGGCCTATCTCCTCATAGCTGAGATTCTCCAGCCACAGCAGGACGATTGCACGGTCGAAAGGCCCCAGTTTAGAGATACGTCCGCGGAGCAGCTCAGACTGCCTCGAGCCCTCATCCGAATCTTCGAACAGGTCGATGTCAAGCGACAGGGGCTCAGTGCGGGGCCTGCGCCGCTGCGAACGGTCATGGGAGATACAGGTGTTAAGGCTCACTTTCCAGATCCAGGTCCCCAGTCCGGACTCGCCACGGAAGGTTCCGGATCCCTTCCACAGGTTGATAAGGATTTCCTGAAAGAGGTCTGCCACCTCATCCCTGTCCTGAGAGAACATATAGCACACTGTGTAGATTGTGCTTCGATGTTCCTTGACCATCTTTTCAAATTCACGTTCAGTCATTGTCTTGTCATATGTTTCTGTCCATTAGACGCAGGAACGTCAGAAAAACTACAATGATTTCCGATGAAGTTTACGGCCAAGCATATTCACACTTACCCCGAAGTTTATTGACCAAGCTTGAGCAGGACTAGGAAATGCAGTATGGGCTACGTACAGATTTGTCCGTAAAGAAAACTCAGCCAGGGATTTATCAAAAATAGTATAGTTGACGAAACGGCGGAATTTCCAGTCGGTACACAGTCCGGCCTGGTACCTGAATCCGTCTATTTCGTCTGTTTTCTCTTTCGTGCTGACCGGATTCTCCGGATATATGATGAATCCGACACCGACGCCGGCATATGGTGCCACCTTCCAACGCTGCGAATCAAATATGGTGTACCCCAATGACAATTCCATGTTTCCGCCATCCATCTTTTTCCCTGAATCCCACATGAATCCATCGCGGGCGACGGCCTGCTTAAGTCGTCCTCCCCATCCTAGCAGGCCGCCAATGAATATGTTGAAATCCTTAAAGTATAAATCCATACCAAAATTGATTCCTGCAACATGAGTGATGTATTCAGTAACCGGTCCCATGTAAAACTCGCTTCCAACGCCTAAATGGAGTCCAATCCCGAAATATTTGGGATGGATCGCAAGGTCAGTGTACTGAAATTCTTCTGTCCGGGCAAGTTCAGATGCAACCAGGCCAGAATAATAGTTCAAGGAAGAAGTATCCTGCCCCTGCATGGTTTCCTCTTTCATTTTATCAAAGAAACTGTCCGCGACATCCATGTGGAATTGTACGACTTTCTCTGGCGAAAAAGATGATCCGCTCATGATTTCGGCCTGCGCCCTCCTCTTGCAGATCTCAACATAATCAAAAGCCGTTTGAAGGAACCTTAGAGTCCACTCGTTCTTATAATCCGGATGGACCCACGAGGAATACGGACTCATATATGTATTGAAAGCGGTGGTACACAAAGTGGTATTCCCGAAATCCTTGCCATCATCTTTCCACTTCACTCCATATGACATATTCAATATCTTGGGCCATTCACTCTTTTTCGAAGAAAAATCATTCAGACGGAGAGCCCCGTCATTCCAATATTTGACCGAAGACGCCATGGTTATTTCCGGCGGGCTCGCCAGTTTTAAAAGCGAATCCCTTTCATGCTCTCTGCGTTCAGCTTGCGCGCGCGAATCCGGAATCCTCACTAACCATCCAATTTTAGGTGTAATTGCATATGACTCAATATCTTCCGTAACACCTACGATTCCAGCTACCAGTTCCATATCAGTTTCGCTGATTACATTCCCGAAAACATCAACGACATCATATTTGAATGGCACACATACCGTCTCCCTCAGCATGCTCTGAGTAATGGTAACCTTTCCGGGAGTCCTCCCTGTCCCGTCAAAAGGAAACAGCTTAAGAAACCAGCCGTCAAATTCTGTCTGCTTCAACTTCTTTTTGCTGCATGTCGGTCCTACAATTGTCTGAGGCCGGGTTTTCTTGACCATGTCTTTCCAAAATGAAATGTCCGGAACCCCTTGCGATGCTTTAATGAATTCATTCAGGACCGGTTCAAGTTCCGATGCCCACCAGCCGAGTCCACAGTCATTCAATATGCGGGTCTTATCCAGCACTTTCTGCCAATCTTCAGGAGTTCCGGTGAGCGTAACTGACGGGATGCCGCATACAATATATATGGCTGTGTAGTCAAAATATGGCTTCACGACGTCCATCAATGTTATTTCCGAGGCAATGCGCTCATTGATCCCAGTTGTTGAAAAATCGGCGACAAGAGAACTGGAGACCCCATCCGTTGTGAACTTCCCTATTTCAGAAACGAAACCGTCAATAAGGCCAGTCCAATCAGCTTGCTCCGAAAACAGGTCATTTGTATATACCTTAAGTTCCTTTTTACCCTCATGGCTCACGAATTTCCCTCTGACCGCATCAGGGTTTTTGTTCACATAATAACTCAGCCCCTGGGCTATTACCATCCATATCGCATCGGGAGACAGGACAACTGGGCGATGCTGGCACCAAGCTCTCAATAACATCTGAAACAACACATCTTCACCTCCGATGTTTACAATTTCCTCCTCCGCAAAACTGCATGTGAGGATGGGCGGGACATATGAATGGTATTCATCGGTAATAAATAAGTCCTTGGCGATATCAATGCCTGGCCTGGGCCAGAGATGTGTTTCAGGCTTAGAGACCACATCAACCTCGAAAGTGAAACTTTGAGCAAAACCTGCCACCGGCATTAAGAACATCAGTATTCCGAAAAGAAACCGTCTCATAAGGCATATGGGTTAAATGTCATTACAACTATGTGGCACAGAAACAAAAATAAGAATATTATCAATATCTTTACCTGGATTTAAACCGAGAATATGAAAAAGATCATCCTGCTGATCACAGCCTTACTCCTGGGCTTTACCGCATTCGCGCAGGCCAGCCTGGACGGAACATGGTACTGCGAACAGAAAGAGAATGAAAAAGCCGCTTCCGAAGAAGCGACCGGAGACATAACCATGGCGTTGTCGGTGACCTACAGGTTCTCCGGCAGTTCCTTCTCGATGGACATGCAGGGAAGGATAGACATGGACCTGATCGGCAAGGACAAAAACGGCAAGGACATGAATGCCGTTTTCCTGATCCAGATTGACGGTTCCAACTCCGGGACCATGGCAAGGATCGGGGACACCATAACGCTGACCCCGGCAAGCGGCCAGAAACCCAAGGTCAATGTAACTACGGATGTAAAAGGAGTCCCGGGCGGGGGGCTCCTGAAAACCATGATGGTTGGACCGCTAAAGAAAGAGATTACCTCATCCCTGAAAGAGACCGAATCCTACAAAATCATATCTCTCACGGAAAAGGAACTGGTCCTCGAGGACATCCTGACCCAGAAAGAGATCAGCAAAGGAGAAAAGGTTGAACGGGTAACCTTTACCCGCAAGTAGGACGGATCCTACTTTTTCCCAGCCAATTTGGACAGGGCCTCTTTCTGGAGGCTCACAAAATCGCTGTCAACGTAAAAAAGAGCACTTTCAGGAATTTCATCTCTTGATAGTTTTAATAAGGCTGTTATACCGGTTCATCCCAGATCATTGCAATCCGAATGTTGTTGTCAATGAAAAACCGAGGGGAAAGAGTAGAGTGCCTTGCGGCACAGGGCTAAAACTCAACTATCTTTGGCACCCTTAATACCTCCGATAGTAGCTCCGAACCCTTTCGAGCTTGCCTCTTCGCCGACGTATATACGCCTTCACCTTGACAATTCTCACGACCTCCACCCTTATGGAGATGTGAACAGATCTGGGTCTTGTTCTTCTTTTCATTAGGATTATATACTGTTAGAGTGTAAGAACAACGGCCTCCCTGTATCAGTACCTCCCCTCGGTTGTATTTCTTTAAAAATAAGCAGACACCTATTAAGGGTAAGTGTCTGCTCTATTTTTTTCTAACAGTCATTAATCCCAATGACTGGTACAAAGGTACAAAATCTTTTCAATCACGCAACATCTACCGTGCTTTTTGACCTGAGAAAAAGTAATCTACGCAGTCCAGATCCGCCAGGAACGAGGATACCCTCTTTTCGCCGTAATCGCCGATAGCCTCTGCCCGGCTGCTATACTTGGGTGCGAAAAGCGAGGCCCAGAACCCCTTTTCCTCCTTTATGGCGCTGCCCGAGAACTGAGTCTCGCGGTTTTTCTTGCGAAATTGCTCACGCTTGATGTTCTCTATGATAGATTTGACTATCCGATAGAAAATGAAAGCGCCTAATGCGGCTAAGCCGATGTAGATGAGGATTCCTTTCAAAACTGTATCCGCTTTAACGAGACGTTAAGTCCTGGTACATCTTGAAGAGGCGGGCGACGATGTCGGACTCGGTGGCGTCCTTTGGGAAACCGTATGCCTCCAGGACGGCAGCGTCGTTGGCTCGGTGGGCCTTGCGGAGTTCAGGAGGCATGGCCAAATCATCGTACAAATCTGCCAAGCTACTATCCGGGTATAAGGCTCTAGCATCGAGAATAGACTGCGCCGTTTGGCTTATCCTCGCTTTCTGCTCTTCACTTGGTTGAGGCCACGGGAAATTATTGTACACTACATCTTTCGAGTATCGAAAACGCATCTCAAGTCTTCCGCATATCGTCTTCATCCATGCCATGTGAACTTCCGGCAGCGATATTTCGTACCTTTAAATATACAATTCAAGAGACTAAATCTTAATACATATGAACTACAAAATGAAAGAGAACAAGTATTCCGCACCGGCACTGGATGTCCTCAAGATTGAGCAGAAGACACCGATTCTGACCAGTGAAGCTCAAGTAAACGTCACTGTGACACGCGATAACGGCGGTTATGGAAAAGACCCGTTTTTTAATGATTCAGATTGGGAGTAAGGAGGACGAGGAAATCTATGTCGCCCTCAGCAATGTAGGAAGTTCCAGCAAGCTCCACCTGACTGCCACGACTGGATCTATGGATGGTTCATCCCCGATATTCACCTACACCTACGACAAGACCGGCATCCAGTTCAAAAACGGGTACTACTATGAGATCAACGTGAAGATGGACAAAGCTCCGATTGACCTGAGCGACATCAACGACCCGTACACCGCAGTCAACGGTGACATCCTGACTGGGACTCTCGTATCGAAAGAAAAGATTACGATAGCTTCCGGAGCTACCGTGACCCTGAAGGATGCAACCATCAATTTCATCAAAGACAGCGGAAACACTTTAAGCGACTACAAATATGCCGGCCTCACCTGCGAAGGCGATGCTACCATCAAACTTGAAGGCACCAACAACGGCGGAGATAAGGTAGTGCAGAACTAAAGCTCCTTTACTGACAGACGCAGCGTCTTCTAATCCAGGGCATCCCCGAATATGTCGATGCCCTGGATTATCTTTTCAAAGTGCTTCGCGTGATCGTTATCCAGATCCCATGCATATATCTCCCATGTGGCCATCATGAAGCCCATGAGATGCTCCTTCGAAATGTGCTCGCGGCCGAAGGTAACCAGCTTGCCCATCACGTCATCGGCTCCGATCTTCTGACGTCGGCGCACTGAACCCGGCCAGTTGGTTCCGCAGGGCACCTGGTCGAATCCTGCTTCATCCAGTTTCAGGAAGGTTTTGAGAACCTTCTGGTCCGAAGTGGTGTTCGTCTCAATGTCGAAGCCTCCGTACTGCATGTCGTAGAACCAATTCTGCTGGATCACGCTTTTGGGGCAGCGCTCGTAGAAATCTTCATGGTACCAGGCATGGTCGCTCCACATCCAGGCGCGTGCTCCGTGCTTCTCCACTGTCTCCACTATATGCATGAAGTCCTTCCACCAATATTCGTCCAAACGCACGCAGACATATTTGAACTTTTCACCCACCTGGAAATCAGCCCTTTCCTCATCGAACCCTATATGGAAAAAGCGCGGATGCCCGAAGATTTCAACCACGTCGCCGATGACGTCTTCGCACATCCTGTAGTACGGCTTTGATGAGACCATATGCCTGTAATCGCCCATCCATCCGTTGTGGGTGGTCGAGAAGTTCAGCTTCGGGATAACCTCGATACCCAACGCATTGAGACGGCGGATCTCGTCCTGCATCTTCTCCACGCTCCAGGCGCCTTCAACGGCCAATTCGGGATGGCTGGGATAAATGAGTCCCTCGCCCAGGTCTATCACAATCATATTCACGCCTTTCTGGGCCGCGCGGTCGGTGACGCGCCTCCACACCTCATCGGGCCATACGATTTTCAATTCGGGTTTATCCACCAGATACTCCACACCCTCGGGCGAGAGGCCGCCCATCAGCTCCGTGGGGAAATCACACCACATGTTGCTGCCCAGGTGGAGCAGCAGGCTGCGGAGGTCTCCGATCTCAGCCTTGGCCGTCTGTGATTCCATCTTGGGAATCTTCACCGCTTTCTTCTTTTGTGTGCAACCGACACCTAAACCCAGCGCGGCCAGACTTGCCGCCGACTGACCTAAAAAATCTCTTCTGTTCATGATATGTTAAATTACGTGCATATGTTTTCCTTTGCCATGTGTCGACACAAGCATATGGTCATTTTATACGCTTTCTCGCAACGACTTTCTCCCCTTATCTCCTTTTGACGGTATAAGCCATCGGATTCATAATAACAGACCGATGATCCAGACGATTCTAACTATATGAAAAATGGATTCCCAATCTAAAAAAACAGAATGAGCTGTTTATAGTCTATTGCAGAAGTTTATTAATTACTTCCATCGCATAATGCTTATCTGTATGATGATTAATCAGGAAATCCTTCATCTGCTGTTTGTCTTCACTAAGATTATTTGTTCTAATAATTATGGGCTGATTAATGCTAAATAAAGTTGATAGGTTACCATTTGTCATTTTCTGTAATGCACGTTTAATTTCAACCATGGAGTTATTATCCCTAGTGAAAATAATAGTGTCTTTCCTAGATGGATTATTGTAATCAGATTGCCTCAAAAAGAAAGGAGCAAAGTACTGTCTATCATTTTCCCCAAGCGAATGACCGAAGATTATTATTTCATCCGCTTCTTTCAAAGCAGTTACAATGTCCGGAGGAGTAAACGAAAAATCCATAGCCTTCATCAGGAAATCATAATCTGGATTAATTCCGGAATCGTCTCGAGTGCCTATGATGACATTTCCTGTTTCACAATTGCCATGCATATAGTGAATAGGAATGTTCTCCAAATCAATCCCCCTAATTTGTATTCGTGTATAATTGAAAGTGAAAATATCAATAAAGTCCCCAGCATCCGCAGATTTAATCATAGACAATAGCAATTGAAAAGCAACTGTTTCATCCACTGAGTCCGTGTAATTAATAGATTGGAGGTATTTGCAGAGGCCTTCTTTGATAAGGACAAGCGCCCTGCGATCTCTCCAGATATGAGGTTTCATCATATCATCTCTGTAAGGAATCTGATATCCAGAGGCAGGTCGCGGGTTTCGAATGAGATATCTTTTCTTAAGCAATGAGTTTGCGGCATCTTCATACTCCGCTTCAATTCCGAATGATAAAAAAGCTGGATTGACCACCTGAACGAATTCTTTCTCCTTATCAGTTATGACATCTTGAATCCGAATGGTCCTACGGATAATATTGTAATAATTAAGTAACTCATTCTCAAGGTCATACCATCTAACAGCATCACGATTGTTCGACCAGCGTAGGTTAAGATGATTAATCAGAGGCGCTGGATAATCTTTCGGGCAGTATTCCGACTCCCAAAAATCTTTATATGAAGTCTTGAGACCCAGGTCGAGATCAAAACCATTACCCAAAATGAGAACTATTTTACGGGGTTCTTTCATATTCTTCCAACAAGACATAACGGCCTAACTTACGTAAATTACTAGGATGTAATTTACCAATAATAAGAAAAATAGAATAAAGCCTGCAATCACATCCCCCTAGCAAATTTGTTGCTTGTTGGTGGGATTCCAATAGTACGCACTCCGATATTATAAATTTACAAGTTAAGTTAGAATGGGATGTTATGCTCTCTGCAATAAATCTCAATTTCTTCATCCGACTCGAAAATCTTGTCACAAATCTTTTCAAATGAATTCTTTGCGTCAGCAGTGTAATCCTTAGAAGCATTCATTACTTTCGAAAGCTTCTTGATGAATTCACAGAAATCTTGATTCAAATTATTCAATTTTTCAATTGTGTTGTAATCAAGAGCCTTCTCTTTTGCCGGGTAAAGGATCTTGGAATCGTTGGCCTGCATTAGGATAATACCAATGCCAAAAGCATTGTTGAGCCGAGCCATTTCCTCATCCAAATCCTCATTGATTTCAAATGCAACCAGATATCCATAATTAGCCCAACTACTGTTTGAGAGCGCCTGAAAATAATGCTGCTTAAGTTGATAATCAGTCTCAATTTTCCGCTTTAATTCATACGAATAAAGGTGAATTGATTCCTTAGGCTCTGTCGCTTTTAGCAGTGAAAGGGTTGAATCATTCTTAAAATCCTCAAACTGGACTCCAACAATATCCGGATGGACCCATTTTTGATTACTGTCTCCCCTTGTTGAAGATTTCTCATGATAGATAGTCCTTGCATAAATACCCCTGGTCCGCAAAAAATTACAGAAAAGCTTATGTAACGAACGCTCATCAAAAGTCTTGGAGGATTCAGAAGGTCTATCGTTAACTCTACTGGCAGGCTTCTCAAATACTGTTCCGTTCAGTAAGTTATCTATCTCAACCGCATATTTAGTTACATTAGAACACGTTCCAATAGATCCCGTGGAGTTTTTCAATTCCTTCGACATCATTTTGCGGTCAATCACTTTATCCATCCAAACGACTTTTCTACGATGAGGTAGAACATCATTTGGCATATAATAGTATTCACTATCAATAGTGCCAACAAAGTAAAAACCTTCCCCAGAAGGGCAGAGTACGATATCTCCAATTCTAAGCCCCTTTACAATAGTCCATAAGAAACCACAAGCTAACCCCGCTACAACTTTCGATTTATCGGGGAAATTACTCATCCACAAGGGGACAAACTTCTTATTAAAATCTCTCCAATTTTCAAAAAGAGAGTCCGACAGATCTACATTGACATCGAAATCAGCGCCGATAAAGCCCTCCTCGCGACACTTTTTCGCGTATATGCTCCCACGCCCAAGCATTACTCTGACGTACTTTTTCATAACAGTTGTATCAGTTAATCATTTAATACCTACAAAGAACCCAGCATTTCCTTTAATAATGACTTCTCAACGACTTTTTTTGATACACCCTTGGCGGCCATAAACCCATTGTAAACACTTGGAGCCTCCATGACTTTACTGCCCTGCCATACAATAGATCCATCTACTCTCTTAATTGCAGGAATCATTGTATGATGCTTAGAGAAAGATTTTACCGGTTCAGTTAGAACATATAAAACAAAATCTGCCGTTTTCAATTCATCTACGACATTCCATTTTGTTAACTCTGTGACATAACCTTTAAGAAACGAATCTCCTTCATCAATAGCTTTTGAAGGATCATCTAGTATAATATACATGTTGTTTCCTGCTGCCACTAACTCCCTCAAAGTGGCATCTGCAGGCAATCCGTGATTGTTTTTGTGTTTTAAAGCGGCCGTATTATCAGAATACTTCAACACTCTCCCACTTCCGAGGTGTACCTCTCGCAGTTCCGAAGTCTTTACGACATTAATAAGAACTTCATTTGGATAAATATATTCAACTTCATCAGTTGTTATTCTGGAAATCGCAGCAACAATTATATCTCCATTCACATAAAACAAAGTATCAAGTTTTGTTTGTGAAGATGCAAAGATAGGAAGGATGAGCCCTACTACTATGATTATTAATCTTTTCATTTTTAAGGTGTGTATTCTATTACAAACATACAAAAAACTCAACACAAGTTGGTCTTGTTCCCATGACTATATTCTTTTTATAGGTAATTTGTTATTTATAAGCCATAACTATTCATCGCGTCGCAATTACAAAAATTGCTAACTTTGTATGTTTAGCAAGCATTATCACTCCGCAATATGATCACAGGCGAGATTAAAAATCGCATTGATACAATATGGGATACTTTCTGGACAGGAGGTATCACAAACTCATTGACTATCCTTGAACAGATGACATATCTGTTCTTTATGAAGATGCTGGACGATGCCGAAACCAAGAGAGAGGCGAACGCTGCTCTGTTTGGTGGGAAAGTGAGCAATCCTGTATTCCCGGAAGGCAACTGGCATAATCCGGAGACGGACAGGGATGTTCCTTACCAAGGGCTTCGCTGGCATATCTTCAAAAACGATGAAGCGACCTCAATGTTCAATACCATCCGCAATGATGTGTTTGTCTTCATCAAAAACCTGGGGACCGGTAAGGCATCAGCATACTCCCGATTTATGAAGGATGCGGTGTTCCTCATTCAAAATCCCCGTACCCTGGTAAAAGTCGTCGATGGGGTTGATGCCCTGGATATGAATGACCGGGACGCAATGGGCGATGTCTATGAGTATATTCTGGGGAAGATGGCTGCGTCCGGGAATAACGGGCAGTTCCGCACCCCGAGGCATATCATCCGTATGATGGTCCAGTTGATGAAACCCACGCTGAAAGACGAAATCTGCGACCCTGCTATGGGAAGTGCTGGGTTCATCGTGGAGAGCGCCAAGTACATCACGGACCACTACAAGAGCGAGCTGCTGAAAAAGGAGCACGCAGACCACTACAAGAGAGGGATGTTCCACGGGTTTGATACCGATGCTACAATGCTGCGTATCGGTGCGATGAACCTGATGCTGCACGGAGTTGATGAGCCGGAAATCGCTTGGAGGGACAGCCTTTCTTCAAGCAATACCGATAAGGACCGATACACGCTGTGCCTCGCAAATCCCCCGTTTGCCGGAAGCATTGACAGTGAGGATACGGCAAAGAGCCTTCTCACCATCACGAATACCAAGAAAACGGAGCTCCTGTTCGTCGCCCTGTTCGTGAGGATGCTGCAACTGGGTGGCCGGTGTGCGAGCATTGTTCCTGAAGGCGTGCTCTTCGGCAATTCTGGCGCTCACGTGGCTCTGCGTAAGGAGCTGATTGACAACCAGAGATTGCAGGCGGTTATCTCAATGCCATCCGGTGTGTTCCAGCCCTATTCCGGTGTCTCCACGGCCATCCTCATCTTCACCAAGACCAATGCCGGTGGAACTGACA
>JAEEGL017230185.1_pt1 | contig 32516 bp, 29 predicted proteins | sample 9134231 | NCBI WGS metagenome assembly JAEEGL01 (sample SAMN16246548, study PRJNA631951) | gut metagenome | biome: gut microbiome; feature: rumen; material: fiber-attached | host: Bos | place: Iran: Karaj | collected 2018-10
CCTCCAAATTACTTGTAACGCTCCGGGGCTTATTGGCGTCGCCCCGAAATATTGCCTGTATATAGAAAGGTGGTCGAAAACCGCGCAAGCGGTCAGCCGCATCGACACCGTTTCTGCGGGCAGGTAGAACCAGTAAAATATTATACACCAGCGTTTGTCCAATTTCCAGTACTTTACATAATCTTATTATGAAGATACTGTTAACATTCTTCTAACGTTCCGCCGCCCAGCAGCATGTCCCCTGAGTACAGTGCGGCGCTCTGTCCGGGCGCAGGCGCCCTGAGCGGAGACAAGGTTTCCACCCACGCCATGTCCCCTTCCATGCGGATACGGCACTCGGGCGTCTCCCATCTGGTATGCCTAACGCGTATCGCCGCGTCAAATTCGCCCGCGGGCGCCATGCCGGATATAAAGCTCACGTCTGACAGGCGGACAGAGTGCGTAAACAGCCCTTCCCACAGGCACAGTTCTACTGTGTTCGCGCCGGTGTCTATGCGCTTCACGTATGCGCGCCTTTCGCTTATGTCGGTTTTCCACCTCTGCCCCACAGTGTAGCGGTATATGCCCTCATGCCTGCCGATCACTCTGCCTTCATACAGCACATCGCCGCCGCCCGGGAGCATGTCACCGCACCTTTGTTGTATATATGAAATATAATCCTTGTCTCTTATAAAACAGTTTTCCCTGGAATCCGGGCGCGACGCGCAGGTGAAGCCCAGGCGCGCGGCGAGAGCCCTGACTTCCGTTTTGCTCATTTCGCCCAGGGGCAGCAGCAGTCCGGATACCTGCTCCTGCGTAAGCCTGGACAGCATGAAGCTCTGGTCGCACTCCGCCCTGCCCATATACAGCCTTTCGCCGTCGGTCCTGACATAATGCCCTGTAGCAACTTTTTCTGCTCCGAAGGTCGCCGCCGCTTTGAACAGCACGGGCAGTTTGACTTCCCGGTTGCACAGCGTGCAGGGCATGGGTGTCCTGCCGCTCAGGTACGCTTCCACGAACGGGCGCCTCACGAGCGCTTCCATTTCCGCTTCCACGTTTATCGCCTCAAAGCCTATGCCTGCCTCAATGGCGTTCTCCCTGGCACACTCCAGCTGCCGCGGCGTGCCTATGTCCATATACACGCCCAGGACCTCATATCCCATACGTTTCAGCAGGTACGCGCTGACGCAGGAATCGACGCCGTCTGACAGCCCCAATACGACTTTTTCCATCTTCCATCCGTTTGCCGCCTTTATGCTCTTTCAGGGCGGCGAGCCCGCTGCTTCGGACATTCAAAATCAAATTCGATAAAAAAGGCGCCCGCCTGCGCGTCAGGAACCGGAACGCCCGTCGATTTCACGTTTTTAGTCTTATATTTCTACGGAGTAAACCAGCGTTCGATCTCCACGATCCTGCCGTTCTCCACGCGCACAGCGGTGTTGTAGGGATCAAAATACTCCATCTCCGTTTCGGTGATCGCCTTTATGACCGCCTCGGCTCCGATAAAGCAGACGGGCTCGTTTTCAATATCCCAGCCGTCTGTAAACCGCACTTCGTCGTCCAGCGCCCATACAGCTTCTCCCCGATCGGAATAGCTGGCGTAATCGTCTTCCATAGCAACGCGCCAGCAGTTGTCCTCTTCGTACGAGCGCAGGTTGATCCCTCCTTCGATAAGACCGCCGTTTATGAGCAGATCGCAGTCCATCTCCAGAGTCACGACAACGATAGGTTCATCTCCCACGATTATCATATCCCAAACTGCCAGATTCGCAATATCCACTATGTCATAGCAGTCTTTCGAATAAACGGTAAGCTTTATCATGCCGTCTTGGATATCCGCAGGTCCGAAGGCGACGGGATAGATGCCGTCAGCAGGCTGCGCAAGGTCAATTTCAGTATACATGGGACGAATGACTTTGGTCTCCGCCCCCGCGATCCCGCAAAACAGCAGCGCAAGCACTGTCAGCGCGCACATAAATCTGTTCATCGCATCTCCCCCATTCATCTTCAGGAAAACCGTCAGCAGTTACTGAATCACCGCATTCGGTTCGGTGATCTCTATTATACCATGCAGTCCTGTTATTATTCAACACCGGTTCAAAAAACAGCAGGGGCTCTATCCCGCCCCCGCCGCTTTTTTCTTTTTGCATCAATGATCTGTCTTGTCAAGGCTGCGTGCCTTTGATATAAGATACAGCAGCTCGGTCTCCTCGTTAGTCAGGCTGTCAAGCGACTGTATGGTCTTGAACGCCATATCAAAGTCCGCGGTGCCCCTGTTGTCGCTGTTTCTGAGCGTCATGCCGAACTCCGCGATCGCCTCGGCAAGCTGCAGGTTCCTGAGGCTCTCGCCTTCCGCGCTCATTTCAGGAGTCACGGCGATGCTCATAAGCTCGCTCTCATCCTTTTCAGGCTGCTTGTAGCGCAGGGAGACCGTGGCGACCTCCTCTATGCCGCTGGCAGTGCGGGTCTGATACTTAAGATCGCTCTGGGCTGACTTGGTGCCCTTTACGCCAGCGATCTCGGCGCCCTGTGCGGGAATGAGCTCGTAAAGTGCTACCACCGTGTGCCCGGAACCCATCTCGCCGCCGTCCTTGGTGTCATCGGCAAAGTCCTCGTCGTTGAGCGCCCTGTTCTCATAACCGATCAGGCGGTAGGAAGCCACATAGTCGGGGTTGAACTCCACCTGTATCTTTACGTCTTTGGCGACGGTAAAGAAGCTGGCGCCCATCTCTTCCACCATTACTTTTCTGGCCTCGTTGATGCTGTCGATGTAGGCGTAGGTGCCGTTGCCTTTGTCAGCCAGCATCTCCAGCTTGGAATCCTTGTAATTGCCCATTCCGAAGCCCAGCACGCTCAGGAACACGCCCGTCTGCTTCTTTTGCTCGATCAGCTCCACGAGTTCCGCTTCGGAAGTCATGCCTACGTTGTAGTCGCCGTCCGTCATGATGATCACACGGTTGTTGCCGCCCTTGGCAAAGTACTTTTCCGCCAGGTCATAGGCCATGTTTATGCCTTTTTCACCGTTTGTGAAACCGTAGGCTTCCAGAGCATTCACCGCGTCCATGATCTTGGTATACTCGTCGCCGGACGCTCCTTCAAGCACTACCCTTTCCTTCCCGGAATAGGTCACAACGCTCACCCTGTCGCAGGCTCTTAAGTTTTTCACCATAAGGGAAAGCGCGCGTTTTGCCAGGTCAAGTTTGTCGGGAGAATCCATGGAACCGCTCACGTCAATAAGCAATACCAGGTTGGACGCGGGCAGGTCTTCTGTCTGTATCTTTTTCGCTCCCGCGGCTACGAACATAAGCGCAGCCTCCTCGTTCCAGGGGCAGGGCGCTGTCGCCGCGGAAAGCTTTATGTCGCTGCCGTCGTCGGGGTTCAGCCCCGAGTAGGAAAAGTAGTTCAGCATCTCCTCTATCCTGATGGAGCTTTCCGGCAGGCTTTCGTTATTGAGCAGCTTGCGCCTCAGTGTGGAATAGCCCGCAGTGTCCACGTCTATCGCGAAAGTGGACAGAGGCGAAGTGGATACGTTTTTGAACACGCTTTCACTTATGTGGGCATACTCTTCAGTGTTGAAATCTTCGGGCATATACGCGTTTTTTTGCATGGGCATGGGCGTAGCGTAAATGGCGCTGCTCATGAAAGAGAATGTGTCAGAGACCTCGTACGCACTGTCCTCATACAGTGCCTCATACTCATACACATCGCCGCCGTCCGCAGGCTCTTCGGGTTCAGCGCTGACTGTCGCGTTGTCCTGTTTTACTGTATCGGCCGCGGTGGTCATATCCGGCTTTAATGCGTCCGTATTTCCTTTTAGCGGCGAGTAAATCTGCGGCAGCGCCAGCGCGAGCACCAGCAGGAATGCCGCTACTGCCGTAAGCGAGGTCAGCGCGGGCAGCCACTTATAGTGTTTTGAGCCTTTGCCCCTGAGTTTTTCCATGGTCTGCTCCGCGAACTCTTCCGACGGTTCGATCTTCTGCGCGAAGCGGGTATACTTGTTGTCTTTCATACATTGGCCTCCATTTCCAGTTTCAGGGCCTGACGTCCCCTGTCCAACCAGGTGCCGGCGGTTGCCGGTTTGGTTTTAAGTATCTGCGCGATCTCCTGCAGCTTATAGCCTTCATAGTAATATAGATGCAGTGTCACGCGGTATTTGCCCGGAAGCGCTTTCATAGCCTCCAATACGCCCTTGTCCTCCTCCGTCGCGCCGAATTCCTCAGGCAGCTGCTGAGTTTTCTTTCTGAACGGCGAACGCAGCAGGCTCAGGCACTTGTTCACGGTCACTCGTATCAGCCAGGCCTTTTCGCTTTCTATGGATTCAAAGTCCGGTGCCTTTTTCATGTACGCCATAAACGCATCCTGTACACAGTCCTCCGCGTCGGAAAGGTTCAATGTATAGCTGTACGCCAAACGCACCAGCTCTTTTTGCCATCTTATGAGCGCTGCCTGGGCGCGGGCAAGTCTCTCTTCCCTATCCATTCTCTGACCTCCTTCACTTACAAAACGCCCCGGAAGCGCCGTTTTTTTCACGCAACAATTATTTAACAAAACGCGGCCTGTCGCACGACAGGCCGCGGGAAAACCGGTTTTAGTCCATGGTGATCTCGGTTATGCAGGCTTCGGAATTCTGCACCGCGTATACGTCGCGGATCACAAAACGGAAGGTCGTGCCGTATCTGGGACTGCCGAAAGACACGTACTGCTCTTCCCTGGTATCATAAAGCTCGTATGTGCCTATAAGGCTGTTGTCGCAGTACACTTCCAGCGTCTTTACGCGGCTGTGCTTTTCCCATACGTCGGTATTGCCCAGGATCTTGTTATAACCGTTTACGATGTAAAAGCCGTTTACGCTGCGGGCATTCCCCAGCTTCAGCTGTATCCACTGGCCGACGCTGCAGTTTCTGGTGTCGGCAGCCGCCCAGGCGGTATACGATACGCTGTCAAAGGCTCTGGCCGCATCTACCGGGGGGTTGTTCTGGCTGATAGAACCGCTGGCAGAGACCAGGCCGCCCTGCTTCCAGCTGAGCTCTCCCGAATACTCTTTAACGAACATGGAATAGAGGCTGGAGATCCAGGCAGTCTTCTTTTTATACTCGATCTTATACCACTCTATGCCGCGCTCATCCACGGCGCCTTCACCCGCGAAGGTCCACCTGCTGGCGCAGTACGCCACGTCCAGATCCTCTGCGAGAAGGTTGGGTTCCTCACGGATCCACTCCTGGCCGTCCACAACTACTATCTGCTCGCCGGCGGTGTGGTTGACCGCGTAGCCCCTGAACGTCGCTTTCTTGGAGGACACCCACCCGGAGATCACTTCGGTGGTGTCTTCCGTTATCTGCTTTTCGTAGAGCACCTTATACCATACCACGTTCCTGGAATCCTTTTTATACTCCAGGTACTCAAGTCCAATCTCCTTGTCCAGTGTAGCAAGCTGGGACGCGCTGGAAGAAGCCGAGCTTCTGAGCGGGGTATTGTTGTCTATGATGATCACCCTGCCGGTGAACTGGGGCACCTTGGGCTGCGCGTGCTGCGCAGCGCTCCTTGAGTCGGTAAGCTTGCCGGAGCTCTTTATGGTGACGTTCGGATCGCCGCCGTAATAATCCGTATAGCCGGTGTTTCCGGTATAGCCGCCGGCGGAGTTGAAGATGAGCCGTGTCACTGAGTCCCCGTTGATGAGGCCGATGGTGGAGCCGGAAGCTATGCCGTCATACCTGTAACCGTTTATTGCTTTTATGTCCCTTATCTCGTAATATGAGCCGACGGGGATCATGAACTTCACGAAGTTCACGTCATTGGCGACCATGGCGCCGTTGATGTACACGTCCACGGTGCCCGCGTTCTGAGCCCCGCTGATGTTCTGACCGTCGATGAGCCAGCAGATCTCGAGCACGGAACTCATAGAACTGCTGTAACCCGTATTTCCGGTATAGCCGCTGTAATCAAACTCCTTGAATACCGGGTGGATGTAGCAGGAGCAGCTGTATCTGCTGATCTCGTGACTGGTGACCCTGGTGGCGCCGTCATTGGTCGCTATATAGGTGATGCGGTTGGAGTTCACGCCCGTTACGATGCCTATATGACCGTACTGGCCCGCGATGCCCACGTTGGCGCCCCACACGACGATGTCGCCGGGCTTGGGAACGAGCGAGCGCGTCCAGCCGCTGGGCAGGGGCGCGTTAACGTAGGCGGAAGCATAGCCGTTTATAGGCTGCTCGCCCAGATAATCAAAGTAATACTTGATCAGATCCACGTCCTGGCAGCCATTCTCCAGGTCATAGTCCTCCATCCAGCCCTCATTCAGTCTGTCCTGGGCCCAGGCCACGGCGTTCTCCTGCCCGTCGGCAAGGGACGCGGGGACCAGCGCAAGTACCAGAATCAGCGCCATGATCAATGCGAGACCCTTTTTCATACGTGCCTCCTAATCAATTGTAATCTGTATTTCATCCGAAAGCGTCACCATTATGCCGTTTTCAGAATTATATGTGGAAAACACCTGCATGCCCGCCGCTTCCAGGCGGTCCAGCAGCAAAACATCCGGCGTACCGGGCTTTTCATACGGATCCGTGCTGATAAGGGCGACCTTTGCGTTAAGCTTATTCAGATCCATATACAGGCATACATCGCTGTCTGCGTGGTTGGGCACCTTGAATATGTCGCAGTCGGGGAAGCCGCCCGCTTCAAGCAGGCTTTTTTCCTCGTGCTTCTCCATGTCGCCGGTAAGCAGCACTTTTTTCGCGCCCGTGTCCAGCACCATCACAAGGCTGTTGTCGTCTTCGTCCGAAAAGTCCTTATACAGCGGACCTATCACGCTGAACAGGCCGTCCACGCTGTCGCCCGACCTGAGCCATACGATGTCCGCGTCGGCTTTTTTCAGCGCCTTCACCAGCGGATGTTTATCCTCTTCGTCCGTATAATACGCCGGCGCGTACCATTTCGTGACCGCCACGCCGCTTTTCGCCAGCTTTTTCAGGCCTCCGGAATGATCCTTGTCCGTATGCGTAAGGAATACGCCTTCCAGTTCTTTGATGCCGAGCCGGTCAAGCGCAGCGAGCACTTTATCGAACGCGCCGCTTTTGCCCGTATCCACCAGATAGTTCCTGCCGGATGCGTGGATTATCACCGCGTCGCCCTTGCCCACGTTTACCATATACATATAATCCCCGTCGGAGGCTATCCCCAACGAAGACAGGAGCGATATGAACGATAGCAGCAGTGCCGCGAGCCTTCTCAGCATTATCCTGAATCCCCTAAAGCTTCCTCAGCTGTTCCTTGAGCACGTAACCGTACCTGCCGGTCCTGGAGTCTCTGACAAAGGCGTAAGCCTCGCCCGCATTCCAGGCTATCACCTGTTCGGTCTGCCCCGGCTGCAGTTCCCCGAGTATCACCGAGCTCGCCGAAGGCATGGAATACAAAATGCATTGTTCGCCGGCGAAGCAAAGCGCGGCGTCGCCTTCAAAAACCGCTTCGTCGGTCAGAAAACACCCGAACACATACCCGGCGGTATTCTCGGAGTCCACGATCAGCAGCATATCGCCGTACGCGGAGTTCTCCACCGCTTTCACTACCTGATCGTTATAGAGTATCTTTATCGGAGCCTCGTCCGCTTTCGACCTCTGGTACATATATGCGACGCCGCCCAGGAACGTGCTCGTGACCCTGTAGCTCCTGTAATAGGGGTTTTCGTAGTCGTATGCCTGCATGAGGGCAGTCTTCCGTATGTATCCCGTCTTTCCGTCAGGTCCGGTCACATAGGCGAACGTCTCGTGGACATTGTAATTCAGCATCCCGACTTCCGTGCCCGAGGAATACGCGGACAGGATCGCGCTTTTGTCGGTGGGTTTGGCGTATAAATACGTGTTCTGCGCCTGGGAAATGATCGTGTACCCGGCCAGTTCTCCCGCCGGGATCTCGCTTGCAAAGCAGAAGTTTGCGGCGCATACGACAGCCAGCGCCAGTAACCACGCGCCTAAGCGTCTCATATCCGCACCTCCTGCCTGCTCTATTTTGGACGTCGCGGGGGTTTATTTTGTTCCCTCTCGATTTACGCCTTGACTTTTTTGGGGCCCGTGGATATAATAGTCCCGTTCGAGCTGAAGTGGTGGAATGGCAGACACCGGGGACTTAAAATCCCCTGCCCCAAAAGGGCGTGCGGGTTCGAGTCCCGCCTTCAGCATAAAAACCGGCTAAGCGGCCGGTTTTTTATATTTCAATGATCTTTTCCAGCCTGAAATCCGTCCCGTCGCAGGAGACTTGATGATAGCGTACCCCGTTATGTTCTCCGCGGAAAGCGCCTTTAAGCGCCGTGTCGTGCAGATGCCCGTATACCGCATGGGTGATCCCGCCGGCTTCAATGATCCGTGTAAAGGGCGTATCCGTCTGCGCCGCGCTCAGGGGCGGATAGTGCATCATGCAGACTTTCGGTCCATTCCCCAGCCTTTCGGTGCTCTGAACGGACAGTTCCAGACGTTTTATCTCCCTTAAGTAGACTTTTTCGTCGTTTTCGTCCCAGCCTTCTTCCCTGTCTTTCCAGCCCCTTGTGCCGCAGAGTATAAGGCCGTCTATATTGAGTGCGTCGTTTTGCAGGGCGTACATCCCGGGCGGCAGCGCGTCCCTGACCCTGCTTATGCTCGTCCACCAGTAGTCGTGGTTGCCCCTTATAAGCACCTTTCTGCCGGGCAGCGCGCCTATTTTTGCTATATCTTCCCGCGCGTCGTCAAGCTGCAGCGCCCAGCTCAGGTCTCCCGGCAGCAGCACCACGTCGTCTTTTCCTGCCTTTGTAGTCCAATCGTCAGCGATCCTTTCAAAATGCCCTTCCCACTTCTCTCCGAATACGTTCATCGGCTTGTCCATTCCGCCGGGAAGATGCAGGTCGCTTATGGCGTAGACATTCACCGGCTATTCCTCTTCGCCGGCATTCTCGACATCGAAGTAATCGTCTTCGCCTTCAAAATCCTCGTCATCAAACTCGTCGTCGGAGTAATCCTCGTCCATTTCGATCTCATCCATGGAGCTCACCGCTTCGTTTTCAAGATCTCTGGCGCTGGCTTCCCCGTCAGGACTGTCGCCTATGGAATCGTTCCTGCGCTGCATTTCCTTAAGGCAGAAGGCGCACACTTCCTGTCCGGGCACCACGGGGTTTTCCCCGCATTCGGAACACAGTTCCAGCATTTCTTCGGGTTCTTTCTCGCCTCTCACGTCTTTACGGCATACCGCGCACATGGTTTCATTTTCATAGATATAATTCAGTTCGCACCTGGGACATTTGATCAGTTTCATTTTTTATTCCTCCCGGGAAAACAAATCGCCTATATAATACACAAAAAGCGCAGTCTGAAAACCCCCAAACCGCCCTTTTTATGTTATTTTTTTGTTATACAATGTCCAGTTTTTTGATCAGCTCGCCCAAGCGCACGGCTTCAGCCTCATACACAGGCTTAAGCGAAGGCGTGTATATCAGCGAAGCAGGATGGTACATTGGATATATATTTGCGTCTGCGTATTTCGTAAGCGTGCCGTGGATGTCCCCTATGCGCGCCTTCGCGCCCAGCAGGGCTTTAAGCGGAGTGTTCCCCAGCGTAACTATCAGGCGCGGGCGTATCAAGTGTACCTCGGCTTCGAGCAGCGGCAGAAAATCGTTGATCTCGCTTGCCGCAGGCGGGCGGTTTTTGAGTCTCGCCCCCTTGCCCGGAGACGTTGGACGCAGTTTTACGGTGTTGGTAACGTATAAAGCGCTTCTGGGAATGCCCCCCAGCGCCAGCATCTCGTCAAGGTTCCTGCCCGCTTTGCCCACAAACGGCCTTGACAGCTTTTCTTCCTGTTCGCCGGGGGCTTCGCCTATCAGCATGACGCGTGCGCTGAATTCACCCTCGCCCGGCACGAGCCGTTTGCCGGGATACTTCAGTTTCATCTCTTCCAGCAGGGCTTCGATCTCGTTCATGGTTTCACTTATCTGCTTTCTCAAGCTCTTCGAGCTTTAACTTTATCTGCTTGAAGTCCTCCCAGGCGTCTTTCTTTTTGGAAGGATCCCTGAGCAGCGCGGACGGATGGTACGTGGGCATGAACCAGACCCCTTTGCGTTCCACCCACACCCCCCGCATGCGTGAGATGGGCGTCTCTTCGTTAAGGACGTACCTGAGCGCCACCTTGCCCAGCAGGGCGATCACTTTCGGCCTGATCAGCACGAATTGCTTGCGCAGGTAGTCCATGCACGCCGCGGCTTCGTCAGGCTCGGGATTGCGGTTGAGCGGCGGGCGGCATTTCACCACGTTGGCTATATACACTTCCGTGCGTTCCATGCCAAGGGCGTGGATTATGGTGTCCAGCAGTTTGCCGCTGGCTCCTACGAATGGCCTGCCCTGCAGGTCTTCGTCCCTCCCCGGGCCTTCGCCTATAAGCATAAGGCGGGCATTCGGGTCGCCCTCACCGGGCACCACCCGCGTCCGCCTTTCGCAAAGCCTGCACTTTTGGCAGTTTTCTATCTCGTCTATCAGTTCCTGCCAGGATGTATGCATCCTCAGCCCCCGTTCATGTGTATGGAATGCTCAAATATGTCGAAGAACACGCCGAACGTGTTTGGTATATCGCCCTTAAGCCACCTGTACAGATCCGCCAGCAGCAGCACGCATCCAAACGCCAGAGCCACGCAGAACAGCGTCCACAGAAAGTCCACCGTTCCCGCGGCGATCTGCAGCCGCATCCTCTTTTTGCGGTATTCCTTTTTCGTTATAAGCTTCGCCATCTATACGTAGTCCTCCCAGGCGGGCTCTTCCCTGCCGCTGAGCTCCCCGTCCTGTTTGAGTCCCGGAAAGCCCTGCTGCCTCAGCGCTTCATACAACACTATGTTTACAGAGTTGGCAAGGTTCAGGCTCCTAGCCTCGCTGCGCATGGGTATGCGCACGCACCTGTCGTAATACTTTTTGAGCAGTTCCTCGTTTAACCCGCGGGTCTCCTTTCCGAATACCAGGTAATCGTCCTCGCGGTACGCCGGTTCCGTGTAGCAGCGGGCCGCTTTGGTGGACAGAAAATACATGCCCGCGCCGGGGTTCTTTACGGCGAAATCCGCCCAGTTCTCGTACACAGCATACTCCATAAGGCCCCAGTAGTCAAGCCCCGCGCGTTTAAGGTACCTGTCGCTGAGCTCAAACCCCAATGGCTTTATAAGGTGGAGTTTCGCGCCCGTTGCGGCGCAGGTGCGGGCGATGTTGCCCGTATTCTGCGGGATCTCAGGCTCTACCAGCACTATATTCACTGTATCTCTCCCAATACAAAGCGCTCTATCGCCCAAGCGGCGCCGTCGCCAAGCACGTCGGGCGCCACGACGTCCGCGGCAGTTCTGGTCTTTTCGGCTCCGTTAGCCATGGCGACCTTAAGCCCCGCTTCCATAAGCATAGACACGTCGTTCTCGCCGTCGCCCAGCGCCATCACCTCGTCCGTCCCTATGCGCAGCTGCTCCTTAAGCGCTTTCAGCGCAGCGCCCTTCGATGAGCCGTGAGGCATTATCTCCAGGCTGTGCACGAACGCGCTGTCGCTGGGCAGGCCCATATGCTCAAATTCGTCCCTGAGCGATTTGAGTATGTCCGGGTCGTCCGAGTAAGCCTCGAATTTATACACGCCCTTCCTGCCTTCCCGGCGCATGCGCTCAAGTTCGTCTATCACGGCGTACTCACGGCCTTTTTTCGCTTCCGATACGTTCACGCACACGGAATTCAGGCCGTTCCTCTCACTTAGACGGTAGACCTTCAGCCCCGTGTACGACGTCATGAAGCAGCCGGACGCGATGAGTATTTCCATCACGGTACCCGCCAGCGCCTCGTCCATCGTGTTCTCATATACGCACGAAGGATAGGTGTGTATGTCCACTCGCCCGCCGCCGGCACTTATGACGGGGCAGTCCAGCTCCATTTCCAAAGCGGGGGTTATGGCGTTATAAAACGTTCTGCCGCTTGCAAGTGCGAACACTATGCCTTTATCAGTAAGACGTTTTATTGCGGATTTTGTTCTATCTGACAGTTTGCCGCCCGCGGGAACGAGGGTGCCGTCTATGTCGGATACGACGAGCCTTATCATTTCGCCGCCGCTTCCCTTACAGTGCGCGCCACTTCCTCCGCCACGCGGGGATCAAAGGGATCCGGCATTATCTTCTCCGCGCACAGCTCGCTTTCGCTTACCAGGTCTGCGATGGCGCGGGAGGCAGCCAGTTTCATCTCTTCGGTTATATCCTTTGCCCGGGCTTCCAGGGCGCCTTTGAATATGCCCGGGAACGCCAGCACGTTGTTTACCTGGTTGGGATAATCGCTTCTGCCGGTAGCTATGACCGCCGCGCCGCCCTTTTTTGCTTCCTCCGGCATGATCTCGGGTGTGGGGTTCGCCAGGGCGAACACGATAGCGTTCGCATTCATGGTGCTGATATCGTCAGCCGTGAGCAGGTTGGGCGCGCTCACGCCGATAAACACATCCGCGCCTTTAACCGCGTCTTTCAAAAAACCTTTGAGCTTCGAGCGGTTGGTTCGAAGCGACAGTTCCTTCTGCTCGCTGTTGAGCCATGTCTCTCCCTCGCAGACAAGCCCCAGCTTGTCGGACAGGATTATGTCGCCCGGCTCGAAATTCAGCATCAGGCGGCAGATGGCCAGCCCCGCGCTGCCCGCGCCGCTTATGACTACACGGGTGTCCTTCCATTTCCTGCCCGTGAGTTTAAGCGCGTTCGTGAGCCCCGCGCACACCACTATGGCGGTGCCGTGCTGGTCGTCATGGAATACGGGAATGTCCAGTTCTTTCCTGAGCCTGCGCTCTATGTCGAAACAGCGGGGCGCGGATATGTCTTCCAGGTTTATGCCCCCGAACACCGGCGCGATCAGCTTTACTGTCCTGACTATCTCATCCGGATCCTTCGAGTCTATGCATATGGGAAAAGCGTCCACGCCCGCGAAACGTTTGAACAGCGCGCATTTGCCTTCCATTACCGGAAGGCCCGCCATGGGCCCGATGTCCCCGAGCCCCAGCACGGCGGTGCCGTCGGTCACAACGGCTACGGTATGGCTCTTTATCGTGTATTTGAACACGTCGTCGCTGTTTTTGCTTATCCTGCGGCAGGGTTCCGCCACGCCGGGGGTATACGCGGCTGAAAGCTGTTCCCGGTCAGATATCTCCACCGCGCTTTCGACCCTGAGCTTGCCCCTGTGCTGTTCACACAATTCAAGGCTCTTCTGAGAATAATCCATATCTACTCCTGTTCCGGTGTGAGCACGGCGTTTTTAACGCTGAACAACCGCCCGATATCCGCTCCCGCCAGGTCGTCCCTGTCCGTACAGGTGATTATGGTCTGTACACCGCTTAACCGCTTGACCAATTGCCTGCGGCGATCGGGATCCAGTTCGCTCATAACGTCGTCCAGCATCAGCACCGGCGCTTCGCCCGAATCCTGACGCATGAGCTCGATCTCGGAGAGCTTGAGCGAGAGTGCGCAGGTCCTGACCTGACCCTGGGATGCGAAGAACCTGGCGTCGTCCCCATTGATGAACACGCCCATGTCGTCCCTGTGCACGCCCGAGCCCGTGGTCTGACGCTTTATGTCCGAAGTGCGCCTTTCGACCAGTTCCTCCAGATATGCGTTTCTCGTCTCCTCAGGAACTGAAAGCAGTTTCGCGCTGGGTTCATACGTGAGCTCCAAGCGCTCGTTCCCGCCGGACACATCCGTGTGGATAACAGACGCGAACGTCAAAAGCTTATCGATGAACCATTTACGCAGATGCATTATCTCGGAACCCGTGAACGCCAGTGCCGAATCCCAGGGATCGAGGCTCTCCTCCGGCTGCGTTCCGAGGGATATCTCCTTGAGCAGGGCGTTGCGCTGTTTGAGCGCCCGGTTATACCTTTGCAGGGAGTAGTAATATCTGGGCCGCAGCTGGCTGAGTTCCATGTCTATGAAACGGCGCCTCTCCGCAGGTCCGTCCTTTATCATGCGCAGGTCCTCGGGGCTGAACAATACACCCGTGATGTGCCCCAGCATTTCGCCGCTGCGGCCCACCTGCGCGCCGTTCACCTTTATCCTGCGCCTGCCCAGCTGGCTTATGGCGACCTCCACCTCGTGGTTCCCGTCGTTTCTTACTCCGGCGACTTTTACGTAGCACTCGTCCTGCCCGGAACGTATCATTTCCCTGTCCCGCGGCGTGCGGTGGCTCCTGCCTGTGCAGCACAGGTGGATCGCCTCCAGCACGTTGGTCTTGCCCTGGGCGTTGGCGCCCGCAAGCACCGTTACGCCCTCGCAGGGCTGGATAAACGCCTGTACATAGTTTCTGAAGTTTTTTAGCGTGATGCTCTCTATGCGCATATCAGCTCTTTTTGCGGGCTTCCAGCTTTTTGCGCGTCTCGGTGGCCAGCACTTTCTTGCGCATGCGTATGGACTTAGGGGTTATCTCCACCAGCTCGTCCTCGTCGATGTAATCCATCGCTTCTTCCAGCGTGAGTATGCGTATGCCCGTGACTTTCAGCGCCTCCTCGGCGGACGCGGAATTTCTGATGGAAGTCAGGTGCTTCTTCTTGCACACGTTCACGTCAATGTCGCCGGGGCGGGATGATTTGCCCACTATCATGCCCGTGTAGACCTTGGTGCCGGGTTCTATGAAAAGCTCTCCCCTGTCCTGTATGTAGAACATGGCGTAAGAGGTGGTGTCGCCCGTTTCCCAGGCCACCAGCGAACCGCAGGAGCGGGACGGTATGTCACCCTTATAGGGCTCGTAACCGGAGAATACAGCGCTCATAACGCCTTCGCCGCGGGTATCGGTCAAAAACTCGCCCCTGTACCCGAACAGGCCTCTCGAAGGCACGTTGAACTCCAGGCGCACCCGGTCCATGCCCTCCATGCTGATAAGCACGCCTTTCCTGCGGCCTATCTTTTCTATGACCGCGCCGGCGTACTCGCTGGGCACGTCGCACACCAGCTGCTCCATGGGCTCGCACTTAACGCCGTCTATGTCCTTATAAAGCACCGTGGGCTTTGTGACCGCGAACTCATAGCCCTGGCGGCGCATGGTCTCGATAAGTATGGACAGATGCAGTTCGCCCCTGCCTGAAACCTTGAACGTATCCGTGGTCTCGCCGTCCTCTACCCTGAGGGAAACGTCAGTCTGCATCTCCTTGAACAGCCTCGCCCTCAGATGGCGGCTGGTCACGTAGGTGCCTTCGGTGCCCGCGAAGGGAGAATCGTTGACCACAAAGTCCATGCTCACGGTGGGCTCGGTTATCTTTACGAAGGGCAGCGGATCCGCCATCGCCACATCGCAGATGGTATCGCCTATCGCCAGGTCACCGAAGCCGGTCACCGCGACGATGTCGCCCACCTTCGCCGCCTCGCAGGGTATACGTTTTAATCCGTCAAACTCGAACAGTCCGCCCAGGCGCGCCGCGGGAGACACGAAGCTCTGCCCGTACACGCACCTTACCGCCATCTGGCCCGCCTTTATGGTGCCGCGCTCTATGCGCCCTATGCCTATACGGCCTACATAGTCGTTGTAGTCTATGGTGGATATCAGCAGCTGCAGGCTCTTTTCGTCGTCGCCGCTGGGCGCGGGGATATGCTTTAGTATAGTATCGAACAGGGGTATCAGGTTGACCGCGGGCGTGTCCAGGTCCAGCGTCGCCACGCCCGTCCTGCCGGAGCAGAACACCACGGGAGAATCCAGCTGCTCGTCGCTGGCGTCCAGTTCCAGCAGCAGCTCCAGCGTCTCGTCCACGACTTCGCGGCAGCGCTGGTCGGGCCTGTCCATCTTGTTGACCACTATTATTACGGGCAGAGACAGTTCCAGCGCCTTCTTCAGCACGAAGCGCGTCTGGGGCATCGGCCCTTCAAAACTGTCCACCAGCAGCAGCACGCCGCCCACCATTTTGAGCACGCGCTCCACCTCGCCGCCGAAGTCCGCGTGGCCGGGGGTGTCGACTACGTTTATCTTTACGCCCTTATAGTGGATAGCGGTGTTTTTGGAGAGTATGGTTATACCGCGCTCCCTCTCCAGGTCGTTGGAGTCCATCACGCGTTCCGTCACCTGCTGGTTTTCCCTGAACACGCCGGACTGCTTGAGCATTTCGTCCACCAGCGTGGTCTTGCCGTGGTCAACGTGGGCGATTATCGCTATGTTTCTCAGGTCTTCTCTTACGATATTCAACTTCTTTTCCTCTTTTCGCCTGTCGTCAATATGTGCCGACTTCCTTGTATGTTCTGATTATCTCCGTAAAGTCTTTAAGGCTCACCTGTGAAGGTATGGAATGGTCCGACGCGAACACGTAGCCGCCGTTTTCCTTCATGACCGGTATCAGTTCCCTTATCTGTGGCAGTATGATCTCCGGCTTATGCCAGACGGCCGCGTTGGTGCCGCCGTGGAACAGCAGTTTGTCGCCGTACTCCCGTTTCAGCTTTTCGGGCTGCATGCCAGCCTTGACTTCCATGGGGTTCAGCCCGTCCAGCCCCATGCTCACCAGTTCGGGCACCAGCGGCATTATATTCCCGCAGGAATGCAGGCGCACGTAACAGCCGTGGGCATGCCCCCAGTCTATCGCTCTCTGATGGAAGGGTTTAAGCAGTTCCCTGTATGTTGAAAGGGAGAAAAACTGGGTGCCCTTGTAGCCCATGTCGTCAGGCCAGGACAGCTCGTCGAAGGTGTAGCCCGCTTCCCAGACCATGTCCATCAGTTTAAGGTCACAGTCCAACTCGGTCTCGAACATGTCCATTACCCATTCGGGCTCATCCTTCATGGCGAAGAGCATATTTTCCGTGCCCACCATGCCGGAATGGGTGATGTCGAAGCCGAACCACAGCCCTCCGCTTATCCAGTATCCCTCTTCCCTCCACTGTTTGTAATTCTTTTGTAGACGTTCCCAGGGGATGCGGTCCCGGGCGGGAGTGATGCGGTCCTTGATCTTGCGCCACTCGTCGGGCGTGGTCACCTGAAACCCCAGAGATTCAGGGGTCGTGGTATGGTGCTTGAAATTCCTGCGCGTCGCGCCCCAGGGAGTGGTGGATATGACAAACTCGTCGTTTTCCTCTATGATCCTGGAAGGCAGCCGCGGAGAATTGTCGACACCTATCGACGCCGTGCGGTCCAGATCAAAGTATCCCACGTAATCCCGGGTAGGCAGGCCTTCGCTCAGCCAGCGCTCCAGCGTTTCAGCCCAGGGATAGTCCATATAGGGCACCCTGTCCGCTTCCCTGTGCTGGTACATGCGGGCAAAACGCTCGCGGGTAGTCACTCGGTTACCTCCCCATATCGTCTATGGCGTCAGCTTCCGCCCTGTCGGCGGTCTCGTTTAATTCCAGTCCCTTGTTGTTCTCGCAGCACAGGCGTATGGACCACTCGTTTTCAAAAAACAGCACGTCCCTGCCCGCCCGGTCCACCGCGGGCACTGTGGTGGAAGGCAGCCTGAGCTTGTCTATGGGCTTGGGCGTGGCCTTAACCCATCTTACATATCTGTAAGGCAGGGTCTCGCGGCTCAGGTCCACGCCGTACTCGCTCTTTAAGCGGTACTCCAGCACGTCCATCTGCAGCGCGCCCACCACGCCCGCGATCATTTCCTCGCGGCCTATGTTCGGGCGCTTGAATGTCTGCACCGCGCCTTCCTGGGACAGCTGGGTTATTCCCTTCAAAAACTGCTTGCGCTTCATGCTGTCCACCGGGCTGACACGGGAAAAGAATTCCGGCGCGAACAGCGGTATGCCCGAATACCTCACGGGCGTGCCCGTGCACAGGGTATCCCCCAGGCGGAATATGCCCGGATCGAACAGTCCGATTATGTCCCCGGGATAAGCCAGGTCCACAGTTTCGTGTTCCTGCGCCATGAATTGCTGGGGCTGTGCCAGCTTTATCCTTTCGCCGCTGGACGAGTGCCACACGGTCATGCCCTTTTCGAACACTCCGCTGCATACCCGCATAAACGCCAGGCGGTCTCTGTGGGCGGGGTTCATATTGGCCTGTATCTTGAATATAAAGCCTGTGAACTTCTCGCTGTCGGGCGCGATCTCGCCTTCGTCCGACACTCTGGGCGTGGGGCTTTTGGTGTAGCTCAGAAAGCGTTTAAGGAAAGGCTCCACTCCAAAGTTGTTGTACGCCGAGCCGAAGAACATGGGAGTGAGCTGGCCGCTTAGTATCTTTTCCAGGTCGAACTCGTCGCCCGCCACGTCGAGTAGCTCTGTATCTTCTATGAGCTTGTCGTAATAGGTCTGCCCGATCGCTTCCGGCAGAGCAGGGTCATCTATTGAGATCGACTGCACGGTAACGAAGTTCTGCCCGTGATTGCCGCCGGTGTAGAGCTCCACCATGCGGGTATCCCTATGGTAAACGCCCTTAAAGTCGTCTCCGTGCTGCCCAATGGGCCAGGACACGGGACAGGAGCGTATGCCCAGCACCGTTTCCAGCTCTTCCATGAGCTCAAAGGGATCCTTGCCCGCGCGGTCCAGCTTGTTCACGAAGGTGAATATGGGTATGGAGCGCATGCGGCACACCTTGAACAGCTTTATCGTCTGCTCCTCAACGCCCTTGGCGCAGTCTATAAGCATGACCGCGCTGTCCGCCGCCACGAGGGTACGGTAAGTATCTTCCGAAAAGTCCTGGTGGCCGGGGGTGTCAAGTATATTTATCCTGTAACCGTCAAAATCGAACTGCATGGCAGACGATGTGACGCTTATGCCCCTTTGCTTTTCTATTTCCATCCAGTCGCTGGTGGCATGCCGGGCGGCCTTTCTGGCTTTGACCGAGCCCGCCTGGCGTATCGCTCCGCCGTACAGAAGCAGTTTTTCCGTCAGGGTTGTCTTGCCGGCGTCCGGGTGGGATATGATGGCGAAGGTCCTCCGCCTTTGAGTTTCAAAACTGAGTTCGGGGTGAGCCACGCTCCGCTCCTCCTTATGTGTACAAATCAACATTATATTTTATTACATTTACACCGATTTTGTCTATCGGATAAGCTCTGTTTTTTGGTTAATATTTCCGCATAGGTCCGCTAACTTGCCATTTGCCCGGGGATGTTGTATAATGGCCCCATTAAAGTGGGGGTGTGTATGGCAAAGCAGATCGCCGTAGGCGTGCTGGCCCATGTGGACGCGGGCAAGACCACGCTGACCGAGTCCCTGCTGCTCATAAGCGGCGCTATCCGCAAGGCGGGCAGGGTAGATAAGCGGGACAGTTTTCTGGATACCGAGCCGGAAGAAAGACGGCGCGGCATAACCATTCTTGCCAAAAACGCTGTGTTCGACTACGGAAATACCCATTTCACGCTGATCGACACCCCCGGCCACGTGGATTTTACCGGCGAGACCGAGCGTGCGCTCGGCGTGCTCGACGCCTGCATATTGGTCATCAGCGCGCCCGAAGGCGTGCAGGCGCACACCCTGACCCTCTGGAAACTGCTGGAAGCCTACCGGGTACCCACGTTCATTTTCGTGAACAAGATGGATATGCCCGGCGCGGACGCCGGACAGGTGCTGAGCGACATAAAAGTGCGGCTCTCCCCTCTCGCGGAAGCTTACGGCTCCAACGGGTTTTCGGATCTGGCCGCGGAGAGCGACGACGAAGCGCTGGGCAAATATCTTGAGACCGGTCAGTTGGACCAATCTGTAATATCAGGCGCCGTCGCTTCACGCCGTCTGTTCCCGGTGTGTTTCGGCAGCGCGCTGAAGCACGAGGGAACGCGTACGCTTCTTGACATACTGGACTCGTATTCCGTTCCACCCGCTCCGGAAGACGGCACGGCTCTCAAAGTCTATAAAATACAAAGGGACACGAAGGGCGAGCGGCTTACTTTCATTAAGCTGACCGGCGGCACACTGCGCACCCGCGACAGCCTGAAGACCTCTTTCGGGGATGAAAAGATCACCGCCATACGCCTGTATTCCGGCGAAAAGTACTCCCAGGCAGACAGCGTGTCGGCTCCCTGCGTGTGCGCGCTGTGCGGAATAAAGGGCCTTAAAGCGGGAGACGCCCTGGGAGGAGGCACGGTGTTTACTCCCCTGACTGAGCCGCTGTTTGCCTGGCGCGTCAGGCTCGGGGAAGGCGCCGACCCGCACGAAGCGCTCAAACAATTCAGGATCCTCGAGGAGGAAGACCCGCTCCTTGACGTAAAGTGGAACGAGCGCGCCTCACGTATAACCGTGCACGTGATGGGCGACGTGGCGCTGGAAGTGCTGAAGAATACTCTGTTCCAGCGTTTCGGCCTGAACGTCGGTTTTGAGGAAGGCTCCATCATATACAAGGAGACCGTGCGCTCCGCCGTGGACGGTGCGGGCCACTATGAGCCCCTGAGGCACTACGCGGAGGTGCACCTGCGCATCGAGCCGCTGTCTGCAGGTTCAGGCCTGGAACTGGCCAGCGAAGTCAGCACGGACGATCTTGCGCTGTCCTGGCAGAGGCTCATCTTTACACATCTTACCGAAAGGCGCTTTTCCGGCGTGCTCACCGGCTCGCCGCTCACTGACGTCAGGTTCGTGCTAACCGCGGGCAGGGCGCATCTTAAACACACTGAAGGCGGAGATTTCCGCCAGGCCACATACAGGGCCGTCAGGCACGCGCTCATGAAGTCCGACAGCGTGCTTCTTGAGCCTTTCACGCGTATGACGGTGACCCTGCCCCAGGAATGCTCCGGCCGCGCCATGAGCGATATGAGCCGAATGGGACAGACTTTCACCAGCGAAACGAACTCAGCGGGCGAGAACGTGATATCCGCCTGCCTGCCTGTGAGGCTCGCCCATTCCTATCCCCGTGAAGTCAGCATATACAGCCGAGGTCTCGGGCGGGTGAGCGAATCGTTCGCGGGGTACAGACCGTCTCCTGACCAGGCAGCGCTGGTCGCCGCTTCGGGATATGATCCCGAAAAGGACCTGGACAACCCCGCCGACAGCGTGTTCTGCTCCCACGGCGCCGGAGTGCTGGTGAACTGGAGGGACGCCGACAGTCATATGCATATACAGCTGCCCTCCCGCCGCGGCGCGCCGCCCGCTGCGGGCAGAGACGCTCCCGCCGACACGACTGACCTGGACAAACAGCTCAAAGAGATATTCGAGCGCACCTACGGCAAGATATCTCCCCATGCCCTTGATAAGCCCCGCGCCATCCCAGCGCCTGAAAAGCAGGTGATCTCCATACCCAAAAAGCCCGAATACCTGCTGGTGGACGGCTATAATATCATATTCGCCTGGGAGGAGCTGAAGGAGCTGGCTTCATACGACGTGGAGATCTCCCGGCGCGCCCTCACCGATGCGCTGGACAACTACGCTTCCCACAGGGATGTCAGGCTGATACTTGTGTTTGACGCCTACAAAGTCAAAGGCAATCCCGGCAGCGTGGAGCATTACAGCAGCATAGACATAGTTTATACCAAGGAAGCCCAGACCGCAGACAGCTACATAGAGAAACTGGCGCACGACCTGAGCCGCGATTATCACGTGAGGGTCGCTACCGGTGACGGGCTGGAGCAGATGATCATACTCGGCGCGGGCGCGCTCAGAATGAGCGCGAGGGAACTTAAAAACGAGCTCAACGTCTCAACAGAAGAACTGCGCGGGCTTATTCAAAGGCTGTCCCGCAGCAGTTCCAAGTCCAGCGTGAAGGACGCGCTGGCAAACGCGTATAAGGAGAAACAGGGCAAATGAAACGGCAATTCGCGCTTTTGTCCATACTGTTTTGCGTGAGCCTGCTCGTGTGCCTGGCAGTTTTCATTTTAAGACCCGTCTGGCGGGGCATGGACACGCTAAAGTGGATACTGCCGCCCGCCGCCGCGCTTATCGGGGCGTATATTGTCGTCAGAAAAGGCGTGAACCCATACCTTGCCTGGCTTCCGCCTGCTCTGGCGCTTACAGCGGCAGGCTTCATCGCATCGATGGGCATAGCCCCCAAAGGCGGCCTCATGTTGCTGTGCGCGTTTACGGGTCTGGTGGGGGCAGCTGCCGGCGACGTATACAATAAACGAAAGGTCAGGAAATGAGCGAAAGATCACTTATAGGGCCATACGGCGAGATCGTGCGGGATATGTACGCCACCGCGTTCGTGATCTCAGGGGGTGAAAAGCCCGCCCGGGAAGCCTGCGCGCAGATCATAGCCCTGTACCCGGAAGGATTAAAGCCCAAAGCAGCCCTTAAACTCACACGGAAGGAAGCGTTTAAACTGGCGCAGTCGGGTTCCGTCTCATATGAGTTTTTGGACAATTCCCCGGCGCTCTCGGGCGAAGTGTCGGACGTGCGCCGCGCGGCCATACTGCTGGACGGTGCCGGACTGTCCCGCGGCAAGGCTGCCAGGCTGCTCGGATGTTCGGCCAAAAAACTAAACAGCCTGTACGACCGCGCCCTCGGTCTCGCAGGCGCAGGCGCCCTCAAAAAAGAATGCAGGCAGGAAATGCGCGAGATCGGTTCGTCCCTTCCATTATCTTCCCTGAAAGGCGAAGTTCGAAGGCAGAACGCGCTGATAGACTCAAAAGAAAGCGAGGGCGGAAATCGCAGCCGTCTGGCTTCCTTGCTGCTGTTTTTGCTGTTCCTGCTGCTGATCGGGGCGCTGGTATGGCTGGCCGCTTCGCTTTTGGCATATTACAGGAGCCTCAGGTTAGAGAACACCCAGTCTGCCGCTTTATTGGAGGACATGTATGCCCGAATACTCCGGAAGGGTTGACAGTCTCATATTCCGCAACGATGACAACGGCTACTCGGTCATGGTCATCAAACCCGAGCAGGGCAAGGCGTTCACCTGTTTCGGAACGCTGCCTTTCGCCGAGGAGGGCGACCTGGTCAGGCTCGAAGGCGAATGGACCCATCATCCGGATTACGGAGAGCAGCTCAAGGTGAGCCGGTTTTCTTTCGACATGCCCGCTACCTCCGCATCCATAGTCAGGTACCTTTCCTCCGGCGGCATCAAAGGCATAGGCGAAGACACCGCAAAGCGCATAGTCAGCCGTTTCGGCGCGGATACTCTAAAGATCATGTACGAGCATCCCGAACGGCTTACGGAAGTGCGCGGCATCGGCAGGGTCAAAGCCTCACAGATAAGCGCGGGCTACCTGGAAAAGCGCGGCGGTCAGGAGATACTGATGTACTTCCTTTCCCTGGGCGTCTCCCCTTCCGTATCCCTTAAGATATACAAACAGTACGGGCAGAACTCGGTGCTCGTGTGCCGCACCGACCCATACCGCCTCGCGGACGAGATACGCGGCGTGGGTTTCCTGACTGCCGACGCCATAGCGGGCAGCCTTGGCTACGCCCCTGACGACCCCCGCCGCCTGCACAGCGGCATAAGGTACGTGCTTAACGAAGCGCTTACCGGCGACGGGCACACATACCTTCCGCACGAGGAACTGCTTTCCCGCGCGGAGAACGCCCTTAAAGTGCCTTCCGACAGCCTAGGGCTGCGTGTTGACCAGATGGTCATGGAAGGCAGGCTGGTGCAGGAAGACGTCGACGGCACCGACGCGGTGTTCCTTAAAAACGTGCACGACTGCGAGCAGGACATCGCCATAAGGCTGGCGCTGCTGGCGCACGGCGGAGAAAAGGAATTCTCGGGCAATGTGCCCGAAAAGCTTAGCGACGGCACTGTGCTGTCTGAGGCGCAGCGCGGCGCTTTAAGAAACAGCCTCTCCAGTCATGTCTCCGTTATCACGGGCGGGCCCGGCACCGGCAAGACCACCCTGCTCAGGGGCATACTGGAATGCCTGCCTTCCCGGGAAAAGGTCGTGCTGTGCGCTCCAACCGGCAGGGCTGCGAAACGCATCGGCGAAGCTACGGAAAGGGACGCCAAGACCATACACCGCCTGCTGGGTTACGCCCAGGGCGATGACGCCGCGTTCAACGTCAACGAGCTCAACCCCCTTGACGCGGACACGGTAATAGTGGACGAAATGTCCATGGTGGACATTTTTCTCATGCGTGCGCTGCTCAGGGCGCTGAGACCCTCTGCCAGGCTGATACTTACCGGGGACGCGGACCAGCTGCCCTCGGTTGGCGCCGGCAACGTGCTCAAGGATATAATCCGGTCCGGCAGGATCCCGACCAGCCGCCTGAACGAGGTGTTCAGGCAGGGGGACGGCAGCAGCATCGTCACGAACGCGCATCTAATAAACAAAGGCGAAATGCCCGTTCTGAATCTTAAAAACAGCGACTTTTTCATCACTCGGACTTCCGACGCCTCAAAGGCGCAGGACGAAGTCATAAGCCTTGTCACCCGCCGCCTGCCCGCGTATAAGGGCTTTGACCCCGTGCGTGACATACAGGTCATGAGCCCCATGAAACGGGGCGATGTCGGGGTATACGCGCTTAACAGCCTCATGCAGAGCAAGCTCAATCCCCCGGCAGGCCGTACGGGCATTAAACGCGGCGATACCACGTTTTTCCCCGGCGACAAGGTCATGCAGATCAAAAACGATTATTCCCTGTGCTGGACGCGCAGCGGCGAGGAAGGACAGGGCGTGTTCAACGGCGACATAGGTTACGTTACAGACGTTGACACGGACGCCAAGACTGTCACCATACAGTTTGAAGACGACAGGGAAGCGGTGTACGAGCGCGACATGCTGGAAGAAGTCGAGCTCAGCTACTGCATCAGCGTGCACAAGAGCCAGGGCAGCGAGTTTGACTGCGTGGTGCTGCCGCTTTTGAACGGCCCGGGCATGCTCATGACACGGAATCTGCTGTATACCGCCGTCACCCGGGCAAAGAAGCTTGTGGTAATAGTTGGACGGGAGGACTGTGTTTGGCGCATGGTCAAAAACAACCACATAGAGCGGCGCTATTCCTCCCTCTGTTCGCAGCTCGATCTGTTTTTCTCCGCCTATGAACAGTAAGTTAAAGGAGTACATGTTCGCTCCCCGGGCGGTCTGCGTGTGCTGCCTGAGCCTGTTCGGTACGGACGAAGGGTTCATTTGTTCTTCCTGCCGAGAGAAGCTCAGGCCTCTGTATCTGCCCGGAAAATCGGAAACAGAGATCTGCCTTGAATGCGGCGAAGTGGTCGACGCCGGTGCCTGCCCCGGCTGCGGGCGGAGGTCCCCTCCCACGCTGCGGGCTTTCAGCGCTTACGAATACGAAGGCATAATACGCGAACTCGTGCACTGCTTTAAGTTTGGCGGCGTGTACGCGTTGAGCGAATGGATGGCCGGCGAGATGCTGCAGGCGCTTGCTGCACCCGGAAAAGGCAATTTCACCAGGATCGTGCCTGTTCCGATGTATCCATTAAGGAAGCTCGCAAGGGGCTACAACCAGGCGGAAAAACTGGCGGGCGAACTGTCCAAGCGCCTTGGTATCCAAAAATCCGATCTCCTAAAACGTATCAGGAACACAAAAAGCCAGGTCACTCTGGCTACCGCGGAACGAAGGAAAAACCTTAAAAACGCCTTTCGCGCGGTCTCTCGGGCCGATGGTGAAAGGATACTGCTGGTGGACGACGTGCGCACTACCGGTTCCACGGTCTCAGAATGCGCGCGTACGCTGCTTGCCGCAGGCTGTGAGAATGTTACGGTGCTTACTTTCGCCAACGCGAAGGTAAAAGAAAAAGCCCCGTTCAACGAACAGAGCGATGCGGGTAACAGGACTTGAACCTGCACGCCTTGTGGGTAAAGGAACCTAAATCCTTCGCGTCTGCCAATTCCGCCATACCCGCGCAAAGCCCCGTAAATATACCCCAAGCGTACTGATTTGTCAAGCAAATTCTTTGTAACAGGAGATACTATGCGCCAAGTCATCTGCCTTGACAGTGTGGATTCCACCAACTCCAGACTTAAGCAGATCGCCAAGACCGTGCCAAACGGCACCGCCGTAATAGCGGATCTTCAGACCGCGGGACGCGGCAGGCTGGGCAGGAACTGGCTGAGCCGGCCCGGGGGCGGGGCGTGGTTTTCCGTACTGGTCAAAGATGAGCGGCTCACAGCGGAAAACGCGGGCGGCCTGGTGTTTTGCTGCGCGCTTGCCGCCGCTGACGTGCTGAAGGAGATAAGCGGGCGGGAGATACTGATCAAGTGGCCCAACGACCTGGTATTAAACGGCAAAAAGCTGTGCGGTATACTTTGTGAAAGCGGCTTCGACGGCGGCAGGCTCGACTGGGCGGTGTGCGGCATAGGCATCAACCTTAACGCCGAAAGCTTTCCACCGGATCTCCCCTACGCCTCAAGCCTGCGCATGGAAACGGGCATAGTGTCCGACTGCCGCAAGGTAGCGATGGATACCCTCGACAGGTTTGACACATATACCCAAATGCTGTATAATCAGGGTCTTAACAGTCTTATAGACCTCATTTCCCCCATCTCCGCCACTCTCGGCCGCGAGGTGCGCGCTTTGAACGGAGAAAAAGAACTTACAGGCGTCGCCGAGCGCCTGCTGCCCGACGGGTCGCTGCTGATAAATACTGCTGACAGACCTGTCAGCGTGCGCGCGGGCGAAGTCAGCGTAAGAGGCCTGTACGGATATATTTAGGAGGATAAAGTGAACTTCAAAGTATTGGTTCTTGTGTTTCTGTGCCTGATAAACCTTTACAAGCTGTGGAAATCCTGGCTTGAGCGCAAGTCCTTCAGCAATCCCATACCCAATAACGTAAGCGACGTGTACGACACCGATACATACCTGCGCTGGAAACAGTACAGCCGGGAAAAGAGCTCCCTGCGCATAGTGCATTCGCTGGCAGGCTTTGTCCTAAGCTTTCTGCTTATACTGTTCAACGCCTACAGCGCGGTTGAAAACGTGCTGGGAACGGGCATATACCCGGCGCTTTTAAGCGTCACGCTGTTCGAAACGCTGACGGGCTGGATAGTCGATATCCCATTTGAGTGGTACGACACCATGAAGATCGAGGAAAAGTACGGCTTCAACCGCTCGTCCTCCAGGACTTTCGCGGCGGACCAGGTCAAGCATCTGATGATCGGCTGTCTGATAAGCTGCGGTCTTGCATGCATGCTGGCGGCCTTTCACGGCTGGCTGGGCGCGTGGCTGCCCCTGGTCTTCGCCTGCGTACTGTTCCTGATAGTGCTTTTTATAACCTTCCTCTACCCCTTCTTCAGCAGGATATTCAATAAATTCACGCCTCTTGAGGACGGCGAGCTAAAGGACAGGCTTACTTCTCTGCTCACGAAAAACTGCTACAAAGTCAGGGCGATACAGGTCATGGACGCGTCCAGGCGCTCCAGCAAGTCCAACGCCTACTTCACCGGCTTCGGAAATATGAAGACCATCGTGCTGTACGACACCCTCGTTTCCACTATGACCACCGACGAGATCTGCGCCGTGTTCGCCCACGAGGTGGGGCACGGCATAAACAAGGACACCACGAAGGGGCAGGCGATAACCATACTGCAGATGCTGGTGATCGCCTGCCTGGCTTACCTGACCGTAAGCTGCGGGGAGATCTATTCCGACTTTGGCTTTGAAGGCGTCAACTACGGTTTCGCGATGATACTCGTGGGCATAGAAATGAGCGTTATAACTCCGCTGTTTGGCATGCTGACCTCTTGGATCAGCCGCAGGCACGAATACAGAGCCGACCGGCACGCGGTAAAAGAAGGCTACGGCGCCGCGCTGATAAGCGGACTCAAGAAGCTTTCCCGCGGCAACTTCGCCAACCTTGCGCCCTCGCCCGTCATCGTAAAGCTGGAGTACTCCCACCCCACCCTGTCCCAGCGCATTGCCGCCATAGAAAGGGCGATGAAAGAATAAAAAACCTTCACAAAAACGGATCCCGCCGAAACATTTCGGCGGGATCCGTTTATATACTTATCAATTCTGCTCGAATGTCTCCGCGACCTTTTTAAGCAGCTTGCGTATCTCAAGATGCTGGGGGCAGACTTTCTCGCACAGGCCGCACTTAAGGCACTCGCTGGCCTTGCTGTGGCCGTCGGCTGTGAGCACTCTGCCGTAATGTACGCGAGTGATCCAGTCATGGAACGCCTCAAATTTGTTGAGTGCGGCGAACATGTCAGGGATCAGTATGTTCTTGGGGCAGTGATTCTGCTCCACGCAGTAGCGGCAGGAAGTGCAGGGTATCAGACCCAGGTTCTTGAAAATGCCGCATACCCGCGCCACCGCGTTCTGTTCCCCATCGGTAAGCGGGGCAAACTCCTTCATGGTGCCGATGTTGTCCTGCATCTGCTCTATGGAACTCATGCCGGAGAGCACCATGAACACGTTGTCGAAGCTGGCAGCAAACCTTATCGCATAGCCCGCGTTGGAACAGCTGCCCGTTTCCCTTAATACCTTGTCCGCTTCCGGGGGCAGGTTGACCAAGCTTCCGCCCTTTACAGGCTCCATTATGACGCAGGGCTTGCCGTGCTTTACGCACACGTCGTACACCTTATGCGCCTCCACGGCGGGATCCTCAAAGTCAACATAGTTGAGCTGTATCTGCACGAATTCCACGAATGGTTTCTGTGTGAGGATCATGTCCAGCACGTCCGCCTTGTCGTGGAACGACAGGCCCACGTGGCGCAGTTTGCCTTCCTGCTTCAACTGGTACGCCACTTCATAGGCGTTGCAGGCCTTGTACTTTTCGTAGTTCCTGCGGTTCTGGGCGTGCATGAGATAGAAGTCGAAATACTCCACGCCGCAGATCTTCAGCTGCTCGTCCACGAACGGGCGGATATCCGCCTCGGACTGGAAGTAACTGTCGGAAAGCTTGTCCGCCAGCAGGAACTCGCTTCTGTCATGACGCGCGGAAACGCACTGCCCTATCGCCTTCTCGCTCTGCCCGTTGATGTAGCCGTGAGCGGTATCGAAGTAGTTGAAGCCCGCTTCGATGAACGCGTCAGCCATGCGGCAGGTCTGGGGTATGTCCACCTGATCGCCTGTCATGGGCAGGCGCATGCAGCCAAAGCCAAAATTGCCCCGTATCTCCGGGAAAAACCTGTTCTGTTTCATATTGCCCTCCCTGCTAATGAAACCTGTATATTTGAGAAAGCCGCCCGGTTATGGGCGGCTGAAAAACAAGCTAACGCTGACCCTTGTCGTAAGGTATGCCCTCCGCCTTGGGCGCCGCGGAGTTCTTGGATGCGAACGCCAGCACTATTAGGCATACGATGTACGGCATCATGTTGTACACATTGCTGGGTATGTTCAGGGCCTTCAGGAACGGGAAGCCCACATAGGTGTTGGACAGGGCGCGGAACAGGCCGAATATCAGCGCCGCGACGGCTATCCTGCCGGGTTTCCACTGGCCGAAAATCATGACCGCCAGGGCCAGGAAGCCAAAGCCCGCTACGCCGTTTTCGAACTTCCACAGCGACACGCCGGCCAGTATGTAGCACAGGCCGCCCAAACCCGCCAGCGCGCCGGAGATGAGCACGCCGGTCCAGCGCATTTTGACTACGCTGATTCCCACCGAGTCCGCCGCCTGGGGATGCTCGCCGCAGGCCATCAGCCTCAGGCCGAGTTTGTTTTTGTAGAGGAATATGTACACCAGCACAACCGCTATGATGGCCACCAGCATGAACCAGTTGAACTCAAAACCGTTTATGTTCACTATGAACATTTTGCGGCCCGCCACGTACTCTATCTCGGAAGAGTGGTCGTCGGGGTTTGCGGCGGTGTTGATAGCCTTTACGAACACGGTGCAGGCAGCGGTCGCCAGCAGGTTCATGGCAGTGCCTACCAGTGTCTGGTCGGCTTTAAAGTGTATGGACGCCACGCCCAGCAGGCAGGAGTACAGCATACCCAGCAGCGCAGCGGCAAGCAGCGCCAGGATGACCATCAGGGCGGGAGGAAGCGTGTAGAAGTTCCTCATCACCAGGGCGCCGCCCAGCGCGCCTACTACCATTATGCCTTCAAGGCCCAGGTTTATAATGCCGGAATGTTCGGATATGCAGCCTCCGAGCGCGACCAAAAGCAGAACGGAAGCGAAGATCAGTGTGTATTGGATCAAAAGCAGCATTTACTTTTTCGCCTCCTTCTTTTCCTTGCTGCGGGCAATGGCACGGTTCATAGTAAGTTTGATAAACAGCACGAACCCGCACAGGTATATGATTATGGACGAGATGACGTCCGATATCTGGGATGAATAGAAGTTGGTGTTCACGTACTGGCCGCCGTCCGTGATATGCTGGATGAAGAACGACGAGAATATGGCGCCTATCGGGTTCAGTCCGCCCAGGAACGCCGCTGCTATGCCGTTAAAGCCCATTGCCGGCACGGAAGACATCGTGCACTCCCAGCGCATATAGCCTGTCTGGTACAGCATGGAAGCTCCGAGGCCTGCCAGCGCGCCGGAGATCATAAGCGTGAGGATTATGTTCCGGTTCTCCGCCATTCCGGCATATTTCGCCGCGTTTTTGTTGTTGCCGGTGGCTTTCAGCTCGTACCCGAAGCGGGTCTTGCTGAGGATGATGGTTATCGCTATGGCGATTATCAGGCACAGCGGCACCGCTATGGTGACGTAAGAGTTGTTGTTGAACAGTTTGTCAAGCCCAAGGTTTGGCAGAAGCGCTCCTTTGTTGTTGACGTCCTTGAAGTACATGGTGTAAGGGCTCGCCTTTTCCTTGACTTCGGTAAGGATCGTGTTCGTGGTATACAGCGCTATCCAGTTGAGCATAATGCCTGAAATGACTTCGTTTACGTTGCAGTATACCTTGAGTGCGCCTACGATAGCGCCCAGCAGGGCTCCGGCGACCAGCGCGAACAGCATGCACGGCAGCCAGCTCCAGCCCCAGGCCAGTGCCGCGTAGAGGCTGGCGCACGCGCCTGCCACGTACTGGCCCGCCGTACCAATATTGAAAAGGCCGACCTTGTAGCTGAACAGTATGCTCAGGGAGCACATTATCAGCGGGATGGTCTTGGCAAGCGTATTCCCGAACTGCTTAAGCTGCTGCTGAGGCCTTTTCCAGGTAAAGAAGTTCTTTATAACATTGATTATGGACTCGCCGGCGCCCTGCGGGTTGATGAACAGCAGCACTATATAGCCTATGAGCAGGCCGGCCAGCACGCACATGAGCGACGCCAGTATCGTCTGCACCGCAGGGATGCGGAGTATCGCCGCGATTATCCCCGTTCTGCGCGGTCTCTTTGTGTCTTTTGCAGCTTGCATGCTTACACCGTCCCCCTTTTCGCGCCGGCCATGTAAAGGCCCATTTCCTCAGGATTGGTCTTCTTGGGATCCAGCTCGCCCACGATCTCGCCTTCGTACATCACCAGTATGCGGTCCGAGACGTCCAGGACCTCGTCCATCTCCAGTGATACCAGCAGCACCGCCTTGCCGGCGTCACGCTGGGCCACCAGCTGTTTGTGGATGTACTCTATCGCGCCTACATCCAGGCCGCGCGTGGGCTGTACCGCCACCAGCACTTCCGGCTGGCGGTCGATCTCACGGGCTATGATCGCCTTTTGCTGGTTGCCGCCGGACATGGATCTTGCCGCGGTTACCGCGCCCTGTCCGGACCGGATGTCAAACTGGTCAATCAGGCCGTTGGAATACGAGCGGATGTTCTTCCTGCGCAGGAAGCCGATCCTGTCAGTGAATCTGGACTCGAAATATGTCTGCAGCACTAGGTTGTACTCAAGGGAGTAATCCAGCACCAGGCCGTGTTTGTGCCTGTCCTCGGGTATGTGGCTCATGCCGTTTTTGGACCTGGACCTTATGGACGCCTTGGTGATGTCCTTGCCGTCCATTTTTATCGTCCCGTGTACGATGGGCTCAAGGCCGGTAAGCGCGTATACCAGTTCCGACTGGCCGTTGCCGTCTATGCCGGCTATGCACACTATCTCGCCACGGCGCACGTTGAAAGAAACATTTTTCACCGCGTTGTTGCTGTGCGCTTTTGACGCCACGGTCAGGTTTTTGACCTCCAGCACCACTTCACCGGGATTGGCGGGCGCTTTTTCCACGTGGAAGTTCACGTTGCGGCCGACCATCATGGCGGAAAGCTCTTCCATGGTGACGTCCTTGGTGTTGACCGTTCCGATGTACTTTCCCTTTCTGAGTACCGAGCAGCGGTCGGCTACAGCCATTATCTCAGCGAGTTTATGGCTGATGAACAATATGCTCTTGCCTTCCGCCGACAGGTTACGCATTATCTGCATAAGCTCCTGTATCTCCTGAGGCGTGAGCACCGCGGTGGGTTCGTCAAATATCAGTATATCGTTGTCGCGGTACAGCATTTTAAGGATCTCGGTGCGCTGCTGCATGCCCACGGTGATATCTGAGATCTTCGCGTCCGGATCCACCTGCAGGCCGTACTTGTCGCTGAGCTCCAAAACGCGCTTTCTGGCTTCGCCCTTGCTCAGCATGCCGAACCGGCTGGTAGGCTCAACGCCCAGTATGATGTTGTCAAGCACGGTAAAGCACTCCACCAGTTTGAAATGCTGGTGTACCATGCCTATGCCCAGGGCGTTGGCGTCATTCGGGTTGTTGATCTTAACTTCAACGCCGTCCTTCAGAATGGTGCCTTCCTCGGGCTTGTACAGCCCGAACAGCACGCTCATCAGAGTAGATTTGCCCGCACCGTTTTCTCCCAGCAGGGCATGGATCTCACCGTGACGCAGCTGTATGGTAACATCGTCGTTGGCGATGATACCGGGGAAGCGCTTGGTGATATGCAGCATTTCTATGGCATATTCGCCG
>JAEEGL010625743.1_pt1 | contig 32514 bp, 25 predicted proteins | sample 9134231 | NCBI WGS metagenome assembly JAEEGL01 (sample SAMN16246548, study PRJNA631951) | gut metagenome | biome: gut microbiome; feature: rumen; material: fiber-attached | host: Bos | place: Iran: Karaj | collected 2018-10
GCGAGCCTTGCGGCATAGGCGGGGTCGAGCGGCGGGGACTCGCGGGCGGCGAGGAGGAAGTGGTGCAGCGTGCCGGCGGCTGCGGCGAGAGTCAGGAGAAGCGAGGCCGTCTTGAGGATGGGGCCGCCGCCCGTCGCGAAGGCCGTCGCGACGAGGGGAAGGAGGCACAGAAGGCAGACGGCGTAGGGGGGTGTGAAGGAAGGGGACTGCGCCAGAAGGGCGAGGGAGGCGATGCCGTAGGGCAGGGAGACGAGAAGCGCCGCCGCAGGTGCGGACTTCGTCCGGGCGGCGGAACGCGCCGCCTCCGAGCAAAGCGAGGCGAGGACGAAGGCCATCAGCGCGAGGACGGCGACATAGATCGGCGACAGGGTCATTTGGAGGGCCTGCGTGTGCGCTTGCCGGCGGTTTCGCCGGCGGGATCCTCGACGCGCTTGTAGGTGCGCGTCCGGGAGTCGTAGATGCGCTCGATGAGCGACCGGTCGAGCTCAAGGGGAACGGCCCGCCCGATGATGTCGACGGAAAGGTAGAGCACCACCTTGCCGGCCTTTTTCCGGATGCGCGACACGACGCCTTCGCAGCCCTGCAGCGCACCTGTTCCGACGCGGACGACCTCGCCTTCGGTTATGGGGTCGGTCGCGTCCAGGTTGGGGTCGATGGCCAGCGCCTTGCGCACCATGACGAGCTGGCGGAGCATCTTCACGGGACGCGACACGGGAATCACGCGGGCGATGTGGCCGAAACTGAAGAGTTCGCCCTTGCGCTGCGGAAGGAGCTCCACGAAGACATAGCCGGGAAAAAGCGGCTTCGTGAATGTGACCTTGCGCCGCTGGTAGATGCGCACGGCGGTGCGAAGGGGAAGATAGCAGTCGAGGCCGAGGGCGCGGCACTCGATCTCCACCTGCTTTTCAGCCCGCGGGTGCGTGTAAAGAACTTTCCAGTCCGTCAGCATGTCGAAAAACCAGTGCTTTTATTCTAGGAGAATATCCAAAGACTGTCAAGTTTGCTATACTAGTTCGCATGAGCGACTACCCGAAATACGAGGCGGACTGGCCGATCTTCGACTCCGACCTTGACTGGCGCACGGATCGCGTCTCCGTCGCCAAGCTGTGCGACATCCTCCAGAACGGCGCGACGGCAAGCGCGGCGCGCCTCGGCGTCGGCATGTCCGACTTGATGAAGGACGGCCACAGCTGGATGATCGCCACGATGAGCGTCTGCTTCGATTCGCAGCCCGGGGCGATGGAGAGGCTCCATCTGAAGACTTGGCCGTCGGGCACCAGCGGCAAGCTGCTCTGCCTCCGCGACTATCTCATAACGGACTCCACCGGGCGGAGCGTCGTGCGGGCCACGAGCGAATGGATCTACGTCGATGTCAACAGCCGGAAGATCTGCCGGCTCACGCCGGAACTGCTGTCGCTGGCGCCGGAGGGCGTGCCGCGCGTCGAAATCGAGCCGGCCCCCCGGAGGTCGCCGGACGCCGAGGGCCCCGCCGTCAGCTGCGAGATCGTCGTCAGGCGCTCCGACGTTGACATCAACCGCCACGTCAACAACGTCCACTACATCGAGTGGCTCTTCGAGCCGCTTGACGAAAGCCAGACGGCACGGCGCCTGAGGCGCCTGGACATCAAGTTCCGGGCCGAGGCCCTCTGCGGCGACATCGTCGAGAGCGAGGCCGCGCCGGCCGAGAACGGGGCCGCCACGGTTCATTCCCTCCGCCGCAAGTCGGACGGCACCCTCCTCGTCACCGCCGTCTGCCACTGGGCCGCCAACGACTAGAGACCAACGACCAATGGCCGACGCCGCGATACTTTCACCCGAGACGCTCAAGCGCATCGCCGAGAAGATGCGTCTCGCCGGCATCGCCGAGGAGGACGTCGAGGAGACCTTCCTGCGCGGCGGCGGAAGCGGCGGCCAGAAGATCAACAAGACCTCGTCCTGCGTGCGGCTTCTCCACAAGCCGACCGGGACCCAGGTCCGGTGCCAGGAGACCCGTTCGCGCGAGGCGAACCGCTGGCTGGCGCGCCGTCTTCTTGCCGAGCGCCTGCTCGAGGCCGCGAAGAGCGCGGAAAGCGCGCGCATCCAGGAGGCGGAGAAGGAACGGCGTCGGAAGCGCCGCCGCTCGCGCCGTCAGAAGGCGCGCATGCTCGCCGAAAAGCACCGCAACTCCGAACGCAAGGAATTCCGCAAGAAGGTGGCGGGAGACAACTCGGAACTCTAGATACGCCATGCCATGAAAACCACACGCGCTAGAGTGACACAAATCGCGATGGCCCTGGTCCTATTTCCAACGAAACAGACTTTAAGATTCCACTTAAAAATTTTGAACCGGAGGGTCGGATTCCATGAAGTATTTCTCATTAATAGGTTTCAATTGCTTTGGCCTATTTCCCGATGGTTCACAAAAGGATTTTTCCATCCGTACTGCTGGTTTTCAAACGAGAATGATTCATTCATTTGTTACACTTGATTTGCCTACTATCACATTACATGGACGTTTTTTCACCATAAAATACACAGAATCATTTGATCTTTTTCAGTTTAGCAATATATCGAAACGACGAGCCTTTTTACTTGGATACTGCCTGTCACTTAAAACCTGCATGGACAGCAGCATTAATTTGTTCGTCATGAGAAAACGTGATGTTTCTAAATTGGAAAGTTGCATTATGTCCAGCCTTCAAACGCGCAAACGCATTTCAGAATTTGCCTAAAAGCTTGTTGTCCTATCCGGAGTTTTGAAAGCCTGGATTAGGCGCAGCGAACTCGCATACCCTTGCTCGAGCTTTGCATGAAAGGCTTCGGATTGCGCCCCTAGAAAACGAGCGACGCCGAGACGCCGGCGACGCGCTGCTGGAACCAGTCGCCATCGACGCGCTCGATGTCGCGGTATTGCCAGTAGACGGAGAGGAAGAAGCGCTCTGCCGGATTGAGGCGGACGCCGCCTCCAAAGCGGAACTGGCAGAAGCGGTCCAAACCGGTGAAACATTCGCGGGCGGAGAAGTAAAACTGCTCCGTGAGGTAGGGGCGCGGCGACCAGGGGCGGCGCAGCACGGGAGGCGCCGTCAAGCTGCCGATGTTGCGGTAGACGACCCAGTCGCGCTCGCCTTCGCGGAACTTGAGGTCCAGGCGGTTCGCGTCATACAGCGACCAGCCGCCCCGAAGGGTGAAATAGTCGATTGAGACATTTTCCGTCGGACGCCCCGACTTCCGCCAGGTTTTCTCGGCCTTGTCCTGGCTCCAGGTGATGCCGCCCCCCGCCGACCAGCCCGTGGCGACGGGGCAGCGGAAGCTGACGGCTTCCTCGTTGGAGAAGTGCCTCTCGTGCTCCGTGTAGGCCGTGTTCGAGAAGTTCACGCGAAAGGTGTTCGTGACGGAGTAGGAGACCGATTGCGTCAGCCAGAGCTGCTCGGCCGCCGCCGGACGGAAAAGGGCGAGGACGCAAAGCCATGCAAGGAGCGCACGGGGTTTCATGGTCCAGGCCCTACCGAACGTCCGCGCATCCACGCAGTCCGCGTATGGCGGCGGCCATGTCGGGCGCCTTGAAGAGGTAGCTGCCTGCGACGAGCTCCGTGGCGCCGGCCTCGACGCAGAGCCTTCCCGTTTCCGCGTTGATGCCGCCATCGACCATGATCGGGAAGGGGCTGCCGTTGGCGGCCCGCGCCAGTTCGCGGATCTTCGGGAGCATGTCGGCCATGAAGGACTGGCCGCCGTAGCCGGGCTCGACGGTCATGACGAGGACGTAGTCGAAGCGTCCGGAGAAGGGGAGCACCGCCGAGGCCGGCGTCTTCGGCCGGAGGACGAGCCCCGCCCGAAGGCCGCGGCCCCGGATGTCGGCGAGGGTCGCCGCGATGTCGCACGACGCCTCCACGTGGATGGAGATCGCGTCGGCGCCGTCGGCGAAGCGGTCGATGTAGAGGTCGGGGCGGGTCAGCATCAGGTGGACGTCGAGGGGAATCGGGACGGCCTTGCGGCAGACCTTGACGATGTCGGGGCCGAAGCTCAGGTTGGGGACGAAATGGCCGTCCATGATGTCGAGATGGAGGGCGTCGGCGCCGGCACGCCAGCAGCGCGCCGCCTCGTCCGCAAGCGCGCCGTAGTCGGCGGCGAGCATCGAGGGAAGAACCGTGATGGGACCGTTCATGTCTGAATCTCCTTTCGCCGCTACCGCAGCAGCTTTCCGCCGGCCATCTCGCCGAGTCTCTCGATGGCCAGCTGCTTGAGGGCGGTGGAGAGCTCGGAGACAAGGACGAGACGCCCCTCGTCGGAGGCGGAACCCAGCTTCGCGAGGATGTCCGAGACCCGCGGGTCGTCTATCGAGGAGGGGTTGGAAATCCAGTGGCGCTGGAGGTCGGCGGCGGCCTGGTACTCGGCGCGGCGGATGGCCTCCTCGTGGCGCGTGAGGGAGCGCTCGGCCTCGCTTCCAAGCCAGTCGATGGAGGACCGTGAAATCGCGTCCTGACCGAGGCCGGCGCGACGGCAGACGTCGTCGATCCACTTGCGCCGGAGTTCCAGAGGGGAGGCGAAGTCCTCGGCGCCGTTGTGGACGGCCTTGACAAAGGCGGCGCCGACGAGGGGTGAGGAGGTGAGCCGCCCGTTCTCGAGGATGGCGGGCGGGGCGGGGGGCTCGCCCCCGTCGGCGTCGCCTGCGGCGGCGGGCGCCAGGATGTCGAGCCCGTAGCGCGCGGCCAGCTCGAAGTTCTCGGCCTCGGCGGCGATGAGGAGCTTCTGGCGCTCGATCTCGAGAAGCTGCTCCTCCTCGCGCTTGTTGGACTCCGAGCGGAAGAGGAAATAGGCCATCATGAAGATCATCATGATGGCGAAGGAGACCTGGAGCAGGAGGCTCTCGAGGTCGTCGACTCCCCGCGAGCGGTCGCTTCTGCCGCCCTTTCGGCCGTGGAGCGCGGCGTCAACTGCCTTGATGGCGCTTTCCATGGGTCGCTGCCTCCCCGGTTCAGCCGAGGGCGTCCTTTATCCGCGAAAGGGTGGATTCGGCCCTGGTGGCGCGTTCGGCGCTGGCGCTGGCCTCGGCCTCGAGCTTCGCCAGGCGGCGGCCGAGGATGTCGTCGAACTTCCGCTCGCGCTCCGTGATCGTCTTGTCGAACTCCTCAAGGCGGCGGCTCAGCGTCTCGCCGAAGTGCCGCTCGCCTTCGGCGACGGTCTTCCTGAAGTTGTCGAGGCTTGCAAGGAGGTCGGCGGCGAAGGCGCGGCGGCGCTCGGCGTCCGCCTCGTCCATCGCGGCCAATCGCTTCTCGAAGGCCGCCGCGAGGGCCTCGTCGGAGGTCCTGCGCGCCTTCTCCATCGCCTCGATCGTTGCGGCATGGGCCTTTTCGAGCGAGGCGAGGAGGCCGGCGAAGGCGTCGGCCGCCTTGCGTCCGCGGAGGTCGATTCCGTCGGCGCGGGCGTCGGCCGCGTCGGCGAGGGCGGCAAGTTTCCGGCCGGTCTCGGCGAGGCCTTCGGAAAAGGCGGCGAGGCTTTCGCGCTGCTCCAGCAGGGCCGCGCCGACGCCGCTCGCGGCGAGGCGGATTTCGCCGAGGATCTCCTCCAGCCCGCGGTCGTCGTCGTCGTCGGCCAGGCCGGCGTCGAGGAGAAGCCCCCTCGCAAAGGGCTCGAGGATGGGGTGGGCGACGAGATAGACCCACACGACGGCGACGAGCGTGGAGAAGAGGGCGGTGTGGAGGCAGGAGATGAGGCTTGCCATGGAGACGGTCTCCATGTCGTAGAAACCGATCATGATGATGCCCCAGAGCGTTCCGATGAGGCCGAGCGAGATGTTGATCTGGTCGCAGGAGGCGAAGAAGGGGAAGTTCGCGGTGGGCCGTTTCTGGCCGGAGAGTACGCGGAGGAGGGCGACGGTGAAGAGGAGGAAGCCGAAGAAGGGGATGAAGGTCGAGACGCAGGAGTAGTCGACGACGGCCCAGTCGAACCAGGGCAGGATCCCCGGGATCTTCGCGGCGAGCGCCTCGGCGTCGCCGCCGCTGGCGAGGAAGGCGGCGCGCCAGCGGACGACGACGCTGACGTTGTCGATGAAGGCCAGCGCGGAAAACGCGGTCAGCGCGAGGCTGACGACAAGGGCCAGCAGGGTCTTCGCCTTAGTTTTGTCCATGGTTGTCCTCCGTGTGGCGGGTCTGGGGAAGGGGTTCGAGCACCCAGCGCCTGTTGTACCAGAACCACTGCCCGGGGTCGCTCCGAATCTGCTCCTCGACGGCCTTCATGGTTAGCGTCGTCAGGCGGCGGATGTCGGCCTCCTCGTCGAGCGAAGGGTCTGGGAAGAGCGGTTCGCCCACGTCGAGGCTGTGGCGGGAAAGGGAGGTGCGGGCGACTTTCGCGAGAAGGATCGGGGAGCCGGTCTTGCGGGCGAAGAGCGCCATGCCGCGGCCGATGTTCGCCTCGCGGCCGAGGAAGGGAACGGAGAGGTCGGGGGTCTTCATCCGCACGTCGGGGAGGATGGCGAAGACCTCGTGGCCCTTGAGCCGCTTCAGGATCTGGCGGATGGCGACGGATCCGCGGTCGAGAATGGCGATGCCGGTGGCGCGCTTGTCGTTGAGCCACTTGTTCGTCAGGGGGTTCTTCTGCACGCCGGCGACGGAGAAGATCGGGATGCCGAAATGGGCGACGACGATGCCCGCGAGATCCCAGTTGCCGAAGTGGGGAAGGGCGAGGATGGCGCCGGCCTCCCGCGTGGCGGCGCGGATCTTCGCCATCGCCGCCCCGGCGTTCGGGACATGGCGGGCGAGCCAGGCGTCGGAGACGCCGCGCAGGTGCATGATCTCGGCGGCGTTGAGGAGGATGTTGCGCAGCGAGCGGTAGGCGATGCGGTCGGCTTCGCGGGGGGGCAGGGAGGGGAAGACCTCCCGGATGCGCCGGACGGCCTCGCGGCGGCGCCAGCGCAGCACGTGGAAGGCGAAGCGGGCGATGGCGCAGGCGAGGAGCAGGCAGAGGCGGTAGGGCGTGATGCGGAAGAGGACCTCGAAGAAGCGCACGGCGGCGTATTCAAGTCGGTGCTTGAACGAAACCCGCGCCTCCTTTCCGTCTCTCTCCGCCATAGCCGGTTGGCCTCCGCGACGCGCCTCAGCGCGCGACCTGCCGCGCCAGGGCGGGCGCGATTCCGATGTAGGAGGCCGGGGTGAGGGCGAGAAGGCGCGCCTTGTCCTCGGCGGGGAGCTCGAGCCCCTCGACGAAGGCGCGAATCGCCGCCGCGTCGATGGCGTGGCCGCGGGTCAGCTCCTTGAGGCGTTCGTAGGGGTGGGGAAGCCCGGCCTTGCGCATGACCGTCTGGATCGGCTCGGCCAGGACCTCCCAGTTGGCGTCCAGGTCGGCGGCGATCTTCGCCTCGACGACCTTTGCCTTGCCGAGGCCCTTTGCCGTGGAGAGGACGGCGAGGAGGGAGTGGGCGAAGGCCGTCCCGACATTGCGGATGACCGTCGAGTCGGTCAGGTCGCGCTGGAGTCGCGAGACGGGGAGCTTGCGGGCCAGGTGGCCGAGGAGGGCGTTCGCGATGCCGAGGTTGCCCTCGCTGTTCTCGAAGTCGATCGGGTTGATCTTGTGCGGCATCGTCGAGGAGCCGACTTCGCCCTTGACCGGGCGCTGGCCGATGTAGCCGAGGGAGATGTACTGCCAGAAGTCGCGGTCCAGGGAGAGCAGCACGGTGTTCCAGCGCGCAAGGGCGTCGAAGAGCTCGGCCATCGCGTCGTGGGATTCGATCTGGGTCGTCAGCGGGTTCTGCGCGAGGCCGAAGCGCCCTTCGATGACCGAGCGCGAGAGGGCCGGCCAGTCCACGTCCGGGTAGGCCGCGTAGTGGGCGTTGTAGTTGCCGACGGCGCCGCTGAGCTTGCACTGCTGCCGGACGGCGTCGATCTGGGCGCCGATTCGGCGGAGGCGGTGGACGAAGACCGCGATCTCCTTGCCGAGCGTCGTGGGGGAGGCGGGCTGGCCGTGGGTGCGGGCGAGCATCGGGACGTCGGCGCAGCGCGCCGCGAAGTCGGCGAGCGCGTCGGCCAGCGCCTCCTGCTCCTTGCGCAGGGCGGCGGTGCCGTCGCGGAGCATCAGCGCGTGGGAGAGGTTGTTGATGTCCTCGGAGGTGCAGGCGAAATGGACGAACTCCGACCGGCTTTCGAGGCTCGTCCCGGCGATCTTCGCCTTGAGGGCGTACTCGACGGCCTTGACGTCGTGGTTCGTCGTCGCCTCGATTTCCTTGACGCGGGCGGCGTCGTCGGGGGAGAAGCCGGTGACGAAGGACTCGAGCGTGGCGCGCTCCTCGGGCGTCAGCGGCGCGGCCTCGGGGATGGCCGGCTCGTCGCAGAGCGCCTCCAGCCAGGCCACCTCGACTTCGAAGCGGCGCTTGACGAGGCCGAACTCGGAGAAGACGGAGGAAAGCGGGCGGACCTTGGGCGCGTACCGGCCGTCGATGGGGGAGATGTTCAGGATCGGATCGAAATTGTTCATGGTGGAATTATACCATATTCTTGGAACGGACATTGCAAAATCTCGCGAGATTTGAGAGAATAGAAGCCAAGTAACAAAGGAGAGTTATGATGAACAAGACAGCATTTGGCTTCGTCGCCGCCGCCGTCGCGGCCGCGGCATTGGCGCTTCCGTCCTTCGCGGAGACAAAGGTCGCGACGATCGACATCGAGAAGATCGTCCGCCTCCACCCGAACACCGAGCGCGACAAGAAGCAGCTCGAGCAGACGCTCAAGGACTACACGGCGCAGGCGGAAGTCCTTGAAAAGTCGGCCGTCGATGCGCGGAAGGCCTTCGAGGCGGCCGCGGCGGAGGTGCGCAATCCGGCCTTGAGCGACTCGGCCCGCAAGCGCGCCGAGGAGAAGGCCAAGGCGAAGTTCGACGAGGCCAAGGAAGCCGAGGAGCGCGCCATCAGCACGAAGCGCTCCCTCCAGCGCAACCTCACCAACGAGGAGATCCGCATGCTGAAAGAGACCGTCGGCAAGGTGCAGGAGGTCGTCGAGCTCTACGCCAAGGCCAACGGGATCTCGGTCGTCCTCCCGACATCCGGCAGCAAGCTTGGGGTTGCGCCCGCGGCCTTCTGGTCGGAGCCCTCCCTCGACATCACGTCGGCCATCATGGAGATCATGAAGATCGAGGACCGCCCGGTTTCGGACGACGACGATGGCGATGCGCCGGCGCCCGCCGCGGCCGCCCCGGAGGCCGAGAAGAAATGATCACCGCCGAAGCGCTCGCCGCGCAAATCGGCGGAACGGTCGAGGGCGACGGCTCGGTCGCCCTCACGCGGATGGCCAGCCTTTCCGAGGCGGGGCCGGGCGATCTCTCCTTCCTCTCGAACAAGCGCTACGCCGACCAGGTCTCGACAACGAAGGCCTCGGCCGTGATCGTGGGCGCGGAGTGGAAGGGCGAGTCGTCCGCCACGATCATCCGCGTCGCCAATTCCGACAAGGCCTTTTCCCATGCGGCGCCGTTCCTGTCGCCGCCTCCGCCGAAGAGGGAGCCCGGGATCCACCCGACCGCGGTCGTCTCCCCCGGGGCGACGCTTGGCGCGAACGTCCACATCGGCCCCTTCACGGTCGTCGAGAAAGGCGCCGCGATCGGCGACGGCAGCGTCATTGAGGCGCAGTGCTTCATCGGCGAGGACGTGACGATCGGCGCCGGCACCCACCTCTATCCCGGCGTCAAGATCCGGGAGCGCGTCCGGATCGGCGCGCGCTTCATCGCGCACTGCGGCGTGGTGATCGGCAGCGATGGCTTCGGCTATGCGGTCGAGATGCTTCCCGGCGGGATCCCGTCGGTGGAGAAGATTCCGCAGGTCGGCATCGTCTCGATCGGAGACGACGTCGAGATCGGCTCCAACACGACGATTGACCGGGCCCGCTTCGGCGAGACGAAGATCGGCAACTGCGTCAAGATCGACAACCTCGTGCAGATCGGCCACAACGTCCGCATCGGCTCCTTCTCGGGCGTCATCGCGCAGGCCGGAATCGCCGGCAGCACGACGGTCGGGAACGGCGTCCGCATCTGGGCGCAGGCCGGACTCTCGGGCCATCTGCACATCGGTGACGGCGCGCAGGTCGGGCCGCAGTGCGGCGTCTCGCGCGACGTCGCCCCCGGTGCCTACGTGATCGGCACCCCTGAGCAGAGTATGCGCGACCTTGTGGCGCTGACCCAGGCGCCCAAGCAGATCGCCAAGCTCAAGGCGCAGATCCGGGAGCTTGAATCGAAGATCGCCGCGCTCGGCGGCAAGGAATAGGAGACCGGGCCGCGGCCGCGCGCCGTGGCCGCACGGAACGGACATCGGGCAGGGGAGAGCTATGATTGCAATATTGGCCAGATTCGGAGTCGCCATCCATGTGGCGCTGCTTGTCGTGTGGGCGTCATGGGCGCGGGGAGGGTCTTCCCCCTACTACCTGTGGGCGCTCCCCTGGCTGTCGCTCGGGCTTCTGGAGATGATGTTCCTGATGCCGCTCCGCCACCGCGGGCAGTCCCCGCGCTCGGCGGCGAGGAACCTCTTCCGCGGCCTGGTCCGCGACCCGGCCTTCTACTTCGGCATCCTCCTCCTCATCTTCCTCGTCATCCAGTGGCTCAACGGCCCGGTCGAGCTGGAATACGACGACATCAACAAGGAGTGGATCTACACCAAGCCGCCGTTCCCCAACCTGCCGTTCAACGCCGACAGGGACGGCGCACGCCAGGTTCTGATCTGGTTCTCCTCGGTCGTCACCGCCGTCCTGGCCATTCGCCACTGCCTGGGGCCGAAGTCGAAGTATCTGCTCCTTCGCCTCCTTGTGATCAACGGCGCGCTTCTCTCCATCCTCGGCTTCCTCCAGCTGGGTTTCAGCCCCGACAAGCTCTTCTGGCATCGGCCGATGGAAGTCTTCTTCTTCTCCACCTTCGGCTACCCGAACCACGCCGGCGCCTTCTTCCTTCTGCTCTCCGCCGTCAACATGGGGTTGCTGATGCGGGCCTTCGCGTCGTTTGACGACATCAACCACCCCATCCTCTACAGCGTGACCCTGATTCTGAACATCGCCGGCGTCTACGGGTCGATGTGCCGGGCCGCCATGGTTCTCGAGACGCTTCTCATCGTCTTTGCGCTGATCTACGCGATGTTCTTCCTCCGCACGAAAATCGGCTTTTCGACCTGGACGAAGATCATCGCGACCATCGCCGTGATGATCGGCTGCGCGGTCTTTGTCTTCATCAAGGGCGGCGACTTCGCCGAGACGGTCAGGGAAATCAACAAGGAACAGTTCGCGCATGTCTACGACGGCGACCGGGCCATTCTCGCCGACGCCGCCGTCGACATCCTCCAGGACTACCCCTGGAGCGGCGTCGGCGGCTGGGGATTCCGCCGCTACGTCGGCCTCTACATCGGCGAGGAGAAGTGGGACATCATCCAGCAGGCCGGCAAGGCCAATGTCCACAACGACTTCCTCCAGTTCCTCTGCGAGCATGGCGTCGTCGGGGCCGGGCTGATCTTCGCGATTGCGCTGACGATCCTCGTCAACCTGGCCATCCGGCTGGCGCTTTCGGGGCGCATCGTCGACCAGGTGACGGACAAGGACGCCTCGTGGTTCGACAGCGTTCCGCCGACGGTGGTGATGGGGCTTGCGGGCTGCATCTGCACGCTCGTCCACTGCACGATCGACCTGCCGTTCCGGAGCGTGGCGATTCTGCTCACGTGGTTCATCGTCCTGGCCTGCCTGCCGGGGCTCGTCCATCGCCGCGACTGATCCGGGGGAACACATGGGAAAGCGCATTCTTGTAACCGGTTCAGCTGGGTTTATCGGATTCAGCCTTGCGAAGCGCCTCCTCGACGCCGGCCACGAGGTGCTGGGCATCGACAACTTCAACGACTACTACGACGTTCGGCTCAAGGAGGCGCGCCAGGCGATTCTCGCCGCGCGGGACGGCTACCGGCTCATCCGCGCCGATCTCGCCGACGCCGACGCCGTGAAGGGGGCCTTCGCCGCGTTCAAGCCGGAGATCGTCGTCAACCTCGCCGCGCAGGCGGGCGTGCGCTATTCCATCCAGAACCCGTCCGTCTACGTGCAGTCCAACGTCGTGGGGTTCCTGAACATTCTCGAATGCTGCCGCCGCGCCGACGTCCAGCCCCGGCTGCTCTATGCGTCGTCGTCGTCGGTCTACGGCGGCAACAAGACGATGCCGTTCTCCGAGGACCAGAAGGTCGACAACCCCGTCAGCCTCTACGCCGCGACGAAGAAGTCCAACGAGCTGATGGCCCACTGCTACAGCCATCTCTTCGGCTTCCAGGCGATCGGCTTCCGCTTCTTCACCGTGTACGGGCCGATGGGACGCCCCGACATGGCCTACTGGCTCTTCGCCGACGCGATGTTGGCCGGACGCGCCATCAAGGTCTTCAACAACGGCGACATGTACCGCGACTTCACCTACATCGACGACATCGTCTCCGGCCTTCTGAAGTGCATCGACGCGACGAACCTGCCGCGCTGCGACGTCTACAACATCGGGAACAACCGCAGCGAGCGCCTGCTCGACATGATCGCCATCATCGCCGACTCCCTCGGGGTCAAGGAGCCGAAGATGGAGTTCCTCCCGATGCAGGACGGCGACGTCCCCGCCACCTACGCCAGCATCGACAAGCTGCGCGCCGCCGTGGGGTATGAACCCACCACGCCGATTTCGGTTGGCCTCCCCCGCTTCATCGACTGGTTCAAGGAGTGGAAGCGCCAGACTGCGCAGGGCTAGCAATGGGCCATCGCGAAAAAGTCAACTTCGGGAACTACCGGCGGCTTCTTGGCTTCGCCCTGAAGTACCGCGCCCGCCTTGTCGTGGGCATCGTCGCCGGACTGCTGAGCGCCGGTTCCTTCTTCGGCCTTCTCTCCTTCATGCCCAACGCCTTCGAGGCCTTCCGGGTCTCCGAGAACGGCGGCCGGAGGCCTGCGGCGGCTGTCGCCGAGCCGCCCCCCGTGGCGGAGTCTCCGAGTTCCCCCAGCCGCAAGTCCCTTGTCGCCGAGAACCGGCCAACGGCAAAGGCGGCGATGCCCGGCTGGTTCCGCAAGGTCGAGCGCTATGCGGACAAGTTCGGAATCCCCCTGCGCCATGAAGACGACACCCTCACCTGGCAGGCGCTCGCCCTCGGCCTGCTCCTCCTTCCGCTCGTCGTCTTCGCGCGCATCTTCACCTCTTTCGTCAACCACTACTGCATGCGGTGGGTCGGCGCCGCCGTCGTCCGCGACTTGCGCTCGGATCTCTTCGCGTCGCTCCAGCGGCAGTCCCTGAAGTATTTCGGCAACTGCGACATTGGCCAGCTGATCTCCAGCTGCGTCAACGACACGGCCAGCGTCGAGCATGTCATCTCGCGGACCGTCGCCGATGCGGCCCGTGCGCCCTTCGAGATTGTCGCGGCCATCCTCTTCGCCATCCTCTTCGCCATTGAAAGCGGCCTGGGTGAATTCATCCTGGTCATCTGCCTGCTGCTCCCCCTGTGCCTCGTCCCGATCGTCATCCTGGGCGCGCGCGTCAAGCGCTGGACGAAGCGCTCCCTGGAGCGCATCTCCTTCCTCGTCTCCCGCATGCACGAGAACTTCACGGGCATCCGCGTCGTGAAGGCCTTCCATACCGAAGAGCAGGAGGAGCGGCGCTTCCGCGACCTCAATACAAACTACTTCCAGGCCATCGTCAAGGCCCTCAAGGCGGAGCTGCTGATGTCGCCGCTGATGGAGGGCGTCGCGTCGCTCCTGGCGACGGGCTTCATCATCTCCTGCTTCATCTTCCACATCCGCCTCTCCGAGATCCTGATCATCGGCGTCGCCGTCTATGCGGCCTACCGTCCCCTCCGCCAGCTCGCCCAGATCAACGCCTGGCTCCAGCGCGGCGCAGCGGCGTTGGACCGCATCTTCGCGATCCTTGACACCGACACCTCGCTTCCCGAGGCGGCGAATCCCGTCAGGAAGAATTCGTTCGACGACCGGATCGTCTTCGACCATGTGGACTTCCGCTTTTCGCCGGATGGCCCCGTCGTAGTCAACGACGCCACCTTCGAGGTTCCCCGCGGCTCCCTCGTCGCCCTCGTCGGCGAGACCGGCTCGGGGAAGAGCACCTACGCCAACCTCCTCGCCCGCTTCTACGACCCGACCGGCGGCCGCGTGACCCTCGACGGCATCCCGCTCGCCAGCATCGCGACCGCCGATCTCCGCCGCCTCGTGGGCGTGGTGACGCAGGACACGATCCTTTTCAACGACACGATCGCCAACAACATCGCCTACGGCACCCCCGACGCGACCGAGGAGCAGATCGTCGCCGCCGCCAAGATGGCGAACGCCCACGACTTCATCGTCTCCCATCCGGAGGGCTACGGCCGGATCTGCGGCGACAAGGGCTTCCTGCTTTCCGGCGGCGAGAAGCAGCGCATCGCCCTCGCCCGCGCCATCCTCCGCAATCCGCCCATCCTGATACTTGACGAGGCCACCAGCGCGCTCGACACCGTCACGGAAAAGCTCGTGCAGGATGCCATTGCCAAGGTCATGGCCAACCGCACGACGCTGGCCATCGCCCACCGCCTGAGCACCGTGCGCGACGCCGACTGCATCCTCGTGATCGACAAGGGGCGGATCGTCGAGAGCGGCACGCACGACGACCTCTACGCCCGAAACGGCCGCTATCGCCGCCTGTGCGACATGCAGCTCAACGGCTAGCCCACAGCGCCAGACCCGGCACGAACACCATGCTGGCCCGCGACGCCATCTTCACTGCCATTGACTTCGAGACGACGGGCCACGTCCCCGGCTGGCCGAACGAGCCGTGGCAAATCGGGCTCTGCGAGATCGTCGGCGGCACCATCGGTCAGACCTTCTCCTCCTTCCTTCGTGTCGATTTGCAGCGTCCCTTCAACCGCAACGCCCCCGGACGCCATGCCGCCCTGCGCCATGAGCTGGCCGCGTCGCCGAGCCTGCCGGAGATTTGGGAGGCCGTTTCGCCTTGGCTGGCGGGGCGTCCCCTTGTCGCGCACAACATCGGCACGGAACGCACGCAGCTGCGGCTGGCCGCGCCGCTGCTCGGCCCCGTCGTGTGGATCGACACCCTCAAGCTCGCGCGCCACGCCTATCCAGGTTTGGCGTCCTACGCATTGGAAGACCTTGTGGCGCAGTTCGGCCTTGAAAAGATAATCCGGGCGAAATGCCCCGGCCTTGCGCCGCATGACGCCCTCTACGACGCCGTTGCCTGCGGCGCGTTCCTCCTGCACCTCCTTGGCGGAAAAGGCTGGGAAGAGGTCGAAGTCGAGAACCTCGCCGCGCTCTAGCGGCGACGCGCTAGAACTTGAAGCGGTTCTCGGTGCCAGTGGCAAGCCGCGCGATGTTCGTGCGGTGGCGGTAGACGACGAGCAGGCCGAGGAGCGAGACGAGAGCGGGAAGGATTGTGCCGCCACTTTTGACGGCGAAGGGCGGGAACCAGATCGCGACGGCAAGAACGAGCGCGGCGGCAATCGACGCGAGCGACACGTAGCGCGACGTAAGGAAGACGAGCAGCCAGACGGCCAGCGCCAGGCCGACGGCAGCGGGGGCGATCGCCACAAGCATGCCGGCGCTGGTCGCAACGCCCTTGCCGCCCTTGAAGCGCAGCCAGATCGGCCAGGTGTGGCCGAGGACGGCGGCGATGCCGCCCGCCAGCGCGGCCAGCGGACCGGTTGCGGATCCGAGTCCGGGAATCGCGGCGACGAGGCAGGGGACAAGGGCCGCGCCCGCGTAGCCTTTCGCGAAGTCCAGCAGAAACGCCAGCGCACCCCATGGCTTGCCGACCGTGCGAAGAACGTTCGTTGCGCCGATGTTCTTCGAGCCGACCGTCCGCACGTCGATGCCGCGCGCCAGTCCGATGAGGAGTCCGAAGGGAATTGAGCCTATCAGGTAGGCAATCAGAACGATGGCGGCGTATGCCATGGAAAGCTAGCTCCTTTACTTGTCGTCCTCGAGATCCATGAGGTCCAGAGGGGAGATGGTGACTTTGGGAAGACCCTGCTCCTCGAGGTAGGGGTTGGCCTGCGACAGATACTCCTCGGCGGCCTTCCGGCCCTTGGTCTCGAGTATCTTCAGCATCTCCACGCGGACGTCCTCGACCTGCCCCGCCTCATAGTTGCCCTTCGCCGCCAGGTCGCGCATGAACTGGTCGAAGGTGCCGCCCTGCTCAAGGAAGGCCAGCGCCTCGCCCTTTAGCTTGGCGGTTCGCTCCTTGATTTCGACGATCTTGGGGTCGTCGTCCTCCAGGATTGTGACCGGCCGTTTCAGGTAGGCGAGAATCTCCTCGTCGGAGAGGGAGGTTCGGACCTGCGGCCCGAAGGTCTCCGATGCCGGCATGCAGACGTATGCGATCTTGTTTTCGACTTCGTTGTCGAAATACTGCGGCGGCTTGATGCCGGCTGTCTCAACGGGCGCCGGATCGCCTTTCGGGGAATCGTCTGCGTTGTCGTCCGCCGTTTCCGGCGACCCCACGCCGGAGGCGGCGGCGCGGGGCTGTCCCTGCGTCGTGCCGGCCTTCGCGCCGTTCTTCGCGCTCCCCTTGGCGACGGACGTGGAGGCGGCCGTATCCGCGGAGTCATCGCCGTTGTGCGCGGGGGCGGCCGTCCGCTTGCCGCCCGTCGGCTTCGACTGGGGGGATGTGGCGGCGGGGGTGTCGGAAGACGGGGGCGCGGCCTTGGGGCGCAGAAGGACGGGGCGGAGGATGGCGAGGAGGGCGACGGCGATCACGACCACGAGAATGGGCGTCAGGAGGGAATCGACGCCTTTGCCGCCGGAACCGCCTGAACGGGACTTCCTCGAGGATGTGACGACGCTTTTCATGGCGAACGGGAAGGGGAGCCTAGCGCTTGACGCGACCCGAGGCGTTGCCGCCCATGAGGGCCTTGACCTCGTCGAGCGACGTGTAGTTGAAGTCGCCGTGGACGGTGTGCTTCAGGGCCGAAGCCGCCACGGCGAATTTGATCTGGTCCTGCGGGTCGTCGAAAAGGGTGGCCGAGAAGAGGAGCCCCGCGCAGAAGGAGTCGCCGCCGCCAAAGCGATCGACGATGTTGCGGATCTCGTAGGGGGCGTAGGCGCCGTCGGGACCGAGCGGCGCGAAGAAGGGCTTCTGCGCGCCGCAGTCAAAGAGCATGCCGCCCCAGTTGTTGTGGTCGGCCGAGAAGCTCTCGCGAAGCGTGATGGCGACCTTCTTCGCCTTGGGGAACTTCTTCGACAGCGCGGCGGCGACCTCGGCGTAGCCGGCGATGTTCAGCCGGCCCTGGGTGATGTCGGTGTTCGAGGCCTTGATCCCGAAGACGTCGGAGGCGTCCTCCTCGTTGCCGATGATCACGTCGGCGAGGGCGGTGATCTGCTCCATGCAGCGGCCGGCGAGGACGTTCTTCGGCGTGCCGGGCTCCCAGTTCCAGAGCTTCTTCCGGTAGTTGAGGTCAACGGAGATCGAGATGCCCTTGGCGGCGGCGGCCCCGGCGAGGGCGAGCGTGGCCGCGAAGGCGTTCTTGGAGAGGGAGGGGGTGATGCCCGTCAGGTGGAGGTTCGTCACGCCTTCCAGCATCGCGGCGAAATCGTAGCCGGAGGGATCGAGAAGGGCGACGGAGGATCCATCGCGGTCGTAGATGACATTCGAGCCGCGCATGTTGGAGCCGTGTTCGGCGTAGTAGACGCCCAGACGGCCGGTGGTGGTCCAGGTGATGCGGGAGGTGTCGACGCCGCCCGCGAAGAGATCCGTGGCGAGGGTGGCGGTGATCGGGTTCTTCGGCAGGGCCGTCAGATAGCGGCTTTTGCCGCCCAGCTGGGCGATCGAGAAGCAGACATTCGCCTCGCCGCCGCCGAACGTGGCGTCGAGTTCGCCGGGCAGGACCTGGGCAAAGCGCTTTTTGCCCGAAGGGGAGAGCCGCAGCATGATTTCACCAAAACCCGCAAACAACTTGTCCATCATGTATCCTCGCGTCGTGGACGGCGGCAAAGACAGCAGCCGCGCAGACAAACCACAACATGGACAATTCAACCAAAAGCGGCGCAAATTGTCAATGCCAGATTCTAGCAGTCGAGGGCGCCGATATAGGAGAAGCGCCGGATCTTGCCGGCGGAGGTCCGTTCAAGGGGTTCGCGGCGGATTTCGATCTTCCGCGGCGTCTTGTATTCGGCGAGTTCGGCGCAGCGGGCCATGACCATCTTGCGGGTCGCCGCCTCGACAGTCTCCCAGGCGGGTTCGCGTCCGCCGTTTTCGGCGGTGAAGAGGTCCATGTCGGGGACGACGATGGCACCGATGCGCTCGCCGGTCTCGCCGTGCTCCGAGAAGCCGATCACGATGACGTCGCGCACATGGCGTTCGCGTCCGATGTGGAGCTCGACCTCCTCGGGGTAGATGTTCTTGCCTTCGCGGTTGACGATCAGCGCCTTCTTGCGTCCGCGGATGGTGAGGAAGCCGTCGGCGTCCTGCGAGACGAGGTCGCCGGTATGGAGCCAGCCGTCCCCGTCGATCGCCTCCGCCGTGGCGGCGGGGTTGTTGAGGTAGCCCTTCATGACATTGGGCCCCTTGACGAGAAGTTCGCCGACGCCGTTCTCATCCCTGTCGGCAATCGAGACGGCGACGCCCTCCAGCGGCATGCCGATCGTGCCGACATGGGCGTCGTTGTAGGGACGTATCGAGACAACCGGCGCGGCCTCTGTCAGACCGTAGCCTTCGAGTATCGGCATGCCAAGGCTGAACATCGCGGAGAGGAGCTTGGCGGAGCAGGGGGCCCCGCCGACGATGACCAGGCGGATGCGGCCGCCGAGTTTCCGGCGAACGCCCGTAATGAGCAGCCTCTTCAGGCCGAGGGCGGTCAGGGCGCGGGCGACGGGGTTCTTGCGGAGGCCGTCCTCGATGCGGCTGTACATCTTCTCGATGAGAAGGGGGACCGCAAAGAGGATGGAGGGCCTGAACGCCTTGATGTCCGCGCCGATGTTGCGGAGACTCGAGGCGAACTGGAGACAGCCGCCGACGCGCATCGAGATGATGAAGTTCGTCGTGAAGGAGAAGGCGTGGAAAAGGGGGAGGACGACGAAGAAGTCTTCGGCTCGGGCGCGGGAGAAGTCGGGGAACATGTTCACGGCGGAGGCCGCGTTGGAGCAGAAGTTGCCGTTCGTCAGCATCGCGCCCTTGGGATGGCCCGTCGTCCCCGACGTGTAGATGATCGAGGCGACGTCGTCGTCGGAGACGGCGACGGAATCGTAGGCCGATTCGGGGCCGTCGGCGTCGGCCTCCGATTCACGGGCCAGGGCTTTGAGGTCGTGGCAGGGGCGTCCGCCGATGGCGGCAGGACGGTTCGACCCGTCGCCATCGACAAAGACGAAGGCCCGGACATGGTCGAGCCTGTCGGCCGTCCGTTCCAGAAGCGGTACGTGCTTCACGTCGGTGTAGAGGACCTGGGCGCCGGAGTCGCCGAGAATGTGGGAAAGCTCGTCCGGGCGGAGCTTGGGATCGACCGGGACGACGGGAATGGCGACCGCGCTGTGGCCGAGGTAGAGCTCGATCCAGTCGGGGGAGTTTTCGATGGCGAGGGCGACGGGCGCGCCGCGCGGGACAAGGCCGAGCCGACGGATGGCGAACTGGGAAATCCGCCGGATCCGCCGCTTGACTTCCGCGTAGGTGCGCGAGACGATCTTCTTTCCGCCGGAACGGAAAAGAAGCATTGGCCGCTCTGGGTTCAAGACGATGTTGTCTTCAAAAAAGCCGCGAATGTTCATACGCAACAGATGCTTTTCAGCAGGGAACTATTCTACCATATTCCCTTCCGAACGGCACCCGCTACTTCGCGAAGATGAAGAGCGGATCCTTGCCGACGACCTCGGCGCAGCCGATGTCGGGCAGCACGCCCCGGATGCGCGGATTGCCGAGGAGGTCGAGTGAACCGTCCATCCAGTCGCGCCGGACGCCCTTGTCGCGGGCCGGCGACTTCCTGAGCAGCATGTAGTCGCGCTTCGCGGGGTTGCGGAAGAGCGGGTCGGCCTCGACGTCGGTTTCGTTCCGCGCGACCGTGGAGAGGTTGTTCGACCAGGCGATTCCGCTCGCCGTCTCGGTGACATGCCAGTCCGCCCCACCCGGATGGGCCGCCGCCGGCGTGGCGTTGTAGTAGTTGCCCCAGACGATGTTGTTGACGACGGCGGCGGAACCGCCGGCCGTCGTGTCCTTGCAGTACACGGCGGGGTAGGCGCCGCAGGTGTTGCTGACGATGGTGCAGTTCTCCAGCCGCGCGTTGCCGGCGACTAAGACGACGCCGTACTTGCTTTCGTTCTTGCTGGTGGCGTTCTTGTAGACGAGTGTGTTGCGCATCACGGCGGTGCCGCTGAGGTAGGCGGCAAGGCCCGCCGCGCCAGACGATGCGCCGCCTGATGCGTCGGTGTCGACGATGACGCCCCGGTCGAAGAGACCGGCCGACGCCGACAGCCCGACGCCCGACCCGGAGGTGTAGTGGGCGTTGGTGACGACGCAGTTGCGGACCGTGCCGCCCGATGCCGTTATTTGCAGCGCCCGGAGGTTCTTCTTCCTGTCGTCGATGACCAGGCCCTCGACCAGCGCGTCGGGATGGCCCACGGTGAAGTAGACGTCACCCGAGTTGTCGTTGCGGGCGATGCAGGGGCGTGACGCCAGCCCGTCGGCGGCGCGGAGCGTGATGCCGCGGTTGATGAAGATCTGGCTGCGCGCGTTGTGCGTTCCGGCATGGACGATGATCTCGGCGCCGTCCATCGCCGCGTCGATGGCGGCGTTGATGTCGGTGGCCGCGATTTCAAGGGTGTTGTATGGGAAGGCGCTGTTCGGGTTGGACGTGACAACGTGGATCGTGCGCGGGTAGATCGTCACGATGTCCGGTTTCGGGACGGTGAAGCGCGTCTCGCCGTCGACCATGACGGTCAGCGTCACGGAGAAGCGACCCTCCGGAAAGGCGTTGGTGACGGCCTCGCCGGTGGCGTCGGCTTCGCCGTCGCCGTCGAGATCCCAGAGATACTGGACGTTCCCCGAGAGCGAGCCGCCGACGACGACCGCCTCGAAGACGACGTTCGTCGCGCCGAAAGCCGACGTCGGGTCGGCGGAGACGTCGCAGGTCGTCTGGCTCATGTCCGCCTCGAAGCAGCCGATGTCGGGGGCTTCCCCTTGCAGGCGCGGATTGCCGAATAAGTCGGTCGCGGTCGCCGTCATCCAGGGCAACGCGACGCCCGTGTTGGCGCAGGGGGACCCGGCGGCGAAGGTGTAGGTGTTCCTTCCGTTCTCGTAGATGAAGGCCGGGTCGCGCGTTTCGACGTTCTCACCGTGCGCGACCTCCATGCAGTTGTTGGAGTAGATGCCGGTGTCCGTCGCGTCGTACCAGTCCGCATGACCGGAGGAGTCGGCTTTGGCGGTGTTGCCACGGACAATGTTGTTGCGGACGATGGCCTTGCCTGTCGTATAGATGCCGGCGCCGAGCGTCGCCGTGTTGCCCATGATGGTGCAGTTCTCGACGACGGCACCTTCGACGGCGTAGATGGTGCCCTTGCAGGGCAACGAAGTCGATGTCGACGTGTGCTTGGCGCCGACGACGAGGCTGTTGCGCAGCGTGGCGCCGCTGCCCCCGAGGTGGACGCTGCCGCCGTTTCCGTTCCCGCTGGTGTAGTTGTTGGAGATCACGCAGTGGGTGATCAGCCCCGCGCGCATGTAGGCGCCCACGCCGGTGCCGGAGGTGTACTGGCCGGAGCGGATGACGCAGTTGCTGACGGTGGCGTTTTCGTAGATGCCGAGGACGTTGGGACGGCCGGGGCCGATGGCCATGCTGTGGAGAAGGATGCCCGAGCGGTAGAGGCGGAAGGGAACGATGTCGCCGCCCGTGTACTGGACGCACGTGCCCGTCGCGTTGGCGTCGACGCGGTTGTAGCCGCTAATCGAGCCGGCCTGCCCCTTCACGCTGTTGTTTTCCTTTCCGGTGCCGCACACCTCTATGTTGCGGTAGAGACGGACGCTCGTCTGCACTTGGTAGAAGGCGTTCGTGAGCTGAACCTTGCAGCCGTCCTCGGCGGCGGAGACGGCGGCGTTGACCGTGTGCGCGGCGGTCTCCCAGCTCGCGTAGGGGAAGGCGGGGGAGGGACTGTCGGCCCAGGCGAAGATCTCGCGCGGCGCGACGTAGACCAGATCCGCGACGGTGCGCGTCACCGTCTGGCCGCCGGAGGTCGCGCGGACGGCGACGTCGTGCAGCCCGGGCTCGTCGTAGGAGGCCGGGACAGTTGCGCCAGTCGCCTCGAAGACGCCGTCGCCGTCGAGGTCCCATTCGAAGATGGCAGTGGACGGGTCGGGGGCGTTCTCCGCCTTGGCGACGAGCACGGTGTCCAGATGGCCGCAGACGGCGTTGGTCAGGGCATAGCAGCCCACGTCGAAGGAGCCGTCGCGCTCCGACTGGAAGCAGCCGGCGTCGGAGCCGTCGGCGCAGAGACCCCAGGCGGGGGAGCGGCGCGCGACGGTGAAGTCGCCGCCGATGAGGTCGGCGTAGCCCGCGGGGACGTTGGTGACGCAGTTCTCGAAAGTCCATCTTGCCGGGAGGCTCGGCACTGCCATGCGGGAGATTACCGTGTCGCGGACGATGCGGAGAACAGTCGTGTTGTTGCCCAGGAGGCGGACGTCATCCGTTCCGTTCGCGATTTCGTCGCTGTATTTGTAGTTGCCGGCGATCAGGCAGCCTTCCACGATGAGCATGAACCGCTGGTCGCCGACGAAGAAGCCGCCGCAGCCGTTGCCCGAGCCGCCCTTGTTGCGAACGATGGTGCAGTGGCGGAGGATGGTCGGCTTGGTGTACGGGGCGTCGTCATTGCTTCCGTATGCGATGGTGAGGCCGCCGCAGACGCCGCCGTAGCCGGTGTTGTTGTCGGCTATGAGGCAGTCCTCGAGAAGTGTTGGGCCGCCTGTCACCTTGATTCCAACGCCGCTGCCGCCGCTGCCGTTGATGTTGTTGGTGATGACGCAGCCGACGATGTTGCCGCAGGCGACGCTCATGCCGGTGCCGTCTGTCGAGGTGCGGGTGTTGCCCGAGACGTCGGAGCGGAGCAGGGTGCCGCCGTTGGCACCCATGGAGACGGCGCCGCCACCGCTGCCCCAGCCTGTGACGCGCATGTCCGCCACAATGGCGTTGGCGTTGTTGATCGCTATCTTCTGCCCCTTGCGGATGGTCGACGCCATCCCCGCGCCGCGGATCGCAACGGCCTTGTCCACGGTGATGGCAGCCGTGCCGGTGAAGGTGCCGGAGCCGATGGAGACGGTGTCGTCGGCGGCGGACGCCCCGTAGGCGGCCTCTATCGTGAGGTAGGGCGTCTCCGGATTGGTGCCGTCGGCGGTCGAGTTGCTGCCGGTCGTCGCGACGTAGCGGGTCTTGCCGAAGACGGCCGTCACCGTCGTGTTGTTGGTGACGGGCAGGACGAGCGGGTTGTCGAGGCGCTTGCCGGGGACGATCCCGTCCCAGCGCGTGAAGGTGTAGCCGCTTTCGGGCGTGGCCATGATGGTGACGGCGGTGCCTTCGGCGTAAGTGCCACCGGCGGCGGTCACGGAACCCTTGGTTGCGTCGGCCGTGGCGACGGTCAGGGTGTAGTCGGCATGAACGCATACGGCGGAGAACGCCAGTGCGACGGCGAATAGTGGTGTTGCGATTTTTTTCATGACTACTTCGCGAAGAGGATGAGCGGGTCAGTGCCGGAGAACTCGTAGCAGCCGATGTCGGGTAGGCCACCCCGGACGCGCGGGTTGCCGTCCAGGTCACGGGTGCTTCCGTCCATCCAGTCGAGCAGGATGCCCTGGTCACGCGCGGGCGACTTTCTGTGCAGCCTGTAGTCGCGCCTGGCCGGGTCGAGGAAGAGCGGGGCGTTGGTCACGGTGCCGTCGTTCGCGCCGTGGGCCGACGTCAGGCAGTTGTTGGCGTAGAGGGCCGAGCCGGTCGCGTCGTACCAGTCGTCCGCGCTGAGCGTGGACTGGTTGTCCCGGATGATGTTGTTTCGGACAACGGCCTCGCCGGACGTGTAGAGTCCGCCGCCGGTCGTCGCCGTGTTGGCGACGATGGTGCAGTTCTCCACCGTGCAGCCCCCCGCTGCATACACCGTGCCGAGCGCCGCCTTGCTCGAGTTGGTCGACGGGTGTCTGCCCTTGCAGACCAGCGAGTTGCGCAGCGTGGCACCGCCCTGAATGAGGCTGACGCTGCCGCCGCTGCCGGCGGAGGAGGTGTAGTTGTTGGAGATGACGCAGTGCGTGACAAGCCCGGCGCGGGCATAGAGGCCCACGCCGTCGATCTGGGAGTAGTGGCCGGAGCGGATGACGCAGTTGCTGACAATTGCGTTTTCGTAGAGGCCGACCACGCCGGTGTTGCCGGGGCCAATCGCCATGCTGTGGAGAAGGATGCCGGAGCGGTAGAGACGGAAGGGGACTGTGTTGGCGGAAGAGGACTTCTCCTGCACGCACGTCCCGGTCGCGTTGGCGTCAATCCGGTTGAGGCTCTCGGTGGAGCCGGCCTGGCCCTTCACGGAGTTGTTCGCCGTGCCGGTGCCGGCGATTTCGATGGTGCGGCAGACGCGGACGCTGGCCGCAACCTGGTAGAAGGCGTTTGTGAGCTGCACCCGGCAGCCGTTCTCGGCGGCGGCGACGGCCTCGTTGACCGTGTGCGCGGCGGTCTCCCACGTCGCGTAGGGGAAGGTGGGGGAGGGGCTGGCGGGCCAGGCGAAGATCTCGCGCGGCGCGACATAGACGAGGTTGGGGACGGTGCGGGTCACGGTCTGGCCGCCGGAGATCGCGCGGACGGTGACGGCGTGAAGGCCCGGTTCGTCGTAGAGGGCGGGGACGGTTTCGCCGGAAGCCTCGAAATTCCCGTCGCCGTCGAGGTCCCAGTCGAAGGTCACGGTGGCGTCCGGCGCGTTCTCGGCCCGGGCGACGAGAACCGTCTCCAGCCGGTCGCAGACGGCGTTGGTGAGCGGATAGCAGCCGACGTCGAAGGAGCCGTCGCGCGGGGACTGGAAGCAGCCCGCGTCGGAGCCGTCGGCGCAGAGTCCCCAGGCGGGGGAGCGGCGCGTGACGGTGAAGTCGCCGCCCGCGAGATCCGTAAAGCCGGCGGGGACGTTGGTGACGCAGTTCTCGAAGGTGAAGTAGGCGGGCCGCGCGGGCGTCGCCATGCGGGCAATCACCGTGTCGCGGAAGACGCGGAGGCCCTGTGCGTTGGAGCCGAGACCCAGGACGGCGTCGTCCGTGCCGCCGGCGGTCTCGTCGGAGAACTTCGTGTTGCCGCCGATCAGGCAGCCCTCGACGATCAGCTTGTATTCGCCGCCCCCGATGTAGAGGCCGCCGCAGGCGGAGGACCCCTCGCCGCCCGCGTTGCGGACGACCGTGCAGTGGCGGAGGGTGACGGAATTGCCGTTGATTCGCGAGGAGAGGGCGACGGCGATGCCGCCGGATGTGCCGGCGTAGCCTGTCGAGTTGTCGGCGACCAGGCAGTCTTCGATCAGCGCCGGGCCGGTCATTGCGACGCCCCCGGTGGTCCAAACGAGGATGCCGACGCCATTCCCGCCCTTGTTGTTCGCGTTGTTGGTGACCACGCATCCGACGACGCTGCCCGTGGTCAGCCGGATCCCCACGCCGTCGGTGGTGGTGGAGGAGTTCTTTGAGACGTCGCAGTGGAGAAGGTTCCCCTTCTTGATGTACATGGTGTTGAGGTTGAAGCCGGAGAAGCGCATGTCGGCGACGATGGCGTTAATGTTCTCGAGAATCGTCTGCTTTTCCAGTCGCGCCGTCTTGTCCATCCCCGCGCCGCGCAGGACGACGGCCTTCGCGAGGGTGAGGTTGGCGGAGCCCGTGAAGTTGCCCTCGCCGACGAGGACGGTGTCGCCGTCGTCGGCGGCGGTGGCGGCCTTCTCGATTGTCTTGTAGGGCGTCGCGGGGTTCGTGCCGTCGGCGGTCGAGTCGCTGCCGTCCGTCGCGACGTAGTAGGTCTTGCCAAAGACAGCGGTGGCTGTCGTGTTGTTGGTGACGGGCAGGACGAGCGGGTTGTCGAGGCGGAGGGACGGGTGGACGCCATCCCAACGCGTGAAGGTGTAGCCGCTTTCGGGCGTGGCCGTGATCGTGACGGCAGTGCCTTCGGGATAGGTGCCGCCGGCTGCGGTCACGGAACCCTTTGTCGCGTCGGCTGTGGCGACGGTCAGGGTGTAGTCTGCATAAGAGGAGCCGACGAGGAGCGCAAGCGCGCCGACGATGATGGATGCTGCGGTGTTTTTCATGGCGATATTATTGCAGAATCAGAAAAAAAGGTCAATAGCCCCATCGTTAAGTTGGGTCGGCGCTTGCGGTAGACGCCATTTCGTGATATAGTAATTGTGTTGTTTTGCTTACGCCAACGGCGTTCTGAAACTCCAAAGGGGATCACACCAACATGAACGAACACGAACTCGCCGAATGCAAGGCACTGGCGAAGAAGATTCGCCTCCATTGCCTGCGCATGGTATTCAAGGGGAAGAGCGGCCACATCGGCAGCATGCTCTCCACCGCCGACATCTACCCGGTGCTCTACAAGCGCATCCTGAATGTCGATCCCGCAAACCCGAAGAAGCCGGATCGCGACCGCTTCCTGCTCTCCAAGGGCCATGGCGGCGCGGCCTTGCTCGCCTGCCTCGCTGAGGAGGGCTTCTTCCCGAAGGAGTGGCTCGACCGCTACTACTGCGACGACGGCAAGCTCTCCGGCCACATCTCCCACCACATTCCCGGCGTCGAGTTCTCGTCCGGCTCCCTCGGCCACGGCCTGCCCGTCGGCTGCGGCATGGCCATGGCCGCCAAGCAGGCGGGACGGAGCCACCGGATCTTCGTGATGTCGTCCGACGGCGACCTCAACGAGGGCTCCACCTGGGAGGCCATCATGCTCGCCGGCCAGCACCACTGGGACAACCTCGTGATGCTCGTGGACTACAACCGCCTCCAGGCCCTCGGCTGCTCGAAGGACATCATCGACCTCGAGCCGCTCGCACCGAAGCTCGAGATGTTCGGCTGGCGCGTCGCCGAATGCGACGGCCACGACCCCGCCGCGATTGAGAAGGCGCTCCTCGCGCTGCCCATCGAAAAGGGCCGGCCCTCCGCCATCCTCTTCCGGACGGTCAAGGGGAAGGGGGTCAGTTTCATGGAAAACGAGTACAAGTGGCACTACGGCGGCCTTGTGGAAGATCTCTACAAGAAGGCCGCCGCCGAAGTCGAGGCCATGGAATAGAACGGGAGGCGTACGAAAATGAGAAAGGCATTCAACCAGGAACTTCTGAAAATCGCGGAAAAGGATCCCCGCGTCTTCATGGTGCTCGCCGACATCGGCTACGGCGAGATCGAACCTTTCGCGAACAAGTTCCCCGACCGCTTCATCAACTGCGGCGTCGCCGAGCAGAACATGACCGGCGTCGCCTGCGGCGTGGCGATGGAGGGAAACATCGCGGTCACCTACTCGATCGCCAACTTCCCGACGCTCCGCTGCCTCGAGCAGGTGCGCAACGACGTCTGCTACCACGACGCCAACGTCAAGATCGTCATCATCGGCGGCGGCATGGCCTATGGCGAACTGGGCGTCTCGCACCACTCTACCGAGGACATCGCGATCATGCGGGCCCTGCCCAACATGGTCGTCCTTTGCCCGTGCGACATCCCCGAGGCCCGTGCCGCGACCTACGCCATGATGGCCTACAAGGGACCGGTCTACTACCGCTGCGGCTACAAGAACGAGCCGGACGTCCATGACGGCCCCGTCACCGACTTCCGGATCGGCGGCAGCGCGCGCATCCGCGAGGGATCGGCCGCGACGGTGATGTTCGCGGGCACGATCGGCCACAACGCCAAGCTCGCCGTCGAGCAACTCGCCGCCGAGGGCATCGACTGCCGCCTCGTGAGCCTCTACTCCGTCAAGCCGATTGACAAGGCCCAGATCGTGGCGGCCGCGAAGGAGACGGGCGGCATCGTCGTCGTCGAGGAGCACAACATCGTCGGCGGCGTCGGCAGCGCCGTGGCGGAGGTGCTGGCCGACGCGGGCTGCCTCGGCGTGCCCTTCAAGCGCCTTGGAATCCCCGACACCTACATCACGAAGGTCGGCTCCCAGGGCTGGCTCTGCGACCAGTACGGCATCGGCGTCGCGGACATCGTCGCGGCGGTGAAGGCGCTTCCCAAGTCGTGAAGGAAGAGCGCGGAAAGATCCTCTGGCGGCTCTTCGCCGAGTTTTTCAAGATCGCGCTCCTCGTCGTCGGCGGCGGCCATGCCATTCTCGTCGTCGCCGACGATGTCTTCGGACGCAAGCTGAAGTGGCTCCGGGAAGGGGAGCTCATCGAGCACCTTCCCGTCTTCCAGATGGTTCCCGGCCTCATCGCCGGGAACGCGGCGATCTACGTCGGCCTCAAGATCGCCGGACGCCTGGGCGCGCTCGTCGCCCTGGTCGCCGTCGCCCTGCCGTCGTTCCTGATCATCCTGGCGGTCGCCTGCGGCTACAACGCCCTTCCGCTCGACAACCCCTGGATCGCCAGCGCCTTCTTCGGCCTTCGCAGCTCGCTGACCGGCATTCTGCTCGGGGTGATCGTCAAGGGCTGGCGGAAGAACATCGTCGGCCTCTACGGCTACATCGCCCTTGCCGTCGCGGCCGCGCTCCTGCTCTTCTGCGGCGTGGGGACGGTTCCCGTTCTCGCCCTTGCCATCCTGGCGGGGATCGCCCTGGAGTTCGCCGGGTTCGGTGGCCCCGCCGATTCGCTCTCCGCCGGCGTGGCGGTGGCGGTCTCCGACAACAGGCTCCCCGCCCTCCTCGCTGCGGTCTTCCTAATTGCCGCGACCCTGCTGAACGGCCGCATCTTCTGGCTCTTCGCGAAGTTCGGCCTCCTCTGCTTCGGCGGCGGTTTCGTCCTCGTGCCGGTCTATGTGCAGGAGTTCGTCGGGGAGGCCGCGCCGCTGCTGCAAATCTCGCCCGAGGAGTTCAGCAACCTCATGGCGATCACGCAGATGACGCCCGGCCCGGTGAGCGTGAACGCCGCGACCTTCTTCGGCTTCCGCCTCGCCGGCGTGATGGGGTCGGCCATTGCGACCGCCGGACTTCTCACCCCGAGCTACTTCCTGCTGACCGCCGCGCTGACGGGGCTGGAGAAGTGGAAGTCGAGCCGGATCGTCAAGGGGCTCGTCCGCGGCGTCAAGCCCGCGACGATCGCCCTCATGGTCGCCGCGATGCGCACCTTCTTCGAGATGTCGATTGTGACGCGAACCGAGGGCGGGGTCGCCTTTTCGCCCCTCGCGCTTCTGCTTGCCCTCTTCTCCGCCTATATGGTCGTGAAAGGCAAACTCTCCGTCATGGCGACCATCTTCACCAGCGCCGCCGCCGGGATGCTGGCGCGTCTAGCGCTGGGGCGCTAGAAGAGTGAAGAGTGACGAGAGACGAGTGACGAGAGATGTGGGGGAAGAGGGACGGGTTACGCGTCGTGGAGAAGGACGGCTTTTTCGGCGGCGGGGGCCAGCGATTCGGCAAGCGCGGGGGTTGCCGCGAGGAGGCGCATCAGGCAGTCGCCCTTCGCCACTTCCTCTCCCGGCTGGACGAGCGCGTCAATGCCGGCGGCGTGGTCGATGCGGTCGGTCACGGCCTTGCGCCCGCCGCCTAGCTCCAGCACGATGCGTCCGATGCGCTCGGCGTCGACGTCGGCCACGCGGCCCGCGCGCGGCGCCTTGACGACAAGAACCGCGCCCGGCTGCGGAAGACGGCGCGGGTCGTCGATGAAGCGCGGGTCGCCTCCCTGCGCCTCGACCATCGCGGCGAAGCGCGCCAGCGCCGAACCGTCGGAGAGGGCCTTCTCGAGCGCGGCGGCGATCTCCTCGCGCTTTCTGTCGGGACGCGCAAGCGCAACCATCTCCACCGCGAGGGCGAGCGTCAGCGCCCGCGTGTCGGCCGGCCCTGCGCCTTTCAGCGTCTCGACGGCCTCGGCCACCTCGACCGCGTTGCCGGCGGTGCGGCCATGGGGCGCGTCCATGGGCGTTAGAAGGGCGGCGCACTTTCGGCCCATGCGGCGTCCGGTCGAGACGAGCGAGTCCCGCAGCTTTTCGGCGTTCTCGCGCGTGCGCATGAAGGCCGCGCGTCCGAACTTCACGTCGAAGACCAGCGTCCCCGCGCCCTCGGCCAGCTTCTTCGACATGATCGAGGCGGTGATCAGGGGAATGCTCGGAACGGTTCCCGTGACGTCGCGGAGGGCGTAGAGTTTCTTGTCGGCCGGCGCGAGGCGGTCGGTCTGGCCGATGATCGAGCAGCCGACCTCGGCGACGATGCGCTGGAAGGCGTCGATCGCGAGACGGGTGTCGTAGCCGGGAATCGACTCGAGCTTGTCGAGGGTGCCGCCGGTGATTCCGAGGCCGCGGCCGGAGATCATCGGAACGGCCACGCCCTGCGTCGCGACGAGCGGGGCGAGCATCAGCGAGATCTTGTCGCCAATGCCGCCCGTCGAGTGCTTGTCGGCGGTGGGAAGGGGACAGGCCTCCCATGACAGGATATCTCCCGAACGCATCATGGCGTCGGTCAGCGCGGCCGTCTCGGCGACGTCCATGCCCCGGAAGAAGATGGCCATCGCCAGCGCCGCCATCTGGTATTCGGGGACCGCCCCGTCCGTGAAGCCGTCGATGAATTGGCGAATCTCCGCGTCGGAAAGGACGCCTCCGTCGCGCTTCTTTTCGATTGTCCACTGTGGTATGAAGTTCATCCGTGTCTCCCTTTTGCGCTACTAGTCTATCACACGGGCATGGAATCTGCTTGCTAGGCTCCCCACCATCCTCAAGGAGACTCACCATGAACATACGATGCCACTCTTCCGTAGCCGCCATCGGGGCGGCGCTTGCGGCCCTGCTGCTTGCGGCCGCGCCCGCCTCGGGCGGCGACCTCGTCCTCGTCAAGGACGGCGTTCCGCTGGCGACGATCGTCGTCGACACCAACGCGACGCCCTCCTACGCCCTCGCGGCGGCCGAGCTGCGGGACTTCGTGAAGCGCATGAGCGGCGCGGAGCTGCCGGTCGCCGCCCCCGGCGACACGGTGAAGGGGCCTCGCATCCTGATCGGCTTGAACCCTGTGACCGCGGCGATGAACCTTGGCTTCAAACAGCACTCCGACATTAACGAGATCTTAGAGGAATACTGCGTCAGGCGCGTCGGCGACGATCTCGTCCTCGCCGGCAACGACACCCTGGAGGAGCCGCGCAAGGGGCCGAAGGGCGAAAAGCTCGACGGCTGGTATTCCGGCTCGCTCTTCGCGGTCTACGACTTCCTCTTCGGCCTCGGCTGCCGCTGGTACTTCCCCGGCGAGTTCGGAACCGTCGTGCCGGAGCGCAAGACCATCGCCGTCGGCGATGTCGACCGCCGCCGCAAGCCCGCCTTCCTGAAGCACGGCTTCTGGACGGTGACAGGCTTCCGGGACCCGGCCCGCGGCCTCGACTCCGGGGCCGACCAGAAGGCCTGGTTCGTCCGCAACCGCTACATCGACTTCAGCGCCCTCTACAGCAACGCCAGCGACGGCTCGATGATGGGGCCGATCAGAGCCGCCAAGATCACCGTCGACACCCACCCGACGTGGTTCGCCCTCAACAAGGACGGCACCCGCGCCCGCGGCCACCTCTGCATGAGCAACCCCGAGGTCGTCGCCTTCCTGGCGGAGGCCGCCCGCAAGTCGTTCCGCGACGATCCCACGCGCAAGTTCATCGGCTACGCGCCGCCCGACGGCATGCCGGTCTGCTGGTGCGAGAACTGCAAGAAGGCCGACGGCAACCTCCGGCTCATCAGCAGCTGGGACACCACCATGATCCCCTGCATCAGCGGCTCCTACTACCGGCTCATGGACGAGGTCGCCAAGGCCGTCGGGGACGAGTTCCCCGACCGCAAGATCGGCGTCTCGATCTACGCCGGCCGCGTCACCCCGCCGCCGACATTCTGGAAGATGCAACCCAACGTCGTCGGCTGCTGCGCCTTCATCGAGCTTTCGCTGATGCGGCCGATCGAGGACCCCGACAACTGGGAGTCCGCCATGATCCGCGCGCTCCTCTCCAGCTGGCGGAGCCGCATCTCCCATGTCACCTACCGCCCCTACTACCCGAACTTCCTCGTCAACCTGTCCCTGCCGCTCCCCTTCTTCCGCAACAACGCGCGCGACGCGAAGTGGCTCCACGCCCAGGGCGTCGAAGGCTTCATCTGGGAGAGCAACCCCAGCTTCGGCACCGACCTCCTCGGCCCCTACCTCCGCTCGCGCATGATGTGGGATCCGGCGGCCGACACCGAGGAGGTCATCGGCGAGTTCTACTCCACCTTCTACGGCCCCGCCGCCGCGCCGGCCAAGGCCTTCTACGACGCCCTTGAGAAGGCGCTCGTCGCCTCGCCGGTCAACGGCCACGAGTCGGAGTTCATCCACGAGCTCTACACCCCGGCCCTCGTCGCCTCGCTCGCGCCCTTCGTCGACGCCGCCGAGAAGGCCGTCGCCGGCGCCGGCGAGCCGCTCGCCACGCGCGTGCGGATGCTCCGTCTCCAGTACACCCAGCTCCAGGCCTTCAGCGAGATGCGCGA
>JAEEGL012336623.1_pt1 | contig 32514 bp, 27 predicted proteins | sample 9134231 | NCBI WGS metagenome assembly JAEEGL01 (sample SAMN16246548, study PRJNA631951) | gut metagenome | biome: gut microbiome; feature: rumen; material: fiber-attached | host: Bos | place: Iran: Karaj | collected 2018-10
AAACATTTAGATATAATTATATATCCATACAATAGTTATATCTTTAATATTTATTTAATAGAAGATGAGATTGATATAGATAGTATAGAATACGATACTAATGAAGTAGTTAATATTAAATGGTATAGTAAAGAAGAAATATTGGATAAGATTAATAATGGTAAAGTAAATAAAGGATATGCTTATATATTAGAAAATTATTTGAGTTAAACTACTTATTTCTGATACTGATACAACCCACGTTGAAACTGTTACGATTTTAGTTAAAAGAGATGTTTAAAAGACATCTTTTTTTGTTTTAAAATTAGTGCTTTTTAGAATAAAGAAATGTTTATAAAAGAATGATATAATATATATGTTAAAAAGGTTTTACAAATAATTTGTTAAGTAATAGTTTTATATAATTTTAGGTGAAAGAAGGTAATATTATGATTATTAATTATTCTGATCAAGAAGTATTAAAAGGGTACAAATCAATTTTTCTTGCTGGACCAACTCCAAGAGGAGAAAATGTAGAATCGTGGAGAACAAAAGCATGTAAGTATTTAGAAGAAAATGGTTTTGATGGAGTAGTATATGTTCCTGAGTATTCTACATGGAAACCTAAAGCAGATTATGTTGATCAAGCTCAGTGGGAAAGAGATGCTTTAGCAAATGCATCAGTAATTGCTTTTTGGATTCCAAGAACATTACCAGATATGCCTGCTTTTACAACAAATGTAGAATTTGGTTATTGGATTCATATTGGAAAAGTACTTTATGGCAGACCAGATGATGCTAAAAAGATTAAATATTTAGATTGGTTATATAAAACAGATACTAATAATGAACCATTAAGAAGTTTAGAAGACTTATTAAGTGATTCAATTGAACTTGCAAATAAACTTGGAATTAATAATAAAACTGAAATATTACCATTAGAAAAAAGATCAATCATGGAAAGAAAAGATCAATAGTATTAGATAGATGATTGGAGGGTATAAATGGAAATAAAAAAGATATATTTTGATATGGATGGAGTACTTGCTAATTTTGATAAAGGAGTTATAGATTATTGTAAAATGGCTCCTATTCCTCAAGGAACAAGAAATAAAGACGAAGAAGATCTACTTTGGTCTAGAGTTAGTAATACTCCTAATTTTTATTATAAATTAGACTTCATTGATGGATCTAAAGATTTATTTTTAAGTCTTTTAGATAAATATAAAGAAAAAATAGAAATATTAACTGGTATACCTAAACCACATAGAAAAGTATTAACTGCTGGAGACGATAAGATTAGATGGGTAAAAGATTATTTATCAAATAGTGTTAAAGTTAATGTTTGTTTAAGAGAAGAAAAAATTAAATTTGCTATAGATAAGAACTATATATTAATTGATGACTATCAAAAGAATATAATAGAGTGGGAAAATGCTGGAGGAACTGGTATTTTATTTACCAATCCTAAAGAGGTATTAGAGAAAATAAGTAAAATAGAAAAAGAATAATATACTTATTCTTTTTTTGTGTTATTATATAGAAACAAAGAAAGGAGGTTAATTTAATGGATCCTATTAATGATGGGCTACGTGCTAAATATATTGTAGAAGAAGATTATGATAAAGCAAATACTATTCATAGTAGACTTAAACCAGGTTATTTTTGTACTAATGAATCTTTAGAATATATTTCTAAGTTTGATATTAAGGATAAAAATGTACTTACTGTATGTGGTTCAGGAGATCATGCATTCATGAGTTTAATAAATGGTGCATCTCATGTGGATACATTTGATTATAATCCTTTGCAATACTATTTATTATGTTTAAAGTGTGCTGCTATAAAAGCACTTACAAAAGAAGAATATTTAAATTATTTTCCAATTAGTGGAGGTAATATTTTAGAAAACTATCATATTAAATATTATGAAAGAATAAAAGAATACTTAGAAGATGATGCAAGAGTATTCTGGGATATTGTTTATCAAGCAGAAAGACATAGAATATATTTATTATCAAAGTTTTCTTATAATATAAGATTTGAAAGTAATTATACTAGACAATATGATTTATTAAAGGAAAGATTATTTGAAAATCCTATTGATTTTAAATTAAGTGATTTATTTTCTTTACCAAATATATTTGATAAGAAGTGTGCTTTAATAATGTTTTCTAATATATATGATCATTTATTTTTGCGTGATGATAATTATAAAGAAGAAGATTATTATAAGTTTATAAGAGATAATATACTTCCTATGTTAGAAGATGATGGAAGTGTTGTACTTCATTATCAATTTGGTTTTATGAAGAATATTGGACAAAGTAATTTTCCTGAATGTGATACTATTAAATGTTCAGGTGGGGACTCTGTTAAGGTATTAAGAAACAAAATGTAAATAAAGTGATTAATCACTTTATTTTTTTATGTAATTAATATAAAGTAAAGTAAAGAAGGTATGCATCTATGTTAGTACAAAATGAGAGAAAAGGTTTTACTTTAGTAGAATTACTTGCGGTAATAGTAATACTTGCAATTATAATGATTATAGCAATACCATCAGTACTTAGTACTGTTGAAACTGCTAAACAAAAGACTTTTAGACAGTTTATGCAAAAAGCATATAATGCTGGTGTTCAAAAGCTTTTTTTAATGGAAGAATTTGATGGTATTCAAAGACCTAGTGGATATGATCAGGTTGCATACATCTTTGATGTAGATGATGATTTGGATTTATCTAATACTGGTGATTTCGAAGGCCTTTTTATTGCATTTTATTATGGTGAAAGGTATGCAGAAATATTGAATGAGGATAAACCAGATGGTAGTTCTATTAAACCATATGAATGGTATTACTTTTTGACGATTAAAAATGGTAGTTATGCTTCCGTTTTTGATACATCTGATCAAGCTTTTATTGATGATGCAGCTCTTGCGAGCATATCTGAACTTGAAGCACATAGAAGTGAAGGATTAGACGAACTTGAAATTATGACCGATAAGAATAAATATTTTGATATTTGTAATAAAAATTATGATTCGTTTACACCAGGAACAAAGGCAGTTTATCCGATAACAATATATTTTGATGGAAAAACAAATGAGCGTCGTTTTGATACAAAAAATAGATAATTAATTTTAAAAAAATTCACTAGTTATTAGTGAATTTTTATTATGCTTAAATCTATTTCATTTTCTTTTTTTATAGTTCTTAGTTTATCTTCTATTATTTCTTTTAAATCATTATTATATTTATCATGATTTTCTATTTTTTCTTTATAAGAATAAATTTTTGATAATAACGCTTCATCTGAAGTACTTAAATACTTTTTAATATAATAATAGAATAGTTCAAGGATTGCATCTAGATTATTTCTTTTTTCTGCTGTATGAAGATAATTAAGAGCCTTATCTTCATCTTTTGGAAGTGTAATATATGAATTACCATTTAAGTAATAGTATTTAGCTAGATTATAATAAGCATAAGAACACATATTTTCATAAGGTACATCAATTGATTTTAAATAACAATCATATGCTTTATCATATTCGCCTTTATTTCTATAGTATTCACCAATTCTATTAAGTGCCCAGGCATTTCCAAGATTAGCTGATTTTTTATAGTATTCTACAGCTTTTTTATAATTACTTTTTTCATACATTAAACCAAGATTATTAAAACCATATGAATAATCTTTAGCACCTGCTTCTTCAAAATATTTAGATGCCATTTTTAAATCCTTTTTAACAGGATGTAAGCCTTTTAAATAGAATAGACCTACAAGATTAGTAGCAGATACAGAACCTAGCTCTTTAGCCTTTAAAATACATGAAAAAGCATATTCCATTTCATCTTTTTCATGATTACCTACATATTTGTCATAATACATTTTTCCTATCATATAAAATGATTGAGCATGATTAGAAAGACATGCTTTTTTAAAATATTTAAGAGCTTCCATGAAACGTGGATATCCTGCATATATACCTTTGAATTCTTCCATACCTAATTCAAAACAAGCATAGGCATTACCATTTTCACTTAATTCTTTTAATTTACTATTAAAGTTAACTTCTTCTGATAATTTAATATTTAAATAATCTTGAAGATCATTTGCTGATATGTTTGTATCATTTAGAAGATTTTCAATTATTTCAACTTTAACTTCACTTTCATAGATAGGTTGTTTTTTATCTAGAATAGAGAAGAATAGTATTTCCGATATTGCTTCTAATAGATTATTATCATCTATTAAATTATGTAAATTATTAGTGAATGATTCACTGCAAGATTTATCATTTTTAGAAAGATTATATAGTTTATTACATAGGAGTTTTAAACTAGTTGAGTTATTTATATTTATATTATTTGTTTGAACTATACCATCCATGATAGAAATTATATTTGTTACTATGTTTTTTAATACTGTTTTATCTTTTTCAAATTTTTTTCTATAGTTTAAATATATTTGTTTATAAGTATCATTTATTCCACGTACACCTACACAGTAATTATTTACGGTTGTGTCATTAATAACGTCTGTTTCAAAAATACATGCAAATATTTCTCCTTGCATAGCAGAGGATTTATTCTTAGATAAACTTTTAATTAATCTACATAGATTACCAAATGATAAATGATTATCATCTATGTTTAATTTAATGTAATTCTTTTTCATATTTAAACTCCTTTTTTGTATTATAGCATTATTTGTGGATTATTGTAGAAAAATATTTTATAAGTGTGGGTAAATGAAGATTAACTATTTACAAATAATATTTTATCCTTAAGTTAAGAAAGGAATATATTTATGAAGGGTTTATTTAAAAACTACAAGCAAACTATTATTTTAGTTGCAGCGATTATTGTTGGAGCAATAGTTGGTTTAATATTTAAAGAAGATGCTAAAGTTCTAAGTCCATTTGGTGATATCTTTATAAACTTAATGTTTATAGTTATAGTACCTTTAGTATTCTTAACTATTACTACTTCAATATCAAAAATGGGTAGTGGAAAAAGACTAGGTAAAGTACTTGGTACTATAGTTGCTGCTTTTGTAGTAACTAGTATTGTTGCTTTATTAGTTGGATTCTTTACTACTTTTAAAACTTCTTTAGTTGCTAAAGGAGATGTTAATAGTATTAAGGAGGTTTTCAGTGAAGTAGTAGAAGAAACTGAAAATTATTCTGTACTAGAAAGAACAGTTGATGTATTAACTGTATCTGATTTTAAAGATTTATTATCTAAAGGAAATCTAATTGCTTTAATTATTGTTTCTATTATTACAGGTATGGCAATTAGAATGAGTGGAGAAAAAGGAGAAAAGTTTAAAGAAGTATTAGTAAGTGCTAATGAAGTCTTAATGAATATTATTAAGATTATAATGTACTATGCTCCAATTGGACTTGGATGCTATTTTGCATCTTTAGTTGGTACATTTGGAAGTGAAATAGCTGTAGGATTCTTAAAGACATTTGTTCTTTATACAGTTATAGCATTCTTATATTACATTATTGTTTATAGTGCTTATGCTTTAATAGCAGGAGGTAAGAAGGGTCTAGTTGCTTATTGGAAGAGTATTATACCTGCTACAGTAACATCACTTGCTACATGTTCTTCTGCAGCATCTATTCCTGTTAATACAGAATGTGCTAAGAAAATAGGAGTAAGTGAAGATATAGCTGATACTATGATTCCTCTTGGAACATCATTCCATAAAGATGGTTCTATAATTGGAAGTGTATTTAAGATTATGTTCTTAGTATGCTTATTTGGTACACCAGTTAATAATGCTTCAATTATATTTAAAATATTTGGTGTAGCATTTGTTGCTAATTTACTTGTTAGTGCTGTTCCAATTGGTGGTGGTACTATTTCTGAAATGTTAATCCTTAACATGATGGGATATCCAGTTGCTGCATTACCAGTTTTAACAATTATTGCAACAATTATTGATCCACCTGCAACAATGTTAAATGTTGTTGGAGACTCTGCTTCTAGTATGCTTGTAGCTAGAGTAGTTGATGGAAAAGACTGGTTAGAAAAAGAAAAACCTAAGAAAAAAACACGTAAAAGAAAGAGTATTTAGAAAATACTCTTTTTTTGTGCTATAATCTAGTCCTAAGGAGGAGTATACTATGGCAATAGTTGTTCCAAATAAATTAAAAAAGTTTGATAATGTAAAAACAAAAGAAGAAATGATCGAAGAGTTGAAAGGATATAAGGCTTTTCTTAGTAGTTATTATTATGATTATCTAAGATCATTAGTAGAACTTCAATTTTCTATCTTTAATAAGAATATAAGTGAAGAAGAAAAGAAAAGATTATCTGAACTTGATATCTATCGTGAAATAGCTAAGTATAATATTTATAATCAAGCTATTGATTTAGTTAAAGATGAAGATGCAACATTCAATGGTAATGAACAAAAATATGAAGGATTAATTATTTATGTTGATGATAATAGAGTATTTGATTTTTCATATAGAGCTAGATATTGTGATCCTAAAACAATAGAAGGCTTTAAGAGAACTGATGTAGGTACTATTAGTTTATTTCAAACACTTGATTCTAGACCTAGTTATGAAGAAGAAATATCAATTTTAAAAGAAAAGATTTTAGAAGAAGAAAATGCTAAATGTCCATCTAATATATTAGACTATATAACTTGGAAGTCTAATCATGAAGAACGTCTTTTAAGTTTAAGAGCTGAACTTGAAGAATTACTTGATGATTCTAGTTATCAAGATGATCAAAGAAGATCTGAAGCAAGTAATAGAATACGTGATAAATTCATGGAATTATATGGTATTTCAGAAGAAGAATTAATTCCTGAGAATGTAGACTATGATAGTAATTGTACTAAGAAGATAAAGAAAATACCTGGAATAGTTCTTACTAATTATGTATATCACTTATAGGAAATATATGAATAATAGTTATGAAGTAGAAAAAAATGTAGAAAAATTATATAACAATAAAGAAACAAGATTCTTAGATGGAAGAATGCAAAATATTGTTAAAAATAAAGTTAAAAATAAATTAATAAAAATATTCTATCCATATAAAGATTCTGAGAAAGTGATTTTCTATGTAAAAGAAGAACCTAAAGTATCTCTTTTAGAAATAATTTCACCTGAAGAATTAAAACATCAAGCAATCATGGGTTCTATTTATGCTTTAGGTATAAGTGGTGAAATGTTTGGAGATATTATAATTACTAATAATAAGTATTATGTATATGTTCTTGATGAAATAAAAGAGTATGTTATGTTAAATCTAACAAAGATAGGTAACACTGGTATATCTATTAAAGAAAGGGAATTTTCTTTATTAGAAGATTATACCCATGAATATGAAGAAAATGAAATAATAGTTTCTTCAGAAAGATTAGATGTTATTATTTCTCATATAATTCATGTTAATAGAGATGCAATAAAAGATTTTATTAAAAGAAAAGAAATAATGTTAAATTATGAACTTGCTAATAATAATTCTAAAAAACTTAATAGCGGTGATATATTTAGTATTAGAAGATTTGGGAAATTCAAATATCTTGGTATAATTAAAGAAACTAAGAGTAATAATTTATTAGTTAAATATTTAAAATATATTTAGGAGTGCTTATGAATAATATTAATAAATTACATATTTTTTGTTTAGTTGTTATAGTACTTTTAGTATCAGTTTCTTTTGGTATTAAAGTATTAAAAAAAGATAAAGTATTAGTATTATATTATTCTTATAATGACCCAGTTGAAAGTATTGCTAAGACTATAAGTGAAGAGACTAATGGAAAATTAAAAAAAATAGAATCGACTTCTTCATACAATAATTGGGAAGAAGATGCATATGAGGAATTATCTAGAAGTGAGTATCCAGGTATAACTGTTGGTCTAAGTGATTTAGATAGATATGATACTATTTACATAGGATATCCTATTTGGTTTAATAATATGCCAAGAGTAATGTATTCTTTATTTAAAGATTATGATTTTGATGGTAAAACTATTAACATTTTTTATTATAGTGATGATGGAAAAGGTCAATGGACTGTTGGTGAAGTAATGCAACTTGAAGATAAAGCTTATGTAAATGAAAGTATTAATATTACTGATGAAGATGTAATAAATAAAAAAGAAATGTTAAGTAAATGGATAAAAAAGATTAGTTAACTAATCTTTTTATTGTGCTATTTCAAGAGATATATTAAAATTTAAATAGGAAGTGTTTATATGAAAGATAAATTATTAAAGTTTTTTAAAAAAGCAGGTAAAAAGATTAAATCAATCTGGGAATCATGTGTAAAGAAATTAACTACTCTTTATAAAGATAATACTTTATTAAAAATATATTCTATTGTTATAGTAGTTGTTATTCTTTTATTCTTAATTGCATCTTCTTTAATAGGTGGAGATTCTTCAGTTGTTAAAAGATATGCCAAAGGAATGATTAATAGTAATCCTGATAAGATATATTCAACTATTAATAGTAATTATGTTAAGGAAGTAGAAAAATCTTCAAAGACTAATGTTCTTGAGTATATTAAGAAGAAAGTAAATGCAAATGATTCTGCTGGATTAGATTATGTTTCATATGATATAGTTGATTCTTATGTTTTAACTGAATTAGAAGTTAAAGAATTAACAGATAAAATGAAAGTATTTGCCCCAAATTTTGATACAAAGAAAATTAAAAAATGTAAAAGATATCAAATTAAATATAAGATTAAAAAAGATGGTGGATACAAGTTCGACTATGATTCTATCTATATTATGAAGGTAGGATTTAGTTGGAGTGTGGTTTACAATAATTAAAAGAAACGAAAAGTTTCTTTTTTTTATTATGTTATACTTATTATAGAGGAGAAGTTATGTGGTTAAATTTATTTAAAAACTTAAAACTTGATTTTGTAAAGTATGATGAGAATTTAAAAAAATATAATACTTTTAGTGTTGGAGGAATTGCTGATGTAATAGCATTTCCAAGTACTATTGAAGAACTATTAGTTATTCTTAATTTTATTAAACAATATAAAGTAAATTATATGATTTTAGGAAATGGTTCTAATGTTATTTTTTCATCTAATAGATTTGAAGGAATTATTATTAAATTAGATAAATTTAATAATATAGTGTTTGAAGATAATAAAGTAACTGTTGATGCTGGATATTCATTTATTAAATTTTCAAATGAACTATGTAATAAAGGTATTTCTTCTTTTGAATTTGCAACTGGTATTCCAGGATCTATAGGTGGTGCTGTTTATATGAATGCTGGTGCTTATAAATCGAGTATCAGTGATGTATTAGATAGTGTTACTTTTCTAGATGATAAATTAAAAATTAAAACTATTAAGAATAAAGATTGTAAATTTGGTTATAGAGATAGTATTTTTAAACATAATAATTATATTATTTTAAGTGCTAAGTTTAATATTAAAAAAGGTAATGTAGATGAAATAAAAGCATTAGTAGAAGATAGAAGAGAAAGAAGACTTAGTACCCAACCAATTGAACAAAAGTCAGCTGGTTCTACATTTAGGAATCCTGAAGAAGTACCTGCATGGAAAGTAATAGATGAATGTGGTTTAAGAGGTAAAAGAATAGGTGGAGTATCTGTTTCTACTAAACATTCAAACTTCATTGTTAATGATAATGAAGGTACAGGAGAAGATATAAAAGAATTAATTGATTTAATAAAAGAAGAAGTAAAGAAGAATAAAAAAATTGATTTAGTATTAGAACAAGAGTTAATTAATTTTTAATTAAGTGATAAAATAATTCTTGATTAATAGAAGGTGAAAAATATGACATATATAGAGAATGTATTAAAAAGAGTAAACTCAAGAAAAAGAATAGTATTACCTGAGAGTGAAGATGATAGAGTATTAGTTGCTGCATCTAAAGCTAAGAGTTTTGCTGATATTGTTTTAGTTGGTAAAGTGGATGTTATCAACAAAAGAAAAGAAGAATTAAATATAAATTTAGATAATGTAGAGATTATAGATCCATCTACTTATGAAAAAACAGGTGAATTAATTAATACACTTTATGAATTAAGAAAAGAAAAAGGATTAAGTATGGATGAAGCAAGAGATTTAGTTCTTAATAACTCTAGATACTTTGCTACTATGCTTGTTTATGCTGGTTTATGTGATGGAGAAGTAACAGGTGCTTCACATACATCACGTGATACATTTAGATCTGCTTTTCAAATATGTAAACCACCTACAGGTAAAGCATCCGCATTCTTTATCATGGAAACAAATAATAAAGAACTTGGTAATGATGGAGTAGTTTTATATGCTGACTGTGGTTTAAATCAAAATCCAGATGCTTCTTTGTTAGCAGATATTGCAGGTCAAAGTGGAGAAACTTATAAAACTCTTATAGGCGGGGAACCTTATATTGGATTATTAAGTCACTCAACATATGGCTCATCAGTATGTGATGATACAACAAAAGTAGTTGAAGCAACAAAACTTGCTAAAGAAAGATATCCTGAATTTAAAATAGATGGAGAACTTCAATTTGATGCAGCTATTATTCCAAGTGTTGCTGCTTCTAAAGCACCAGGTAGTATAGTTGCTGGTCATGTTAATACTTTTGTATTTCCTGATTTAGATGCTGGTAATTTAGCTTATAAGATTACTGAAAGACTAGCAGGTGCTAAAGCATATGGACCTCTTACACAAGGATTACTTAGACCAATTAATGATTTATCGAGAGGTTGCTCTTCTGATGATATAGTTGGAGTAATTGCTATTACTTGTTTACAAGCTTCAAAAGTGGATTAAATATCCACTTTTTTTATGTTATTATATTGAAGAGGTGATAATGTGATAACAATAAATACAAAACCTAACTATATTGTTAGAGATGACTTAAATGCTTATTTAATAGTTGTTACGTTTCCTGTTGGTAAAGTAGAACTAGAAGATATATATAAAGTATTACTTATGGTAGATTTCATGAATGATTACTCTGTTAATTATCCTGAAGAAGATTTATTCTTAAGAGCATTAGATAAAAACTTTATTGGTTCTTATAATGTTACTCGTTATGTATATGGAGATGAATCATTTGTCGAAGTTTCATTTATGTTACCTAAAGAAGGATTATTTGATGATTATAGTTCGGAAGATTCTTTAAAAATAATGAAAGATATTATTTTTAATTCCATTTGTATAGATGAAAAATATATTACAGATAAAATATTCTATACTGCCGTAAATATTATTAAGAATAAAATTATTAAAAGATCTAAAACAATAGGTGGAAGAATTACAAGTGAATGGTCTAAAATACTTGATGGTAAAAGGGTGTTTACTTTAACTGATGATGACTATTTAGATGTATTAAGTAAGGTTAAAAAAGAGGATATCGTTAACTCTTACAAGAATATTATTTTAAGTGGTAAATACATGGTTAATATATCAGGTCCTGAAGTAGGTAAATCACATATTCTTAATATTGTTAATGAGAATTTTGCTTCAGTAGTAAATGAATTTACTATAAAGGCTAATTATTTTCCTATTTATGATGCAGAGAAAAGAGGATTAACTCATTTAAAAGGTGAATATAATCAAAGTGTAATAAGTACTCAATATGAGTATAAGAATTATACTAAAGATGATTATTTTACTATGATGTTAATTAATGTAATTCTTAATAGACAAGAAAACTCTTTTCTATTAAAAAAATTAAGATTTAATAATAACTTAGTATATGGATGTGATTCTCTTTTTAAACCCGAAATAAAATCCATAGTTGTAACTGCATTCTTATCAAAGAAGAATATAGATAAATGTAAACAATTAATAGATGAAACTATAAATATGTTAAAAGATAGGGATACTTTTGAAGAAGCAAAGAGAAAGTTATTAAAAGCAGATGAGATATCTTTATATGATAGCTTAGATAGTAAGTTTAATGATTTAAAAGTTCATATTTGTCATTTAATAAACAAGAATACATTTGAAGATGAATACAATAAACTTAAAGATGTAAGTTATGAAGATGTTATTAAAATAATAGATGGTTTAGAAATTGTTAATACTTTATTGATTGAAGGTGAGTATGATGATTAAAAAACTTGTTAAAAAATTAGATAATGGTTTAACTATTGTATGTGTATCTAATGATAAAAAACATTATCAAGGAGCATCTATAAATACTAAATATGGATTTGCTATTAATGACTTCTATATTGATAATAAAGAATATCATTATCCTGATGGACTAGCTCATTTATTAGAACATACTTTAATTGAAGATAGTATATATGGAAATGTTGGAGAATATTTCTTAGATAATTATGTTGATTATAATGGAGAAACATATGACTATTTTACTAAGTACTATATTATTACTCATGAAGATTTTACAAAGCATTTAGTAGAATTAATTAATATGGTTAATAATTCTAAATTTAGTAAGGAAAAGCAAAAAGAAATAAAAGGACCTATTTATGAAGAAATAAAAGGTAAAAAAGATAATAGATATTTTAATTATAATATGGAGAAAATTAAATCTCTTTATAATGAACCTGAATATAAACTTGGATGTGGTGAAGTAGAAGATGTTAAAAACTTTACTTATGAAGATCTTCAACTTATTTATAATGCTTTTTATAAACCATCTAATGAAATATTAACTGTATATGGTAATTTTGATATAGATGAAATTGTAAGTATTATAGAGAGTACTTATGAATCTATAGATAGAAAGTATTTAGAATTTAATATAATAAAACATGATGAAAAGGTAGATGTTAAAAGAGACTACTGTGAATTAGTGGATGATAAAATAATTCCTTCAGTTTCAGTATTCTATAAAATGAAATTTGATGAATTTAAAAATGTTCCTAAAGATAATTTATTATGGTATTTAGATTTATTCTTAAGAATTAATTTCTCTAGAAGAAGTTCATTATATAAAGAGTTATATAATGAAGGAGTTACTTTATATCCAATTAATTATGGAATAACTACACCATATAATCATAACATGTTAGTAATTACAATTGATGTTGCTGGAGAAGATAAAGATAAAATACTAAAAAGAGTTGATGAAACAATTAATGAAAAGTTAATGCCAACACTTGAAGACTTTACTATATTTAAGAATAGATCACTTATGTCATTCTTATTTGATGAAGATAATCCAGGTCGTATATGTGGAGGCTATTTATCTAATGTATTATCATTTAATAGAGAAGAGTTTGATAGTCTAGATGATATAAAGAAACTAGATTATAACGAAATGAAAGAGTATATAAATACACTTAAGTTTAGCAATAAAACAGTAATTGTAACTAAAGAAAAATAATATAATGTAAACACATTATATTTTTTTTTTGAAGTTATTGATTAGTTATCTAACTAAATTTAAAATTATTTTTAGGATAGTGTAGTTTCTATCCTAGATTTAACAAAGGAGGATGATAGAAGTGTTAAATACTAAAGTTGGTTATAGCCAAAATAGTGATTCATTTACATCTGGATCTGAATCAGCTAAAATGGCCAAACTTGATAAGGCAAAAGTGGGGTTACTTTTTACTTCTGTAGTCAACGATCAAGAAAAAATAGTTGATGGTATAAGAAGTGTTTGTGATACACATATCCTTGGATGTACATCTAGTGCTGCTATATGTACACAAGATGGTTATTTAAATGCTGAAACTGGATATTCAGGAATTATGTCCTTCGGTGGCGATGTTGAAGTAGGAGTTGCCGGAAGTGAAAAAACTGAAAATGAAACTGCTAGAGAAATTGGTAGACGTTTAGCTAAGGAAGCAATGAAGCAACTTAGTTCTCGTAGACCTGATTATTTCTTCATGACAGCTTCACCAGCAGAGGAAGAAGAATACATTTTAGGTATTCAAGATGTAATAGGGGAAGTTCCAGTATTTGGTGGTTCTGCTGCCGATAATACTGTTGAAGGTAAATGGTCTATCATTTGTGATGATAAGATATTCTCTGATGGATGCGCAATTGCATTATTTGTAAGTGATGCTCCAATGGTAAATATCTATAATGGACAATTTGCCGAAACTGACCAAGCTGGTATCATTACCAAAGTTGATGGAAAGAGAAAACTAATGGAAATCGATGGAATTCCTGCATTAGACAAATATGTAGAATGGACAGGATTCAAGAAAGAAGACGTAATGGGTGGAAACTTACTTGCTGCTTCTATATTTGATCCATTAGGAGTAAAAGATCCAATTGGTAGAGTAACAGCTGTTCGTCATCCAATGGGTGCTAATGAAGATGGTTCGTTAAATATTGGTGCTAATATGGTTCCAAATACTGCCATTATTCATTTGCATTTAGAACCAGATGAAATGGTTCAAGCAAATCCAAAGACAATCAAAGAAGTTGATGAAAAAATCGGAGGATCTGCAGATTCTTACTTCTTAGTTCACTGTGGTGGTAGAAGACTAGGTTTATCACTAAAAGGTATGGAAGAAGAAATTTATCCAGCAGTTAAGAAAGTAACTGGTGATAAGGAATTCTTAATGGTATTTACATTCGGAGAGTACGGTATAAACGAACACTCTGGTAATACTGTTGGTGGATTATCATTATCATTCACTGGATTTAAAAGATAGGGTGTTTTTATGAAGAGTCTTATCGGTAAAAATTGGGTTGATGCCGCAAGTGGTGAAGTAATCCAAGTAATTAATCCTGCTACTAATGAATTAGTAGACACAGTACCTAGTTTATCAGCTGAAGAAATTGATACAGCTGTAAAGGAAGCAAAAGCTGCTCAAAAAGGATGGGAAAATACTCCATTACTTGAGAGATGTGAATGCTTACTTAAGTTTAATGAATTGGTAAAAGAAAACAAGGCTGAACTTGCTAAGCTTTTATCCGATGAAACTGGAAAACCAATTAAAGAAGCTATTGCTGAAATAGGCAATATAGCAATTGGTGTACCTGCTTATGTTGAAAGAGTTAAACATGACTATGGAAACATGATTCCTAAAGGAACTGAAGCAGGTCAAGAAAATACGCTACAATATACTGTACAACAACCACTTGGTGTTGTAGTAGCTATTATTCCATTTAATTTCCCAAGTGATATTTTTATAAATAAAATACCACCTGCTTTATTAATGGGTAATGCAGTAATATTAAAACCTGCAAGTGTTAATCCTTTAACTTTAACTCGTTATATCGAATTACTAGTTGAAGCAGGAGTACCAGCTGGTGTTATCGAAGTAGTTCACGGATCTGGTAGTGTTGTTGGTACTGCATTAACATCACATCCTGATGTTAATATGGTTACTTTAACAGGATCAACTGAAGCAGGAATTGATGCACTAAAGAGATGTGCAGAACATTGTGCTCATTCTTCACTTGAATTAGGTGGTAATGATGCAATGATTATATGTGCAGATGGAGACATGGATCTTGCAGTTAACGAAGTTGTTTGGGGTAGATTATATAACACTGGACAAGTTTGTTGTGCATCTAAACGTTTCCTAGTTGAGAATTCTATAAGAGATGAATTCATCAAGAAAATGTCTGAAAAGATCGATACACTTAAGGTTGGTATGCCAAGCGATCCTACAAGTGATATTGGTTGTTTAATTTCAGAAAATGCAGCTATTGAAGTTGAAAAACAAGTAAATGAAACAGTAGCTGCTGGAGCAAGAATAGTTAAAGGTGGAAGACGTAATGGTGCTTTCTATGAACCAACTATACTTGATGGCGTAACTAAAGATATGGATATCGCAAAAGATATGGAAGTCTTTGGTCCGGTTATCCCGGTTATCGGATTTGATACTATAGAAGAAGCTATTGAAATAGCTAACCAATCTAAATTTGGTCTTTCTGCAGGTATCATAACTAAAGATATGAATAAAGCATTTAAAACTTCTGAAAAAGTTGAAGCTGGTGGCTTCGTAATAAATGGAGCTTCATTCTTTAGATCATTTGAACAACCATTTGGTGGTTGGAAGTATTCTGGAATCGGTAATGAAGGTATAATGACTACATTACGTGAAATGTCTAGAACTAAGACAGTTATTTTAAAAAATGTCTTGAAATAGAATTAATTTCTATTAAAGGAACCTAATAGGTTCCTTTTTTTGTTTATATAAATATATGTTATAATATTTAATAACGAAATAATGAAACAAGGTGAAGATATGAAGAAGGTAGTTATATTTGGAGGAGGAACTGGTCTTTCTCAAGTATTAAAAGGTTTAAAAGACTTTCCTGTTGATGTTACTGCTATTGTTACTGTTGCAGATAATGGTAGAAGTACTGGTAAACTTAGAAATGAATTTAATATACCTGCTGTAGGAGATTTAACAAAAGTGTTACTTGCTATGGCTAATACTGATAAAGATATAATTGAATTAATGGATTATAGATTTGAAAAAGGCTCTACATTAGAAAGTCATTCAATAAAGAATTTAATAATGACTTCTTTATTGGAACTTAAAGGAGATTTTAAACATTCTATTCCAATCATGGCAAAGATGCTTAATATAAAAGGAACTATTTTACCTATAACAGAAGAAAACGTTAATTTAGTAGGTATTACTAAAAAGGGTGAGAGAATAGTTGGAGAAGAAGAGATTACTAAAGATTCTAGAAAAATAGTAAAAGTAGAATATGATAAAAAAATAAAACTATCTCAAGATATTAGCAGGGCAATTAAAAATGCTGATTTAATAATTTTTTCATCTGGTTCACTTCTTACAAGTGTAATACCTAATCTACTTGTTGATGGAATAGTAGAAGAGATAAATAATGCTAAAGCAAAGAAAATGTATATTTGTAATTTAGTTACTCAACCAGGAGAAACAGATGGCTTTAAAGTATCTGATCATATTAAATTTTTACAAAAGTATTTAGGTAATAACTCAATAGATTCAGTTATTGCAAATGATGCTAAAATATCAAGTTATATTGCAAAGAAGTATTCATCTTTAGAACAAAAAGATCCTGTTAAAGTAGATGATAGTACATTAAAGAAAATGGGAGTAGAAGTAATTAAAGATAAGCTATGGAAGATAGAAAATAATGTTTTAAGACATGATTCACTTAAAGTAGCTTATTTAATATTCTCATATATGATGGATAATGAATTATAGGAGTTAATATGTATATTAAAGAAGGAGATAATATATATAGTTTTATAATAAAAAAATATGGTTTGTTTTCTTTAGATGCATTACATACTTTTTTAAGAAAAGACTTATATACAACGACGGACAAATTAAGTGATAAAGATATTGGTGATGTAATATGTGAATTATATAAACTTATTGTGCATCAAAATCTAAGTTATAAAGATTTAGTTTTATGTGGAACCGGTCAAACATATAAAGTAATTCAAGTTGGAGATGCCGTTGTAAAAATAGGACATAAAATGATAAAAGATGATAAACCATATAGACTAAGTCCTGTTTATGAAAAAGAATTAAATGAATCTAAAAAGTACTTATATGTTTCTCAAAGAGCTAATGGTAGAAAAGTAAGTTACGAAGAAATGTTAGATTTTTATTCTAAAGTAAAAGAGGAAGGAAGTATTTGGTTAGATCCTAAACAAAATAACTTAGGACATGTAGATCATTTCTTAGATTTTACTAATTTATATGGAACAACTTTTAAAAATACTAATGAGGGTATTTATCTATTAGATTATGAAGATATAATTACTTTAACTGATGATAATAGAGAAGAACTAATAGATCATTATGGTGCAGATGAAGATAAAGAAGTATTAAGAAATGAAAAAGATACTCAAGCCTTTTATCATAAATTATTTATAGATAAAAGAAGAAATTTATTAGAAGTAGAAAAACAAATTGCTCTTAGATGTGGTTACTTTGAATATGCTAGATGGTGTGATATTCGACAACAAAGAATATTTGCCGATAGTACATTTGGTTTTAACTATAATGGTGAGTTAAGTGATAAATATATAAAAGAAGAAAACAAAATGAGAATTGTATCTGCAATAAATAAGTTTAAAGAAAAAATAGAACATAAAAAAACACCTAGAAGATAGGTGTTTTTTAATTAATTAAAAATTATAGTCATAATCGTAATCATCATAGTATGATTCGAAATCATAGTCATCGTACATTGTTTGTCTAGAACTATCACCGAATAATGATGATAATAATTCACTTAATACTGAGAAATTATTTTGAATATTTTGCATGATAATTTGTTGATCAGCTTCAGTTAATTCATTAACATCTACAGCATTATCTTTAACCATTGATGAAGGAACATAAGTTTTATCAATAGTCATATTTTCAGATAAGCTTAGTTCAAATGTATTCTTTTCAGCTGTACAAGAATCTTTTTCTTTGCAAGCTACTTCAGTTCCAACTTTAACAGTTGCTTCAATTCCTTTTTCACTTTCAGTATTAGTAGTAGTCATTGTAAAGTCTACTGTTACTATTTCTTTTTCAATTTCAGTACATGAATCAATTGATCCTTCTGAATTATAATTTCTCTTAGAAATGATTTCTGTAACTTTAGCACTTACTACGATATCAGTTTTTGTTCCTTTGTTTTCAAGTTTAACAGTAATAGTTCCGCTTGCTTGATTAGGATCAGTAAACTTATATGTTAAAGTGTTATCTTTAATAGTTATAAATCCATCAAAAGGTTTACCTTTACCACAATCATCTTTATCTGATGGTTTAGTTACTCTAATACCTTCTAAATTGTTTCCAAATAGAGAAGTGTAGATATATAAAGTTTCAGTTTCATCATCTGCTTCATAACTATTAGCTCTTTCTTTTAAGCTATCTTTTATTGTTGCAGCATCATTACCAGTAACTTTAGCAATTTCTTTAGGGAAATCACTATCAGCTAATTTATTAAGAATTGTCTTTGTAATTAATTCTTTGTTGCTCTTATTAAGAACAATAGTAATTACATTAGTAGTTCCAATTCCATCTACTGATGTTACTGATTGACTGCTCTTTGGAGCACTTAGTCCTTCAGCGAATGCATCTCTAACAGCTATTATTACTTTATTAACATCTATTGATTCAGTATTATTAGATGATTCTAAAGCTTTTTCAAGTTCTTCAAATAATTCTAAGAATGTATCATCTTTAATGAATAATACTTTGTCATATACTTCTTTAATTTGGAAATATAATGTATCTTTAGAAATATCTAAGCTTGAATTTAATCCTGTTGATCCAAGTAATTCTTGTGATGCATAATTCATTTTATCAACGCTTAGTGTTGCATACATATCTTTATTTGGTAAATCATATCCATAGTTACCTTTTACTTCAAGATTACCAGTTATTGGATCTTGATCTTGTAAAGCTAATTTACCATTTACTGTGAACTTATAAGTTCCACTTTGTTGATTTTTAAATTCATTTTTAATCTTTTGATAGTTTTCAGTTGTGAATATTGCGTTTGCTATAGATTTAATACGACTTTTTGATGTACCAAATTGAGAGAAAGCAATAAGTCCTCCAACTGCTAATACTATTAATACAATGATTAATGCAATAAATATTCCTTTTTTAGATTTTTTTGTAGTTTCTTCTACTGGTGCGTCAAGTGGTGGAGGATTAATAGGAGTATTAGTCTCGCCAATTGGTGCCTCTGGTGCTGAAGCTAATGGTGCATTATCTACTGGTGCAGGAGTAACTTCAGGGGTAACTGTAGCAACTGGTGTATTTTCTACTGGTGCAGGAGTTTCAACAGGTGTAACAGCTGGAGCAGGAGTTTCAACAGGAGTTGGTTCTACAACAGGAGTTGGTGCTTCAACAGGAGTTGGTTCAGCAACAGGAGTTGGTGCTTCAACTGGAGCAGGAGTTGGTTCTACAACTGGTGCAGGATTTACACTTGGTGTTACAGTTGGTTCTGATACAGTATTTCCGTCATTAACTGGAGTAACTGTATTGTTTAATTCTTCGTTCATTTTTCCTTTATCCTTTCTATATATAAGAATAAGATAATATAACCTTTAATTCAATGGTTAGCGATTAAAAATGTCAAATTTTTTACTTAAAAAGTAAAGATTACTCCTGGTGAACACATTTTATTCTTTTATTTGTTATAATACTATTAGAATACCGTAGAAAGGACGGCAAATTATGAAAAATTTAAAAATACTTATTATAATGCTTGCTTTATTTGTTATTTTGCCTATTTCTGTTTCTGCGGATGAAGTTGAAATAACAGGGGATAGTGTTGGAATAAGAAAAACACCTAAAGTAGAATCTGGTAATTTAATTGTTAGAGTTAATAGTGGTGTTAAATATAGATTATTATCTGGAGAAAAATATCAAGATTTATCAACTACAAGTAATAACTGTTCTAGTAATTGGTATAAGATTGAATATCAAGGAATGGAATCATATGTTTGTAGTGAATATACTAGAGTTATTAAAAGTGAAGTTGTTAATGTAGATACTTCTTCATGCCAAGCAGAATTAACTAGTAAAGGATTCCCTAAAGAATATGTTGATAAGTTATGTGTTTTGAAAGCTAAATATCCTAATTGGGTATTTACTCCTGTTCAAACTGGATTAGATTTTGATACTGCTGTTAATAGCGAAAGTGCTTGTGGTAAGAATACAATTTCAACATCTATAGCTGAATACAAGGATTTATCTTGTTCAGGTAATTATGATAGTGGATATGTAAGTGCTAGTCAAAAAGCTGTTGCATATTATTTGAATCCTCTTAATTTCTTAGATGATGTACATATATTTATGTTTGAATCAGCTTATGTTAATAATCATATTCCTGATGATGTTTATTCTGTAGTTACACCTAAGATATTAGGTTCATTTATGACTACTAATTTACCATCTTTAACTACAGCTTTAAATCTTGCTAGTAGAGAAAAGAATGTTTCTCAAGTAATTCTTTCTGCAAGAATTAAACAAGAAATAGGAAGTGGTAAAGCAACTACTGGAGCTTATGCGGGTGGATTACTATCTTGTATATGTGGTAAATATACTACAAGATGGGGAACTACATTAAATGGTGAATCAATGGATAACTACTATAATTTCTTTAACGTAGGTGTTTATGACGGTTCAAATGGAGATGCTCCTTATAGAGCTGTAAGATATGCGAAACTTAATAATTGGGGTGGAACTGGAGATCAAACAACTGACCTTAAACTTGCAATAGGTGGAGGAGCAGAATTCTTGAAAAGTGGTTATCTAGATGCTGGACAAAATACTATGTACTTCCAAAAGTTTAATGTTCATCCTGTTAAATCAAATAATTTATATATTCATCAATATATGTCTAATATTCAAGCACCAGTAAGTGAAGCTGAAATAGTACATGGAGCTTATTATGGCGTTAATGCAATAAGTAATACATTTGAATTCTTAATTCCAGTTTATAACAATATTGGTGCTACAATTATTAATACTGATAATGGTGCATCTGGAGATGCTGGTGAGAATCAACCAAGTGGTATTGATGTTATGAATATAGTTCGTCAAAACTATAAGTTAAGTGATAACGTAATAACTGGTGTAGCTGTTGGATCTACATTAGATGACTTTAAAAATAAGATCGCTTCTCTTGGAGGAACTGTTGTAGGTAATCCAACAGGACTTATTAGAACTGGTTTAAAAGTAACTGTTTCAAATGGATCTATTCAAAAAGAATTTGTCTTTGTTGTTAAAGGTGATACATCAGGAGATGGACAAATAAATGCTCTTGATTTATTACAAGTTCAAAAGAAAATATTAAATCAATATAACATGGATAGTGAAGCAGCTAATGCTGGAGATACATCAGGAGATGGACAAATAAATGCCCTTGATTTATTACAAATTCAAAAGAATATACTTGGACAATATACAATTGCTCAATAGGAGGTAAATATGAAGAAAAGAATTAGTTTATTTGTTATAGGATTATTTCTATTATTAATGCCTACAGCAGTATTTGCATCAAATGCAAGAATTGATGTTAATGCATCAAGTACTGCAATATTAGGTAATAATATAAGCGTAACTGTTAAGTTATCTAGTAGTAGTTCTATTGGTAGTTGGCAAGTTGATTTAGGTTATGATAAGAACATGCTAAAACTTGTTTCAAGTGGAGCAGAAAATGGTGGTTCTTATATGGCTAATACTATTGCTAATGGTACAAAGAGTAAAACTTATACTTTTACTTTTAAAACTTTAGCAAAAGGTACTACAACTATTAGTGCTAAATCATTCTTATTATATGATTATGACACTATGCAAACAATGAATACTTCAACTAGTAGTGCTACAGTTAATATTAAAACCAAAGAAGAAATTGAGGCTAGTTACTCTGATAATGCCAATTTAAAGAGTATTGAAGTAGTAAATTATTCTCTTAGTCCTGATTTTAATAAGAATACTAAAGAATATAGTGTTGAAGTTGAAAACGATGTTACTAGTGTTACTATTAACGCCGCTAAAGAAGACTCAAAAGCTAGTGTAAAAGGAACTGGTACATTTGATTTAGTAGAAGGTAATAATAAATATGAGATTATTGTTACTGCTCAAAAAGGAAATACTACTACTTATGTAGTTAATGTTTATAGAAAAGAATTAGATCCTATTAAAGTTAACTTTAATAATAAAGAGTATAGTGTAGTAAGAAAGTTAGATGAATTAAAAGAACTTGATGCTTTTAATCCAATTACTATTAACTATGAAGGTACTGATGTACCAGCTTTAGAAAGTGAAGTTACTAAGATTAAATTATTAGGACTTAAAGATACCAGTGGTAATATTATCATGGTTGTATATGATAATAATAAACTAGTTAAAGAATACATTGAGTTAAGTAGTATTCTTGTTAAAGTAATTCCTGAAGATTTAAAAGAATCTGATGAATTTAAATATTATATTAAGAATAAAGTTAAAATAAATGGATATGAAATAGAAGGTTATTTATTAAATAATGATAGTAAAGAAATAATTTTCTATGGTCTTGATAGCTTAACTGGTAAGAAGAATTATTATAGATATAATAAGGATGATGAGTCTATTCAATTATATAATAATGAATTAGAATTAAATCTAAATGAAAAATTAAAAAATTATAAATATGTTATATATGGATTAATTGGTTTATGTGCCTTCTTACTTCTAATTGCTATATTTAAAAGACCAGCAATGTCAGATGAAGAAAAGAAGAGAAGAAAAGAATTAAAGAAACGTGCTTTAGAAGAAAAAACAGCAAATGAAGAAGCTGAAGAAAAGTTCATTGATGATGAAGATTCTGAAGAATCATATGTAGAAGATATGCCACTTCCTCCTGAAGAAGCTGAAGAAGTTGTTGATGAAGAAGAAACTTTAGAAGAAGGTACTAAAGCAGAAAGAATAGTAACTGTTGAAGAAGAAATAGATGAAGAAATTGAAGACGAAGCACCTAAAAGTAAAAAAGAATTAAAGAAAGAAAAAGCAGAAGCTAAGAAAAAGAAAAAAGAAGAAAAGAAAAAAGAAAAAGACGCTGAAAAGTTTGATTGGTAATAAAGAATATCCATTTGGATATTCTTTTATTATGTGTAGATAATAAAAGTTTGATATAATTAAATATGGATGGTGAAGTACATGAAAAAGATAGTATTAGTAGATGGTAATAATCTAATGTTTAGAGCATATTTTGCTACTGCTTACTCAGGTAATTTAATGAAAAATAGTAAGGGACTTCCAACAAATGCATTATATGGATTTGTTAATATGATTAATAAAATTATACAAGAAGAAAACCCTGAATACTTTGCAGTTGCATTTGATATTGGTAAAACATTTAGACATGAAGAATATGGAGACTATAAAGCAGGAAGAGCAAAGACTCCAGATGAATTAAAGACACAATTATCATATGCTCCTACATTGTTAGAAAAAATGGGTATTAGACACTTAGAACTTGAAGGTTATGAAGCTGATGATATTATTGGTACTTTATCAAGAATGGCAGATGAAGATCCTGAATGGGATGCATTATTAGTAACAAGTGATCATGATTATTTACAATTAATAACTGATGTAGTTAATATTAAACTTTTACAATCTAAAGGATTTATTAAATATAATCCTAAGAATTTCTTTGAAGACTATGGTATTATTCCTCCTAGAGTAGTTGATTTAAAAGCTATCATGGGAGATGCAAGTGATAATATTCCTGGTGTAAAAGGAATAGGTGAAAAGGGCGCTTTAAAGTTACTTCAAGAATATGATACTTTAGATGGTATATATGAACATATTGATGAAATAAAAGGTGCTATTCATGATAAGTTAGTTAATGATAAGGAAAATGCATACTTCTCATATAAACTTGCAACTATTGATAAGAATACTCCTATTAAAGTTAAATTTGAAGATTTAATTTATAATGGTCCAACTGATGAATTAAATGATTTTTATCGTGAATTAGAGTTTTATTCATTAGTAAATAAAACTATTACACCTAAAAAAGAAGTTAAAAAACAAGAAATAAAAGAATTAAAATCTGTAGATGAATTAGATAAAAAGAATAATATTTCATATTATATTGAATGCGATAATGAAAACTATCATGATGCAAATATACTTGGAATGGGGCTTTATGATGGTGTTAATCTATTCTATGTAGAAAAAGATAAGATTAAAGAAGTAATGGATGGAATAAAATCTAGAAATCTTTTAACATTTGGAATAAAGAAAAATATTTGTTTACTTAAAGATTTAAACTTAAGTACATTCTATGACTTAAATATAGCTTCATACCTTTTGAATGAAGTATCTAAAGATGACATTGGTGTTTTAATGAATAATGCCGGTATAGAAGTTCCTTTATATCATGATTTAATTAAGAACAAATTAAGTGATAAAGAAATTAGTCCTTTAAAAGCTAAATTTATATATGATACATATGAAGACTATATAAAGAAAATTAAAAAAGAAGAATTAGAAAGTGTACTTAATGATATAGAACTTCCTTTAACAAAAGTACTTGCTAAGATGGAGTTAAATGGTATTATATGTGATCCTACTATTTTAAATAAAATGAAGGATGAACTTGATAGTCAAGTAAATGATTTAGTAAAAGATATATATAGTATTGCTGGAGAAGAATTTAATATTAGTAGTCCTAAACAATTAGGTGATATTTTATTTGACAAACTTGGACTTCCTCATGGTAAGAAGACTAAAACTGGCGCTTATCAAACAGGAGAAGAAGTATTAGAAAAAATTAAAGATGAAAATCCAATTATTGAAAAAATACTTGAATATAGAAAGTTAACTAAGTTATCTAGCACTTACTTAGAAGGACTTCAAAAGTTTATTAGAAGTGATGGTAAAATACATACAATTTACCAACAAACATTAACTAGAACAGGAAGACTTTCATCAACTGATCCTAATTTACAAAATATACCTGCAAGAGATAATTTAGGAAAAATGATTAGAAAAGCATTTTTACCTGAGTATACTGAATTCTTATCATGTGATTACTCTCAAATAGAATTAAGAGTACTTGCTCATATGTCAGGATGTAAGGCTTTAATTGATTCATTTAAAAGAGATGAAGATATTCATACAAGAGTAGCATCTGATATATATGGTATTCCTTTTGAGGAAGTAGATAAAAATCAAAGAAGAGTAGCTAAAAGTGTTATATTTGGTATTGTATATGGTATATCTGGATTTGGTTTAGGAGAGAATATTGGTATATCTCCTAAACAAGCAAAAGAGTTTATTGAAAAATACTATGAACTATATCCTGGTGTAAGAGAATATATAGAGTCTAATGTTGAGGATTGTAAGAAAACTGGAGAAGTTAGAACTATGTTTAATAGAAAAAGAGTTATAGATGAAATACATAATTCTAACTATATGATTAGACAAAGTGGTGAAAGAATGGCTATGAATACACCAATTCAAGGAACTGCTGCTGATATCTTAAAACTTGCAATGATTAAAATAGATAAAGAATTTGAAAAGAAAGATATAAAAACACGTATGTTACTTCAAATACATGATGAATTAGTATTTGATATTTATAAAGGTGAAGAAAAGAAAGTAATTGATATTGTTACTGATATAATGGAAAATATTGTTAAACTTGATGTACCTTTAAAAGTATCGCATGATTTGGGTAGTGACTTATATGAAACAAAATAATTAGAAGAAGTCTTCTAATTATTTTTTATTTGTGGTATTCTTTATTAAGAATAAGGAGATAGATAAAATGAACGAAGAAAATAATATGAATAATACAACTAATGAAACTAATCCTACAACTGTTACAGAACCTGATACTGTAAATCAACAACCAGTTGAGACTCCAGCACCAGTTGAGACTCCAGCTCCAGTTGAGACTCCAGCTCCAGTTGAGACTACTCCAACTCCAGTTGAAGCACCTCCACCAGTACAAACTGAGGCACCTGTACAACCTACTATTGAAGTACAAGGTATTAATCCTGCACCAACTGCAGAACTTGTACCTGCAAAAAAGAAATCAAATCCAATTGTAGTAATTTTATTAATTTTAGTACTACTTGGAATATGTGGATATGGATTATATACATATACAGATATTTTTAAACCTAAAAAGAATAATAATGCAGGAACTACAACAACTACAACAACAGCAGTAGCAACAGAAACTGATGGAGAATTCCCAATTACTTCTTTTGATGACTATATTTCTATTGTTAAAAAGAACACTAAAAAAACTAGTGCTGAAGAAGATGATTGGTCTGGTTTTGAATTAATTGATTTAGACAATAAAACATTAAGAATCGACTATGACATGGATAATAAATGTGTAAATGATGGAGATAAAGTTACAATTCCAGTTGGACCTTCTAATGTAGAATATACTTGTAAAAGAATAGTTGATAATGATTCGCCTAATGAACCTATTTCTTATTGGAATATAGATGTTACTATCAACAATACATTTAAAACAACTAAAACAGGTTGGTCTACTTGTGAAGGTTTTATAGATTTCACTGATGGTAATAATGTATTTGAATTTGTTACAAGTTGTGGAATTGGTGGTACTTCATTTACTGTAAGTAAAATGAATAATACCAGTCTAAAACTTGAAAAGTATGAAGCAGTTTTAATTTCTAAAGATGCTAGTAAATATGATGCTACTCCAGCAATAATTAAAGATAATACTTTATATTTTGTTGAAGCAGATCCTGCTCAAGATGAAACAGTTACAACTTGTAGAATTAAATCAGTTGATTTAACAGCAGATACATTTACTAAAAATGACTTAGGAGTAACTACTGAATGTTATTATACTCATGGATATTAAAAGAATACTAAATGTATTCTTTTTTTATGCTATAATACTAATTAGATAATAGGTGAGGTTATGGACAATATTACAAAGGCAAGATTAAAAGAAATAATAAATGATAATAATGTTAAACGTGATAAGACATTTTTCCATGATGTTATTGATACTTATAATAAAGATAGCCTAATAGATGGTAGAATAAAAATAGTTGAAAGTGACGAGTATGATCGTTTATGTGTTAATGTAGAATCTTATGAGTTATTTGCTAATTTCCCAGCTTATGAGGAAAGTACATACAAGTTTGCTATTAGTACACCTTTTGAAGGACTTTCTTTTGATGAATTATATAATTATTTTTATACTTTTTTTATATTTCATGAAGTTGAACATGTTAAACAAGCTATATATGGTAATGAGAAAAAGCATGAGTATGAAGTAATAAATGATTTATATGAATTATTAAATGTCTATGTTAATAATGCTAATAATCGTCAAATAAAAAGATATAATAAAAATGGATGTAATTATTCTTTTGAACGTAATGCTAACATGGAAGCATGTTTACATGTTTATGATTTATTTGATAGTTCTAATTTAAAAAATGCGGCTAAAGTAAATTATTTTATTGAAGCAGCTAATGGTTATAATGTTAGATTTGGTAGAATTATATGTCCTGTTGAATATACACTTAAACAATATGGATGTCGATTAAAGTTAGATGAAAGCGAAGAAATTCCTTTTGAACTTGCTTATAATCATGGATTATTTGTAGATCCAAATACATTAGTAAGTCTTTTAAAAGAGTATTTTATGAGTGATAAACTTGAAGCAATTGATTTTGATAGTTATAAGAAAAGAATAAGATCATTATAATCCTTATAAATAATTATAAAAATGCATAAAAAAATGCATTTTTATTATGCTATAATATTTTCTAAAGGAAGTGTTAACTATGCCTGAAATAGCAGAAGTCAGAACAGTAAAAACTGCTTTAAAGAATAAAATAATTGGTAGAACAATTAAAGATATAGAATACTCTTATGATGACATTATAAAGACTGATAAGAGTGAATTTAAAAATACTTTAATAGGTAAAACTTTTAAAGATATAAAAACTATTGGTAAATGGTTAATATTTGACTTAGGCGAATACTCATTTGTAAGTCATTTAAGAATGGAAGGTAAATATAACTATAGACCATCAAGTGACAAGCAAGAAAAACATGAGCACATTATTTTTAGACTTGATAATGAGTATGATTTAAGATATAAAGATGTACGTAAATTTGGAGTAATGATGCTTGTTAAAACAAAAGATGCCTTGAAGTTAAATGAAATTAGTAAACTAGGAATAGAACCTGATAATGATTCTTTAACTAAAGAATATATATATGAAAAAATACATGGAAGTAAACATACTATTAAAGAATTATTACTAGATCAAACAATTATAAATGGTCTTGGTAATATATATGTAGATGAAGTTCTTTTTGCAAGTGGTATTCTTCCTACAAGAAAAGGAAACTCAATAACAATAGATGAATGTGAAAGAATAAAAGATGAAGGATCACGTATTATAAAAGAAGCAACACGTCTTAAAGGAACAACTATTAGAAGTTATACATCTGAACTTGGAGTAGAAGGTGAATTTCAAAACTTTTTAATGGTTCATACTAAAGAAGGAGTTCCTTGTAAAAAGTGTGGTAATCCAATAATAAAGACAAGGGTTGGAGGAAGAGGAACATACTATTGTAAAATATGTCAAAAGTAGAGTTACAACGAGTTAACTCTACTTTTATTATGTACCTTATCTATGTTATAATGTAGAAGGTAAGGAGTGTCTAAAATGAATGGTAATATTGGACGTTTAATAATGGTTATTTATATTGTCATTTGTATTGTTACTATCATAGTTTCTATTCTTGTGACTAGAAAAAAGATTAAAAGACAATTTGAAGACACTTTAACTAATCTTGAAAGAGATAAAAATTTAATTATAAGTGGTTCTATTTTATCTGAACTTAATAAAGTAGAATCTTTAATAAATAATGATGATTTAAGAGAAAAATATAATTATTGGAAGAGTTTATTTAAACAAATAAAGGATGAAGATGTTCCTAAGATAACTGATGAACTTATTAGTGCCGAAGAGTTAATTAAGACTGATTCAAATGAAATAATAAATGAAAGATTAGCTTTAATTGAATTTGATATATTTGTTGTAAAAGCAAGAGCAATTAACTTACTTAATTCTATTAAAGAAATTACTTTATCAGAACAAAAGAATAGAGAAATAGTTACAAAGTTAAAAGCTGAATATAGAACTATATTTTTACAATATAACAACAATGATAAAGCTGATTATGCAATGATTCAAAATCCACTTGAATTACAATTTGAAAATGTTGATAAATTATTTAGTGCATTTGAACTTGCTATGCAAAATAATGTTTATCAAGAAGTAGGTAAAATTGTTAAAGCTTTAGATGACACAATTGGTAACTTAAAAATAGTTATTGAAGAAGCACCATCTATAATACTAATGGGTACTGAAATGATTCCTAAGAGAATAGAAGATATTCATAAGGTTAGTCAAAAGATGATTGCAGATGGATATAATCTTGAATATTTAAAACTAGATTATAATATAAGTGAATCAGAGAAAAAGGTTGCAGATGTATTTGATAGATTAAAAGTATTAAATCTAGAAGACTCAATATTTGAACTAAGAACAATACTAGATTATTTTGATAAATTATATGCCGATTTTGATAAAGAAAAAATATCTAAAAAGATGTTTGATGAATATATTAGATCTGTAATATTAAGAGCAAGAAGAATTAAAAAGATTATTCAAAAATTATCTTCAAGTATTCCTAATATGAAATATTCTTATGATTTAAGTGATGAAGAAGTAAAAGTTATAACTGATCTATCTAAAGAAACAGATAGATGTGAATCAGACTATGAATCAGTTATGACTAAGTATAGAGAAAAGAATACTGCTTATTCTAAACTATCTAAAGAAATGGAATATATTAACGAAAGATTAAATAAGATAAATGATAAATTAACTTATACAATTCAAAGTCTTGGTAGTTATCATGAAGATGAAGTAAGAGCTATTGAACAAAAAGAAGAAATAAAGAACTTAATGAGACAAGCAAGAGAACACATGCTTTCCTATAAATTACCTGTTATTCCTAAGGATTATTTGGTAGAATATGGAGAAGCTGTTGATGCATTAAAAGAAATGGCAATTGAACTTGAAAAGAAACCTATTAAGATTGAAAGTTTAAATACTAGAGTAGATAATGCTAGAGATTTATCTTTAAAAGTAGTTCAAAACTCTGTTAATATTGTTAAGACAGCATCTATGGCTGAAAGTGCTATAGTTTATGGTAATAGATATAGAGCAATTAATTCTTCAATTGATAATGGTCTTGCTAAAGCTGAAAGACTATTCTTTAAAGGAGAATTTAATGCTTCTTTAACTGAAGCTATAAAATCTATAAATGTTGTTGAACCTGGTATTCAACAAAGATTACTTGAAGCTTATAGAAATGAAAATGTTAAATAAGGAGGTTTAAAATGGTTTATTTAGATTATGCAGCTGCAACACCAGTTTTACCCGAAGTATTAGACAGCTATAATAAAGTTACAGAAGATTTCTATGGTAATCCAGAGAGCCTACATAGTTATGGAGCAAAATCTAGAGAATTATTAGAAAACGCTAATTCTCAAATTGCTGAACTACTTAATATTGATAAAAATGAATTTATTTATACAAGTGGTTCAAGTGAAGCAAATAATATTGCTATCATGGGAGCTTGTTTAACATATCAAAGATATGGTAAAAGAATATGTGTTTCTAAATTAGAACATCCTTCTATGATAGGTATTTGTAAACATTTAGAAAGAGCTGGATTCATAATTGACTATGTTGATGTTACAAGTGAAGGATTAGTTGATTTTGATGATTTAAAGAATAAAGTTAAAAATGATACTATTCTTGTTAGTATAAGTGCAGTTAACTCTGAAACAGGAGCAAGACAACCACTTAAAACTATTAGACAAGTAATAAAGAAGAATAATCCAAATGTAATATTCCATTCAGATATGACTCAAGCAATTGGAAAAGTTGCAATGTCTGTAAGTGATGTTGATATGGCAACTATTTCAAGTAATAAGATATATGGTCCAACAGGAATTGGTTTATTATATTTTAATAAGAATTTAAGACTTACTCCAATTCTATATGGAGCTCATGATGGAGAACTTAAACCTGGAACTGTTCCTCTTCCATTAGTAGTATCTTTTGCTAAAGCACTTAGACTTGCTTTAAAAGATTTACCTAAAAAAGAAGAAATGGTTAGAAAATATAGAGAAAAAGTAATAGATCACTTAAGTGATTATTCAGGTGTTAAAATTAACAGTTCTAAATACTGTATTCCTCATATTTTAAATGTTAGTTTAATGACTATTAAACCTGAAACATTCCTTCATGCTTTAGAAAAAGATGAAGTATATGTTTCAAGTAATACAGCATGTGCTAGTGGTAAACCAAGTGCTTCAATTGAAGCAATGTATCATGATGAAAAGAGAAGTACTACTTCTATTAGAATAAGTTTTAGTCATTTAACACTTCCAAGTGAAATAAATGATTTTTTAACTAGTTTTGATAAGCATTATGATGAATTAAATAAAGTTAAATAAGAAACATGAAAATGTTTCTTTTTTAGTGTTTAAAAAAATGTTTGATTTACTTAAAAATGTATGTATAATAAATCCTAATTGGGTGATTAATATATGATGGATGATACGTTGATAGAAATAAACAAGATTCATGATATTGAAAGTATTAGTTTTGGTGATATAGCACTTTTAGGTGAGAAAAATGATCGTGTATATGTTCCGATTTTAACTATTAATTATGATGGAGCTAATTTTATATCTTTAACATCTAAAGATAAACATTTTAATTATTTTGTTAAGAAAGTAAAAGAAGTATATTTAAAGGAAAAAGATACACCATTAAAAGGATTCTTTGCTCCTAGATATATAAATATAGATAATTATTCTAAGAGTATTTTATTATCTTCTAATGTGAGTGATACAAGTGAGTTATATAGACATTATGAAGATATAAAAGGTTATAGTAATAAATTACTTATAAATGAAGTAGATATAAGTATTATTAAACCTTTAATAGAATATGCTATTAATTCTAATTTAAGTAACTTTGGTTTTAAATTTGAAATTGATGAAA
>JAEEGL012409047.1_pt1 | contig 32514 bp, 30 predicted proteins | sample 9134231 | NCBI WGS metagenome assembly JAEEGL01 (sample SAMN16246548, study PRJNA631951) | gut metagenome | biome: gut microbiome; feature: rumen; material: fiber-attached | host: Bos | place: Iran: Karaj | collected 2018-10
CATCTGGAGAGTCTGTGATGATGTCTTTGCGTATGAATCCACTCCTTTGATCGGTGGTGTAAAAGTCTTTCCACATCCCTTACATTTGAATCTGACCTTCTTTATCCTGAGGACATCCTTTATCTGATCGGTTTCCGAGCAGTTGATCTCCACATAGTCATAATCATTGATTGTCGTATCTGTACGTTCACAGAACGGACATGTCCTCTGATCTGTTCTCTGTCTTACTTCATAGATAAAGCCGTCGCCTGTTTTGATTGGTTCATTATCTGCGTTTACGAAATTGTCTGGATCCATGCCCAGACGGTACAGTATTGTGTTAAAATTCATTTGGCCCTCCTTATACTTTATGTGCAAATCCAGTATAAACGAGGTCCATTTTTATTTCCCAACCCTGTCAAATCTCTTAAGGAAAACGTGGTCGTTAATTTTTTCGACCACGTTTAATTTAAGAGCCCCAGAAAATGAAGCAGCCGGCATCAGAAACGGTGCCGGTTTTTTCATGGGCAGAAAATGGTAAAAATCGTTTCATAAAAAGACTTTTTTTGTTGACAGAGCAGGGCTGCTTCCGTAAAATAGTACTTGGCACTTTATGCCAAAGGTAGCCCCGGAAACTACATTTGGTTAGGAGGAAGTTAAAACATGCGTCAAACAACGATGTTAAAACCAGCAGAAGTGAAACGTACATGGTATGTCGTCGATGGAACAGGTAAGACATTGGGCCGCTTATCATCCGTTGTTGCATCCGTTCTCAAAGGCAAGAACAAACCAGAGTACACCCCGAATGTTGATTGTGGAGATTATGTCATTGTCGTCAATGCCGACAAGATCGTGGTAACCGGAAACAAACTGGAAACCAAGAACTACTATCATCATTCACAGTATCCAGGTGGATTACGCGTAAGATCAATGCGTACCATGAAGGATAAGTACACCGTTGAATGGGTTGAAAAGTCCATTCACGGAATGTTACCGCACACCAGATTAGGTAACGTTCAGCGTAAGCATTTATTTGTTTACAAGGGTGCCGAGCATCCGCATCAGGCTCAGCAGCCGGTTGAGCTGAAGATTGAAGACTAGGAGGATCAGTCATGCCAGCAAAGAAAAAAGAAGTAGTTAGATACCAAGGCACTGGTCGCAGAAAGACTTCAGTCGCAAGAGCCTACCTGACCGCCGGCAAGGGCGATATCAATGTCAACGGAAAGCCGATTGATGAATATCTGCCGCAGGAAACCTTAAGAATGGTAGTTAGAGCTCCGTTCGAGGTTACTGAGACCGTTGGCCAGTACGACGTCTACATCAATGTATACGGCGGTGGCTATACCGGCCAGGCCGGAGCCATGAGACATGCCATCTCAAGAGCACTGTTAGGTGTTGTTGATGATTACCGTCCGAAGCTGAAGGCTGCAGGATTCCTCACCAGAGATTCCCGCGCCAAGGAAAGAAAGAAGTACGGTTTAAAGGCAGCCAGAAGAGCTCCGCAGTTCAGCAAGCGTTAATCTGTATTCAGAAAAGCTTACGAAAGAGGTCCATTTTGGGCCTTTTTTCGTGGTTTTTGGTGTATTATGATTGCTGATTTACCCTGAAAAATCATTGTGTAAGCAGCACATAATAAGCACGTAATAAGCAAAATTCTCACTTGCACTTAAATCAGGCCGAAAGAATAAATCATGTTATGAGAACTTTCAGCCATTTTGCTGAAGTGTTAAAATATGTGTAAATGAAGTTTGTAATATCCCTTAATTAGAAAGGAGAAGTGCGATGAGTATAAAGCAGTTAATAAAAAATGGTTGAAACTGTATTTAAACGAACTGGGCGAACATTAATCAATATGCTAACAAAAATGGGGATGAATATTGGACTAAACATCCTGTTTGCTGCTGCTGTGAACAGCATGATATATGCATATATTAAAAAAAGGATATGCTAACGGTTAAGAAAGGAGAACTGACATGACATACTATAAAGCTCAAATCGATGAAGACAATTTTAAATGGTTTTCTAATGATAAAACTTTAAATAGTTTAAAAAAACTTACAGTTACAAACGGTGAGATTAGAGGGGTAAAACAATTGTCAATAGATTTCAGCTATCCCATAACTGTTTTAGTTGGTGAAAATGGTGCCGGAAAATCTACTCTTCTTGCATTGGCAAGTTGTGCATTTCATAACGAGACCATGTTTTTTCCTCAGAATAAAGTTCGAACAAGTGCGAAGAAGCCTAAAAGGTATTATACATATGGAGACTTCTTCACTTTTTCAACTAACGAATATGGTATTTCGGAAATAGAGATAAAAGCAGAATACTTAACAACTAATGGTATTAAAACGGATGTTAGAAAAAAGAAACCAAGTGGGAAATGGAACGATTATGATAGTCGCCCTAAGAGAGCGGTGACATATCTGGGAATCAATAGAATCGTTCCTCCATCTGAAAGCAATCCCCATCGTCACTATAAAAAGAAATTTACACGGGTAAATATGAGTGTCGACGATAAATTACAATTAAAAGAATCCATGTCGACAATATTGGGAAAAGACTATAGAGATATAAACCTGAATAATTATAATGGATATCGCCTGTTTGAAGTTAAAAGGAGTTCGCTAAGTTATACCGCGTTCAATATGGGAGCCGGTGAGAATGCTGTATTAGGACTATTACTGGAAATCATAAATGCGGGAAAAGGTGCGTTGATAGTTGTTGATGAAATTGAACTTGGACTTCACGCCCAAGCGCAACGGAGACTCATTAGTGAACTTAAGAAATTGTGTAAGAAGTATCATTGTCAGATAATCTGCTCAAGCCATTCGAAAGAAGTCATAGATTGTTTGCCTCCAGAAGGGCGAATATTTTTAAGAAGAACAGATAAAAATATTGATGTAATACCAAATATATCATCTGAATATGCATTTGGGAAACTGTCTGGAGAAGGATCACAAGAACTTAAATTGTTTGTTGAAGATGAAGTTGGAGCTGAGTTTTTAAGATCATTGATTCCCTTGGAAGGTGTTAGGGATCGTGTCGAGATTATTCCAGTTGGGTCATGCGAGGCAATATTAAGACATATGTCAGTTCATTATCGTGAAAACGACTTGAACTTCATCAGTTATTTTGATGGTGATCAAAATGGAAAGACAGATGAATTTATCGAAAAAATCAAAAACTACCTAGAAACGCGGACAAATGAGAATAGCAATGAGTTTAAATCGTTGATGAGTTCTCGTATTGATTATTTACCAGGAACAGATTGGCCTGAAAAGGTTATTGTTATTTCCGCGAAAGAAATGAATAATCTTGATTTGTTGCTGAACGAATGGGGATGTAAAACAACACAAAACATTTATGACTATTTAGAAGAAGCACTGATAGCTGGTAAGCATAATGAGTTTTATTCAATTAGTAAAAAAGTCCGTTTGGATGAAAAACAAGTCAGAACAGATTTAATGCGACTATTTAAAGATAACAATTCAGATGAAGTTGAAAGAATCGTTAAACGCATAAAAGACTTGTTACAAAACTGTAATCCATAGAAGTCAATACTCTGGAGGATTTATGGGTATTCAAATAAAACAAAAGAAAGGGTGCGACCATGTAATTAACAGAGTTGCTTTCTTCTAGCCAAGAAAGAAGGATGGATAAATGAACAGGATAGTTATCGTTGTTGCCTTGTGAGTGCTAATGTGCCCTACAATTAGTAGCATGTGTGTAGCACAATAATCAAACAGAGCTTTTAGACAAAAGACTTTTGAACAAATCTGGCCTCTTTTCAGACAAATCTGGCCCCTTGTCTTTGCAATTGATATTATAAAATATCGTTGAAAAACGGAGGGGGGGGGGAGACAATGATAAAAGATATATACCGGTTTATGGTGCTTCCTTGATGTTAACTGTAAGCGAAACAGAGAGGAGGCAGTGTCGTGAAAAAGGCTTTTGTGTCGATGAATTGATTAAAGGGTGTTAGTGTCAGCCGAACAAAACGTCAATATATGTTCCTAATCCGGATAATACAGTAAGGCCGATATGAAAGATTTAGATAGGGAGAAACTCAGTCGATTAATGCTAAAACTTAGAAACTCAAGAGGTCTTTCTCGTAATGACATGGGAATTCTTTTGGGTGTGTCAGGCACAACTGTTAAAAGATGGGAAAAAGGAGAAGCCCTCCCAACAATGATAGATATTATTCACATATGCAATGAGTTTAATATTTCACTTGAAGAAGTGTTTGAGGGACAAGTGAACATTGATAGAGAGGTTAATAGAAAACTGTCTAAAGTTGATGTAGGTATAGAATCGATTAATTCTGAGATAAGCAATCTTAAGGATCAGTTAACATTGATGCGTGCAGAGAAAGCGAATACAAACATTGCTGATATGGATGAAAGTGATATGACTTGGATTGTATTACTAATTGTTCATATTGTTGTAACAGCGGTTGGTTTTCTGTGTAATGTGATGTTTAGAATGCCGTATATGATAGCGTTTGCCTTTTCGATTATGTATGTGGTGATGATTAGCTATCTAATGATCAGGAAGAAAGAGAATAAAAAGATCTTAAAACTGTTCTTCCTATATTCATTATTTCTTGAGATTAACATGCTGCTGAATTATGTTTTGTTTGCCGATGTTACCCCTGGTATCATTAATAACATAGAAATAGTAAGTATAAATGGAGCAATGTATGGTTTTAGGATGATTGATCTTCACAATATGGAATTATTGCTTTGCATATGCAGTACGGTCTATGTATCATGGATAGTGTTTTGCGGATATCATCTTATAAAAGGTAAATAGAGAAAGGAAAATCAGGATAATGAAAATATTCAAAAAAGTATTGTTTGTCGTACTTGCTTTAATAATGGCCATCAATCTGAAAACCGTGATTGCAAAAGGGACAGACGATGACCATAAAGAGACGATTTATCATCTTAGTGAGTATGATTATTATGTTTCAATAAGAAAAATGAAGTGTTCCAAAGCCGAAAGTATCTATGGGATGTGCATCTCTGATTATGAGAGAATTTGTAATATTGAGCAGGAAATAAAAAAGCTTTCTGAATTGAATGACGATGAACTTCAGAGCAGAGGACTGAGCGATAATCAAATACTCATTCTCAGAGAATACGACGGGTCGAGATTGGAAAACAACCCACAACTAAGAACTGTATTGGCAACTCTCTCAGTGACACTAAGCGTTGTAAGCAGCAGTTCTACAGCTGCATCCGTCAAAGCAAATTGGTCATGGAACAGCAAACCGCTAATGATATCAATAGATTACTACGAAACAGTTGCATTTAGATGGAAAGCGTATAATTCATCAGGAGCTCAAGTTGCTGCATATTACAACAGTTCAAACTCCTATTGCTATGTTACATATTATGAAGGAAGTAATGTTCAAACAACACAATTAGAATCGATTAATGTAGGTAATACCGGTTCATATGTATTCACTCAGTATACTTCTGGGGCTATTTATGGAGGCAACAGTTGTTGGGCAAAAAAGGGCTATATGGTTATAAGAGTAACTGGTTCAAGTTTTTCGAGAGTGGATTTTGGCTTTGGGTATAATCATGGGGTTACATCTACTCCAGCTATAGTAACACTGGATGGCAATTTGGGGTTTAATTATTCTAATGGTTATGAAATGGCTGAGCAAAGCATTTCAGCAACCAGTTAAAAGTGCATGAAACACGAAAAAGACTAACACGCTCAAGTGTGGTAACTAAAAGAATAATCACACACATATGTACATAATTAATCAACAAAAAAGGAGGGGAATGGATCCTTTCAAAAAGCTAATTCAGTTTTGGTGTTAGGCTGAATTAGCAAAGTGATAATAGATTGTCAGAACACATTATCACGAAAAAAATACCATATTGATTTTTCTGCAAAACAACAAAAAGGGAAAACGAGGTTAAATCTAATGAAAAGAAAAACCAGATAAAGGTTTGGCCAAATAACACAACAATATAAGGAGGAAATGAAAAATGAAGAAAACAATTTGCCTAGTTCTTACCATCTTAACAATTCTGCTTTTCGTTGGCTTTGATCAGCAGAGTGTTTATGCCAAAGAAAAATGCGCTTATGAAATCAAAGTCAACGGTAATATGACTAAGATCGTTACAGGAAAAGATGTTGATAAAAATGCTTGCCTTACTGTTTCTGTCGATTCCATAAGCGGAGGGAATATAATTTTAAAATATGCTGGTCAGAAGTATATAGGGTATTGTGCAGGCGATGTTGTTGAATTAAAAACAAAAAACGGTATAGGACATTATGCTTATTATTCTGGAGAATTGTCTTCGCAAAATGGTGCCATCTATATCGATCTAGATACATATTATATTAATGACGAAATGTTTGCTACACTTACTTCATATGATGAAGAAACCGAAGAAAGGATGGTTTTATGCTTCGGGGAAGTTTCTAGTCGCATCTCATGCTTAACGTCTGAATATGAAAGAGTAAGTAATATAGAAAACAAGGATAACTGTACAGCTTATAATTGTGAAGAGAGTAATAATGTTAGATCAAATTACGAAAGATCTTTTCAAGGGTACAGTACAACAAAGTTTGGTAATTATGTGGTTGCAACAATGAGTGTAATTCATCAAAACAACCTTCGAAATGGTAGCAACGCAGAAGTAGACGTTAAAGTCAACACAAATACTTCTAATGTAAATACATACTTGTGTAATTCGTTAGGTGTAACTGCAACAATGGTATCTATTTATCAAGTAGAAACGGTTGTATATGGAAACGAGTCAGATTGGAATATTCCATCTGGATCATTTGAGCCAGTTAATTCTTCCACATCATTTACAATGCCCTTGTATTTTTGGGCTGGAAATGCACTAGGAATTCAATCGATTAATGTGACGGTAGATACGACTACTACATCAGTACAAAGGACACACTATTCAAGTACAGTAAACTTTGGGAAAATTACGTGGATTCTTAAAAAAACATTAGGTTTTCCTGCCAATTCATATGATGGCAGTTACTCATCAAACAAAGGATTCCCATTTGCGGTTGATTTGAGATTTCATGGTAATGTCTCAAACAATATCTCAACAACAGTCAACTGCAAGTCCAAGATCACATACAAATATAAGTATTATTGGGATGGAGATATTATTTCTGGCTCGATTTCCACATCTTATTGCAGTAAGACAACACACATAACGGTAGAACCATGATGAAAATCCATAAGCGGTATTTGTATATAGTGGCAGTAATCATAGCAGGTATTTCATTTGCTCTATTTTACAACGAGCACATGGAAAAACAGAAGAATGCGGTTCTATATGAAACGATCACTAAAGCTGGAGAAATAACGATTGCCGATTTGGAATCCGGGGAATACTACTACACTGAAGTAAATATGTTTGATATTCTGGCCAGATGGAATGAAGATCAGCAAACAGCATTGTCAAAAGACATAGAGTGGAAATATCATTTTTGGTTTAAAAGAGGTGACAGGATTGCCGAAGTTCTGATAGCTAAAACTGATTATTATTCAATTAATGGCAAATGCTTCAGGATAAATGAAAAAGTAAAAGGAGATGAACTCTATACTCAGATACAGACACTTATTGCATTAAGCACTGAGGGTTACAGTTGCACTGGCAGCAATTGGTGTACAAGTATATGTGAAACAGGGAATTAGAGAATCTATATGCTACACTACTTATAGAAAACGGTAAACGTTTACCTTCATTCACCACTCTTAAATGCAGTAGATATATGTAAAAAACTGATCGCATAAACTTGAAATAATAAAGGAGAAATGAAATGAAAAAGATATTTTGTATTTTAATTCTTATTGGTCTTTGCTTGCCATATGGAACAGAAGCAAAAGATAATACTCTGTATGTCTATACTATCCAAAATTCGCTGTATGATGATTACATTAACAATTATGCAGACGATTTTATTGCCACACAGCCAGAATTGATTCACAGCAATAAAGTTTATGTTGGAACGGGAATTAGAGTATTTGGTACCATTGATGATATAGTCACAGTTTATCCGGTTTATGACACAGACGATATTATTTCCACAATTGTTGTATTTGATGATTCTGAATGTATTGGTGGAGCGTGTTCATCTGAGTTTGCAGATTCATTGAATTTTCTTGTGGGAAAGACAACGGAAACCAATCCACTTCTGTTTTATTATGAAAATGGTGTAATTACCGCATCAACAGCTAATGAAATGAATTCTTCTGACAATTCTTCTCAGATAAAAAGCAATATAACTTCCCTGTTGTCAAATAGTTATACCACAGTCCTCCCTGTGTTACCTATTCATAATGTGTTAGTGGGAACCAAACCTGGATCAGGTTACTGTCAATGGACTACATATGCCTATCAGGCAAATCTTGGCCTTTACTGTGGCCCGATGAGTTTGTGGAATATTCAGAAAAACATGGGATACAATTACTTCCAGTCTTATACTAGCTTAGCTTCTGATATACAGAGCGTCTGTGGATCCACCGTTGGCCCTACAATGAATTTTTCACACATGACTCAGTATTTGACAAATAGGGGATATCAGTATAATTCCAGCACGACCGGCTATATGTCTGTCTCAGCAATTCATACGATGACATATACTAACCATAAATACGGGTTAGCTTTCTCAAACGCCACATCTTCAACAGGTGGGCACATCACTGCAATCATAGGGTATTCTGCAACAACTACAAAGGACTATGCTATTTTGTTTGATCCACATAAAGCTTCGCCGTGCAAGATTACCCTTGATCTCTCGATAAGATTGTTTACATCCTCAGGTACCCAATACAAATGGGATAATGGGTACATCAGTAATATTACTCATAATTAGATTATGTTTAAAAGATTTTTAACATTTTTACTGATTATTGTCCTGGGCGGATGTTCCTTGCACTCATCGTTAACTGTGGAATTTAGGTCATCTGAAACGGTGCCACTTACAAAACGGGAAGCAACGCAATTCATTGATCTTTTGGAGCAAGCCGAATTGCATTCGGAAGGCTACTATGACGAACATGGCTGGTGGGGAGGAGCAGGAAGAGTTTATGTTTACAGCAGTTCTGATCAAGTAAGTCACGAAGTTCTGCCTATTCCTGTGCTAGGTCTGGTGAGTATAGACAACTCCTGGTATATGATTGATCCATATGATGAATTCTTTGATTATATCAGAGAACTCGATGTGAAATATCAGGGATACTGGTCAACTATGTTCCTGCTTAATGATGACCGAATAATAAAATATGGTTATCCGGACATTCTAACGGACGAAACGAATCCTAATGGGTTTGATGTCTGGCTGGCTAGTGGAAATGCAAATATGAATGATCTGTTTGTGGAAATGGGAATTTATCAATCCTCTGACATAACGGTTTTGGAACTGTTTTCCTCACTGACAAGTAGCATTACCTTGAATGCCGAGGTTACATATGGGGACATAAGAATTAAGGCCTTACCTTGTGATGAAACATTTGACGAATCTGGCTATCAGTTTCTCATTAGATTTATCAGGTGATGTATTTAACGGGAATGAACAGGCTTAAAGACTGATATCTTAAAGTGTTCGGGGTTACTAAAGATTCTATATATGTGGAACAAGATGACAAAGATGACATTTCAAAACAATTGAATATATGAAAATAGAAAACATAAAGATAGATTTTAATAACATAAAAGAAGTTAATGAAAAAGACTTTAATCTAGATGAATGGCGAAAGAGCCAAAAGATAGATTATTTTATGAGTTCTGCTTTTCTGCTGGCGTCAGATAATCCAAGCGTTATCAATGAGGTGTTTATAACACTTTACAAGATTATCCAATTGTATATTCCTTCTGAATTGTATAAATATAGTTCGCTTGATAACAGAGAAAAACTAAACGAAAAAAAACTGAAAACACTAAAAGATAAAAAAGTATTTATGTCTAGCATTGAGTCTTTCAATGATCCTTTTGACAGCAAGGCGTTCTTTTATAAGCCTCAAGAAATTATCAGCATTGATCCTTTACGCGATTATAATGGAATTATTCTTGAATCCACTAAGCTGATAAGATGCGCTTGTTTCAGTGCTAATGGGGTCAACTCAATGCCAATGTGGGCTCATTATGGTAATAACCACAAAGGTTTCTGCGTTAAGTATGAAATGAAGGATAATCCTATAATGAAGCAACTTACTTTTCCTATTCAGTATACAGATGAACGATTGGATATAACATCTTTCATAAAAAAGTATCTTAACGAAGTGCTTTCAATAGTAGTGAGCAACCTGAATATAGGAGTAAAAGAGACAGTTTTGAATGATCTGTCACTCGTTTATTTAATGCTGCTGCTCAGTAATGTTAAGCATAATTCATGGGAATATGAAAAGGAATTTAGGGTTTCTACAAGTACTGGTGATCATTATGTTGAAGCAATCCCAGCAGCAATATATGCTGGAATGAATTGTGAGCCAGACAATATAGATAAGTTGAAACAAATAGCTGCAGAATTGGGGATTCCTTTTTATAAGATGAAGTTTGATGATCAAAACGAAAAATACCAGTTACTACCAGATAAATGCTAGTTAATAATTGCTTAAACTATTGTTTCGCGAGACGCGCGATGCTAAAAGATGAGGGTGTTTATAGAATGGAGACGAGGAGGAAATGAAGGACCAGAAAGTAGTAGAGTTTATTCGTAGTCTTATATTTGATTCCAAAATGTCTTCAGGTGACTTTACGAAAAAGGTCATTGACAATCTGGCTGAAGAAGGAATTTTTGATCTACACGAAGGTACGCCTAATAAATGGATTAACAATCATCAGACTCCGGATCCTAGGTATTATGGAGCAATTGCAAAGGCATTAGGTGTAAGTGAAAGCGAGATTCGCGCAGGTAAAAGACTGGAAACAGAATCATTGAAGAAAGAAATCAATAAGTTAGAAGCTCAAGGTGAGAAAATCAGCATAGCAATCAATTTTACCCCATATGTGCTTAGAATGCTTGCTTCAGTATGTTACATTGCCGGAATTTACCTGCTAAATCTCTCGGTGTGGAAAAACCCTTGGGTGCTCTTGTCATCGATGGTATTATTTGCCGTGCTGTTCAAGTATGATCGCAAGAAGAATCCGCCCGAAAAAATGAACTTCAAGGAAAGAGTAAAAAGAGGCATTGATGACAGATTCTTCTTTGTGAAATTTATCTTTCAGGATAACCTGGTATCGAATATATGGCTCCATAATTTTACAATAATAGTCGTTCTTGCATTTCTTCCTTTAGTTGAAAGCCAATTCTATAAAGGAAAATACTATTTGTCTTCGACATTGTTTATACTATACGGAACACTATTGCTGTTGAAGAGCTTAAAAAAATAAAAGAATAGTCCTCTATAGATACTGGCTTAAGTACCAAGGAGGATTATTTTATGTACCAACTACAAACTCTATTTGATCAGGATGATGACCAGTTAGCAACAGAAGTGTTAGAAGTTGTTAAGTGTCAGTATCTTGATTCTTCAAAGGTCACTTGGGATGATCTGTTTGAAGGCTATGATGAAATGTATGCAAGTACTTTTTCGTCGGGCATCGATTTTACAGCTAAGTTATTAAAGAAATTTGAATATGCTGAAATAATCTATGGCTGTGAAGGAATTCTTAACTCAAAGCTGTCAGATATTATTGCTGCACAGGCAAACATCATAGAGCTAGTTTGTAAATCCAAGGCAGCTAATGAACTATCGAAAATGGTTTCAGAAAGCAATCTCAGGCTATATGTTTCCAAGGATACGAATTCTCATGAGAAAGTGTTTGTGCTCAGATCCAAAAACGGAAAAACCAGAGTAATAACCGGTAGTGCCAATATGTCTGCATCTGCGTTCTGTGGCTTCCAGAGAGAAGAAATCATTTATTTCGATGATAAGGAAGCGTTTGACTATTTCTTCAGTAGATTTGAGAGCTTTAAAGGCAAGTGTTCTAACAAGATTGAAGAATCGCTTGTAAAAAATGTTATAACAAACAATAACTATCTGAAAGAGAACTTGGAGAATGTTCCGATTTTAGGAGAGGCTAATGAACATTTGGTCCTTAACATTACCAAAGATGATGACGATGTAGATATTATTGCCAGCATAAAGGGCATGTCGGATGAAATCAAACAGTTGCTTCCTAAAAAGACAAATAAAACAAGTTCGATTACCATTACTAGCGATGACGTTAGGCTGATCAGAAAGGAAAATCGGGATCTAGTCGAAAAGAAGAAAAGGGAAAGACAATTACCTGTTTTGCATTTTGACTATGATACCGAAAAACTATCATTCAATAACAAAGCCATTTCTTTGATTACGGACAGTGCCGGAATAAAGAATGATACAGATACTGTAATAGGTTTTCTAAATGGATTTAGCAGTTTCAATGGGAAAACTGTCAGAGCCCAAAAAGACTATTACGCATACCTTAATTGGTACTTCGCATCGCTTTTCATTCCATATCTGAGATTTGTGGCCAATAACCACGGATACAGTCTTCATTATTTTCCGATATTCGGAATGTTGTGTGGTCCTTCGAATGCAGGTAAGACAACGTTTGTTAAGCTTCTCGCTAAACTAATGACAGGTAAGAATATCCTCACATCAAGTAACGATGTTTTCTGCGCCAGAGAACTTGATAAGCTCAGAGCGAATTGCGAGGGAGTTCCGATCATGATTGAAGATCTCGCTTTGGATCAGTACAGAAACAATTACGAGAAGATAATTAAGAATGATGAGTATGGTTTTGCAGAAAGAGCAATCAACTATCCAGCTGTATCTATTACCGCTAATAAAATCAACTCTCTGACAGGAGATGTCACTAAGAGAGTGGTGTATTTCAGATTTGATATCTCCATCGACAAAGAGACCGCAGCAAGAAATGCAAAGACGGTTAATGACAGCATCAGAAACGCAGGGAACTATCTTTTTGCGGAGTACGTAATACGTATGATTCCGCGAGTAAAAGAAGTTGCTGATAATATGCTCATTGGTGGTAAAGACTATTCACCAGACATCCTTAAAATCTCATCTGAAGTGTTATATGAAATATTTAAGGAACACCAAGCATTTCTGCCTGATTATATCAGACCATTGAAATGGAACGATTATTTTGGTGATAAGATAGTTGGAAGAACTGCTATGGAAAAGATTATTACTGCCTGGAATACTCAGAGAAACAATTTTGAGATTAGAAAAAAAGACAACTTACTGTCATATACTATTCCTGATACATCCGCCCATGAAATTGGTTATATAGTAAATGAATTACCGTCATCCCTCAATGCAAAGAAACTGGGCAGCACGTTAAACATGGACCTTGATGCAGCAAAAGAAGTGTTCGGAATTAACTTCAAAAAGGGGTGGTTTAAGTAATTGCCTCCCTGCGAGTGCTAATGCGTTATACAGTAATAAGCACAATCATCAAAAACCATTTAGAATTAAAGGCTTTTTGGCCACACAACAGTTCTCAAAGCGTTAATCTGTATCCAAACAAGATTACGGGAAAGGTCCATTTTGGGCCTTTTTTCGTGATTTTTGGCGTATTATGATGGCTGATTTACCTCAGAAGATTAATTTGTATGTAGCATATATGCAGCACGTATGTAGCAAAATCCTCATTTATATCATGAACAACTGCAATTATGTATTGTTTTATGAGAACTTATATGATTTAGTTGTTTTCGAATAATGTTATGAGAGTAGTATGATAAAGTATATATAACTGGTTTATGAAGAAAGGGAAAAAAGCGTGTGCAAATTAATAATACAGAAAGATATAATATTAATGCTGTTTATAATCGGATTATCAATTATGAGAGAATTCATTTTTTAGATGATTACGATGATGATGCCCTTAAAGACGAAGGCCCTTTTTTTACATGAGTGCTCTTATAGAACAATAATGGTAGATGTAACCAACAGAGCGAGCAGTTTACTCCTGTTTTTCGGATAGTTGTGAAGCCACGATACTTAAGGGTACCCCTAATACCCATATAAGCAATACTGATAGATGAATTGTGTTCTGTTGACACTATTTTTTATAAGCGTATAATGCTTAAACAAAATAATAAACTAATTCCACCTAATAGGTTGAATTGCGTTTTGGAATATGTTATATTTATATCAACAGGAGGAACCATAAAAAAATGAAAGGAAATCTGGGAAAGTTTTTAAGAAAACTGAGGGTAGATGAAGACGAGTATCTTAAGGATATGTCAGAAAGAATAGGAGTTTCAATTTCATTCCTTTCTGCGGTTGAAAATGAAACAAAAAAAATTACACCGAAAATGATTGACAAATTAGTGGAGGAATACTCTCTTAACTCAGGGCAAGAAGATCAGTTAAGAAAATATGCTATGGAGGCAAATAATGAAGTTGATATTGATTTAAGCAAATTGAATGAAAACGGAATCGACTTAACCTATAGATTTGCTAGGAATGTAACAAATCTTTCAGATAATGACATTGAACTCATACGTTCAATCTTAAGGAGAGCAGATAAAAAATGATAGATCATATTGTCAAACCAAGATCAATGAAGGACATCAGAGAGGTCATACATAACATAAAAGAACTGTTGGGGATACAGGATCTCTTAAGAGTTCCTTTGGTGTTTTTACTGGATAATGTTCTTCCAGGTCTATTTCCTGACTACAAGTTTTTGATTGTATCAAAGGATGATCTTGGTAAAGGACAATATGCATATACAAGTCATATAGAAAAAGTGATGAAAATAAGAGAAGATGTATATATGGATGCGTGCAATGGTATTGCTAGAGCATTATTTACCATTGCACATGAATTAGGACATCTGTTCTTACATGATAGGGAAGGATTTGAATTCAGCAGACTGGAGATGACTGTTCCGCCGTATATGAGAGCAGAATGGCAGGCAAACTATTTTGCTGCTGAGTTTCTGATGCCATCAAAGTTGATCTTAGACATGACGGAAGAGGAAATAGTGGAAAACTGCAATGTTTCTCAAACAGCCGCAAGACTTCAACTTAAGCACGCCATAGCAGAGAATGCAAGAGGAAAGTTATAAAGAATAACTCATCATGTTATTGTGATGATTTATAAAAAACGTCAGTACTACTGCAATAGTACTGACAAGTCATGTTGTTTGGTTCACAACATTTGGTAAGAACATTTTAACATGACAGCTTATATTTATCAATCGCGATTTTTACGCGGTAGAAAGGAGGCTGTCATGGAAACATGTCTACTTAACAAACGCTTTATTGGATGACTCTTAGGACTGACTTAATAAGACTATTGAGTTAGTCTTTAGGAGGATTAGATCAAGATGAAACAGTCTAATCTTAAGCAGCCATCCAACAACAAGGATGTATTCGGCGCTTTCCTTTTGGAAGGTGCTACTTATGTAGGCAAATACGATATGCCTTTAGTAGAATCAAATATTGATAAATTGCCAGAACACCTGGAATCTTATCAAAAAGCAGGAAGAAAAGACAGAATAATTCTTCCTGGTACAGCTCTCCATTTTTACATTTATGATTACATTTTCGATGGTGAGCACGGAATCTGGAATTCCCTTATCAGAGGTGTCGAATTCAAAAGAGGTTTTAACCTTAATAAACTGGAAGGATATGATTACATCATTGTTCCGGATTTATCCTTATATGGGGACATGCCATTGCCTATGCAGATATGGAATGTCTACCGTACAAGAGTGATCGCTTATGCGTTGCAACAGCTAGGCTATAAGGTTATCATCAATGTAAGATGGACGGATGAGAGTAGTTATGAATTCTGCTTTGACGGCATCAAATATGGTTCCGTATTTGCTGTAGGAAGTTATGGATGTTCAAAAGCTCTGACTGACAAACATCTGTTCGAAAAGGGCTTACAAGAGCTTATCATAAGGGTTCATCCCGAATGTGTTATCTTCTATGGCACAGTAACTGTAGCTGCAAAAGCCATATTAGATAAGTATGATCAGAAATATGTGGTTTTCGTTCCTGATATCACTTCAGCAATGGAGGAATACAAATATGGGAATGAAGGCTAATGGAGGCTTTTTCAAAGGCACTAGAGGAAATCCAGCTGCCGGAGATGCAAGCTTTATGAACTCGGATGATAGTTTCCTTAAGAATATCCGAAAAAGAAAAGATGTTGATCCAAATGGTATATTTGATATTATTGCTCACGGTGTAGCAAATTCTATTGATGTAGAGCATAATGGTAAAAAGATTCATATTGATTCAAGAATAGCTGCCAAATTAATAAAGAATCTTCCAGGATATCATGGTCAAAGCATTCGATTGCTTTCTTGTAGTACTGGATACCTCAATAATGGATTTGCACAAAATCTTGCAAATAAACTGAATGTGACGGTTTGGGCTCCAAACGATATTCTGTGGGCATGGCCGAATGGACGTCATGTTGTTGCAGCAAGGAGCAGCAATCCAAAATATCCAGATTTGTCGAAAAAAGGAAAGTTCGTTAAGTTTACTCCAGGAGGGAATAGAAAATGATTAAATGTCCAAATTGTAATCACGAATTAATAGAATTTGTTGAAGGTTCTGCCATGGGAATGAGATGCCCAAACTGTCAGTATGAGGTTGCCACTTCTTATTTTGACCCTATAGATGAAGATGAAACCATATACGAAGTGTTTCTTGCAGAAGGTAACTCGTTAACAAAAGAAAACTATTTTGTTTTGAATTCTCTGACAGGGCACAATATGACGGAATTAAGAGAATTACTATTACATAAATGTCCTTACAAGGTATTTTCTGGATATGCATATGAAGTCAAAGAATTAAGAGCTAGACTTGATAAATGCAATATTAAATATATGGTTGAGCCAGATTTTAGTTATTAAAACTAATAGTCACAAAAATACATAGCAACTCTGTAAACAATAAAACGGAGTTGCTTTTCTTCTTGCCATGAAAGGAAGATGGATAAATGAACAGGACAGTCATCATTGTTGCCTTGTGAGTGTTAATGTGTCCTACAATAAGTAGCACGTATGCAGCACAACAATCAAAAAGTGCTTGTAAATAAAGGCATTTTGACCTTGATACAGTTCTGCAAGCGTTAATCTGTATTCAGAAAAGCTTACGAAAGAGGTCCGTTTCGGACCTCTTTTGTAGTTTTGGCGTATTGCGACGGCTGATTTGCCCTGTAAAATCATTGCGTATGTAGCATATATGTGGCGCATATGTAGCAAAATTCTCACCTGCCGGTTTTAACGGACGAAAATTACAGATCTCGGACTAAGAATTTCCGGTTATTAAGCTGAAATGTAAGATGCCTCGGATGCAGGAAATCCTGGTCGATGTGGCAATCTGCCGACATCAATGAAGCTGAGCACCCTCATTCATTAAAGACAACTTTGCCTGGAATAAACTCTCCAGGTATTGAATGAAGGCACATGTCAGACCTCACCCCTTAGAAAGGGGGTGCCTTTGCTTCTAAAATGAAAATCCATAAACTATTATGATGGCATATTATTGATAAACGCAAAAAAGGAGAGCCTCATGGGAGTCTCTCCGTTAGTCGTCATTTTCTAACCAACTGTCATCGGAATTGACAAATTCTTCAGTCTCGTGCATTGAGTGAAGCCAGTTGTAGGCTAGCTTTGAATCAACAGGATCACCATCTTCGGTTATTTGAACATTAACGCTGTCATTTATGAGCTCTTCATAACATTTCAGAAGGTTTTCATAAGCTTCAATATCGACGGAATTGCAGGAAAGAAAACTTTTGCCATTAATAACATCATTTTTAATGTTAAAATACGAGTCATCTCTATATTTCTTAATGATTTTAAGCGTTGAAACAGAGATAGTATTGTCCATTATTTTTAATTCGGTTATGTATTTGTTTTCCATAGTATGTCTCCTTTAACTAGTGTTTTCTCTTTATATTGATTCTCTTTCCTGGTGAACTGGTTTTAAAATTACCTCCATGCCACTCATACAGATGTTCATCAAAAGTAACCGGATAGATTACTTCACTTCTATTTGATAGATGTGGATACTTAGAAGCAGAATATGTATGATGGCCTTGCAGCGTTTTTCCGTTGAATTTTGGCCTTTTCTTTGCTAAAATTGCCGCTTTCTGTTCTTCGGTCCATTGCCTTGTCCAAGGCTGACCAGATAGGATTCTATTTCGCTCGTCTTTCCAAAAGGCGTCAATTGCCTGCTGTCGCCTTTTGTTGAAACGCTGGGTCATAGTATAGTTTTTATACTCTTCCATTGTAGCAGTTCTTTGTGCGATTTTCTGTTTAACTTCACTCATTTGCTTTGAAGAGAGGAGTTTTTTATTCTTGATGGAGTGTTCTCGTATTCTAAACAGAAAAAAGCTCTATTTGAAAATATAAATGTTATATATAAGCCATTTGAAGTTGATAACAATCAGTATCTCAGTGGATACAAAGAAGCTCTTAGCGAAGTAAAAAAACAGCTCGAATGAATTCTTATTATCTCTCAATGCTAAGAAACAGAGTATCAGATTAAGTGTGGTTCTTGAATCTACAAAAGAAGTGTTAGGAATAAACTTCAAAAAAGGATGGTTTAAATAATTGATGCTTAATAAAGATGAAGCCAAAATAAATGGGTGTTATGCCATTGCACAATTATTTGGATTTGATTACTATAGGAGTCACATCGAGGAAGCGTGTGAGGCTTATTCAGACGGAGATGATGTTGACATGATGTATTTTCTTGGATTTGAAGATGATGGAGAATTATGGACAGTATTTGCGAAGGTAAATGTTAATAAAGAAACTAGAGAAGTTACTTTTCTTGATTACAAAACACCTGGTGGAAAAAGAATGGAAAATCCTATTAGCCCTATTAGTTTTACTGAAATGAAACGACTAAGACAGTGTACAGGACAACAAAGCAGTAAAATTGTAAGCCCAAACGGACTAATCGCTGAGTTTAACGAACATGGTATTATTGAAAGAAAATATGTTTCCAATACAATTGATGATGATACGAAAAAAGTGTATGAAAGGCTATTCGGAGGAGGGAAAAGATAATGCTTAATAAAGATGAAGCCAAAATAAATGGATGTTATGCAATTGCACAATTATTTGGATTCGATTATTTTAGGAGTCATATCGAGGAAGCGTGTGAAGCTTATTCAGACGGAGATGATGTTGATATGATGTATTTTCTTGGATTTGAAGATGATGGAGAATTATGGACAGTATTTGCGAAGGTAAATGTTAATAGAGAAACTAGAGAAGTTACTTTTCTTGATTACAAAACACCTGGTGGAAAAAGAATGGAAAATCCTATTAGCCCTATTCGTTTTACTGAATAGCGATAATCATAATGACCTTAGTAATGATATGCTTTTATAAAACTTGTCTTAAGTGTTATCTAGAGTATATGAATAATAAGCATATATGTAGCACAACAATCAAAAAGTGTGTGTAAACAAAGACTTTTTGATCTTCATACAGTTCTCAAAGCGTTAATCTGTATTCAGAAAAGCTTACGAAAGAGGTCCATTTTGGGCCTTTTTTCGTGGTTTTTGACGTATTATGACGGCTGAATTGCCTCAGAAAATTAATATGTAAGTAGCATAGTATCTATATTGGATATTACATAGCTTTATTATTCTTGTTTTAGTGGTGATCGCATGTATTATTATTCTTGTTTTCGTGAGGAGGGATTGTTACAAAGAATGATTGTTTTGATTTCGCAATAAACATGATAGTGCTATAATATAACCGAAAAAAAGGTAGAATTCTACCTAAAAAGGGGACGTTATAGTGCAGGTTGCTGCTAACGAACTGCACTTTTTTTCGAAGGATATGATGATCCCTCAAATGGGGACTTAGATTATAGAGGATTATTAACCAAGATGCCAAATGGTGGTACAGCGGCATTCACGGGAATTAAGAAAGGCGTTAGCATTACAAATAGACTTAACCATTAAGTATTCTGAAGCAAATACAAAAAGGATGGCATAGATAATTGCTGCCCTGCAAGTGTTTAGGTTGCATATAATAAGTAGCACATATGTAACACAACAATGAAAAAAACGCTTGATAATAAAGACTTTTTGACCTTCATACAGTTCTCAAAGCGTTAATCGATTTGCGAAACAATTCCGGAAAAGCTTGGAATTTCCTCGATTCCAGGCTTTTTTCATGGCTTTGATGTATTATGAAGACTTATTTACCCCAGAAATCTTTTGTGCATGTAGCATATATGCAGCACATATGTAGCAAAGTTCTCACCTTAACAGTGAACCGGCCGAAAAAAAGAATGTACATCGAGAACTTTTGACATCGCAAGGCACAAGAGAACGCTGGCAATTTGTCCGAAGGTGCCCATTTTTCTTTCGGCACAGAAAAAACGCATGGTGAACAGCAAGCAGATCTCTATTATTCCTGCATGTTAAGACTCTGATTAGCAGGGATTCTGGTCCAAATGAAGAAGAAGATCCAGGCCCCTCCGGTTACGCAAGCCAGCCAGATGGGCAGATTGACATACCAGCCAAACCGTTCCGCGATGTCCTTGAAGACGATGATCGTGGTGTTGGCCGGCCCCAGGAAGAACATGTTGATGGTACCCTCGGAGACCCTGAAAAAGGCCAGGTTAATGATGAAAGCGATGGCGGCCAGGATCATGAACATGATGAAGGAGTTTTTGAAGTTCTTCAGTTCAGCCTTCCTGATCCTTAAGCCGATATAGAACCCTGAGAAAACGATCAGGTAATGCCACACAAAGGAATGGACAGTCAGGAAAACGTACTCGTTGATCAGGCCGGAAGGCTCGAAGAAGGCCACAAAGGCGCCCATGAGGTTATAGGACAGCAGGTAGTCATAGAACCGGTTCTTCCACTTTTCGTTGACAAACGGCAGCAAAACCAGCAGGTACATCGGTACCGAGCAGAACTGAAAGGAGAAGATGGACCAGGAGAAAACACCGGGGTTGATCACATAGTAGAAGAACAGATGCTTCATTATCTCGGTTATCATGAGGAATAACCCGATGCTAAAGAGGATCCATTCATTCTTTCTGAGCTTACCGGCGATCAGCCAGCCCAGGGGCATGGCGATCAGTATAAAGGCCAGATGCTGGGGGCCGTAGGCTTTCCAGGGCTCCATCATCCAGGCAATTGATTCGAAAAAACTCTCCATGTGTCAGCCTCCTTCTGTTATTACTCATTATGACGGCTTCAAGAGGGAAATCAAGTCCCCCGTCTGCGTCGTTGCTTCTTCGTTGACAGGAAAACATTATATACAACTGACGTGCCAGACAAATCCTTTTGTAATAGGTAGCAAGCAGACCCTTATTACTCCTGCCTCTGGCAATAGAGTAATAACGGTAGCAAGCAGTGCGTTTATACTCCTATTGCAGAAGTATAAACACGCTTGTTAGGGAGCATCCCTAATACCCTCATGTCTAGCCGAAGAAAAAAGCAACTCGGTAGAATTGCTTCATCTTGATAAATCTGGTTTCGGGACTTCCTTTTTTCTTTCGGCCGGAAAATACATTGAATCTACTGCCTTGACCAGCTGCTTCATGTCTATGTGGGTATATACGCTTTCAGTAAGTGACATCGCTCCCTTGTGACCAATGATCAGCTTCTGATAGGTAGGAGATATATTGGCTTCTGCCATCAGAGATACACAGGTATGTCTGCAGCAGTGTGGTGTCTGATTGAGGCCGTGTCTCAGCATGAGAGCACAGAAGTAACTGTCATAGTAATTCCGGTAAAGGAACTGCTGCTGATCCGGTGTATGGAATACATATTCGATCTGGCTGACTATACGGCTGAATCAGGAAGCGTTATCGTCAGACTGAAGCCGTCCTATCTGGAAAAGCTGACAGCAGGCGTGCATGAACTTACCGCGATGTTCGATGATGGCGTTGATGTCTTGGTGAAATTTGTCATCCAGGGTGAGTGTGTCGATACCGGAGACCAATCCAATTTAACCTTATGGATCAACATGTGCGGCTTGTCCATTCTGGGCATGCTGGTGCTTGGTTATCTGGATTCGCGTTTTAAAAGAGAGCAGGAAGAACTCAAAGAGTTCAGCAAGCGTTAATCGCTTTGCGAAATAATTCTGGAAAGCCTGGAGTTTTCTCAATTCCAGGCTTTTTTCATGGCTTTGAACTGATGTGGAGATAATGGGTAGTTGGTCAGATTGCAGACGTTACCTGAGGAATGTAATATAATTACTGATAGGAACGTTCATAGAAAAATGAATTCATAGGCATTGTTAGGAGAAAATAGATGAAGTACCTTTTATATACGCTTCTGGCAGTCTTCCTTTTCTGGGGAGCGAAGATCTGTGATAAGAAACAGTGGAATGAAAATGTATTTTCCTATCCGCAGATGAAGTCTTTCCGGGGCTTCTGTGCCCTGATCATCATCCTGCATCACTGCTCCCAGAGAACCTGTGCTCCCTGGCTGCCCCAATACCGGATCGTGCACGGACTGGATGGCTTTGTCTATGTCGGGTATCTGTGTGTCGCGGTATTTTTCTTCTGTTCCGGCTATGGAATGTATGCCAGAAGCCGTAGGAAGGAAGACTTCTTTGTCGGCTATCATAAGCGCATTATTCAAGTGCTCATTCCGGTTATGGTCATGTGGCTGACCTTCTTTCTGATTGAAAAGGGTAAGGGCATGAGAATTGAAGAACCGATATGGATCAACACATACGATTACATCTGGTATGTTCCTGCCATGATCTGTCAGTATCTGCTTTTCTATCTTTCCTTTCATCTGATCCAGAATGAAAGGGTCGGAATGGCAACATTATTTGTCGGCAACAGCATTTACTTTATTCTTTGCCTGCTGTTCAGCCCGGGAACCTGGTGGTATAACACTCCCTATCTTTTTACCGTCGGTATCATTACTGCCCGGCACAGGGACAGAATCGTTTCGTTCTTTAAGAAAGGTTATTTTTTCTGGGTTTTGCTTTCCCTTGCGGTCGCCATAATCGGCTTTTTGGTGGCTGGCTACTATTATCAGGTTGTTGACATCCTTGGCTTCAGTTATCAGCAGTCAGTGCATGACATTGTTGAGCTGATGGGACAGGTGATCTCAGCTTTATCGTTTGTTGTCTTTGTCATGCTGGTGGGCATGAAGATCAGAATAGGGAATAAGCTGCTGCTGTTTCTGGGCGGCTTTACCCTGGAGATCTATCTGGTGCATCCGCTGTTTGTTCAGCTTCTGGGCTTTGCCTTCATTCAGGATAAGGTAAGGCCGCTGTATCATATTCGCAATCCATTTCTGTATGCCGCGGTTGTTATGGTGCTTTCCATCCCTATTGCCTACTTTCTTCACCGCTTGACCGCCAAAGTTACGGGTAGAAGAACCGGTTACGATAAACTGCCCAGTCAGAAAAACAAATGAACAATTTCCCGGTCTTTCCCCAGCACAGTTTCAGACCACTTGTTGTGCGGAGAAAACCCGGGCGTGCTATACTGAAAAAAACCAAAGGACCGGTATTTAATATGAAACAACCATCGACAAGCAAAAACAGGCGCGTAAGTGCCGGCAAACTGAGTCTGTATGCATTCCTTTTTGTTCTGCTGATCATGGCGGCCTTTACCGTCAATGCGCAGGCCAAGGGTAAAGATGAGGAGAAACCGGATAACGGCATTCCCGTTGTCTACATTGAGATCGATGAGACTCAGGGGACGATTGAGGAGATGATCGCCAGCGTCAATCACAGTTTCTATTGTTACGGAACCATCCGCATTGAGGTTCCTGAGGGATTCCATTATGTGGATTTCCCGGATCTTCTCTGTGAAAGCGTCGGACCCATCTCTATGAACATCCGGGGAAGAGGCAACTCCTCCTGGAAGCAGGCCAATAAGAAGCCCTACAAGATCAAACTTGATGTCAAGACGGACATCTTCGGGCTGGGCACCAACAAGCACTGGGCCTTACTGGCCAACGCCTTTGATGAATCGCTGTTAAGGGACCGGATTACTGCCTGGATGGGAGATCAGCTGGACTTTGAGTTTACGCCACGCGGCGTTCCGGTCGATGTGGTAATGAGCGGGCAGAAATTTGGTGCCCGTTATCTGGGCAGTTTTTATCTGACCGAAACCGTCCGGGTCGATACCAATCGTCTGGAGATCGATGAGCTGAAGGAAAAGGATACCGAACTGCCGAAGATCACCGGCGGCTATCTGGTGCAGAACGCCCTGCAGGTCCGGGCCGGTTCGCCAGACAGGTTCTATACTTCCCGCGGGGTTGACTGGGCTACCCATACCCCCAGCTTTGACACCGAAGAAGATGTTATTCCGGAAGAGGATGATGAGAAGCACGGTCCTCTGGGAGAAAACATTTCCGAATCCTTGGGAGACGGTTATGAGAACCATGTTCAGCAGGACTACATCCAGCAACACATTCAGAAAGTTGAGGATGCGCTGTTTGCTGAAGGAGCCGAATACCGCGAGCTGATGGACATTGAGTCCGCGGCCAAGTACTGGCTGGTAAACGAGCTGACCCAGAATAACGATGCCTTCGCTACCGGCAGCACCTACATCTACAAGAAACGCGATGTTAACGGCGTAGTTGGCAAGATCTACTGGGGCCCGTTATGGGACTTTGACTTTGCCTATGACCGCAATTATACCTATGACGGCTTTACCGGCGGCCATCTTTATACCAAGGCGATGTTCTGCCACCGTGAGGAAGGCTGCATAGCTGATGAAATCCGCAAACAGTGGCCGGTGCTTAAGGCCGCTGTCGAAGAACTGGTCAGAGACGGCGGTCTGATTGACCAGTATTACGCGGAGACCAGAGCGTCAGGCCAGAAGGACCTGGAGATCAATCATCCGGATGACACTAACAAATATGAATACTATGTAGAGAAACTGAAGGACTGGCTCACTAACCGGCTTGCCTGGATGGACAACAATCTCGGCAGTATTGACGATATCGTTCACATGATCCGTTATGAAGTCGACGGAAAAGAATGGGAGACAGAGATAGTCGAGTTGGACCATGATTCCAACCTTACCTACAAACAACCGGAGAAGGAAGGCTATGTCTTCATTGACTGGCTGGATGAAAACGGCAATCCGGTAGAACCGGGCATAAGGCCTGAACGCGACATGACGCTTCATGCCAGCTACCTTTCCAATGAACAGGCAACCCATGGTGAAGACATCTTTTTCCCCAAGAGCAGCGATATCGTCCGCCCGGGTTACTTCCGCAATTACACGATCACCTGCCAGGTCATTCCAACGGACGCTCAGGACAGAAAGATTACCTGGAAATCCTCAGATGAGGACTTTGCGACCGTAGATGAATACGGTGTTGTGACCTATAATCCTCTGCCTGAGGATCAGGAGTCAGTGACGGTCACCATTACGGCGACTCTTTACAACGGTGTCTCCCGCGATTTCGTCCTGACCGTAACCTCAGCCCCGCTGCCGGTTGCCAAAGCGATAAAACCGCTTAAGGATGAAGTCGAACTGACAGTTGGCCAGCAGTATGGCTTTATGGTAACTACTGAACCCGACCCGGCGGTCATCGACCTCTACGAGTATGCTTCAGATGATGAAAAGATTGTAGCGGTAGACGCAACCGGCATCATGACGGCACAGGCGGTGGGGGAGACCACGGTAAGAGTCAGTGCTACGGTGTACGACGAAGGAGTTGAAAACGTTCTGACCGCGGAGATCAGAGTAGTTGTTGCGGAAAGAAAGCTGGATCCCAAGCCGGCTGTTGATTCAACTGCCCTGTTGTGGATTGCGGCAGGCTGCGTGATCATTGGTTCGGCCGTCTGGTTTATCAGTCGGAAGAAGAAAAACGAATAATGAGAAAAGCCCGGGAATCAATTGGTTTCCGGGCTTTGATGATCAGTTCAGGTATTCTGCGCAGGTTTAACGGCGATGATAGGCTTCCGCGATGCGGGCGACCTGCTGCTGATCGCCGGAAAGGATCACCCGGGTGGTGCCGTTGTCCCAGTTGCAGGTGAAGATGACATCCTGGGCCTCTTCCATCAAACGGCAGAAGAAGACCGACAGTTCGTTGCTTTCCTTCAGGGAAGCGGGCAGATCGAGGATCAGGCAGGCTCTGGCCGTCTTGGGATGACGGTCAGCCAGAAAGTCAAATACCAGACTGCTGCGCTTGATGCGCAGTCCTTCCTTGACATAGGGGTCGTTGAAGAAGGCTTCCAGCTGTTCGGCGGTAAAGCGCCAGGCCCCGCCGACCTTCTCGCCCTTCAGCAGTCCTTCAGCCAGATAAGTACGCAGCGTGCGGGTCGTAAAGCCGCTCATCATTGCCAGTTCATTGAGATCATAGGTTCTGTCCATGCTATTTACCTCCAGAGATGGTGTTAACCATCTTCTGTCTAAATCATAACAAGCCCATTACGGCCTGCCAATTTGAAAAGCAGCCGGTTTTTCCTATCCGAAAGAAAAGGCACTAAAGTGCCTGGTCGTAGTCGTTTCTGGCTCTCTGCAGCATTTCCTCATAGGAGTACTTACAGCCGCAGTAGTTCTGGCGGTAGATGTGGTGTTCAGCGGCCAGCCTGTCCCCTTTTTCCAGACCGCCGTCCTTCTTGAAGTCGGAGAAGAAGTAGCGGACCTGCGGGTATTTCTGCTGAAGCCTTTCGCCGATCTCATTGAGCACCCGGCTGTCCTTCTGGCGGGAAACGGTCATAACCGTGGTGAAGTAATCATAACCGTTTTCAGCGGCATAGGCCATGGCCGGTTCCATGCGCAAACCGTAACACAAATGGCAGCGCCGGCCGTTTTCCGGTTCATCCTTCAGCGGCTCCAGCTTTTCATGATAGGCCTCGCCATTAAAGGGCGTTTTGATGACCTTGATGTCCGTACCCTTTTCCGCGTTATATTCGCTGATCAGCCGGCACAGTTCACTATAACGCAGTTCGTATTCTTCCCTGGGGTAGATGTTGTCGTTGTTATAGTAAAGAGTCAAATCAAAGTACTCACTCAGATACAGCGCCGGATAGCTGACGCAGATCCCGCAGCAGGCATGCATCAAAAGGCTGGGCTTACGGTCCAGCTGTTTTATTTTTTCAATCTCGCTGAGCTGCAGCGAATAGTAATGTCTCTTAGAGTCTTTTCTCATATGATGAACATGCTGTCGCCGAAGGAGAAGAAGCGGTACTGTTCCTCAATGGCATGCTGATAGGCCTCGAAGATGAAATCCTTGCCGGCAAAGGCACTGATCATCATGATCAGGGTGCTCTTGGGCAGATGGAAATTGGTGATCATGGCGTCAATGGCCTTAAACTGATAACCCGGATAGATGAAGATGTTGGTCTCGCCGCAACATTCTCTGAATTCGCCGTATTTCTGCATGACCGATTCCAGCGTTCTGACCGAGGTGGTGCCGACACCGATGATGCGCCGGCCCTCCTTCTTGGCGGCGTTGAGCACTTTGGCAGCCTCTGCGCTCATCTGGTAGAACTCGGTATGCATGACATGCTCGCTGATGTCCTCTACGCTGACCGGCCGGAAGGTTCCTAAGCCGATGTGCAGGGTGACATCGACGAAACGGCAGCCCTTCTGTTCGATCTCGTTGATCAGCTCGGGAGTGAAGTGCAGACCGGCAGTTGGCGCGGCCGCGGAGCCGGCGACCTTGGAATAGACGGTCTGATAGCGTTCGGGGTCCGCCAGTTTTTCCCGGATGTAGGGGGGCAGCGGAACTGTTCCCAGCTTGTCGAGGACTTCCATGAAGATGCCCTCATAGATCATCTCCATGAAGCGGATACCGCTTTCTCCCAGTTTTTGGCAGCGGGCGTGCAGCTGGCCGTCTCCAAAGGTGATGACGGTGCCTTCCTTGATGATCTTGGCGTTGCCGGCCAGGCATTGCCAGATGTTGTTGCCCTCGTCCCTTAAAAGAAGCAGTTCAACATGGCCGTCTTCCCGGGTGCCGTTGAGCCGGGCTTCCTTGACGCCGAAAAGCCGGGCAGGAATGACCCGGGTGTTGTTGCGGACGATGATGTCATCGGGACGCAGAAACTGGGTGATGTCGCGGAAGTGGTGGTCCGAATAGGTATGATTCTTCCGGTCAACGACCAGCAGGCGGGAAGCGCTGCGGTCGGCCAGCGGCGTCTGAGCGATCAGCTGCTGAGGCAGCTGGAAATCAAAATCATCGGTTCTCATGATCAGAATCCTCTTTCATCAAACTTGCTTTCATCGAGAAGCTGCTGCTTGAACTGCGGGAAACGATCCTCCTTAATGGCCTGACGGATGTCTTCGGTCAGCTTAAGCAGGAAGCGGAGGTTGTGAATGGACATCAGCCGGGTGCCGAAGCCCTCTTCACAGCGGAATAAGTGGTGGACATAGGCGCGGGAGAAATTCCGGCAGCAGTAACAGTCGCACTGCGGATCGATCGGCCGGAAGTCTTCAGCGTATTCCTTCTTCTTGATGTTGATGCGGCCCTGGGAAGTCATCAGGGTGCCATGGCGGGCAATGCGGGTAGGCAGAACGCAGTCGAACATGTCGACGCCTCTTTCCACCGCTTCCAGAATGTCATTGACGGCCCCGATACCCATCTCATAGCGCGGCTTGTCCTCGGGCAGGAAAGGCAGTGTGTAATCCAGCATGCGGTAATGGGTCTCCTTGGATTCACCGACGGAAGTACCGCCGATGGAATAGCCGTCAAAGTCCATGTCGACCAGCCTTTCAGCGCAGTATCTGCGCAGATCGGCATATTCACTGCCCTGAACGATGCCAAAGAGAGCCTGGCTTTCCATGGTGTGGGCGGCCTTGCCGCGCTCAGCCCAACGCAAAGTCCTTTCCACGGAATCGCGGACATACTCATAGCTGGAAGGATAGGGAATGCATTCATCAAAGCTCATGGCGATGTCGGAGCCGATGGATTGCTGAATACGGATGGAGTCTTCCGGGGACATGAACAGTCGGGAGCCATCCAGATGGCTCTTGAAGTGGACGCCTTCCTCGCTGATCTTGCGGGTATCGGCCAGGGAAAAGACCTGATAGCCGCCGCTGTCAGTCAGAATGGGTCCGTCGTAATTCATGAAGCGGTGCACGCCTCCGGCCATTTCCAGTACCTGCGTTCCCGGCCGCAGCCAGAGATGATAGGTGTTGGCCAGAATGACCTGCGCCTTCATGTCATAGAGTTCCTCGGGTGAGATGAACTTGACGGACGCCGCGGTTCCGACCGGCATGAACATCGGCGTCTCAGCGGTGCCGTGCGGTGTATGGATCAGTCCGGTCCTGGCTTTGGACCGGCTGCAGGTATGGGTGACTTCAAACTTGAAAAACTTGCTCATGGTATTGCCCTCGCGTAAATATCTTATCACAAACAGGCCGACATTAGTACTCGTACAGCAGCCGCAGAAGAACCGGTGAGGCTGGTGAAAAGGCGGTAAAAAGCGGCTTATTTATCTTTATTTATTCACTAAAACGGGATTATCGTATAGAATAAAATAGAAAAGGTATCGGAAAGTGTTTGCGACGTTATATGGAAAAGTCTTAATAGGTTGCCTGTCAGCGCTGACGCTCATATCTTTTGTTGCGACTCTGGCGGGCAAGAAGAGTACGGACAGCTATACCAGCGTGGTGATGGCCGGGCTGGCTTTTGGTCTGATTGAGCTTACCTGGATGGCCGGCACTACCGATCTGGTAACCTTCGCCGATAACATCGTCTTACTGGTCGGCTCTATCCGCGTTTTGTTCATCACGGTACTGGGCTACATGGTGGCCAACTATTTCATGACCAGAAACGGCCGCAAGCTTGACAGTAAGATCCTGATCTTTACCCTCATCCAGGTCATCATCCTGGTTGATGTCAACGTCTTCTATCTGCTGATCTTCGGATATACGGCGGAGATCGGCCTGACCAAGGGGTCGCTCTATCCGGCTCCCTATATCATCTTTGCCCTTTACGGCGTATTGCTGGTGATCCTTCTGCTGACCAGCGGCAAGAAGGACATCATCTCCCTGGTCTGCGCGGGTCTGATGATCATCGGCGGCATCAGCCAGGTGCTGACGGAACAGCTGCCCTGCATTTATCTGGCCTTCATCCTCATCGTGCTGATTGCCACCTTCACCCTGCCTAACCGCAAGGGTGCTGCCCGTCAGCCGGAAGCGGAAGAACCGGCCGGAGAGATCCTGCCGCCTGCAGAAGAACTGACTGAACAGCCGCAGGACGAGCAGCCGGTAATCAGCGAACCGCTGGAACCGCAATGGCAGTTAAATGAAGCGGAAGAGCAGCCGGTTGGAGAAGTTACCGGTCCGACAGCCGTTGTCAGCAGCGTTGAGCAGCTGCCTGAATATACCTTTGATTTCATTGACGAAGCGCTCATGGATGAGCCGGCTCCAACGGTTGCCAGCGAACCGGTCAGCGAAATGCCGGCTGAGGAAGCAACAGCCAGTGAGCCGATCGTCATTGATGACATCCCCGAATTGAAACAGATCGAAGAACTGATCGAAAGTGAGACCTTAACGGATCTGCCGCCGCAGGAAATCCCGCAGCCCAAAGAGCCGAAACCGCAGGAGCCGGTGAATGAGGAAACTGACATCCAGCAGCTGCTGAATCAGATCAGTGAGACCATCTCCGAAGATTCCTATCAGGAAAAACCGTCAGAAAGCCGCGAAGTCGCGGAAAACACTTCATCTTCCCTGGCTGCCATTCAGCAGGCCTATGACCGGGAGATTGAAGCTGACAAAGAACAGGAGAGAAAACAGCAGCAGCGCCAGCAGCAGCATAATGAGAAGATCATCAGCAAGCCGGTCATCTCTCCGCTCGGCCCGGTAGAAAGACCGCAGCCCAACACCATGTCCGCTCTGGCTGCCGTTACCGGACTGACCGCAGCCGCCACGGCCGCCGCAGCCCTGAATGATAACAAACCGGAAACAGAGAGCGCCGAAAGCACTCTGCCACAATCTCCGGTAAGCGAAGAACTGCCGATTGTTTCTGCCGTTGCGGAAACCGGCAAACTGGAACCGGAAGAATTGCCGTCCGTATTGCCATCTGAAGAACTGCCGACTGCGTTACCGCCGGAAGAAATGCCTTCAGATGTGTTGCCGGTGGCTGAGGAACCGGTGGTACAACCGGTCATCGTTCCCACGGAAATAATGGCTCCGGCCGCTCCAAAGGCTCCGGTATCCGAAGTCTCGACCCAAGTCTGGCCGCAGCCGCCGCATGTCGAGCTGGAGAACCGGCCGCTCATCATTCCCTCTGACGTCTTGCCGGTCAGCGTTAAGCCGGCTCCCCAGCCGGAAAGCCTGTTCTACAGCAAGCCCCAGCCGGTTGCCAAGGTGCCGTTAAATGAGGTGTCTGCGCTTGAAGGCGGACAGGACAAGGCGCTAAAACCAAAGCGCAAGTCCGTCAAGTTCGTTCAGACCCCAAGCAATCTGCCCAGCATTGAGGAGATCATTACCGCCTCTCAGATCGCTCATAAGCAGCCAGGTGAAACCGGCAGAATAACGGACAGCGACAGAGAAGAAACCCCGGTCGAAGAGAAGACCGAGAAAAAGCCGGCTTACCGGCCACGGCGGAGGAAGAGCCTGCGCATCATGGTCATCGGATCGATGTCCAGTGAGGTGCGCCTGATCTCTGATGCCCTGAAGAAACAGAAAAACTACCGCGTCGACGTCATTGACGACGGCTATCTGGCCATGGAACTGCTGGCCGGGCCGTTTGCCAAGGTCTTCGATGCCATCGTGGCTGTTGATCAGCCTTCCTACAGCGACATCTACGCGACCATCAGAATGGTCAGGGACTGCGAGGTAAGCGAGATTGCTTCTCTGCCGATCATCTGCATCATCAATGATGATCCGCGGCGCAGCCTGACAATGCAGCACAGCGGTGTGGATGTCTTTGTGAAGCGGCCTCTGAGCATTGACGAACTGAACGAAGTCCTCAGAGAGCAGCTCGACAGGCACGGATGGTAAGGAAAGGAGTTAGACAGAGAAAGTGAAAGACAGATCATATGAAAGATTCGGCTCCGGCTCCGGCGATGACTGGATGGCCCAGGAGCGCCGTTACGAAGCCAAGCATTCACCCTGGGAACTGGACGACAATGCTGCCTATCTTGATGAAGAACACCGCAGGCATTGTGAAGCCCGGGAAGCCCGCAGGGCTCACGAAAGGGAATGTGAAGTCAAGCGACCCGGTCAGGAAAACCTGCAGAATCTGATGACCTCACAGCTGAAGGAGGTCAGAAAGACAGTCAGTCAGGCCCGGCGCAGCACGTCGGCCGTCAATCCGGTGGCCATCTTCTTCACAATCTTCGCGATCATGATATTTATGATGATCATCAGTGTATTCATTGGGATCATTACGAGTTTTTAGGAGGTAGAAAAATGGAAAAGTTCATTCCAGTCATAATCTGGATCATCGTATTACTGGTAATTCTGGGAATCGTCTTCAGCAACATCTGCGTCGTACCGCAGGGCAGCGCCTGGGTCATTGAGACATTAGGCAAATACGCCGGCACCTGGGGAGCAGGCCTGCATCTGAAGACCCCGTTTGTCTCCCGGGTAGTCCGCAAGATCTCCCTGAAGGAGCAGGTCGCAGACTTTGAGCCGCAG
>JAEEGL013949284.1_pt1 | contig 32512 bp, 62 predicted proteins | sample 9134231 | NCBI WGS metagenome assembly JAEEGL01 (sample SAMN16246548, study PRJNA631951) | gut metagenome | biome: gut microbiome; feature: rumen; material: fiber-attached | host: Bos | place: Iran: Karaj | collected 2018-10
ACAGGTAAATTTTGTAAAACTTCAAAGTACTTGTAATGTTCATTCCTCATATATTAGGCAACATTATAAAGATGGAGATATTGAAGCACTTAATAATACAAATGCATATGTAAAAGATTATGTAATAAGAAATAAATTATATTTTTAATATATGGCTATAGGTGATTATTGTATAATAGGGTACTGGATTATCGGGATGATATTAACAGTATATTGGTGGTTTGCAGAATATAAACAAAGTTATGAAGAATGCAAAGCAAAAGGAGAATGTGAAGAACCAATGGTAATATTACTTTGGTTATTTACAACATATATATGGCCTGTAGTATTATGCGTAAGATTTATTGGGAGAAATGAAAGAAGAAGATATAATCAATTTAGAGAATTTCAGGAGAGAAATAGAACTGAGGAAATTACTTGAAGAAGAACACAATGCAAAATTTACTGAAGAATTTCCATTAAGCGAATTAAGAGCAATGAATATTGAAGGATTAGAAATGGAAATTGACAAGATTCTTTTGAAAAAATAATTTATCATTACTATTTATTTTATTATTAAATAACAAAACAATAAAGTACAATGACAAAAGTTAGATTCATAAACAGACGCGAAAGACGACAAGTTTCAGAACTTGCCCTATTCTGTTATGAATAAACTTTAGTAAGATCACAAACTAAACATCGATATAACAGCAGTCAGGGAAAGTTCATTTATGAAATTTCCCTGATTTTTTTATGTAGTTCTTTGAAATATTTTCATAATGTTCTATATTATAATTGTAACAAAAAATAAATAATATATGAATTTTAATCCAAATACGTTAAATAAGCTTCAGGAGATTTTAAATATGAATCCTGGTGATACTGTTATATTTAATTTTGGTATTATTACATGTCATTTAGGAGAGAGTGGAAAATATATTGAGATTTATGATAACGAAGAGAAATGGATAGGTAGCCTTTTGATTTGTCTTTATGATGACGTATATGAATTAGCATCTGATATGTGTGACGTAATATTTGGGTAATATGAGAAAAAAGAAATTATTGAATTTTTTGAAACGTGAATGTAAAGGCCCGTATGTAGCCAGTGTAGATAATTTATATCGCAAAGATTGGATTAATAGGACTCGTATTATTGGAGATGAATATTTTTCAGTAGATATTTAAATATGGTTCCCAGACCTAAACTGGGTGGCGGCCTCTTGGAAAAGCTCCAAGTTGTAATTTCAAAAATATAAATTTAAGAGATTATGACAAAGAAGTATTGGGCCGATTGGCAGAAAAGAATTGGTGAGACAAAAAACATTTGGTTGTTCTCTAAGTATCATGGTAATGCTTTTTATGGTTCATATGTATTGAATACTAATGACCGTTTAATTAAAGCAACATTTCATGGAGATGTAGTTGATTTGATTATTGAACGTCACAATGAAGTTATTGATTGGCATACACGTTCATTGAAACAACATGTTGAAAATGAATATTTGACATTGCACCGTAATGAAATTGCATCAATTGAATTTATAAAGTATTAAGCTATGACAAAGGAACAAGTAATTGAACAGATAAATAACCTTCCATTTATGAAGGATGCAAATATGAAGGTTAAGAAACTTCGTATTGATGGTAATAAGAATGGTGGTAACAGACATATATGGATATATTTTGAAAAACAAAAGTGGCCATGCGGTGTATTTGTAGATGGTAGGTGGTGTACATATTCACAAACAGATCCATCATTTGTAAGTGGAGTAGGACCTGATGATAAAGAATATTGGTCAGAAAATGTACGAATTGAATTATGTCATTGGATATTTTGTAGATTTTGGATTTATCTTAAGGGTTTAGATGTCATGTATGATAGATATGTAAATGGAAATTGGCCTAAGAATTCTGTAATGAGTTATTGGGATAAATGGGATCTTCCAATTTTTACAGGATTAGTTCATGATGGTTGGTGTATTCAAAAATATAATCTTAAGCATCTATTAGAAATGCCACATTTGAAAGATATGTATGAATGGTATAATGATGATGTAAAAGATAATTTGTATAAGAATTTCGGTTATATTGAATATTGTGATTACAATTATAAAGAATTGTCAGTTGAAGAATTTGATAATATAAGAATTGGATTTTAATTAAAAATTAAATAAAATGGAAATTAACAAGTCAAAGGAAAGGATGTATTCTGAAGTAATTGAACATTATTATAAACAATATGGAGTTGGACGTGGACTTATATCACAAGCAATTCAACGCTATGGAGATAGTAAATACACTCATCGTTTTCTTGAATTTGTAAAAAATGTACAAGAGAATTGTCCAACATATAATAAGACATTTGATGAAATTATTAAAGATTACAATATAAGCCAGGCTGTTGATTATTAACGGGATGCCCCCGTAGTTCAAAGGAAAGAATATATGACTACGGATCATAAGATGTGGGTTCGAATCCTACCGGGGGTACAATTGAGAATGCCGAAAGAGACTACGATAGTTTAAGGGTAAAATACCTCCCGGTAGAGGGGATGATGGTTCGAATCCACTGAATGCTTGATTAGGTTACTTGCAAGGTTCTCAATTAAAGCTTTATTTGTATATTGTAGTGTACAATGCAATTGCAGATGCCAAAGGATAAAGGTTGAGGAGATAGGTTACGGATCCTTGTAAAAATAAATTGCGTAGCCATGCTTGGTCCGGTAAAACGTAATTGGATGACCGTCACTGTCTTCTAAACAGTTCTGTAGAAATACAGTTGTGGGTTCGAATCCCGCTCGGATCACAAATTATTAGCTCAATAGATTAGAATTATTAATTAGCTAAGTATTATTTTTAATTAAATAATAAGCACGGGTAAAGCGTAATTGGATGACCGCCCTGGTCTACGAAACCAGTTTATAAAAATATAATTGTGGGTTCGAATCCCACCTCGTGTACTGTGAATAATATGTGTAAATGTAAATATTGTGGAAAAGAATTTGATAATAAACAAAAACTTGGTGGACATATAATACATTGTAAAAAAAATCCTAATTTTGAAAATAGTAAAAAACAATTAGAATTGGCAAGAAAAAATATTAAATTTATTAATAAACATTTACATTGTCAATATTGTGGAAAAGAAGTTGCAAATAATGGATGTTTAGCAATTCATGAAAAATCATGTATTAATAATCCTAATAGAGAAAAATGTCCAAATAGAAAAGGTAATGGCGGTAAAACAAAAGGTCATAAATGTAAATGGAAAGGAAAAAATAAATTTAATGATACAATATTAGCAAAAATAGGTAAAACCAGAAAACAAAAATTTGATAATGGAGAATATATATTTAATGGTCATAAACATACTGAAAAAACAAAACAACGTTTAAGAGAAATATTTGAAGAAAAAATAAAAAATCAAATTGGTAATTTCAAATGTTTTTATGCAAAAAGAGCATGTGAGTATATTAATAAATTAAATAAAGATAAAAATTGGAATTTACAACATGCTGAAAATGGAGGAGAAATTAATTGTTTAGGATATTGGTTAGATGGTTATGATAAAGAATTAAATATTGTATTTGAATATGATGAACCTAAACATTATAAAGATGTATTAAATAACATATTGACAGAGAAAGATATACAAAGACAAAATAATATAATTAATAAACTTAAATGTGAATTTTGGAGATATAATGAATATATAAATTTATTATATAAGGTTAATTAAATATTTATGCCCCGGTAATTCAAAGCACAGAATCTCGGTCTTCTAAACCGATTATGAGGGTTGGATTCCCTCCTGGGGTACAAATCATTCGATGTTATATGCAGGTTCAAATCCTGTCCTGAGGCGGGTGACGACGAACAGGTCAAGTATTCTATTGATGTTAAATCCCGTGCCAGCATTGTTAGGGAGTTGTTAGTAGATAAGGTCGGACATTGTTAAATCTGCAAGTAGTACGTAATACTTGTATGAATGATTTATTTACATAGGGGTGTTGACCAACGGACAGGTCGCGTTAAAACGAGTGACGTGGTGGTAATCGTCGAAGAGGAAACTCAGAGCGTATGTTTGCGGAAGCACCGAAAACGATAGGAATATCAAGTAGGGAAGCGCGTTTTTAGTCCCACCTATAAACATAATTGCGGGTTCGATTCCCGTCACCCCTTCATAAGTGCTCGGATGGCCGTAGTTCCAATCTGACGAGATAGGTGGTATATAATACCTTTGGAGCACTATAAAAATAATATGGGCCTCAGAAGCGTGATAGAACTCTCATAGCTTCATTTTAATTAGACAATATGAGTAGAGGTTATAAAGTAAACAATTTAATTTTGGAGCATAACAAGAAATATCCAAGGATTATATCAGTAGATCCTGAAGAGAGATATGATAGAGTGTTTGGCTTTATGGTACGAACATCACGATATATAAGTGCAGAACAACATTTAAATTGGTGGAAAAATTTTGCAATTAATAAAGAGGAAATTAAAAAATGGGAACATGAATTAGTTGAAGCACATGAACGTCGTATCAATTTAACGCATAAAGTACTCAAAGAAATGAGTGAAGGTGTTATCAATACAATAACACAAGGTATTTGGCTTTCATATCCACATACAACAGAGGTTGTTAAAATTGATGAAAATAAAGATAAGTATATTATATTGACTCTTTGTACTGGAGAGAAATTTTATGCATATAAGAAATGGATTGAATATGATACTCCACGTGGAAGATATGATTACTTTAAGCAAAGATGGATAACAAAAAAGCCAATACATAAGCAATTTTATAGCAAACTTAAAATTTTGAAAAAGTTATGATCCTATGGTGTAACGAAGGCATAAGTCTCTCCTAAAGATTAGGTATAGGTTTGACTCCTATTAGGATTACAAATGGAATTAGATTAATTTCTAGTTCCATTTTTCTTTATATTATTTGAATTTTTTAAAATATGTTCTATATTAAATTTGTAATTAAACAAACGTAATATGAAATATCAGATTATTAAAGAACGTGAAGCTACTTACAAAGAGGTTTTTGATAATCTCAAATATGGGGGTCTCAAGCTCTTGTTTGAGAATCTGAAGACAAAGACCTTTTCTCAGGTTGCTTGGTGTGGTGATAATCGAATTGAAATTATCACAATTCGTAATGACAAAGTCTATAATGATTATTTCATGACATTTTCTCCTGTAACTGTTGAAAGTATGATGGATAATAAAATATTCGTCAATAATTATAGTCGTTGGCATATTGGTTATATTAAAGATTAATAATATGAAGAATAAGTTTGATAATTCTCAAGTTGCTATTGCAAAGCTTATAATGGACAACTTAAATGGTCCTAAATATGAAATATCATTTACACCAAATGGAAATCTAATGTTCAAGAGAATTTTAGATAATGAACATTTTGTAATTTCCAAGTATAATGATATGTATTTTATTCGTCGTTATGCATATCATTTGGATCGTTGTTATAGAATTTGTCCATCAAGTTATATTAAACATACTTATAATGATTGGCCTTCTTATACTGAGAAAGTTTATGGACATAAGAATTTCACTGATGCTTTAATGACTTTTGCTAAATTTATTGAAAAGAATAGATAATGGAATTTGTAATACATAAGAATAAAATTTCTTGGGGAACTGTATGGCATATCATTACTGATGATGGTATGGGACATGTTGAAGCTCAAATTGATAATGATAACCCAAATACATTATTTGTTTCAGGATTGTCAGTTTATGAAGCTGCACGTCGTAGAGGTTTAGCAACAACTATGTTGCATGAAATTGAAACACTTGCAATTGATAATGATATTGAAAGAATTAGATTGAATGTAAATAAACCTAAGAGCTGGGTTTACGATTTTTATATCCGACGTGGATATGAACTATGGGATGAAGATGAAGACGATTATTATCTTGTTAAATACGTATGAATATTATAAAGGCATTTGATTCTGCATTTAAACGTGCACAAGCAAAACATTGGGATTATATTTATATTCTTGTTGATGTACATGGTACAATTTTTTTGCCAAGTTATCTAAATGAAGAGAAATATGAATTTTATCCTTATGCAAAAGAAGTATTGCAATTATTGTCAAAAGATCCAAATATTAAGTTGATACTTTGGACAAGTTCAACTAATCAAGCAGCATTGGATTATGGGGTTGAATTTAATAGGAATAAAATTTATTTTGATTATTTGAATTGCAATCCTGAAGTTGAGCGACAGCCAACAGATCCTGAAACACTTGATTTGTCATCTAAATATTATTTCAATATTGGTATTGATGATAAGTTTGGGTTTGAACCAGAAGCAGATTGGAAAACTATTTATGAATATTTAAGATATTTTATTAAGTAATATGAAGAAACTTATTGTAATTTTATTGATGTTTTTTATGTTTGACATCATGTGACCAGTCAATTACCCGCACAATGGGTGGTACGACAAAGATTGAACTCGAGCCTGGAGAGAAGCTTGTTGAAGCAACATGGAAGGGTGATGATATTTGGTATCTTGTAGAACCTATGGATTCTGATTATGTTCCTAAGACAAAGACATTTAAGGAAAGTTCAAGAATTGGTGTATTGGAAGGAAAAGTTATATTTTACGAGAAGCGATGAATAAAGTTAATATTAATGGACGAACATATACTGCACCTGATGGTTGTAGTGTATCAGTAATAAACAACAAAGTTTATTTCAATGGTAAGCTTGCCGAAGATTTCAATGATTGGAAAGAGAAAAACATTGAAATTAAAATTGAAGGCAATTGTGCTGAAGTGAAAGCAGATGCTGGAAATATTACTATTGAAGGAAATGTTGAAGGAGATGCTTCTTCTGATGCAGGCAATATCAAAATTCGTGGTGATGTAAAGGGTAATGCACAGACTGATTGTGGTAATATTTCTGCTCATCATATTTTTGGTAATGCAAATACTGATTGTGGTAATATTAGAGGTGCACAGAATGTAAATTCTGTAAATATCGGTAATGGAAGTTGGTTTAATAATATTATTGAAAAGATATTTGATTAATGAAATTCTGTATTTATTTTATATTAGCTTTTATACTTATGATTGGAATTGTACTATTTAGTTATGCATTTCCAGATTTGTCAGTACAACAGAGTATAGCAGCAACATTAAGTATATATTGTTTTTCATTTTTTACAGTAATATGTATTAAGTATGGATTAAGTGATAATAATGATAAAAAATAATTTAACAATGAAGAAATTTTTGATTTTGTTTGTAATGCTTTTTGCATTTACTTGCGTATCTTATGCAGGTGTTGGTGACGTGTTAGTTAATAGTGCAGATACATTGTATCATGACGGTAAGGCAATGGTTGACTCTGTTTATCATGACGGTAAAGCTGTTGTAAGTACTGTTTATCAAGATGCAAAGGCGGGCGCTGCAAGTATTTATCCTGACGTTAAGTCAGCAGTTGTTTCAATTGGTAAGGCAATTGGTGTTGCTGCAGAACATGTATATGGAGTACTTGTAAAGAAATATTTTGTACTTGGTGTAAAGGAAGCATGTATTTTGCTTGCTGGTATTATAACTTTCTTTATGGGTATGTTCTATTGGCGTAGATATACAAAGAATGGTCAGCCTATTACTTATGGACTTATTTTGCCAATTATCTTGCTTTGTGTAGGTCTTGGAACAATCTTTAGTGTTGATTATGATGCAATGCTTATGGGTATTATTAATCCTGAGTATGGAGCAATCAATTATATTCTTGAGTATACAAAAGGAATTGTAAGTGGTAATTAATTAGAATTATGGGAATTTATTATTTAAGTAGAGGATCTATTGTAACAGCGTTAATTATCTGCATTTGGCTTGTTGCAAATATCTTTATTAATGTCCCGCCTGATTTTAACAAATATCAGGGAGATGTTATCCATAAAGAACTTGTACAGACTGATACTACAAGATATAGTGATGGACGTATTGCTCAGATTAGAAATTGGTATGATTTTACATATCTTACAAAATCAGGTCATGCTGTTAATGTAAAGAATTATGAGTATGAGCCTGATGATCATAATTATGATAAGTTCAACAATGAAAATCAGTTTTATGTAACAAGTGGATGGACAGTTACTATATTTGTATTGTTATGCGTATATGGATTTTTCGGTTCATTAATTACATTAATTTGTGATGGTGTTGATGATATTGAACAAATGATATGTGGAGATCAGACTGTCAAAATTCATGCTCGTAATATGAGGTTCAAACATTATAAGATTCTTTCTGATTTGTTTGGATATTCAGATGAGGAAACAAGACAATTGACATATCAAGCAATTGAGATGGCACAAAATAATTCTGATTATTTACATAGTCTTGAATGTGGATATACAATCAGAGTTCCAAATTTGACAAGTATTGATGAGATGGTTGAAAATAATGTTAAGAAATTAATTAAAGAGAAACAAAAGAACATTAACAATGGATAAGAAATATCCTATGCAAATTTGTCAAGATGATAATCTTACTCACAAGTTTCGTGAATTACATAAGGAGCTTGTGAATAAGATTATCTCCTTTTGTAAAGAAAACAATATTAGTATTGATGAGTTTCATTTGAATGCTGATGGAGTAGATGGTTCTATTCCTTATGGAGAATGGCAATCATGTACTGACTCAGGATTTTCAATGATTAAATTTACTGATGAATATAATGATGCTGTTTCTTTACGTAAAATAGTTGATGACAAGGAATGGAAAAGAATTAAATTAGAACAAGAAAATTTTCTATTTAGTATGTAATATGAATGATGTAACTGTATTTTTGAAAGTAATTAAATTACCAGTTGTTTCAAAAGAAAAAACAACAAAGGTAGATATGTCTTATATTGAAGAGATATTTGCTGAATTTAATTATTTTGGAAACTCCAATAATAGTATTGTTTCAAAGAAAGTTGATGGTAAATATGAAATTGTATTTATTTCATTATCACAATTATGTAATCCTGATAACAATATCTATTATAATATTTATTATGCAAATGGTCATAAAGAAAGCGGTGGTATAGGATGTTATTCATTCAATATTGAACCACGATTATTCTTAAGGACTATTGAAAAACATGCAAGAGAATATTACAATAATACAACATGGCACAAGTAATAGGAAATAAATATCTGATTAAAGTTTATCATCAAAAGGATTGTAACAAATGTGGTGCAATTATTGGATTTGATAATTCAGATATCATTCGAGATAATATGGGATGTGAAATAATATGTCCTAATTGTGGTAATTCAATAAAATTTTAATTATGATGAAGTTTATAAGATTTATTAAAGAATTTATGAAATATGGAATAGAAAAATATCCATATTTATTTATTATTTCATTAGTATTATATTTTGGTGATTTAATTCAATTAATAATGAATAAATACAATGAATTAACTATAATTGCTATTGTATTATTTACAATTTTCTTTGGTGGTATATTAATTGGATTTATACTTGATAAAAATAAAGAAAATAATTATGACGACACTTTATGATGATAAAATGTGGGATGAATATTGGGAAAGCGGAGAATGGAAAAAGAAAGAAGAAATGAGAAAGAATAATATACCAGTTCACCAAAGAAAAAATAAAGTTTTATCTGCATCAGAAGCAAGAGCAAAATTAAATAAAGTTATTGAAAATGATGAAAGAGAACTTGATGAAATAATGGGCAAAATAGATGCAGCAATTAATCGAAAGCAAGATTATATTTATGTATCTGCAAATATTGAACAGCATACAATGCAAAAATTAACTCAGCTTGGATATCATATAAGTGATATTGTGCCAGGTGACAGACCATTTGACCCAGATACTAGAAAAATAAGTTGGTAATATGAATGTTAGACGAAAACGAAATAAAATGGATTCATTGGGATAGTCGTATTCAAAATCGTTTAATAGGACGTGGCACTCCATATCCAACAATACGAATACTTGTTGAATATATTGTATCTATACAAAATCAAATAAAAGAAGCAAAAAGAATATATGAAGTATATTGTGAAAATATGCCATCAACATATTTAGAACATTCAGGTACTGCAAGAGGAATTGAAGCACTTGGATATAAAACATATATGGAAAGTTTGCAAAGTAAACTTGATGATGCTATTTTATCATTAAATAAATTCAGAACTGTTTCATCACAAATTTCAAATTTATGTGGTCAAGTAAATTGTATATTAGATTACATAATACATGGAGTAAGATGGATTGACATAGAAATACGAACAAATACAATTGCACAAAGAATGAATAAAGAGAATTGTATTGCATATGTTAATGAAGCAAATAAATTAATAGGAGGAATAAGATATCATTATGAATGATTTGAAAGATACATTAAAAAAGAATAAAGCATTACTTATTACATTACCAAGTTCAATTAAATGGGAAGATTATGAAAAGGAACTTGATGCTGTAAAAGATGAAAAACAAGTAATGAATTTCAAAGTTCCATTTTTGCCTAAAGATACAAAATCAATTGAAAGAGTGTATCTTGTTCATAAAGGAAATATTGTTGGTTGGCAAAAATTTGTAGGTACATCAGATAAACCTTTTGACTGTACAACTACAGGAAAATCATGGAGTGGCAAGTTCTTACAAAGAACTGGAGAATTTCATAAAATAAATACAATACCTTATAAAGGTTTCCAAGGATTTAGATATTATTACTATGATTAACTTTTTAGAAAACTTATTAGGAATTGTTATATATGCAATAATATTTTCATTTTTCTTGTGGATATATAACCCTAATTTATCCATAAGAGAATATGCAGGATTTGGATTAATGGCAGGCTTCTTTATGGGTATGCTTAATGAGATTAATAGAGTATTACAAAATATGAAAAAATTATAATTATGAAAAGTATTAGAGAATTATCTGATGTAGATTTGTATTGCATTGCAGATCATGGTTATATTGGTGGTCATAAGATGAAAGAACTTGCAGAAATGCATTTTTTCTATAATCAAATTGAAGAAGAAATTAAGAGACGTAATATGAAACGTAACCAATAATTTTATTGACATATTTTATATTTTATGTAAGTAAATGGTTATTATTAATTAAATAATATTATAAATAATGATTAAAAAATATAATTATTTTTATAAGATTACAAATTTAATAAATAATCATTTTTATTATGGTGTTCATTCAACAGATAATATTGATGATGGTTATATGGGATCTGGTCATAGATTACATAGAGCCTATAAAAAATATGGGCAAAATAATTTTATAAAAGAAATTATTAAATTTTTTGATACACGAGAAGAAGCCTTAGATTATGAAGAATCAATTGTAAATGAAAATTTAATCAAAGATAATAAATGTTATAATGAAGTACTTGGTGGTGGAGGTATAAGAACTATTGGGTTATTTCCTGTTAGAAATGTTATTACTGGAGAACAAATAATGATAACGAAAGATGATCCAAGATATATATCTGGAGAATATAAAACATTATCTTATGGATTAACACCTGCAATTGATAAATATAATAATCATTATTTAGTTGATAAAAATGACGAACGTTTTAAAACTGGAGAATTAAAAAAACAATTTGAAGAATCTGTTTGTGTAATAGATAAAAATGGAAATTTAATTAGAGTAAATCAAAATGATACAAGATATATATCTGGAGAATTAAAAACATATAATAAAGGACAAATATTATGTATTGATAATAATGGAAATTCAAAAATGTTATATAAAAATGATCCATTAATTATATCTGGAGAATATATTCCATTTCATAAAGGTAGACAACATTCCGATGAGCATAAACGTAAATTATCTGAAGCACGTAAAAGAAATTCAGGTATAAAAGAAAAACAATCAGGATGGAATACAAAATGGATGTCAAATGATAAATTAAAACAAAATAAAATGATTAAAAAAGATAAAATTGAAGAATATATAAAAATGGGTTGGTTTATTGGTAGAAAAAAATATTAAGATAAATTTTTGAATTATTTTTATTTGAAACTATATTGTAAATAACAATTTGATCTTTGATTTAATGGGGTGTACATGGATATTAGATTGCTAGTTTGAATATTAAAATCATGTCGTCTAAATTATGACGTTAAAGAATTACAAAACAATAAATGACAACGAAATAGTTGATGAAGATTGGCTTAACACTCCAATCTACAGAATGGCTGCTTAATCCCTCAGGGATACCAATTTTTTAAGTCCGGTTATAAATAAGCATAGCCCGAGCAGTGGGAACTCTTAGGAGTCTGGGAACAGAAGCCCCACAAAAATGGTGATGAGTATCAGGCCATTCAATTCTGATGTGCTTCTTTTGTTTGTTAGTTTTATGGAATAGTACGAAACTAACTATTGCAAGTAGAAATTTGCAAAAACATGTAAATAGTTTTAATATGATGGTTAGTAAGACGAGGGTTCGATTCCCTCACGCTCCACTCTTTGACAGTTGGAAAGACAACAGTTTTTCAAGTGAACTATATCACAAGCAGTATTGTTATCAAACTGTGATTGTTAACCGTTTATGAGTTTGCCCGTTAGCAAGTATCCGGTAATCTACGCAACCGGGATGTGTAGACGTTTTAATAATATTTCGTTAAAGATTATTCGGGTGTAAGAGATGGCGATAGACAAATCTGTAGGGTGAATAATTGTTATACTAGTTGATATTATTCATATCGGACCAAGCCTTAAGAAAGCTTGGTTTTTTTATTTTAAATTTTTACATATAATATTTAATTATTTACAAACATTACTATATTAAATTTGTAATCAAACAAATTAAATATGAAGCATATCAGTTTTAATAAGTATAAAGCATATCTTGAGTCATTAGGTTATTCTCAGGAGAAAGGAACAAATGAATATACGAACTTGTCATTTATTCAGTATTTCTTTTCAAAGCCTAATGAGAAAAATAAGTATATTGTCAATACTTTTACAAATTCTGACCATGTTATTTCAATTGCATACGGATATGGGAGTCCTTATTTAGGATATTCTAATATTAATATTGATAAGAGAAAAAGTTTTTGGAAAAATTTAATGTAAGATGGAATTTATTTATTATTTTATCATTGGGTTTATTGTAGCTTGTATTAATTGGTTTTTTGTTGTAGATAAAAAAACAAAAGACAACGTTAATGTTTGTATTGGACTTGCATTAGCAACGTTTTTATGGCCTGCAGTATTTTTTGGCTGGGGATTTCGTTTAGCAAATTTTATTACAAAACATTATGTTGATTGAAAACTAATAAATAAATTTTCTATATTATATTTTGATAATTTAAATAATATAATATCATATGCAGACAAACAAAAATTACAAGAAGAATTTTGTTCGTAAGAACAATGGTGTTAAAAAGTATAATAATGACAAAAAGTTTGATAAGCCTAAAGCTCCAAAGGAACCAGATATCACGGTTATAATTGTTGATGACCAACGTGATTTTAGCCAGCCTGATGGAGCTCTTTATGTCCCTGGTGGTGAGAAAATTGATGCCAATATTGATAATTATGTAAGCAAGAATCGTTCTCGTATAACTCAGATTATTTGGACTCGTGATGCTCATAAAGACAAGGATAAGTCATTTGAAGTAAATGGTGGAACATGGCCAATTCATTGTGTCGATGGAACACCGGGTGCTGCTCTTCCTGATTTGTATAATAAGTTCTTGAAAATGGGCATTAAGACTGAGATTTTCAATAAGGGTACTGAACCAAATCATGAGGAATATGGGGCATTTGAGAATTGTGCAACATTTCATCATTTGCATCCTAATGATAAGCCTCAGATAAAGAATTGTTACTTCAAGAATTTTGATGGTACATCAGGCTGTCGAATTATTAATGACAATATTGTAATCTGTGGTATTGCTGGTGATTATTGTGTTAAGGAAACAATTAAGAACTTACTTAAGCACTGGAGATTTAATATTAGCGTTCTTATGGATGGTGTTGCTTCTATTGATGGAGGAACTGCATTGAATGAATTGATTGAAGAGAAAAATCTAAAGAAGATTTAATATGGATGAATATTATGACCCACAAAAGGAATATATTAAAAAACTTGAAACACTTGCTTCTTACGATCCTGATGGTCGAGCACATGCGGATGCACGAGCATGGATTGAAGACTACAAAGAACGAGAGTCCTGGAATAATATGGGAGGATCGTAAATATCCTATATTTATGAAACACGATTTAATTTAGTTGTAATTAGTAAGTACAAATAAAAACAGTTAAAAACACTGTAAAACACTATAAATTTGTATTTTTTACAGTAACATTTATTTTATTTGCTGTAATAACAAAATTTCATACATTACATTGTATATAATAAATATTATAGTTTAACATATCATATAATAAACATTAAGACTGATTTTGTATCATTAAATATCAAATAATAAAAGTTATGACATTTAGTATTCTTGACACTGATCTTTATAAGTTTACTACTTCGTATGCTTATATGAAATTGTTTCCTGATGCAGAGTGTACATTTACATTCAAGGATAGGAATCGTGTAAAACGTACTCCAGAATTTTTGAAGAAATTCAAGAAGCTTCTTAAAGAGATTTGTAATAATTCTAAACTTACAATTGAGGAGCTTAATTGGCTTTTGACAGCTCATAAGGTTGACTTTATTGCACAGTATTATTGGGAGTGGTTGTATTCATTCCGATTTGAATATGACCGAATTAAAGTATATCTTGATGAAGATGGTGTACTTTGTATGGAAGTAACTGATAAGTGCTATAAGTGTTCACTTTATGAAATTCCTTGTATGTTTGCAATTCCTGAAGTAAACAATGCAGATAAGCCTATTGATTGGAAGGTAACTGCACTTAAACTTGCTGAAAAGGTTGATATTGCAAATAGAACTGGAATGTTGTTCTCTGAGTTTGGAACAAGACGTCGTTTTAGTTATAATGTACAGGATTGGGTTTGTAGTTATCTTAAGAAACATTCAAAGACTTGTGTAGGTACTTCAAATGTACACTTTGCAATGAAGTACGATATGAAGCCAATTGGCACACACCCTCACGAGTGGTTTATGTTCCATGCAGCTCAGTATGGATATAAGGCTGCAAATTATATGGCTCTTGAAAACTGGGTAAACGTATATGATGGTGACCTCGGTATTGCACTATCAGATACTTATACATCAGATGTTTTCTTTAAGAGTTTTTCTTTGAAGCAGGCAAAGTTGTTTGATGGTGTTCGTCAGGATTCTGGAGATGAGCGTGAATTTACTGATAAGACAATTGAGTTCTATAAGTCAAAGGGAATTGATTATCATAATAAGACAATTGTATTTTCTAATGCTCTTACATTTCCTAAAGCAGTTGAAGTTTTGAAGTATTGCAACACTGTAGGAATTAAATGTTCATTTGGAATTGGTACAAATCTTACTTGTGATGTATATGCTCCTGATGGAACAAAATATGATTCAGAGAATATCGTAATGAAGATGTCTCGATGTCGTATGAATCCTAATCAGACATGGTATTTGTGTATCAAGATTAGCGATGATCTTGGTAAGCACATGGGAGATAATCAGGAGTTCAATCATGCTTGCTATGAGTTGTGCATTCCTATTTCATTTAATCATGGTGATCCAAAAGGTGAGCCTGGAGAAGATGGTTCAAAATTTATTAACAAATAATTTATAAACAATGAAGAGATTTATTTTAAGTTTAGTTTTTGTACTTGTTGCATCTTTCGGTTTTGCACAAGCACCACGAATGAGTTTTATGAACCGTGTTGACTTCAATAAATATGAAGTTGTGGATTCTTTGCCTATTGAGCGTATTATGATACATTTTGATAAAGAAATTGATGATGAGAATTTGATTTCTTTAGGTAGTGGTGATTATATGGCTACAGTTCCTCATAAGGATAATATGATTATTAGAACAACAGCCGATAAAACAAAAGCAATTGTAGTTCATAATAGTTATGCATTCGGACGTCATTTTGAATTTAATGTAGAGGACAATGAACGTAGAACAGTTCTTTGGTATGAAGATAAAGGTATTTACTGTGGATATATTTATGATAAGAAATACAAGGTATGTAAATATTTTGAGTCAAAGAAAGAGTTTAATCGTTTTATGAGACGTCCATTCTTTAATAGAAATTTCAATTAAGCATATGAAAATTAATTGTCCTAAGTGTCACAAAGAAACTGAGTTCTTTACACATACATCAATAAGTGAAGATGGTGAGGTATATAGATGCCAACATTGTGGATGGCCATTCAGATATGTATTTGACCATGTGAAAAAATCTAAATAATTTTAATATTATTTGAATTTTGACTTATCTATAACTATATTATATTTGTAAATAATCAAACAAATAATAGTTATGGATAAGTCAAATCTTTATGAAATTGTGGAAGAAATGAAGGAACGTATCGGTGTTGAAGCAACTCTTGATGCATTATCTCGCTCGCTTTCTTCTGATGTACTTGAGGATCATCTCCGTTATATTAATCGTATGTACGATTTAAATATTGATTTTGATAAAGATTAAATATGGATTATAGAAAAGTTTTTGAAACAATGGTGCAAGAGACTCAAAAGTATCTTGAGAATAATCATCTTTGTGCCATGATTTTAGGTATTAGTGGTGGTATTGATTCTACTGTTACTGCTGCTATTTGTTCAGAAGTAGAAAAGAGAAATCCCGACTTGAAGTTTTATGGGGTAAGTCTTCCATGTACATCAAATACTTCAAACGAGAATAATTCTGCAACATCTTGCTTGAAAGCTTTTTGTAAAGAAGGTCAGTATTGGACAGAGAATTTGCAAAAGGAATTTATGTTGATGAAGGCTACTTGTTCACAACGTCATTCTCCAACAACAATTGGTCAAGGAAATATTAAGGCTCGTCTTCGTATGATTTATCTTTATGACCTTGCAAATTATACTTCAGGTCTTGTAATGGACACAGATAATCTTACTGAGCATTATCTTGGTTTCTTTACAATTCATGGAGATGTTTGTGACTTTAATCCAATTGGTGGCCTTTGGAAACATGAAATATATGAGCTTGCAACTTATTTGAGAGATACTTACGATAGGCATACACGATATTATGCTGATTCTTTTGGTTCAGTTGATGACAGACGAGATATTGAAACAAATGAACGAAAAGTTGAAGCTCTTAATTATGCACTTGGTATTCGTCCAACAGATGGTAATGGTGTAAATGATTTGGGTGATATGGGTCAGATTGCACCAGCATTTGCTCATGATAAAAATGTTGATGCTTATACGAAGGTAGATGACATTATTGAAACATATTTGAATATTCAATCATTGTCTGAAGATGCCCAGGAAAGACATTTGAATCTATTAAGAGAAAAATATCCTAACATTGAAGATAATGGTTGTGTAATTCACGATACTGTTTACGAAGTTGTAAGTCGTATTAAAAGAACAGAATACAAACGTAAAGGATTGCCTGTAGTAATTGATAGAAAATTATATGCTTAAAGTTTGAATTATAAAAAATAAATACTATATTAATTTTGTAATCAAACAAATATTAAATATGAATAGCATTCCAGTTTCAATGATTAACGAAGTAATGGGAGTTCAGAAATCAGATAACTCTAATCTGTATGTAGGACTTTGTGGTACAATGTTTGTCGGTTCTGACCAGTATGCAATGGTTATAACTGAAGTTATTTCTCCTAAAGCAGTTCGTGTAGATTATATTAATGATAATGATTATCAAAACAGTATAATGAAAGATGAAAATGGTTCTGATTATATTCCTGTTTACAGAATGTCAGGTTATGCTAAAGTAAATGATGATCGTACTGGATTTGTTTCAGAAGGAACAATTTTCAAACTTCGTAAAAATGGTCGTTGGATTCGTGAGAAGGATTCTCTGTGGAGTACAGGTGCAGTTCATTTCGGTAAGGCAAACAATTATATGGATCCCAGTTTTTAAGTTGAACATTTAAATTATTGAAAATATGAAACTTATTACAAAAACAATTGAGAAGAAACTGTTGAATACACCGCTTTATTCAACTGATGGAAATACAGTTAAGAATGTACTTGTTAAGTTTTTCAATCCTTGTGGTGCAGGTACATGGTATGTTTTTGAGGCCGAGAAAAACGGTAATGATTGGGAGTTCTTCGGATTAGTTGATTTGTATGAAAAGGAACTTGGATATTTTACACTAAGTGAGCTTGAGTCAATTCGTTTGCCATTTGGTTTGTCAATTGAACGCGATATGTACTTCAGTGGAAAATATAATTGTGAAACTGGGGAGTTTGAGTAATGGGAAAGAAATTTAATAACATTAAGCCAGGTACAATTTGTACATTAGTACATAATGATTCACTTGTATTTCGTATAACACATATAAATGAATCTGGGTTTCCATTTGCAAAACATTCAATGTTTCATTATAAATATACAAAAAATATTTGGCCTGAGAAATATGAATTTCAAATTGATGAGAAACCTATATGTATGGCTTATACAACTGAATATAAAGAAGCAACAAAAGAACAAAGAGAGAAATTTATTATGGCAGAAGTAAAAGAAGTTAATATTGCTAATTTTAAGAATGCTCTTCATAAGGGTATAGTTGAGTTCAAGTACAAGAAAAAGAATGGAGAGATTCGTTCTGCAAAGGGTACTTTGAATATTGAGGTTATGGGTGAAGATAATGCACCTAAGGGAACTGGTTATGATATCGTTGATGATAATATCCGATATTATGATTTGAACTCAGAAGGTTGGCGTTCATTTATTCCTGAGAATTTGATTGAATGGTCAAACAATTAAAAACAATAAAATATGTACGAAACAGTTAAAAACAACATTCTTAAGAATTTTCTTATTCGTAATTATCTTTGGACTTGTATTGTTCGTAAAGAAGCCTTGTTTGAGGATATGTTAGATCGTAGTCCTTTCCCATTTAATTATGATTATGATAATGATGTTTTGATGGTTAATCTTGGAAATGACATCAGTATTTCGTTCAATTTTACTTGGGAATGTTCTTCTCTTGGTGAAAGTAAAAGATATCATCTTGTAAAGATTTATTAAACTTAAATCTAATATAAACACGTGAAAGGTTGAACTTAGGTTCAACCTTTTCTATATTATTCTATATTATATAAATAGTATGAAAGAAGACGGATATTTACAATCAAAAGACGGTAAGATATATAAAATAATGTCTACTCATTTACTTCAGCTTTCTCCATGGAAAGATGGAGAGGATAGACGTCTTTATGAATATAATGATGATGATATGACAGTTATAACATATCAGAATGCGTGTATGATTGTAAATAAGCAATTTATTGAAAGTGATGAGGAATGGGAACATAATGGAAAAAGATATAAAGCACGAGCAATTACGAATAAGAATATTGATGAACATACTGCAATGCTTTCAATGTTACCTTCTCATTATTTAAAAGAAACAACACAGGTATTAAAAACATTGCCTAACGAAAATTCAATAACATTTTCAGATGAACACGGTAATGAATTTAAAATGGTAAAACATAAAGGTAAAATTTATTACTGTTTAATTGTTAATCAATATTTACCTAAAGTTCAACTTTATAATACATTTGGACAATTTTGTCAGATGGTAAACATAAAGAATGTAAAACCAATATTTAATGAAACAGATAAAAAATATGTATAATTATGGATTATAGAAATGATAAATTTCAAGTAGGTGATATTGTAAGATATTTAAAAAATAATCAAATTGTTGGACGTATTTGTAAAGCTGTACGAATGTCAGATGTTGACACAAGCGGTAGATATGATGAAACATATTATTGGACAGAATATTTCTTTGAAGATGGATATACATTCAAAAGTTATGATGATGAAGAATATGAATTAATATCTAAAGAAATAGGTCCACAACAGGTTAAAGAATTTGATAAAATACTTGTTTGCAATGGTTGTGATTTAGAAGGCAATTATTATTGGAAATGTGATTTTGTAGCAGGTTGGACAAATGAATCTGATTATTGTGAAAAAAGATTAATGACAATATCTCAATCTGATGTAAGAGATATTAATTATTATAATATTCTTCCATATAATCAAGAAACAAAAAAATTAGTAGGTACTAAATTTGGTATTCCTAATTATTATCATTATCCAAAATGGGTTGAAGATCGTATTAAGAATATAAAAGAAAATCCACAAGATTGGAATGCAATTGAAGATAGAATAAGATATAATATAGAATATAAAAAATAATGAAAACTTGTATTATAACATGTGGACGATTAGAAAATCGTTATGCTGTAGAATGGGTTGAATATTATAAACAGTTAGGATTTGATCATATATTTATAGCAGATAATAATCATGATGGAGAAGAATATTTTGAAGAAGTATTACAATCATATATTGATGAGAATTTTGTTACTATATATAATTATAGAAATTGGGGATATGGACAATTTAATTCATATATGAATATATATTATGATATTTCAAATAATTATGATTGGATATTGCTTTGTGACTTTGATGAATTTTTAGAATTAAAAGAAGATAAAACAATACAAGAATATTTATCAAGAGAATGTTTTAATGATAAAAATCAAATATTAATAAATTGGAAAATTTATACAGATAATGATTTAGTTTATGATGATGGTAGAGGTTGTTTAGAAAGATTTACAACACCAATGGATATTCAAAAATTTGTTGAATATGATTGGATGGCAGAAAATTCACAGATAAAACCAATATTAAAAGGTGGTTTAAAAAATATTATATATACAACTCCACACGTTTTTTCAGATGAAAACAATTTATTAGAAAAAACAACTTGTAATAATTGCGGTAAATTGTGTAAAACTCTTGATTATTGGCAATGGGATAATAATGAATATAATGTAATTAATTATGATTTAGCATGTATTAAACATTTTACAACAAAAACAATTGATGAATGGGTAAGATATAAAATAATACGAGGCGCTGGTGATAGAGATAAAGAATGGTTTGATTTAACATATCCAATTGAAAGATTTTTTAAGTATAACAATATAACTGAAGAAAAATTAAATTATCTTAAAGAACATAATATAGATATTAGTAATATAAACAAAGATAATTGTGAAGCTTGGTTAGTTGAAGGTTTTCTAAAAAATAAAAATTAAAATTATGAACGGAATTATTGGAGCAGTTATAGGTTCAAGTATTGGTCTTTCCTATGAAATCAAAAAGACTAAGGATTACAACTTTAATATGATTTATGATAAAGCTAATCCATCTGATGACTCAGTAGCAATTGTTGCGACTGCTGATTGGCTTATGAATACAAATTGTACTAAAGATGAGTATATTGATAAACTCCATTATTGGTGTAATAAATTCAATTATGGAATGTATAATTATGGTAATGCGACCAAGTTCAAAGAATGGGTTGCAAATAAGGAACGTGAGCCATATAATTCATACGGTAATGGTTCTGCAATGAGAGTTATTCCTGTTGGTTGGTGGGCATGTTCACTTGAGCAAGCTGCAAAGTTTGCAAAGATAACTGCAGAGATTACACACAATCATCCAGATGGTATTCTTGGTGCACAAGCAGTTGCATGTACAATTTGGGCTATTCGCAATGGTTATTCAAAAGATGATGTTAAGGAATGGCTTGAACATGAATGTAAATATGATTTGAGTATGTCTTATGATACATTAAAGAAACATCATAAGTTTGAATGCACTTGTCCTAATTCAGTTCCTGCCTCATTTATTTGCTGGTACAATTCAACATCATATGAAGATTGTGTTCGTAAAGCAGTAAGTCTTGGTGGTGATGCAGATACTGAAGCTGCAATTGCAGGTGCTTTTGCAGCAGCAGATAAGAATACACCAATTCCTGAAGAGTTAACTAATGATGTAACAAGATTCTTCTCAATGGATTTTATGGAAGTATTAAACAAGTTTCACAAACAATTTGAAGTATAATTATGAAATCACCGGACGGAATAAAAGGTTGGGTTGATCATTGTATGATGTGCGTTATGGAAGTTTGTGACTTCAAGCAATCAGATCCTAACGATATAGATCCATCCGAAATGTTACGAACTTGGTTTGAGATAATGTATAAATCAGCTCGTGAATTTGGTTATAAAGATGGATATGTTGAAGGATTAGGTGATGCAGCAGCATATTCTTGTGACTCATATACAAGAGGAATATATGAAAAGCAAGCTTATTATACTGATAAAGAAGGCAATATAATGTGCGATAGTAACAATGAACCGATGAAAATTGATTATAAAAAAGATTTAAAAAATTAAAAAAATTCTTAAAAATAGTTCTATTTTATAAATTAATAATTATTATAAAATACAAGGTAGATTTAAATTTATCTTGAGCAACTAAAAAAAATAACATATAATATTATGAGCAACAAAGTATTTGGTATTGACCTGGGAACAGGTAATAGCTGTGTGGCCATTATTGAAGGCGGACAAGCTAAAGTTATTGCAAACACAGAAGGTTCTCGTACCACACCATCTGTAGTTTTTATTAAAGGCGACGAACGTAAAATTGGAGGTTCAGCTAAACGTGGTATGATTATGAATCCTAAGAACACTGTATCTTTCATTAAGAGATTTATGGGTGCTGAATGGCAAGATCCTGATGTTCAAAAGATGCTTACTATGATTACTTATGAAGTAATCAACAAGAACAATAAACCTTATGTTAGAATTGAAGACAAAGATTATTCTGCTGAAGAGATTTCTTCATATATCTTAGCAGATCTTGCAAAGGTAGCTTCAGATTATTATGGGGAGGAAGTAAAGGATTGTGTTATCACAGTTCCTGCATGGTTCAATGATGTTCAACGTAAAGCAACAAAGCTTGCTGGTGAACTAGCTGGTTTGACAGTACATCGTATTATCAATGAACCAACTGCAGCTATTCTTGCAGCAGGTATGGATAAAGAAGATAAAGAACGTCTTGTACTTGTAAATGACCTTGGTTGTGGTACTGAAGATGTATCAATTTGTGAAGTATCTCAAGGTATTGTTGAAGTACTTGCATCTGATGGTGATGTATTCCTTGGTGGTCAAAATTACGATAATGAAATTGTAGATTGGCTTGCTGAAGAATTTATGAAGGATCATGCAAATATTGATTTGAGAAAAGATCCTATGGCTTATGCACGTCTTATTGAGGCTGCAGAAAAAGCAAAATGTGAATTGTCTACATCAACATCAACAGAAATTAATCTTCCATATATTACTGTTATGGATGGTGTTCCTCAAATGCTTGTAACAACTCTTACTCGTGCAAAATTTGAACAAATGACAAAGAAGTTCACAGATAGAGTAATTGAGATTGCAAAGCGTGCACTTGAAAAGGCAAAGAAAACATCAGCAGATATTACTGATATTCTTCTTGTAGGTGGTTCATCTCGTATGCCACAAGTTCAAGAAGCTCTTAAGAATGCATTTGGTGATAAGTTAAATAAGTCATCTAACTTTGATGAAGCAGTTGCACTTGGTGCTGCAATTCAAGCAAAGGCAATTGTTAATCCTGAGGAATCAGATACATTGCTTCTTGATGTAACTCCTATTACATTAGGTATTGAGGTTAATGGTAATATGATGGGTAAGCTTATTGAAGCTAACACAACAATTCCTGCAAAGAAATCACAAATATTTACAACTGCTGTAGATAACCAACCAGGTGTATCAATTGTGGTTCTTCAAGGTGAACGCCCAATGAGTCGTGATAATAAGGTTATTGGTACTTTCCAACTTGATGGTATTATGCCTGCACCTCGTGGTGTTCCACAAATTGAAGTAACATTTGATATTGATGCTAACGGTACTCTTACAGTAACTGCTGTCGATAAGGCTACTAATAAGGAGCAACATATTACAATTTCTGATTCTAATTCACTTTCACAAGATGAAATTGATAGAATTAAGAAAGAAGCTGAAGAGCACAAAGCTGAAGATGCTGCAAAGAAAGCAGAGTTTGACAAAAAGAACAATGCTGAAGGATATATTTATTCAGTAGAACGTTCATTAAATGATGATAACTTAAAAGATAAGTTTACTTCAGATGAGCGTAAGCAACTTGAAGATATTGTTGCAGCTGCAAAGAAAGCAATTGATGAAAAGGATGATACAACAATGTTTGCAAAGAAGGATGAACTTGAAAAGGTATACGGTCCAATTATAACTCGTATTTATCAAGAAAATATGCCTAAGGATGCAAACGGTAATCCACAAGTAGATCCAAATATGTTTGGTAATATGTTTGGTGGTCAAGGTGGTCAAGGTGGACAAAATCCATTTGGTGGTAATCCTTTCCAAGCAGGTGCTCCATTTACTGAAACAAAATAAACTCTCAATGGGATTCTCTTGAGAGTCCCTATATAAAAATATTTAATAACAATTGGAGGTAATTATTATGACAAACGCTTTAGATTTTTTTGGTGCAAAAGATTTATTTGATTTTAGTTTTAATCCTGTTAAAACTTTCTTCGGTGATTTTGTTCCAGCAAACTTTACCAATTCCCCAAAGGTTAATGTAAAGGAAACTGATAAAGCTTATGAAATAGAAATTGCCAATCCTGGATTTACAAAAGATGAGACAAACATCAAAATTGAAAACAATGTTATTTATGTTAGTATGACTAATGAGTCAAAAGAAGGTCAAGAAGACGAGAATCATAAATATCATGTAAAACAATGGAGTAAATCATCTTATCAAGAATCTTGGAATATTCCTGATAATGTAATTCAAGAACAAATATCAGCAAGTAATAATGATGGAGTTCTAACAATTATATTACCTAAAAAAGAGGAAGAACCTAAGAAAGAAGTAAATGTAAGGACAATTGAAATTAAGTAAAGAGTTTAACTTGGGATTGATTCTCGAGAATCAATCCCAATTTTAGTTAAAAGTATAATTTTTAATTAAATTATATCTATTAATAAATGACATTAAATGAAATTTTAGAACATAGCGCTATTCGTTCAGATAGATATGCTTTAGCAGCAATATCTCATATTTATAAAGCTTTTGGAGACAACGTTCGTTCAAAAGAATATTGGCCATGGGGCCGTGATGTTCAATGTGAATGGTATCCTTCTAAAGGTACAAATACAGATATTACAGAAGCAGAACTTTTATTAGAACGTGCAAGAATTAAGTTCGAAGAAGAACAAGAAACAAATAAAGATTATTCAAAAATAAATGACGATATTATGAAAACTACTTTTGATAAAGAAATTAAAAAATTACGTACAAGATTACAAAAGGTTGGACGTAATATTAAAACAATTAATAAATCAAATGAAAGTATAGTTAAAGTATCTGAAGAGACTGATTCTAAAATTTCTTAATCGAAATTAATTTTTTATATAATGAACAAGGATTTATATGAAATATTGGGAGTAAGTCGTAATGCATCAACTGATGAAATCAAAAAGGCTTATAAGAAATTAGCAGTTAAATATCACCCAGATAGAAATAAAGGTAGTAAAGAAGCAGAAGATAAATTTAAAGAAATAGGTGCAGCATATGCAATATTATCTGATGAACAGAAACGTGCTAAATATGATAGATTCGGTACTGTTGATGAAGATATGATGAGTGGCACTGGATTTGATTTTGCTGATATATTTGGAAAATTCTTTCATGGTGGTTTTGGTGATATCTTTGGTGAACAACAAAGAAGAGAAACATATCCAACAGAAGCACAATCAATTCAAGTAAATATTCCATTATCAATTGAAGATATTTTTAAGGGATATGAGCATGAAATTGAATATAGTATAGATAAGAGATGTCCTGATTGTAGCGGCACAGGTGGCACAGGTATTGAAGCATGTCCTCATTGTCACGGTACAGGACGATTTGTAAAGGTTGACAAAAGTACATTTGGTATTTTCCAACAAGAGATGCCTTGCCCATATTGTGGTGGAACAGGAAAGACTATTAAGAACAAATGTTTAAAATGTAATGGTACAGGTACTGTTAAAGCAAAGCAAAAATGTAAAGTATCATTTAGATCTGGTATAAAGGACGGAGAATATCAAATATATCATGGATATGGGTGTGAAGGTAAAGATGCAAGAACGAAAAATGGTAATTTAATTGCAGTTGCTCGTTATGCATTTGATACAAAAAAATACCAAGTTACAGACAGAGCAGTTTATGAATTACTTGAAGTTCCATATTACAATTGTATCTTAGGAACTGAATTTAAACATAAATTACCTGATGGTAAAGAAGTTACAGTTAAAGTTCCTCAATATTCAAAAGATGGAACACACGTTGTATTAAGTGGTGAAGGACTTAAATTACATAATAGTTATAGTAATGGTGATTATATCTTTATTATAAAACCAAAGATGCCAACTTATATCAATACAGAAGAAAAGGAATTATTAGAAAAAGTTAAGAAGATAAATGAACATTAATAGTAGTAATTATAAAGAATGTTGGAATTTATCATTAAGTTCAATACTTGCAGGATTATGTATATCAATTGGATGTATTGTTAATTTAATGGTAGGTGGTGGTCCATTAGGAGCAATATTATTTACATTTGGACTTATAACAGTTGTTCATTACAAATATGCATTATATACTGGTACTGCAGGATTTGTAAGTTCTTGGAAAGATATTGGAATATTGTTTTGGTTTATATTATTAGGCAATTGGCTAGGATGCTATATAACATCAGAAGTTATAACATATGCAATACCTGATATAACAGAAAAAGCAAATTCAATTGTAATTGCAAGATCACAAGTAGATATGTGGCAAGCATTTATAAGAGCAATATTTTGTGGATTTTTAATGACAACTGCAGTTAAATTTGCAAGAGAAAATAGATGGCTCCCATTACTATTTGCAGTTCCTGTATTTATATTAGCTGGTTTCTATCACTCAATTGCCGATGCTTTTTATATTTGTGCAGCTGAATTTGATACAATTACAGATGCTGTTAGAATAAATTGGGGAATGACAATATTAGGAAATTTTGTTGGGTGTAATTTATATAGATTAAAATTTATTAATAATTAATATGATACATGTTGTAACAATAATGACAGGTCCTTATAATAATTTTTTAGAAGGACAATTAAATACATTAAATAATTTATTTCCAAATCAAGAGAAAACATTTACAATTGTATCTGATTTAGATAATCAATTAAATAATTATGATCTATCTAAATTTAATGTAACAAAATTTAATTGGTTTAAAATACTTGATTTGCCATATACATATATTGTATCATTGAAATTATATTTTGTGTTAAAAGCAATTGAACAAATAAAATATAATGATGATGATTTATTATTGTATTGTGATGCGGATACTTTATATTTAGAAAAATCAAATGATTTTTATAATAAGTTATATGATAAGTTTATCAATTATGATTTAATATTTACTATACATCCTTTATATTTTGATGACCATTCCTTTACATATGCATTTGCACATGCAGGTACAACAGATAGAGCACATAATTGGGAAGTAAAAAATGTAGATACAAATAAAGTTGTTATGGGATCTTTATATGGAGGAAAAATATCTAAATTAAAACAATTAAATAAAGATATTTTATACTTACAAAATATTGATTTAAATAAAGATCTTTATGATCGTCACATACCACCATGTTCGGATGAAGAATATTTAAATAAAGTAGTTAATGATCATATAAACAATTATAGAACTGATTACAATATATTATGTGATAGATATAATCAAATATTTGGTGATGAAAAATATTTACAAGAAACTTGTTTTGTTAATCAGAAATATGATGGCTCTATAAAAGAATCAAAAAGAAATAATCCAGACTATATTATTTAACATATATTAATAATATTTTTTAATATATTATATAAAATTAATAAGGATAAGTACTATATTTTATTGTAAAAATTAAAAACAATAGAATATGAATACTTATCCTTATTATATTGTTGCATTTATGGATGCTGGTATACTTCGAAAAATTTTCAATGATAAGAAGTTCAAAACTTATAATGAAGCAGTTAATGCAATGAAAAATAAGTATGAACGATTATCAAAAATATGGGGAGGTAAAAATCTTTTCTTTGAAAATCAAATAGCAATTCTTGAATATACACAGGAATATAAAGGACGTATTGTAACATTGTTTACTAATGGAAACGAAGTTGAAATATCAATACCTAAAGTTATTGAATAATGGATGAGAAATTTGAAAAGTGGTGTCAAGAATTAAATGATCCACAATTTAGAGTAAAATTATATCATAAATTATATCCAAAGTGGCATTGTGATTATGATGATGTTGAATTGATATGTGACATCTTAACAGATAATTATAAAGAAGATGAATAAGAAAATTAGAAATATACTTTGTTATTCTCATTATGATTTTGACAATATAATGCGAGCTAACAATTGGAAAAACAAACTTCCTGAAGGTGTTTCTGCAATATCAATATGTTCTCCAAATGAGGGTGATCTTGCAGAACATTGGTTTAAGAATGATTATAATATTATTGGGGAAGATCATAATCCTCGAGTTTTTAATCTTGACATTGATGATAGTGGTCCATTTTGGTTTGAAAACCATGAAAGCGAATGTTACGATAATGCATTAGATCTTTATTTAGATAATCAAGTTAAGAGGTCAAATTCATATTTTAATCATTTATATATTTCAGGTGAAAATAAACAATGGGTAGATCTTTTACATGTTTTAGATTATGAGGAAGCGTTTAAATTAGCTTCATGGATTGAATGGCGACTTAAGTATGATGATACAATTTATATACATTGTGCTGTTGGTGCAAGTCGTAGTCAAGGTGTTGTAAGATATATTGTTGATACTTATAAGTTTACTTATGATATTAAGCTTAACCCAAATAATCCAAACAATACATATAATCCTCATGTATTGATGATGTTAAAACGTGCATATATGAACAGTGATTTTTATTCTTGTATATATCGAGATGATGAATATAATTATTTGAATCATACAGAGCCGATGAAATTTGATAAAAATATTAAATTAAATTTGTTATGAGAATCCAAGAAATTGCTGAAGAACTTGTAAATCTTAGTGCTCATGAAGTACAGGAATTATCAATGCTGATGAACAAAAATGATGGGGAATTACCTATTCCTATTGCGAGACCCGAATTGAAAAATTATGAAGTTATGTCTCCTAAAGAATATGGAATGAAATTAATTAATACAAGAAAAAGACAAAAAAGATAAAATTATGACAGTACAAGAACTTAAAATTGCTTACAGTGTTGTAACAAAAATTATGGAAGAGAATCGTCTTCAGAGAGATAATTCTTTTAATCGTGTTAAGAACTTTATTTCAAATAAGCTTTGCGATATTTTGACAAATGGAGAGACAGCTTAAGTATATTATTTATCAACAGAAAAATGAGAAATATTTTTCTGGTGGATATGTTGAATTTCATAGACAATTAGCTCCCGAAAAACCAAGAACATCGTTTGTAAATCATGATGTTATTGTATTGGGTGGTGGCAAATTTGATGTTGATGATGACAATAAACAAATTATTTTTTATGGTTCATCTGATGATTTTGGATCTGTTGATAAGAAACTTTTAAAAAAGGTTCTTGAAGATTGCCGTCCTCATATTTGTGATGATATTTGGTATGCACTTGAACATAAATTTAGATGTACTCATGACCGTGATGATTATCATATGAATGAATTTGGAGAAATAAGTAGTCCAGATTGGAAATATGAAAATGAAAATTTTATGGATTATAAATTTGTAATTGAATAATGGACCAGAAATCAATTAATAATTTTGTTATTAACATTAAATCATCATTTATAATCAATACATTCTTGTATGATTATTTAGACAATAATGGAATGTTTAATGACATTAAAGAAGAAAGCAATCCTGATGAAATTCATGTTGTTGGATATACATTCAAAAATGGAGTCATTATTGTAGCTGTTGCTTATTTTGATGAGTGTCTTGAATGTGGTACAATGTATGAAGAATTTGATATTGCATTGGAAGATTTTATAGAATATTTACAAAATGATTAATTTTTTTCTATAAAATATGAAAATTTTTAGTTAATTTTTGAACTTTAAAAAGTTTTTTCTATATTATTAATACAATCAAACAAATAATATGGATATAAATCTCAAGTTCAAATGTATTAAGGTTCCAGCAACTGGAAGTTTTGATATTTATTCTGTGTATGAAGGTTATGAAGGTTGGTATGATGCCGACGCAGGAGAAACTGAAATGAGAATTTGGGACAATAATGGTAAATGTTGTCGATTCCGAAATTATGATTGGTTACAGTATTTTAAGGAATTTTAAATCAAATTAAATATGAACGTAGATAAGATTGATATTCTGTGCAATCAGGTTATAGATGTTGCACTAGTGGCAAAGGACGCAAATGATGTTATTAACAATTCACAGTTGAAGTGTTATCCGCAGCATTTTGCAAATCGCGTTAATTCTGTAGTTCAGTATTGCTACAATATGTTTATGAATACAAATGCAGGCAAGCATACTGAAGAGCAGGTTAATGATTTGATGATTAACTTGATGGATACATTGGTTCGTTATAAGAACTCTTATTACCCATCAACGTATGCATATCGAGTTATGAACTCCTTGCTTGATATTGTAAAGAACACATTTGTTGAACTTAATTAAACATTATGATTCGATTAGCAAATGAAACTGATTCATTCAAATCAGTATTTGACCGTAATGGGACAAAAATTCATATTGGAGAGCAAGCCTTAATTATTAACTATGGGTATTTTCTAAAATGTCAAATTGTTGGATTTAGTACTAATTATAAATATGTTTATTTGATTAGTGGAGAAACATTATATAAACGTCTCCCAGCAAATATTGTATTAGTTCATAATTTACGAAATTGGAAAACTGTAAGATAATATGGGAAAGTGGAGTATAAAGGAATTAGATAAGTCAAAGACTGAACAATCAATTGCAAATGAGCAAATAAGACTTGATATATGTAGGGAAAATCTTGATAAGTTAACGCAAGAGCTTGAACGATATAAGGAAGAGACGAATAATAAGTTATCAAATTATTACGAAAGGATAGCAAAACTTCAAAGATCTATTGATGCTAGTGAAGAATTTGTTCGTGAATGTAAAGATCATTTAAATGATTTTGAAAATGCAGAAGGTAATTAGAATTGTTGATGATGATACAAAAGCTCTTGATACATATTTAAGTCATGGGTGGGAAGTCAAACAAATGACAGCATGTCGAATTGATAGACGCTTAAATGATTCAGTATGTTATGTATTAATTGAAATTGAATAAGAATTTAAATAAATAAAAACAAATAAAAATATATAGGAGAGAAAACTATGAGTAAACTTAATTCCACAAGAAAGCCTACTACTTTGAAGGCTAGTCAAACAACTGTTGGTGAAATTGCAGGCCGTGTTACTACAATGGCAGCTGCACAGTCAAATATACAATTGCTTCGTAGAGCAGTTCTTGCTAACTTGCTTTGGGAGAATGTTGCATATATGGATGGTCAGAAGGTTGCAGATGAGATCGTTCGTCTTATTCCTCTTTGTGATCCTATGGATGTAGCAAACCTTACAATTGAGGCACGTACTATGCAGAAGCTTCGTCACACACCTTTGTTCCTTGCAGTTCAAATGTGTAAGCATGATGCAACTCGTCCTTACGTTAAGGATGTACTTCCAAAGATTGTTACACGTGCCGATATGTTGACCGACTTTATGGCACTTTATTGGATGGACGGTAAGTGTCCAATCTGTAATGCAGCAAAGCAAGGTTTGCGTGAAGCATTTCACAACTTTAAGGAGTACCACTTTGCAAAGTACGACCGCGATGCTGAGATTAAGCTTCGTGACGTAATGTTCATGGTACGTCCAAAGCCAGCAAATCAACTTGAGGCAGTTCTTTACAAGAAGATTGCTGACCGTACACTTGAGACTCCAGATACATGGGAGGTATTGCTTTCACAGGCACATACTTCAGCTGAGAAGGCTGCAGTTTGGGAGAAGCTTATCAATGAGGGTAAGATTGGTGGTAAGGCAATGCTTATGAATCTTCGTAACATGCAATCTGCTGGTGTTCCTCGTCCAACAATTGTAAAGGGTCTTAATGAACTTAAGGGTGCAATGTTGCTTCCACTTGACTTCTTGAAGGCTATGCGTGAGAGTAACGGTCTTGACCGTGAACTTGAGGATGCAATGTTGAATACTTACAAGAGCCTTCCAAAGCTCCCAGGTAAGACATTGTTCATCGTAGACGTATCAGGTTCTATGGGTTCAATTACATCAAGCGGTTCAACATTTACAACTCTTGATAAGGCTGCTGCAATGGCAATGCTTGC
>JAEEGL013975775.1_pt1 | contig 32512 bp, 24 predicted proteins | sample 9134231 | NCBI WGS metagenome assembly JAEEGL01 (sample SAMN16246548, study PRJNA631951) | gut metagenome | biome: gut microbiome; feature: rumen; material: fiber-attached | host: Bos | place: Iran: Karaj | collected 2018-10
CAACACGAGGGAATTCCTCGAAGCCGTCGCTGAAAAGCTGGCGTAACAGAAAAACGGCCTCCGCCAACAAAAAAGCTCAGCCGCCGGATGTGTTTCCGAGCGGCGGAGTTGTGCGTTATGGGGGAGTATGCCGTGTTTTATTTATGCTCCGCCAGCCAGATCGACACCCTCGACTGTACCGCCGAGGCGCAGGTTTCCGCCGTGGCCTTGCCGAGGAGGTACGCGGAGATCTCCTCCTCAACGATTTCCCGGACTGCCGACGGAAGACGTCCAGCGATGGGGGTAACCTGCCGTGAATCGAGATCCTTTTTCAGACGCGCGGCGTCCTCCTCCGTGAACTCGAAAACATATCCGGGTTTGTCGAGGGTTTCCGAAGTCGGGGGCGGCACTTCCGGATCCTTCTTCGCCATCCCGCCTCCGCCGGAGAAGGATCCGATGATGTAATAATCGTAATACTCTTCGCAGAGCTCGTCGTATACGTCTTTGAGAACGGGGATCGATCCGCCTCCTGTGGGACGACCGTCCGGGTAGCGGTCCGGCTCCATGCAGGCGGCGATGAACTCCCAGGCGAGATCCGGGGCGGCGTCCTTTCCGATCATGAAGGTATCGCTGAAAATCAAATCGAACACCGTTCCCTCCGTCCCCGCGTATCCGATGCGCGTATAGTCCTTCGTGCCGAACCAGGCGGGATCGCGGACCAGACTCTGGAGATTGAAATAGGCAAGTTCCCGGAGGGCGATCATGCCGTTGTGATAGAACTGATACTGTTCCTCCGGCTCGACCTGCGCGAGAGGGGAGGTCCTCGCATACTCCGCCCCGGCAGGCAGCGCGCCGAGAAATTTCAGCCATCGCAGAAACTCCGGGCTGTCGAAGGAACAGGTCCCCGGCGCGAGATCGACAAAGGAGAGATACCCGTTCTCGCCGAGCAGCGCGCGCTGTCCGCTCTCCTGCGCGAGATCCATCAGCAGGACATCGTCCGGGAGACTTTCGGCGAAGTCCAGCATCTCCCCGATGGTCCAGCCCGACTTTCCGGCAAGGTCTCCGAGCAGCGCGTCGTTCCCGAGAAGGGTCTGGGCTGCCATCACGTCGGAGAGACCCCAGATCTTCCCGTCGGACGTCGTGAAGGATTCGAGGACCGTGCCGAAGACGTTGTCGAGATTGATATGCGGGTCCTTTTCAAGATACGGGGTGAGGTCGCTGTACAGCCTTTTTTCCATCACGGTCTGGGCGACTTTGTTCGTCCCTTTCGCCGCGATGATGACATCCGGCTTGACACGCCCGGTCGCCAGATCGAGCGCGAGCTTGTCCGCTCCGGCAAACGGATCGAACCGGGTGTTGTACGTGGAGTAATCGAGGACCGCCGCGGTGATCCCATGTTCGGCTTCGATTCTCTTGATGTTTTCCTTGATGTCCGCGTCAGGATCTTTGGCATACGCGACAATGAAATCCGCGTCTTCCGGCACGACGGGGCCTTCTGTCTGATTATCCTTTATAGAGGAAGAGGCGGGACCGGACGCGCTTTCTCCTGCTTGTTTCTTCCCGCACGCAGGGAGAAGGAGAAGAACGGCAAGAAGGATTAAGAATAACCGAAGAAATCTCTGGTTCATGATGATTCTCCCTTTCATAAGCGGTTATGTTTACGATCCGAAACCGAAATCTGCTTTTGTGATTTCTCCGGTCTTTCGGTTGATGCGGAAAGATGCGACCCGGGATTCCCTGTCTTTCTCCGTGAATCTCTCGGCGGCTTTTTTCTCCCCCACCGGCTCGATCCCCGTGCAGTCGAGAGCGTCGATCACGACCCAATCCTCACTCACGCCGAGTGTGCCGTATGAGATCAGAGTGTCGAGCGCGAGTTCCTCGGCGGATGCCTCGCTCTCCGTGTCGATCAGGCGGATTTTGCCGCCGGAATAATCGTACACATAGATACGCTCCTCCTCCGAAGACTTTTTGGTGGGGAGATAGGAGAAGACGAATTCGGAATCGGCGGGATTGACTGCGAGGTAGCGATCAAAGAAGAAGAAGTTACCCCAGATTTTTTCGGTGACCGGAGCCGCTTCGTTTTCCTCTCCGTCAATCGGCATCCGCCAGAGATCGTACACGCGGAGGCGGCTGTTGCCGGGATCGGGCGCTTCGGGGAACTGTTCGACGGTATTTTCGTTGTTGCGTACGAGATACAGATATCCATCCGATACATTGGATACATGCTCATACGTCTTCCCGGTGTCGACCCGGCGGAGCAGTCCCGTGTCTTCCGCCACATACAGAATACCGTCGTCCACATAGAACTGACGAAATCCGTCGATTCCCTCCGGCGTCAGGTCTTCCTCTTCCGTACCGTCGAGAAGCACGCGCCGGATGTGTGTTTTCCCATCTCCAGTGGACGACCACACCGGGTACCAGAGGTATCCGTCCGACACGCACCACCTCCATCCGGTCTGCTCATCCGGTTCGGCGAGACGCGCTATTTCCGTAAGAACCTGTTCGGTATAATCGAAAGCGTACCATGCACGACGAGCGCCATCAGGCGCAAACTCCGTGCAGAAGAAATACACAGTGTCCCCGACAGCGGCAAGACTTGTGATCTGCTTTGCGTAAAGCGGACAAGTCGAGGCGTCCGGCTCATGGTTACAGTTCGGATCGCTGTGCAGGGAGCCGTTCTCCCCCGTCGCGGGATCGTACCAGCGGATCAGGTCATAGCCTGAATAGTTTCCTGCGTCGCGGATTTTCCAGACCCTGCCGTTCGCCTGTGCGGAAGTGGATGAATAAACGGTTTTGGGCAGGGTTTCTTCCGATTGCTTTTCCCCGCACGCCGAGAGAAGGAGAAGAACGGCAAGAAGGATTGAGAATAACCGAAGGAATCTCTTATTCATGATGGTTCTCCCTTCTATAATATGACACAATTATATCATATCCTTTTTTCGATGTCAAGTCCCGAAGGGATACGCCTGTTGTCTTTTTGGGATCGCAGATACCCTCTTTTCGCTTCCGTGATGCGGAGCGCGAGCGTTCGGCGGTATGCTTTTTATCTGATAAAGAAGTTTTGGTGAATATTTCGCTGTATCTTTTTTCATCACCGCACCGCCGGGCCTTGCAATCCGTCGTCGGATGTGCTATAATATCGAGAAACAGCGATTTCAGACAAGCGGAGACTTCTCATGCATAAAGAATTTCTGATGGGCAACGAGGCGATCGCACTCGGCGCGCTTGCCGCGGGTGTCCGGGTCGTCGCGGGCTATCCCGGCACCCCGTCGACCGAGGTGCTCGAGACCGTCGCGCGGCGCAATCCCGGCGATGTGTACGTCGAATGGTCCGTCAACGAAAAAGCAGGCCTCGAGGTGGCGGCCGGTGCTGCTTATGCCGGAGTCCGTTCCCTCGTCACGATGAAGCAGGTGGGCCTCAACGTCGCATCCGACCCGCTCATGAGCCTCGAATACATCGGCGTGAAGGGCGGCATGGTCGTCCTCGTCGCCGACGATCCCGGCCCAATCTCCTCGCAGACCGAACAGGACACCCGCACCTTCGGAATGTATTCCAAGATCCCGGTCCTCGATCCCTCCTCGGTCACGGAAGCGTACACGATGATCGGCGACGCGTTCGCGCTCTCGGAGAAGCTCGGCTCTCCCGTGATCCTGCGCCCGACCACCCGGATCGACCACGGCTATGCGGACGTCGAGGTGAAGGACGAGGACGAATATGAACGGCACGAGCCCGAAGGCTTCGTCAAGGATTCCTCGAAATGGGTGATCTTCCCCCGTCTCTCCGTCGTCAATCACGCGAAGATCGAAGCGCGCAACCGTGCGCTGACCGACGCGTTTTCCCATCATGAAAGCAATCCCCTTCTGCCGGAAACCGGCGTTTACCGCGGAAAGAGGATCGGCGTCGTCTCGCAGGGCATCAGCTGGACGTATGTGCAGGATTTCTTCGGGGACGGCGATCATCCCCGCCTCCTGCGCGTCGGAACGCCCTTCCCCTTCCCGGACGAGCTTGCGGCGCGGTTCCTCGAAGGACTCGACGAAGTTCTCGTGATCGAGGAGCTTGACCCGGTGATCGAACGCGCGCTCGTATATCTCTGCGGGCGTCGCGGGATCCGGGCGGTGATCCGCGGGAAAGAAGACGGGACGGTCAAGTCCGCCGGAGAAAACACCGTCGGCGAGGTCGCGGCATGGCTTTCCTCCTTCTGCGGGACGGAAAAGACGGCGCAGAGCGCGATGCACGGCGATCCCCTGCCCCCGCTTCCCGTCCGTCCGCCCGTACTCTGCGCGGGATGTCCGCACCGGGCGTCCTTCTACGCGGTCAAGCAGGCGATGAAGGGCAAAAAGACGATCTTCGGCGGCGACATCGGCTGCTACACGCTCGGCAACGCGAAGCCGCTCGATATGTGCGACACCTGCCTCTGCATGGGCGCGGGCGTGAACATCGCACAGGGCGTCTTTCACGTCGAACCGGATACCAAGGCCTTCGCGTTCGTCGGCGACTCGACGTTCTTCGCCTCCGGGATCACCGGCGCGCTCAACGGGTTCTACAATCAGGCCGACATGACGCTCGTGATCCTCGACAACTCCACGACGGCGATGACCGGACATCAGCCCCACCCCGGCACGGGCCGCACGGTGATGGGCGAGGCGGTTGATCCCGCGGACATCGAATCGATCCTTCGCGGCATCGGCGTGAAAACGGTCGAAACGGTCGATCCACTCGATCACGCGAAGGCCGTCGAGACGGTGCGCCGCGTCGCAGAAGAGCCTGGACTCGGAGCGATCATCTTCCGCTCGCCGTGCGTGGTGAAGTGGAAGCCGAAGGGCGTCCGCGCGGCGGTCGATCCCGAAACATGCATCGGATGCAGACGCTGCGTCCGGGAACTCGGCTGTCCCGCGCTGCTCTTCCTCGACGGCAAGGCACAGATCGACGCGACCCTCTGCACGGGCTGTACGCTCTGCGAACAGGTCTGCCCGGTCGGTGCGATCGGCGGCGGATCGATCCCGGCTCCCGCGAAGCAGGAGGAAGGCTCCGCCTCGGCGAAGAAATCCTCGCCCGCGGTGGTGACGGCCGGAAAGGCCATCGATCCCGAGACGTTCGGTCAACGCAGCATCGTGCTCGCGGGCGTCGGCGGTCAGGGGACGATCCTCGCGTCAAAGCTCGTGGCGGCGGCTGCCATGCGTGCGGGGCTGCCCGTGAAGACGGCGGAGACCATCGGCATGGCGCAGCGCGGCGGATCGGTGTTCAGTCACCTGCGGGTCGGCAGCGGGATCCATTCCCCGCTCATCGGCCCCGGCGGCGCGGATCTCATTCTCGGCTTTGAGCCGGCGGAAGCCGTTCGGATGCTGCCATACCTGAAGGAAGGCGGCACGGTCGTGACGAGCACGCGCGCCATCCAGCCGGTCAGCGCCATGATCGGCGGCACGCCCTACGATCCCAGCGAAATGCTCGCGGTTCTCCGATCCCACGCCGGACGGGTGGTGACGGTCGACGCGGACCGCGCCCTCTCCGAGATCGGAAACGACAAAGTACTCAACGTGCTCTTACTCGGGATCGCCGCCGAAACCGGTGCGCTCGGGTTCGACGCGGTTCAGCTCGCGGATGCGGTGGAAGCCGTCCTTCCCGCGAAGCTCCATGAAATCAACAAAAAAGCCCTCGCTTATGCACGCGAAGGAATGACGGGAGGATTCGGATCATGAGAATCAACGACGAACAGCTGAAACAGGTCGACCGGCAGATCAAGAGACTGATCGCGGCGGACAATTTCTACGGCAGAATGCTGAAGGACGCCGGCATCGACGGCGTCAAGACGGCGGAAGACTTCGAGGCGCTTCCCTTCTCACAGAAGCAGGATCTGCGCAACGCATACCCGCTCGGGCTCTCCGCAGTTCCCGAGGAGGAGATCGTCCGCATCCATTCCTCTTCCGGCACGACGGGCGTTCCGGTCATCATCCCCTACACGAAGAAGGACGTCGAGGACTGGGCGAAAATGTTCGCGCGCTGCTATGAGTTCGCGGGGATCACAAAGAAGGACCGCATCCACATCACGCCCGGCTACGGCCTCTGGACCGCGGGCATCGGATTCCAGGCGGGCTGCGAGCTCCTCGGCTCGATGGCGATCCCGATGGGCCCCGGCAACACGGAAAAGCAGCTTCAGATGATGCAGGACCTCGGCTCGACCGTGCTCTGCGCGACTTCGTCTTACGCGCTGCTCCTCGCGGAGGAGATCGAAAAGCGCGGCATCCGCCAGAACATCAAGCTGAAAAAGGGCGTCATCGGCTCCGAGCGCTGGGGCGAGAAAATGCGCGCGCGCATCCGGGAGATCCTCGGCATCGAGCTCTACGACATTTACGGCCTGACCGAGATCTACGGTCCCGGCATCGGCATCAACTGCAAATACGACACCGGCATGCACATCTGGGACGACTTCCTCTATCTCGAGATCATCGATCCCGAGACCGGGAAGAACGTGCCGGACGGCGAATGGGGCGAGATCGTCCTCACGACGCTCGTGAAGGAAGGCGCGCCGCTCATCCGCTACCGGACGCACGACATCAGCCGCATCCTGCCTGGCGAGTGCCCGTGCGGATGCTCGTATCCGCGGATCGACGTGATCGCGGGCCGCAGCGACGACATGATGAAGATCAAGGGCGTCAACGTGTTCCCGAAACAGATCGAGGAAGTGCTCGCGTCGTTCCCCGAGCTCTCGAGCGAATATCAGATCCACATTTCCCACCTCGACGGGCGCGACACCATGCGCATCTACGTCGAGACGAACGGCTCGGTCGACTTTGCCGAGATGTCCAAGAGAGTCGCGGAGCGCGTGAAGTCGAAGATCGGATTTACGCCACTCGTGAAGGTCGTCGAGATCGGGATCCTGCCAAGAAGCGAAAAGAAGAGCAAGCGCGTGTTCGACGAACGCTACGATTGAGTCAAAACGAAAACCCGGGTTCCTTCGGTCGGAGGTTCCCGGGTCTTTTTCTGTGTTCAGCGCGGGACGGAAAACCATGTGTCGGGGCTTCGGCGTGCCGTCCGCGCGGTCTCGATCACCGAAACGATTTCAAGCGTCTCCTCACGCGGGACGGGACTGACGCCCGAGGTGAAGAAACCGAGGATCGCGCGCATGAGATTGCGGTAGAAATTCCCGTCGTCGCTCACGAGCCGCCTGCCGTTCGTGCCGCATCCGTCTTCGGTCACCATGAAATTGAATTCCGCCCACGGCTGCGGGGTCTGCATGAAGGAGGCGAGACGCCCGTCGCCGTAATCGAGGATCAGCTGGGTCACGCCCTCCCCGGCCGCGAATGCCTTGAGTCTTTGAATGCCCGCGCCCATCAGCGCTTCGATCACCTCGAGCTGGTGGACGGCGTAGTTGTCGAGCGAATGCGGGCCGACCGTCGAGACGAAGAGCGGCTTTCCCGGGTGCGCGATCTTGTAGTCGATCACATCCTGACAGTACCGCTGCGCGGAGGAGGAGAAGACGGGCGTCCCATGGCTGTCCGCCAGCTCGTACATTCTCTTCGCCGCCGTAAGATCCCACGCGAAGGTCTTGTCAACGAAGCACGGCTTGCCGGACGAGAGCGGGATCCGCGAGACCTCCTCGTGCGTGCGGGAATCGTCCGCGGCGATCACCAGGATCGCGTCCACGCTGTCGACGAGCTCCTCCATGCTGCGGCAGGGGATCATCTCGCGCGCCCGGCACCAGTCCTCGTTCGTCACCCCGGACGGGGCGGTCCTCCTGCCATAGGCGTGGGTCACCTCCATGTCGAGGCCGCATTCGCGGATCGCGTCGCGCAGAAAACCGGGATAATAGTTGCAATGCCAGTTGTCGAGATAATCATCCGCAAACCCGATCTTCATTTTCTTCATTTGGTTCCCTCCCCGGCGCGGGTACCGGCTTCATCCGCCTCGCGCAGACGGAACGCGTCCGAGGTCAGGCGGGCATAATACGCGTCGGCAGCGGTGAGCGCGACCGCCAGCACAAAGCGCGCCTGCTTCACGGTTTCGGGATCGTGGCCGAAGAGTGTGTCAAAGTTTCCACCCGGCCGGAAAAGCTCTTCTTCTGTCGTTTTCATCAGGGATGCGAGGTCAAACCGGTTCATATCATGCTCCCAGGCTTCTGTTCTTCTATTTTGCCCCATTGTATCATACAATTCCCCGTCTGTCAATCCGCAAGGCGGCAATCGGCAAGATTCTCCAATTTTTTTAGAATTCTCATCGGAATTTTATGCCATGTTCACAACAAGATCACAATTTTGTGGTAAGATAACATTGCAAGCAAGATCGGAGGCACACCATGAACGTACTGATGCTGCTGACCCCGAAGAGCGAGGTCCGCTATTTGAAAGACTCGGCGAACGTCCGCGCCGCGCTCGAAACCATGAAGCACCACGGCTATACCGCCCTGCCCGTGGTGACGAAGGATGGCGCTTACGCGGGGAGCGTGACCGAGGGAGATTTTCTCCGCTACATTGTGGAACACGGAACGCCCGCGGACTGGGAAAACGTGCGGCTGCGCGAGATCCTGCGTCCGGCGTTCAATCCTGCGGTGACGGCGTCGGTCCCGACGGAAGAGCTGATCCGGCGTGCCGAACAGCAGAACTTCATCCCCGTGACGGACGACCGTGGCACCTTCATCGGGATCGTGACCCGGAAGACGGTGATCGAGACCTTCTGCGAGCCGCAGATCGACCGGGAGAGACGGATGAGAGCGTAAAATCGGAAGATATGAGAAAGAAAGCCGCCTTTTGAGGGGCGGTTTTCTCTTTTTATTTGTGTTCCGCCAGCCAGATCGACGCGCGGGACTGGATCTTTGCGGCACAGGATTCTGCCGTTCCCACACCGCCGAACCACTCGTCGACTTCCTCTGAGATGATCATCATCAAATCGGCAGGGAACGCATTGGTAAACGGCTCGCCCGCGCTGTCGATCCAACTGCGGAGAAAAGAGAGTTCTTCCGGATCGAACGGTTCGAGATACCACGGACTGCCGTGAGCGGTCTTTTCCGCCTCCTGTTCGATAAAGGCGGGATCCGTGCCTTCCAGAAAGATAATAGACGTCCCGTCGCGCACGAGCTTGGCGATCGGTTTCCGGCTATAGGCTTCCATCTCCCCGTCGTACACCGATTTCAGGGCAGGGAGTAAGATGCCGTTCTGCCAACGGTCCTGATCGGTCAGGCCCGGATCCTCGAGACAGGCCCGTATAAACGCCCAGCAGGCATCCGGATGCTTCGATCTTGTAAGAATGACCATGCCTGTATCGGACCTGAGATTAACACCCGATCCCGTCTCCGACGGACGTCCGATCAGCGCGTAATTCTTGTCTCCGGTCGTATGGATGTCCTGTGAGATCACGCCCGACATTGTTCCCATGCTGCTGTCGCGGAGCGCGAGTTTTCCTTCGGTGATGTACGAAAGCAGAGGCCAATGGTTGTACCCGTGCGCTTCGCCTTCCCCGCCTGCGCGTGTCCACTCCGCCCATGTCGGCAGACTTTTGAGCCATTGGAGGCATCTGTAGAAAAGCGGCGAATCAAACGTACAGGTACCTGCCTCCCGGTCGATGAACGCGTTAAAATCCGGGTGAATGATCCCGTATCCGTCCCGGGTGGTATATCGTTCCAGAGCACAGTCCTCCGGCAGGGCTTCCACGAAATCGAGAAACTCCGCGGTCGTCCAGCGTCCTTTTTCCGCGAGAGACCCCAGCGTCTTCTGAGAAGAGGCGAAAAAGTTCAGCTGGAACGTCGGGCAGATGCCCCAGAGCTTTCCCTCCCCGTCCGTGAAGCTCGTCTTCACGCAGCCGAAGAGATCATCGTCCAGCCCCGCGTCTTTCAGATACGGCGTGAGATCAAGCGCGATCCCGTGGTTCTGCATGTCGAGAAGAGGCCCTGTTGTCGTCCCTCCCACGAGCATGTCCGGCGAGACAATGCCTGTGACGATGTCCAGCGTCAGCTGCTTCGCCCCCGCCAGCGCGTCCTCCTTGGTGTTGTATTTGCTGTAGTCCAGCATGGTGACGCGGATGTCCGTGTGCGCCTTGTTGAACTGCGTGATCTCCCACGCCAGATTCTCCGGCAGGGCTGCCCAATACACGAGCTGGATCTCCTTCACCGCGGAGAGCTCGAGGTCCTCGCCCTTCCGATAGAGAACCGGGAGGAAACGGAACAGTCCGTCCGAGCCGCGGCTCCATTCGGTCATGACAAAGGCTTCCGCGGAAAGTGCGGCGGAGAGCTGAATCGTGTCCTCCGACGGGACGAGAGACGCGTTGTAATTCACGTTCGAGTTGACGAAGTTCATGAGCTCTTCGGACACGGGCTTGCCTTCTTCATCCGTTCGGATGCCGCAGATCCCGCCCTCGCCGTTGTAATAGAAGCGGTACCCGTCGCCCGATCCGTCTGTTCCGCCTGGCCCAGCGTTGAACGCGTTGTCCCAGAGGGAGATCGTGTCTTCATAGCGTCCGGTCTCCGGATCGAGGCGCGCGATGCCCCGTCCCCTTGCGAGAGGCGTCACCGCCCATACCGTTCCGTCGGGCAGAGCAGCCAGATCGCTGGCGTTCAGCTTGAACTGATTGATCCACACCCGCTTCGGCGAGATCACGACCACCCTGGCGCTGTCGCTCAGCCAGAGATTGCCCTTCGTATCCGTGATGAGCTTGCGCGGCGAGGTCTGCCCCGACACTCCCTTGATGCTCTGCGTATCCGTCTGGGACAGGAGCTTGCCCGAGGAGGCGTCCCATTCGATCAGCCGCCCGCCGGACTCGGCAAGATCGCAGAGTGCCCAGACGCGATCCCGTGAGACGGAAGCCACCCGAGGCGCGCTGCTCTTCGCGTCTTCGAGCGGTATCTCGCGTAGAGCCTTTCCGGTTCCGTCATAGACGACAAGGCGCAGCTCGGCCTTCCACGTGACGGTACCATCCTCCGCCGTGACCTCTTCGTTCTTCTGCGCGAGGACGAGGATCTCCCCGCTGTCCGGATCCGTCCCGATCTGGGCGGTGTCTGCCAGTTCAAACCCGTCCGGCAAGGCGAGGGGGGTCGGGTTGTAGATCCCCGTCAGCGTTCCGCGGTCCCCGACGATCAGCTCCGTCACCGATTCCGCGCCTGTTTGCTTTTTGCAGCCTGCAATCGCAGTCAGCAGCATGACCGCCAGCAGCAGGATGGAGAAAAACCGTTTCATAAGGATCCTTCCTTTTGGTCCCACCTTTTGATTTCGTTGGAGGAGATTGAATGCATCTACATAGATTATAACGAACAAATATGAAATTTGTTACATGTTTACGAGAAAAGTATTTGTAAATATTCCGTGAATGGAAGGATCTTTGTGAAAACGGCGAGCGCGGAGCCTTCAATGGTGCTCCGCCAGCCAGATCGACGCGCGGGACTGGATCTTTGCGGCGCAGTCGGAGGCACTCCCGCGTCCGGCGAGAAAAGCGGAAATCTCCTCGTTCACGATCTCCGTCACTTCCTCCGGGACAAGATGGCTGATCCGCAGCGCATCCCCGTCGAGGATCTTCATGATCCGTTCCGTGTCTTCGGAGGTGAAGTCGATGATATAGCCGGGTTCCCTCAGATCGGCCGTGGTGAGCGGGGGATCGGACTTGCGGGTGGACATGCTCGTGGAACCGCTGAAGCTCTGCACGATCTCATAGTTAGTAAGGGTGTTCAGCATCTTCCGGGCGCGCTCCTTGAGGATGCTCGTATCCTGATTCATCCCGCCGTTCGTTCGCTTGGACAGGATCACGGAGCGGACGAACTCCCACGCGAGATCCGGCTCCGGGCAGAAGATCGTGACGCACATCGCGCGCCCCGCCGAAACCTCGAGCCCGCTGCCCTCGCCGTTCAGCGTCGGGAAGCCGATCAGCTCCCAGTTCTTTGTGCCGAACTGACCTTCAAAGCGTGTGAAGCCGAAGTCGCCGTCAGCCCAAACATGCTGCAGCGCGACCTTATTGTTGTAAAAATAATCGTACTGCACCGCTTCCTTTGCCGCGTCGAGGGCGGAGACCCGATTCAGCTCGTTTTCATCCTTCGGGAGGGCGTAGAGAAAGTTGAGGTACCGGACAAAATCCGGGCTGTCAAAGACACACCGGTTTTCCGCCTCGTCAAAGAACGCACCGAGGCCGTAATTCCCGAGCAGCCAGTAGGGCGCCATGTCCCGCGTCAGGCGCTCATGCGCCGTCACATCCGCGGGGAGCCCTTCGATGAAGTCGAGCAGCTCCCCGAGGTCCCAGCGGCTCTTCCCCGCCATGCCGTACGCGTCGAGGACCGAACGGTTGGCGCAGATCGAGGTGATGGAGAAGGTCTTCGGCAGTCCCCAGATCTTCCCCTCGTCGTCGGAGAAGCCTTCCTGCACGCTGCGGAATACCGTTTCCCGGTTCACCTCGGGATCGGTATCGAGATAGGGCCCGAGGTCGCGGTACAGCTTCTTGCGCAGGATCTGCTCGATCTGCGTATCCCAGTTCGACACTGAGCCGAGGACGATATCCGGGGAACAGATCCCCGTCACCATATCCATCGTCAGCTTCTGCTGGGCCGTCGTGTCGCCGTAGTCCTTGGAATAGACGCTGTAATCGAGGAGCACGATCCGGGCGTCCGTATGCTTCCGGTTGAAGTCCGCGATGGCCTGCGTGATGGCCGGTTCGTAGAGCCAGTAGGTGAAGGCCACCTCCAGCACCTTGATGTCCGAAAGTGAAATGCTTCCCTCGGGACGGCGGAGCACGGGAAAGCTCTTTTCCCCGTCTGACTCGCCAAAGATCATCAAATCGGAGGACAGCAGACGGAGGAGGGATACCCGGTCCGCGTTCATGCCGGAATTGACGAAATCGAGGAGGCATTCGGACACGATCTCCTTTTTTTCATTGAGCTTCGCACCGTAAACGCCGCCCGATGCGGTGTAGACATAATCGTATCCGTCGAGGAAGAAGATCTTGTCCATGTGACCGTTCTCCGGGAGCTCTTCGCCGGTCCGTCCCTGTTCCCGGTCGATCCCTGTGAGCACATACCCGCCTGGCGTGGACACGGAGATGAAGAAGGTCCCGTCCGCGCGCAGGGCAGACAAGCCGGGTCTGGTATAACCGAGGACAACGGAGGTCAGGAGGCGGAAATCCGGTGCGACGCAGACAACCGCGCCGTAGGACGGGATCCAGACATTCCCGTCGGCGTCCGCATACAATCTGTTGTTGATTCGCGGCGTTGTGCCGAAATAACCCTCGCAGTCCCTCGCTTCCTCTTCCCCGTCCGCGAGATTCCGCCGGACAAGGTCATACCGGTGCGTTCCGATTTCATCGACCGAACGGAGATACCAGAAGGCATCTGCGGTGAAGACCCCCGCCTCGACACGGCACTCGAGCGGCGTCGCGACGGCGGATTTCCCGGTGTGGACGACGATCGAGGATTCGTACTAAGGGTGATCCTGCTCGTCGTCATAGTCGACATGGCGGACGCCAACGCAGGTGAGGATCCCGGTTTCGGCGTCGTAATACGGTGTGACCGAGGACTGGACGCTCCAGTCATCCGGCATGGGGAATTCTTCCCCGCCCCAGACATGCTCGAGCACCCCTTCCGACTTCGCGGATAATCCGGAAGGAGAAGCGGTCGCGCCGTTTGTGCCGGAGGAAATGCCGGATGGATCGGCGGATGAGCTGCCGGAGCTGCCGGATTTGCAGCCGACAAGGCCGGTGCAGAGCAAAAAGGCGAGCAGAAAGGCGAAGATGCGTTTCATAAGATCCCTCCTCGGAGGTTTGTTGAGTTTTCGCTCTATAATGACGTAAAAGAGAACAAAAGGTTTCGCGGTTTTCAGGAAAAATATTTAAAATTTACCCGTTTTTCTCCGCGAAGGGGCGGGACGGAGGCGGATTTCGGTCAATGGTGCTCCGCCAGCCAGATGGATGCGCGGGATTGGATCTTCGCGGCGCAGGATTCTGCCGTGCCGACGTCGGAGAGAAAGGCGGAACACTCTTCCATGAGGATGTCGTAGATGTCCGGAATCCTCCATTCATAAGCCGGTACGCCGATCTCGTCGAAGATCTTCACGTACTTGTCCCGATCTTCCCGCGTGAAGGTGGAAAGGACGCCGGGGTACTCCATCTCACTCTCGGTGATGGCTTCGGAGAGCGGGCGGGATTTGCCGGCATATCCGTGATGGGCGTAGAGATCCTCGAACTGCGTGTCATACCACGACCGGAACTGCCCGTGCTCGATGAGTTCGTCGAGGGTGGAGACGAGGGAGGGGATGCCGCCCTGCCCATCGCTGCCAGAAAAGGCGCGGCGGATGAGATCCCAGGCCAGATCGGGATCCTTGCAGAAGGAGGTCATCACGAGAGCGTAAGAGGTGTTCACATACGTCCCCGCGCCTGCCCGTTCTTCGGGCACCGGATAACCGATCATGGTCCAGTCCTTCGTTCCGTAGAGGGTGACGAACCCCCGGACCCGATTCGCGCTGTTGATGAAGCCGGCATTGCCGCCGACGGACGTCCGGATCTTTCCCGAAAGCCGCGCTTCCGCAAGCTCGTCGCCGTCCATCGCAGGATAGGGGGATCTCGCCCGGTATTCCTCGAAGGACGGAAGGGTTTTGATAAAACGGAGATAGCGGAGGAAGACGGGATCGGTGAAATTGCAGACGGCGTTTTCCCGGTCGATGAACGCCATGTAGGCGCCTGCCTGCAGGAGGGTATTCATTTCTCGGGTAAGATCCAGAACGAATTCGCACCCTTCCGGCATCGCTTCGATGTAGTCGAGGGCCTCGGAGAGCGTCCAGTAACCTTTTTCGGCGTATTGGCCCAGAAGCTCCGGCGTGGAGACGAGGGTATGGAGGCTGAAGTTCGGGGTGATGCCCCACATGCCGCCCTGCCCGTCGTCGAACATCCGCTCGACGCAGCCGAAGAGATTGTCGAAGTTCACCGTGTCGTCCGTTTGGAGGAAGGGGGAGAGGTCGGTGTAGAGCTTCTTTTCGAGGGTCTGCTGCATATAAGAATCGTAAAGATTGCCGATCAGGATGTCCGGCTTGTAGAGGCCGGTAAGGATGTCCCGGGTCAGCTTCTCGGCGCCGCCCGCCCGGTTCTCATCGGTGTCGTACTGCGACCAGTCGTCGAGCACCAACTGTACGCCGGGGTGGTCCTGCCGGAAACGGTTCACCGCCGCCGTCATGCTCGTCGTCAGATAGTTGAAATACGCGACGGTCAGCGTCTCGGCGTTCGTCAGGTCGATGTCCGCGCCCCGGGTGAAGCGGGTGAGGACCCCGCCCTCAAAGCGGCTGCCCGGCTGGAACCCCTCATACACGAGCATATAGACCGCACCGTCCGCAACGCAGACCGGACTGGCCTCCGCCCGGGAGATGCCGGAGTTGAAATAGTCGAGGATCTTCTCGTCCTTCGGGTTCCCGTCCGCGTCAAAGGTCCGGCCCCAGACGCCTTCGCTGTTTTCATAGCAATAGAGATAGCCGTCCGCGCCGTCCATGAGGCTGCGCCCGAGATCGCCGAGTCCGACGAGCGGCCCGTACGTCCCCGTTTCCGGGAAGATCTCCGCCGCGCGCGAGCCGCTGCTGTCCCCCATGAAATAGGCAAAGACCCGTCCGTCCTCCGAAGTCACCAGCCGGAGGATCTCATCCCCGCCCGCGTCGGGAACGATGGAGCGCTGAAGCTCTCCTTCCGGCGAGAGGACAAGGATCTCCCGGTCTGAGGCAGCGCAGAGCGATCCGTCCGCCGCCCGCACGAGCGCGCACATCGACAGCGTCTGCTGATTGAAGAGGGAGAACAGCTCCGCGCCTCGTTCCCATGCGGAGCCTTCCGCGAGCGAGCGGCGGGAGAGATACGCCCTCGGGTTGCCGTTCGCGTCCTTGGAGTAGAGCGCGCAGACCAGCTCGTCCGCGGTGAGATAGCCTGTACTGATCCCCTCCATGTCATCGGGGTCATCCCGGAGGATCTGTTCCGTCACCGTTCCGTCCGCATCGACGGCGGTCAGGCGGATCACGGCGACGGTGATCTCCTCCCCGTCCCGCTCCATGGGGACGTATTCCATCGTCACGCACGTCATCCGCCCGGTCTCCGGGTCGCAATAGGGCTTGACGCCGGTGAGGACCATGCGTTTTTCCTCGGTCTGCGCGGCGGCTTCATAAACGTTGGTGAGAAGATTGGGATCCGCCGTCTGGGCGTTTTCCGTCCCCGGTTTCCCATCGGATCCTGTTTGCTCCGCATTTTTCCGGCAGCCCCACAGGGAGAATATCGCTGTGAGGACAAGGATCCCCGCGCACAGTCTCTTGCCGTTTTTCATTTTCATAAATACCTCCTGGTTCGATGGATGAATGATTATAAATCTATTGTATCAGAACCGGGCGATCTAATATGTGACAATCATTGAATTTTCTGTGAAAACTTTATAAAGAATAGACCCATCTGAATGAGACGGGTCTATGTCTATTTGGATGAAATGGTTTATTGATGCTCTGCCAACCAGATCGACACGCGGGACTGGATCATCGCGGCGCAGGATTCTCCCGTTGAAACGCCCGCTGTCATCGCGGAGATCTCCTCCTCCACGATCTCCCGGACTTCCCGCGGCACCGCGCCAATGGTCGGCGAGCCCGCATGGTCGAGAAGTTCCCGGTAGGCGTCGAGATCTTCTTTCTTCATCCAGACCGTGATATGCGGCTGCTTTGCGTACTGCGACGGCAGTTTGGAACCGGCGAATGTCAATCCGTTGTAGAAATAGTGTACCTGGGAACCGATGCTGTTGTGCTCCTTTGCCTCAAAGGACGCCTTCAGCGAGGGAATGAAGGGGTTCAGGTGCTGCCGGTTCCCGCCGAGGATCGCTTTGAGGAATGTCCACGCCTCGTCCGGATGTTCGCAGGTGTTGAGAATGATCATCGGCAGTTCGGGAATCACATCGATCCCGGATCCGGGGACCTCCGGCGTCGCGGTCGGATAACCGATGATGGTCGCATCCTTCGTACCAAACTGCATCTCGAGTCCCGTATAGTCTGACAAATGTGAGATCTGAATTATCCGCAGGAAAACCTTCCCCGTGTGATATGGTTCGATCATCCCGCTGTTATCGTCGCTCATGGCGGCATCCCAATACGCGGCGTAAACCGGGGACTTCCGCAGCGCGTCCTCGTGGTCCTTCGGGAGCGTGGAAATGAACCGGAGAAGGCGCAGGAAATCCGGCCCGTCGAAGGAACAGGTTCCCGTTTCCCGATCCATAAACACGGCGAGGCCGTTGCTGCCGAGCAGCCCATCCAGCGCTGACCGCTGATTGATCCCGAGGGAAGGTGTCACACCGTCCGGGAGCGCGTCGATGCAGTCGAGCAGGTCTGTCACCGTCCAGCCGGAGGCTCCCGCGAATCTCCCGAGCAGGCTGTCCGGCGCGACGAGGGTGACCGCGCGGAAAGCGGTCGGAATGCCCCATACCGCTCCGTTATAAGAACAGGACCGGATCGCCGCGGCAAGGACGGTATCGAAATTCACCTCCGGATCGGCAGTCAGATAAGGCGTGAGGTCCCGGAACATCCCGTGCTCTACGATGGTCCGCTCCACCACGGTTCCCACGTATTCCGTTCCCGGATTGCCGAGGAGGATATCGGGTTTGATCGTCCCGGTCAGCAGATCCCTTGCGAGGGCATCCGCGCTCTCGGCCCCCCATGTCTCGGCGTAGTCCGTCAGATGAACCTGAATGTCCCTGTGCGAAGAATTGAACTCTGCCGTCTGCATCCGCCAGAACTGGCTTTCACCGCTGTCCGTGCCTTCCGGAAGGGCGACGACGACCTCCAGCGTGACGGCTTCCGCCGGGACCTCCCCATCCGACCGATGATACAGGTACAGATCGCTGCCGTCCGTTCTGTTCTTCGCCAGCAGGACCCGATCCTCGTCGAGGACGGTCAGGAACCGGGAGGTCGAGGCGGAGAGATTCGAGGCGGCGTAATTCACGATTTCCGACGATCCGGCGGGACTGACGGCGGAAATCCCGTCCGCGCCGTCACAGTAGAGCGCGCCGCCCCGCGAGACCAGAGAAACCACGCCGTTGTCGAGGACGATCCGGTCGGTCAGGATCCCCGTCGGCTCCACTCGCTGGGCATAGCAGTCCGCGTCCGTCACGAGGATCCATGCGCCTCCGTCCTCCGCCGCGGCGATGTCTCGCGCATAGCCGTTCACCGGGATCGAGAAGCGCTTCGTGAAATCCCGGTCCAGCGCGAGGATCTCATGGCTCGCCGCCGCCCAGAGATTTCCGTTTCCGTCGGCGTCCAGCGCGACGAAGGACTGGTCTTTCGCGGCAAGAAGCGGGAAAAGGTCGCCGCTTGTCCGGTCTCCGGAGGAATCCCGGACGAACACCGACGCAGCGCCGTCCATCGTTGTCAGCAGGGCAAATCCGTTTTCGGTGATTTTACCGCCGATAATGGCGGCAGCCTCCGGAAGGTCCAGCGGCGCCGCGTCCTGTGTTTTCCCGTCCCGGTCCAGCGTGACGAGAGTATATGCCTCCCCGCGGACGACGGTCCCGTCCTCCGCTTCGGCTTCTGTGCGTTCCTCGGCAAGACAGACGATCCCATCCTCACCGGCATAAGGCGTGACGGCGGCGTAAAGATACATCCCCTCCGGCAGGTCCGCTTTTCTCCCGCGAAACACCGCCTGTTCTTCGGATGAAACAGAAGTTGTCCGATGCTCAGGCCCGGAATTGGCAGCGGGCGTGTCATCCTTCCGACAGCTTCCCAGAGTGAACATCGCCGCGAACAATAAGATCCATGCATACAGGCTCCCTCTCCGCGTTCGTTTCATAGAAACCTCCGGCTTCATGGACGATTTTGCTAATTGTATTGTATCAGAACCGGGCGATCTAATATGTGACAATCATTGAATTTTCTGTGAAAACTTTATAAAGAATAGACCCATCTGAATGAGACGGGTCTATGTCATATTCGGTTTCGTTATGCCTGTTTTTCTCCGGTGAGGAGCACGGCGGCGTAGGGCGGGAGGGTGACGCGGAGTTTGTCTCCGACGACCTCGACCTCACATCCGTCCGTGCTGGCGGCGTAGGAGATCTCGTACCCCTCGGCGAAGTCGACCGTCAGGGTGCGGGATTTCGGCTCGCCCGCGAACGACGCATCCGACACGTCGCAGAGGAAGAGCGCGCGGCCGTCCCCTTCCCGCGAGACCATCTCGCCCGCGAGGAACAGACCGCCGTCCTCCGGCTTCACTTCGGTGAAGAGCGGATCGGCGTAGGTCTCTGCGATCTCGACCCCGGAGGATGCCGCGGCCTCGTCCGGCTGACCGAGGAAGACGGTGCGGACGTTCCGGTGCGCCATGTAATCCCCTTCGAGGCGGCGGACCTCCGCGTTGACCGTCTTGAGCTTTTCATACTGCTCGGTCTTTTTGCCCTCCTTGTCGAGGACCTCGTTGTGCCACCATCCGGCAGTCCAGCAGGCCCAGTTCAGCGACACCGCGCCGAACGCGAGGCAGGAGAACGCCTGATGACGGAGCATGTCTTCGGAGAGCCACTTCTCCGGTTTGCTCGAGTTGACCTGGATGACCATCCAGAAGTCACGTCCGTCCGCGCGGCAGGCATTTGCGGCGATGCGGAGGTTGTCGTAGAGCTTTGCCGTCCCCGCCGCGAATTCGTAGTTGTCGAGGCAGAGGTAATCGGTCTTCACCTCTTCGATGTAGCGGTCGATGTACTCCTGATAGGTCGCCGTGCCGAGCTGGGAATAGACCTGAGAGGTGGAATTCTCGGCGACGGAAGCGTAGTTCGGGTAGAGGTTGAGGTAGATGAGCTTGCCCGGGAAGAGCTCTTCGGCGAGCTTGATGAGGCGGCCGTAATGCGGGTAATCGAGCGCGCTCGGCTCGTCCCCGGCGTCGATGCCCCAGATCGCCGGGTGATCGGCGAACTTCGCCGCGGCTTCGCGGACTTTCTCGAGCGGGACCGATGTCTCTATCTTGCCCGCATTCACGCCGTCGCCGCCCCACCAGCCGGGGAGTATGCCCGTCGCCACCACGCCGATGCCGTATTTCGCGCAGTTGTCGAGCAGCTCGGGATCTGCGGGCGCAGCGGTCAGAAAGTCGATGCCGCACTCCTTCATCTCGCGGACATGCGCTTCGTCGCGGGCGTAGGTGTCGATGCAGTACGTCCCGATGTTCAGCCGCGAGCGGTCGAATCTGGTCTCACGTTTTTCCATGATGTCCTCCTTTGATTGCGGTGGTTTTGTATTGTTTTCAGACGAGCACGCCGCGCCCGTCGTAGTCGTGCGTTCTCTCGGTCCTGCCGACAGCGGCCCATTCACAGGATCGGACGAAGATCTGCCTGAGGGCGCGCGGCGCAAAGGACCGCATCGTGTTCTCACCCATGCCGTGCATCGTGTAGAACGGCCAGACGTGTCCGAGCACCTGATTGACCGTTCTCCCCTTCCCATACCGTCCCGTGAGGACCACGGGCTCGTTGTTCCCCGTGCCGGGCTGACCGTGGCGGGAGATCACGTTTTTGTCGGAATAGGCTGTGGCGAGCACATGCGCGGGGACGCCCCAGACGTTTTTCATCCCGCAGAAGAGCTCGTCGCGCGTGTCGAAATCGCCGAGTCCCGCTGTGATCGGGTGTTCGCGGTCCCGGATCGTCACATGGCAGTCGCCGTAATCCCCGTGGGAGGTCGGCTCACGCCACATCATCATCGCCATCTTCTCGATCTCGGGAAACGGCTTCATCCCGACCTCGGCCCAGTAGCACGGATGATCGCCGTGGAGAAAGACGAATCCCGCGCCGCCCGAGACCGCGTCGGTCAGGATCTTCTGTTCCTCGGGCGTGTTGAAGCGATAGTTGCCGCAGTTGAAGACGATGACGTCCGCGGAATCGATCATCCCGCGGCGGAAGTATTCCGCGAAGGTCACGTCCGAGATCGGCTCCGGGGAAAAGGGCGTCCGCTTCGTGTCGCAGACATAGGTCAGATCGAAGCCTCCCGCCTCGCGCAACAATACGCGCAGGTTCGCGGCGACCCGGTGGACGTCGTGACCGCCCCGGTGGACGTCGCCGATGAGATAGTGCAGCCGGATGTTCGCCATAGTTCCCTCCGTATGATTCTTCTATGCGTCGACCCGACGGATCGCGACCGGGCCGCCGTCGGTCGTGACGAGCCACGCGCCGTTTTCAAACGCAGGCAGCACTCCAAGCGTCATGCCGGCCCATTGACCGAAATAGTCGTTGGTCTCTTCATGCCCGCAGAGGATCGCCATAACGTCCCGGCTCTCCGCCGCCGCCGAGGAGATCCCGCCGTTCACCGTCTGGCACTTCGAGTCCTCGCGGAAAACACCGTCGAAGCGGCACGCCGCCTGATTCAGGGGGATCTGCGCGTGCTCGGGCGTCGGGGTGTGGAAGACGAAGAGCTCGCGGAGCGCGTGTCCGGCGGCCTCACAGCGTCTTCGGTGATCCTCGCCGAACCACGCCGTCTGACAGAAGCGCACGCCGTCCATGTAGTGATGCGAATAGAGCGGATACGGCAGGCGGGAGCGTCCGGGGGAACCGTAATCCCGCTCATAGCCCGTCGTCTCGCGGTGCGTGTCGAAGAGGCGGATGAGGAACCGGATCTCGCCGCCCGCGCGCATCGGGATCACCGCGTTCGTGATGCCGTCGATGCCCTGTGCGCGCTCGCCGGGGACATATCCGGCAGCGGACGCCATGATCCTCTCGAGATCCTCGGGCAGAAAGCCTGTTTTCCGCTCACCGTCGCCATAGGTGCAGGTCCACGGGATGCCGCGGCGAACCGACGGTCCGAGAAAGTCAGCCAGAAGCGCGGCGGGATCGGGGACGGGTGAGGCGAAGGTGTCGCCGTCGAGGATCACAAGATCGGGGGATGTCCCCTCGATCATCGATTCGAGCCGCGCGGACGACGTTCCGACCGTCTCGGACGTAAGGCGTGCGGAATGCAGGAGCAGGATGCGGCAGACGCCGTCAAAACAGAGTTCAGTCATCGTGCCCCTCCCGGAAAAGGAAGTCCGCCGCACCCGGGCAGTTCTTCAGATAGATGTGCTCCGACGCGAAGGAGGTGATCTCCCGCTCGGAAAACGTCAGGAGCCGCCCGCCGCGCAAGAAGTCCGAGCCGTACACGTCGTAGCCGAGGGAGCCGTCCTCCGAGAGCTCGATGCCCATGTACCGCCCGGCAAAGGTGTTGATGTGATCATGTCCGGCGACGACGGCAAGGATGTCCCCGCGTTCATACGCCGCCGCGAACAGCCCGGAATTGAGCGACGGGATCCCGCAGGACTCCTCGAGCTCGCCCGTCATACCGGTGAGGGAGGGATTGGTCGGGATCAGGCGGTGTTCCGGAAGCGGGCTGTGCATGACCATCACGCCGGGGATCCGATGCCCGAAGGCTTCCTCGATCCGGCGGTCGGTCTCCCAGTACCAGAGCGCCTGCCGGTGGGTGACGCCGCCCCCGTGGTCAAAGCCGGTCGTCTGCGAGCGGAATTCCACGGGCTCCGGGATCCCGAATTCCCGCTGCCACACCCCGCCGCAGTGCGAATCGAACGCCCAGACGAGGAGCGCGGGCTCTTCCCCGCCTGAGGAAGGATACACGGGCAGGAGATAAGTGCCGTATCCGGGCAGCTCGGCGGGACCGCGGACCGAGAGGCAATGTGGATATGCCGCGAAAACCTCCGTCGGAATGCCCTCTTCCCGGTCGTGATTGCCCGGGACGTGCGCCCACGGGATCCCGCGGGATTCCATCGGTCCGGCGATCGCCGCGGCATAGCGTTCGAGACGGTCCCGGGAGTCGAGCGCGCCGTCGTGCGTCAGGTCGCCGAGGATCAGGAAAAGGTCGGGCCGCACCGCGTCGAGCAGGACTTCTTCCGCCCGGATCAGGCGCTCATCCCAGTCCCTCTCCGCCGGTGCGTGATAATCCGAAACGCACAGCAGCCGGAACGCGCCGCACTCATCAAAACAAAGTCTGATTTTCGATTCTTCAAACAATGCCATCTCTGTTCACGATCCCTGTTTCCGGTCCGTTTTCATGTGTTCAGGTCCCGGATATAATACTTGTCCCCGCCCTCGAAGAAGTCGGGATTGCGCATACACGCCTCGCCGACGAGATCCCACAGCCGCACCTGCCGCGTCTCCATCGAACCGTCGTCGCGGATGTCGATGATCCGGCCGCCCCGCATGTCGTCGTGCGCGCTCATGTCGTATCCGACGCAGCCGTCGTAGGCCAAGGTAATCCCGCAGTATTCGCCCTGGAAATCGCACAGGTGCTCATGTCCCGCGAAGATGCCCCGCACGTCGCCGCGTTCAAGGCACGCAAAGAACAGGCCGCAGTTCATTTCCGAGCAGGCGACGCCCTCGCGCTTGCGGCCGATGAAGCCGACGTCCTCCGGGTTTCGGTAGAGCAGACAGAATTCGAGCAGCGGGACGTGAAGGAACATCAGGGCCGGGATCTTATGCCCGGTTTTCTGTTCCGCGGCCTTCGAGTGGTTGTAGTACCACATCACCTGATCGAACATCGGGGTCGCCTGCGGGTGTCCGTCGCTGAAATGTTTCGGAAGGACGAAGCGCGTGTCCGCCGGAAGGCCGAATTTTGCGACGTAGTCCCGCACCTCGGCGTGCGAATCGAGGGCATAGAGCGAATAGGCGATCCCGTCGCCGTCCTTCTCATACACGGGAAGACAGTAGTTGGCCACCCCGGAGAGATCGGCGGGTCCGGCGTCCGAGAGGCAGAGTGGGAAGGATTCGTAGACGGGCTCCTGCTCTTCCTTCGTCATCGGCTCCTCCGCGTCGTGGTTGCCGAAGACGTGCGCCCACGGGATCCCGCGGCGGTTCATCGGATCGGTGACGTCCGTAAGATAGCGTTTCAGAATCTCCGGCGTGATCCCGACGAGCTGGTCGCCGCCGAGCATCACGAAATCGGGCTTCGCGTAGTCGACGAGCAGATCGATCGCCCAGGTCAGCTTCGGGTTGTAGTCCGGCTTTCCGTGGAAGTCGGAGATCATCAGGATGCGGAAGCCGCCGTCGGCGCGGAACCGGAGAACGGGCTTCCCTCTTTCGTCCGTGGTCTTCATCCGACGCTGTCCCCCGCATGACCCATGATGTCGGCGATCTTCACCGTGCGGGTCGTGAGCGCGGCGGGATCGGACGCCCGGAAATCGATCACCCGGCCCCCGCGGAGCTCGTTGATCTGGCAGGCGTGATAACTGAGCGAAGCGTCGTACGCCATGCGGATGCCCATGTAGGTGACGTCGAAATCGTTCAGGTGGTCGTGTCCGAAGAAGATGCCCTTCACGTCCCCGCGCTCGAGGCAGGCCCGGAACAGACCGGAATTGAGCGAGGAGCAGGCGACGTCCTCCCATTGAATGCCGCGCAGATTCACGTCGCACCGGTGCTTCGACGCCTCATGCATCTCCGGCGGGGGAATGTGCATGAAGAGGACGGCGGGGATCTTCCGCCCTTCTTCACGCTCGATTTCCCGGGAGGTCTGATAATACCAGATCACCTGATCCATATTGACGGTGTCGTAGTCGCTGCGGTCGCCGACATCGGGTTCGAGGACCCGGAGCGAGGGATCGACACCCCAGCGGGCGGCCCAGTCGCGCATCCCGGAATGGGAATCGAGGGCAAAGATGTTGAGAAGCAGCGTTTCCCCGTCGGCGGAATAGACCGGCAGGACGTAATTGCCGACGCCGGATAGATCTTCGGGCCCCGCCTCCGAGAGACAATGGGGATAGGATTCGTAGATCCGCTCGGCTTCCTCGTTCGGCAGACCGTAGTTGTCATCGTGGTTGCCGTAGACGTGGCACCACGGGATCCCGGCCTCCTCCATGGGAGCCGTCAGACCGTCGAGCATATCGCGCAGCTGATCGGCGTTTTCGATGTGGATGACGCCGGGGCCGGCCGTATCTCCGCCCAGGACGACGAGGTCGGGATGCTCCGCTTCGAGCAGAGCGCTGAGCGCGGCCACGGTCTTTTCGCGGTTGTAGCCGACGCCGCCGTGGATATCCGAGACCATGAGGATGCGGAAGCCGCCGTCCTCTCGGAACCGGAGCGGGATTTTGGTGGGATGCAGCGCGGATGAAGCCATGGGATGTCCTCTTTCGGAAAGTCTGTTTTGTACATTATAACCAATTTCCGAGCGATAGTCAAGACGGAAATCTAAAATCGTGAGAGGAGCGCGGAAGATGGATGGATAAAGCAAACGGCCGTGCCGCTGCATGGAGGGACAGCCGCACGACCGTTCGTGATCCGGAACCGATTGCCGGTCCTTTTCTTTTGGCGTTATCTTTCGTTGGTTTTCACCGCTCAGTCGACGATGTCGTTGACTGCACCTGCCAGCAGCACCGTTCCGTCCTCCGCGGTGATGAGAACGGCGAAGGGGCGGTCGATGATCACCGCGGCGTCGGGCGTTCCCTTCTTCGGGGCCTCGCGCGGGGAGCGGTAATAGATGCTGTACGCGCCGGTCTTCACGCCGGTTTCGTTGATCATCAGCCGGATCGGCTGGGGCACGTCCGTGACGGCGTATATCTTTTCCGCCGCCGACTCGTCCTCCGCCTTCTGCCGGTATTGACGGAGCTCGTCTTCAAGGCGCTGTTCTTCTTCCCGGATGAGCTCTTCGAGCGATTTCAGCCTCGTTCGGATCTCGTGCTCGTTCTTCGGGCTGGACGCGTCTGCCTCTGCGGCTGCGGTGAAATACTCCTCGATTTTGCCGAGGATGCTGTTGACGCTGTTCTGCATGGTCTTGAGGGTGTTCCGGTCGTAACTCCATGCGCTTTCAAATTCCGAGAACTCCTTATCCGTCCCGAGGAACGGGGAGAGATTCGCTTCGCCGGGGATGAACGCCTTGTCCGCGCCGAGCTCGGTGAAAAGGTCCTTCAGATCGATCTCCGACGCAACGCTGAAACACGGGACGGCTGCGGTGGTCTCTGTCCCCTCGTCACCGGATTTCACCGCCGAGAAGAGCGTTCCCGCGGTGAGCAGGCTCTCCGGACTCTTCCCTTTCTCCGGGAGCGCGAGCCAGAGATCGCCGCCCACGAGCAGCGGGATGCGCACGGCGGAGAAGCCATCCCCGCTCACCGCGTAAGCCTTCGGCGCGACGACGTAATCCGCTTCGCATTCGCCGGATTTGCCGCTGAACGTCGATCTGCGTTTCTTTGCGAGGTCGGCGGGATCGACCCACGCCGAGCGGACGTAGAGAAAGCGGTCAAGCTCGATGCGGTCTTCCGGGCCGTACTCCCGCTGAATGGATTCGAGACCGCCGAAACCGAACGTAGACTTCCCACCCGTCCATCCCGCACTGTGGCCGAAACCGGAGACAAAGCGAATAAAGCTGAAGGGAGAAGAATACACCCTCCTGTTCGCACTGTCGTTGAGCTTCTTTTGCAGGGGATCATACAGAGCGACCCGCTCCGAATCGATTTTCCCGTCGACAACGACCTGATCTTCGGGAATATAGAAATGCGCGTTCAGATCGCCGTAAGTGACACAGACCGTCACGGCGTCCTGGCGGGTGAAGACTTTTAGCTGCTCCTCCATCCGGTTCTCGAAGTCTGTGAGATCCTCTTCCCCGGCGATGTTCATGAGTTGGGTCCGTGTTTGCCCGGCGGTCATGTCCGCGAGGGAGACGAGGCACAATTCGGCGTTGAGTGGCGAATAGAAGAGGTTTTCGCCCGAGGATGAGGCAAAGAGCGTCGCGGTGGACCGCTCGGCAAACTCACCCTTCGGCATGACGTCCGCGACCTTCTCGTCGGTCTCCTCCCGCCACGCGAGATAGTCCTCGACGGTGAATTCTTCGAGGTTCGGATAGACGTTCGCGCCCGCGAGATAGGGCTCGGCAATGCAGGTGGCGTAGGTCACCTCGACCCGGTGCGTCCAGCCGTAGAGGATGCCGCCCGCCGCGATGACCACGGCAGCCGCGAGCGTTCCCCACCGGCGCGCGAATTGGCGGAAAGGCTTCGTTTTCGGGTTCGGGCGGCTGCGCACGGCCTCCGTCTCCGCGAGGATGCCGTCGTCGAGTCCGCCGATGGCTTCGTAGAGTTTTTCAGGTTTCACAGGTCAAATCCCTCCTGTTCAAGATAGGTTCTGAGGCCGGCCCTTGCGCGGAACAGCGCGCTTTTCACCTTCGATACGGTGCAGCCGAGGCGGACGGCGGTGTCCTTCAGGTCGTCGCCGTAGAAATAGCGCGAGACAAAGATGATCCGGGCATCCGGGGCGAGGGTGCGGAGATAGTCGCCGATCGCCGCGCGCAGGCGGTTGTCCTCCGCTTCGTCCTCGACCCCTTGCGATCCCGTGACGATCTCTTCAAGTTCGTCGAACGGCCGGGTCATTCGCTGCGGGACCCGTTTCTCCGCGCGGAGCTTTCGGAGCAGATCGACGGCGGCGGTGCGGGTGAGCCGCGCGAGGAAAAGGCGGAGGAAATCCGGCCTCTTCGGCGGGATCATGCTCCAGGCGCGGAAGTACGCATCGCTGACGCATTCCTCCGCATCCTCCTCGGTGGGCAGAAAATTCCGCGCGATGGTCATGAGATAGGGTCCGTAGCGCGCGGCGCAGTCGGCGATGGCGCGTTCGTCGCGGTCCCAGAAGAGGGCGACGATCCGCTGATCCGCCTGCGTTTCGGCATCTGCTTCAGGCATATCGGAAGAGCGAACGGCAAGTTCCGGGTTCATGCTGGTTCTCCTTTCATAGGCTCTGAGACGTCTCTGCCCTTAATGACGTATTTTCGCGCGAAAGGTTTCGCGGTTTTTGAAAAAAACTCAAAAAAAGTTTCGGGATCCCCGGAAATCCAAAAAGGCCGCCGGTGAGAGGCGGTCATGGGGATCACTTCCATTCGTAGATCGAGCCGTGGTCGAAGTGGAAGAACAACAGCTCGATGAGGGCGGGATGATAGGGGATGAAGGTATGATCGCCGATCATCGAGAGGATCTCCTCCCGCGGCGCCCACCTTGCCTCGGCGACCTCGGATTCCTGCAGGACGAGGTCCTCGGCCGGGGTGTCCGATTTTGCAATGTAATAGTCGTCGAAGCCGTCCCCGAAATTCACCGTGAAGACGGCGCGGCCGTGACGGAGTGCGTCGAGATCGAGGCCGACCTCCTCGCGCACCTCGCGCCAGATCGCCGTCGGACTGTCCTCCCCGGCCTGCGAGGAGCCGCCGCAGGTGATGTCCCAGAGGCCCGGGAAGACCTCCTTCCACGGCTGCCGCTTCTGAATGAGCATCTCGCCCTCAGAATTGAAGACCGCGGCGTGGACGACAACGTGATAGCGGCCCGGGGGGATCGGAGCCCCGCCCCGCACGGCGATCTCGCCCGTTTTGATCCGGTTCTGATCGTACAGATCCCAGCGTTCCATTTTCTTCTCCTTATTCGCGGATTTTATCTTCCTGTTTCAGCCGATGCAGCTTGATCCCGTAGACGACCGAATGCGCGAGCGTCGTGACGAGCCAGGAGATCGGATACGAGATATAGAGCATGAAGAGGGTGTGGTGCGCTGCAAAGACCGTGGCGATCCACACGATGCGCAAGAGGCACGATCCGACGAGCGCGTTGATCATCGGAATGAGCGAGAGGCCCATGCCGCGCTGACCGCCGACCATCACCTCCATCATGCCGCAGAGGAAGTACGGCAGCGCGATATAGGAGAGGCGGATCCTGCCGTAGGCGACGGCGTCGGGCGCTTCGGGGAGATAGATCGAGAGCAGCGGCCCGGCGAGAAGATTGCTGAGGGCGCCGAAGAAGAGGCCGATGACCGTGACGATGACGAGACAGCGGAAGATGACCTTGTTGATCCGGTCCAGCCGCCGCGCGCCGACATTCTGGCCGACGAAGGTCAGGGACGCGTGGTAGACGGAGTTCATCGCGATATAGGTGAAGCCCTCGATGCTCGCCGCCGCGCCGTTTCCGGCCATGACCAGCGCGCCGAAGGAATTGACGGAGGACTGGATGATGACGTTCGAGATCGAGAAGACGGTCCCCTGAAATCCGGCGGGCAGGCCGACCACGACGATCTTCTTGAGCTTGTCCGGGTGGATCCGCAGCTTTTTCCACTCAAAGCGGAAGCACTCGCGGGTGTGCATCATGTAGACGATGACGAAGACGGCGGAGAGGATCTGTGAGATGACGGTCGCCCACGCCACGCCCGCGACGCCCATGTGAAAGACGATGACGAAGAGCATGTTGAGCAGGACGTTGATGAGGCCGGAGATCGAGAGGAAGTAGAGCGGGCGGCGCGTATCCCCGACGGAGCGGAGCACGGATGCGCCGAAATTGTAGGCCATGTTGGCGGTCGTGCCAACGAAGTAGATGCGCAGATACTCGGTCGAGAGCGGCAGGACGGCGGGGTCCGATTTCATCCAGATGAGGAACTGGCGGGAGAAGATCATCCCGATCGCGGAGACGAACACGCCGCCGATGAAGCTCACGAGGTAGGAGGTGTGGACCGTGCGGGAGACGCCCTCGTAGTCCTTCGCGCCGTAATCGTGCGCAACAGCGACGGAGGTGCCGACGGAGAGGCCCATGAAGAGGTTGACGAGCAGGTTGATGAGGGAGCCCACGGAGGTGACGGCGGCGAGAGCGTTCGTGCTCTCCCAGCGTCCGACGACGATGCTGTCCGCAGCGTTGTAGAGGAGCTGGAGGATGCCGGTCACCATGAGGGGCAGGATGAACCGGATGATCTGCGTGGTGAGCGGTCCTTCGGTGAGGGTCTTGTTTCCGGAATGCATGGGCGGGTGTTCCTTTTCTATCGTGATGCCGGAGCTGCGTTTCTTGTTCCGGAATCATTATACACATCCCACCCCCGGAATGCAAGAGGTGGGGGAAAATTTATCGCAGGCATTGCAATTTCGGACGGGATGTATTATAATACAATCAAACGGAACCGCACGGAGAGCGTGACGGGGAGAGGGGGCGCGCCGATGCAGTACCGCTTTGCCGGCCGGGACGATTATTCGTATCTCGCGAGCGGCAATGTTTTGAAGCACTTCGCGGGGATGCCCTGCTTTCCCGTCCGCCTCACTCTCGAGCTGTTCGGGCGGGCAAAGGAAGCCGTCGGCCGCGACCGTCTCCGCGTGTATGACCCCTGTGCAGGAAGCGGATTCAGCCTCTCCACCATGGGGCTCGCCAACCAGCGGGACATCGAAGCGATCTATGCGTCGGACGTCGATCCCGCCTGTGTCGAGGCCGCGCGGTGCAACACCTCCCTCTTCACCCGGGAAGGGCTCGCCGACGCACGAAAACGCCTCGCCGAACGCGGCGCCTCTGCCGAGAGGCTCGCGCAGTACGACGAAGCCGTCGAGAAGATCCTGCCCTCGCTCGCCGACACGCCGCCGCGGGTGACGGTCTTTCGCCATGACATCCTCTTATCGGCTCCGGATCTCCCGGAGAAGATCGACTTTCTCTTCGCCGATCTGCCCTACGGCATCATGACCGAGTGGCAGACTGACGGCGCATCCGACCCGACGGAACGCTTTTTCGCCAACGTCATCCCTCTCCTCGCGCCGGGCGGCGTACTCGCGGTCGCCGGTCGGAAGGATCTGCGTCCGCCCGCGGGGAGTTTCCAAAAGCTTGACCGCATCAGCGCGGGGCATCGGCTCGTGTGGCTGCTCCGCCCCGCCGGATAAACATGCATGAACCTCCGAAGCCCATCAACCCAAATCATCCGAAAGGAGCCCGAATCATGAAACGAACGCTTGCCATCCTGCTCGCCATGCTCCTCCTCTTCGCCTCCTGCGCGAACGCAACGGGGCCGGATACGTCCGGTGAAAACACCGGATCCGATTCGCCGACCGATCCCTCTGCTGCCGCGGAAACCGTCCCGGAGACCGAAGCCGCCCTGCCCGAGCCCGATCTCCCGGCGGATCTCAAATTTGACGGCACGACCTTCACCTTCGGCGTCGTGGACAATCCGAACGCGAAAAACGCCATCGTCATGGAAGAGGTCACCGGCGAGGTGCTGAACGACGCGCAGTACGACGCGATCAATCTGGTGAACGAAACCCTCGGCGTAAATGTCGAAGAATACGTCATGACCTCCGGCTATCCGGCGCTCAATTCCCTCACCCCGATCATCACGGCGGGCGACGACGCGATCCAGGTGGCGAACGTCTTCTGCGTCGACGCGACGGGGCTGCTCTCCGGCGGCTATGTCATCGGCTACGAGGGTATCCCGTATATCGATCTCTCGAAGCCGTGGTGGGATCAGGGCGCGAACGAATCCCTGACGCTTGCGGGGATCCGGTATGCGGCCATCGGAGACCTTTCGATCTCCACCCACGATCTGACCTATGTCCTGCTCTTCTCCTCCGCGCTCATCGATCAGAATTCGCTCGAGAATCCCTATTCCCTCGTCTTTGAGGGCAAGTGGACGATGGACAAGATGAAATCGATGTGCGAAGCGGTCCTGCTCGACGCGAACGGAAACGGTAAGCGCGACAAGGAAGACGTATTCGGCTATCTCTCCGCCCGGAAAATGGTCCTGCCGTCCTTCTGGATCGGCGCGGGCGTGAAGTCCATGGAATTCGACGAGACCGGCACCCCGGTGCTCACGATGGGGGACGAAAAGTTTGAATCGGTCTTCCAGAAGATCTTCTCGATGACCTACGACAACGAGGCGTGGTTCCTCGTGAATGAAGATCTGGACGTCCCGACGGATAACCTCAACATGTTCTCCGCCAACCAGAGCCTGTTCCTCGACTGCTCCCTGTTCTACGTGGCAGCGCTGCGCGAGATGGAGACCGATTTCGGCATCATCCCCTACCCGAAGTACGACGAGAGCCAGCAGAACTACTGCGCGCGGATCAGCTACTACATGCCGCCCATGATCCCGAAGACGAACCAGAATCTCGAGCTCGTCGGCGCGGTGCTGGAGGAAGCGAACTACCAGGCAAAGAAGCTCATCACCCCTGCCTACTACGACATCGCCCTCAAGGGCAAGTACGCACGCGATAAGGAAAGCATCGCCATGCTCGACCTGATCTTCGACTCCCGCGTGATCGACCTCGGCGACACCCTCTTCTGCTCGCAGATCCGCGACGGCTTCGTCTCGTCGATGTTCTCCTCGAACAACCGCGACCTCGCCTCGACCGTTGCGAAAAACGTCAAGGTCATCAACAAGCAGATCCAGAAGATGGTCGACGCGATCAACGGAAACTGATGCAAAATCCCGCACAGCAAAAGGGGGCGCCCACGTCCCCGGAAAGGATCCCGACAAGATGAAACACCGGATCACGGCCATCCTGCTGGCCCTGACGCTCCTTTTGCCCCTCCTCGTTTCCTGCGCGGAGGACAAAACGGAGGCCCCCGCAACCGCTGCCGATCCCACCGCCGAGCCGACCGCCGCTGAGCCGGAGGAGACGGAAGCGGAGGAGGCATACACCCCCGACGATCTCGGGGAAGCGGACTTCGGCGGCGCGTCCTACGTCATCGCCGGACTCTCGAACCGCACCACCACCGCCGTCACCTCCTCCGAAGTCAACGGCGAGGTCATCAACGACGCGCAGTACAACGCCGCGCGCACGGTCGAGGACCGCTTCAACGTCGCGATCTCCTATGAGGACCTGGCAAACGACGACGGCGCGATGACGAATGCGATCAAAGGCATCGTCGCGAGCGGCGAAGAAAA
>JAEEGL014217511.1_pt1 | contig 32512 bp, 27 predicted proteins | sample 9134231 | NCBI WGS metagenome assembly JAEEGL01 (sample SAMN16246548, study PRJNA631951) | gut metagenome | biome: gut microbiome; feature: rumen; material: fiber-attached | host: Bos | place: Iran: Karaj | collected 2018-10
CAATTACTTTGAGAAAGTATTTAAAAAAATATATGATCTGACGCCCTCAGAATATAGAAAAACGCGTATAGTAAGCCTATAATAGCCTTATCAATTCGTGCTTTACTGCTATTATGAACTGATATAGCATACCCTCGTGGTGTATCAGAATCTGGTCTCATGAGCCTCAAGGCTCTGTACTCTCTGATAAGACCTTGAAGATCATCATTGTCTTGATATTTCTCTAAGAGTTTATCTATTATTTTTTCTGAAGAAGAAAATCTTCCAGTGAGATATCTCTGACCATCTTATCTATGGCTTTATTTGTATTATCATAGAGATGACCGGCGTTTTCAGGCATGGAGTCAAGCTCCCTCTTCAAAAACTTGGCTCGTTCTATCATGTCCAGATCACCGCGTTCCCTAATTCGCCTCTCTATTTCATCCTCACCGGCTGTAAGGACAATATAGTAAAACTCTGCATTATTCTTTGCTGCAAGCTCTTTAACTCTCGGAAGCTTCTCCATCAACGAAGAAGTTGTCCTTGTCTTCTCCTTTACTCAGCTGTCTCCTCTAACAAGTCTCGAATCGTGTCTTCCTTGGGAACCGGAACCCAGTGTCCTTCAAGGCAGTTTGCGACCTCTGATTTTCTGATTACGTCTGACAAGCTCTTACTCAGAACCGGATCTTTTTTCCATTCCGGAAATGAGCCACAGGTCGCATCGCCGACAAAAAGAACGTCCTCTCCCGGAACCTCAATAAATGTGGAATCATCAGTATGTGGCGCATCTGCCTGAAAAATCTTAACAGGGCAGTTGCCTGCATCAAGCATCATACTGTCATGAAAGACCAAGTCCGCAGTTGTCACAATTACAGGTCTGTCCCCCGAATACTCTTTACGAATGCTCTCATCCATGCTCAGGAAAAATTCTGTTCCTTCCTGCGACAGCCTCTTCCTAAAATCGATCAGATACTGATTTGTGCGTTCATTTGCAATGCAAAGTCCATTTACCGCATGCATTCCAAATGTATGATCCCAGTGCCAGTGTGTTATTACTGTGAGCTTTGGAAGTGGCAAGCCATTTTCCTCCAGTGCCTTGTAAAACTCCTTAGTATGTGCCTCTGAATGACCTGCATCTACAGCAAGACTCCAATTATCTCCACGTATATATCCCAGATTAGGTCTGTCTCTTTCCTCTTCCATGGGATAGTACCAAATTCTGTCCGTCAGTCTTTTAAGCATCTTCGCCCCCTATATAGTTCATCCCTGCCGGCAGCTATATTAGTCCAAAGCTCTTTTCCACCAGTTCCATGGTCTCCTCAATGGTTCTGTTCTCGTCACGAACAAATACATTGAAGCCGCTGCCTGCAAATTTATCATAGTTTTCTTGTGAGTTTATCAGTTCAAGCCCCTGCCTGAAGTTTGCTATTGCAGCATCAGGGTCTTTCTCATCTAAAAGAAGCTGATAAAGAAACTGTTTCTCCTTATCAGGTCTTTCAAAAAATCTTCTTACGGAGATCCCGGGATCTGCCAGCATTATGGCAACATGGTTTTTGTCGGAAATCTTCCATAAAGTTTCAACGGATATATTGGTATCGACGAATATCTTTTTCCCCTGTCCTGAAAGTCTTTCAAGTATCTGCAGCTCCAGTTTTTCACATTCCTTGGTGACACCATCTATCCATGCTGCATACTCTTTTGGCGAGCGTCTTATAAAGTCGTGCCAGTCCTGTAAATCTCTGGTGTATGTAAGACATGGAAATTCGTCCTTATCAAGTGATTCCAGCAGCTCATCATGATAGTTCTCTTCACAGGCTATACCATCATATTTCTCTGCAAGCCGCTTGACCATGGTAGATTTCCCTGCATATGCAGTTCCGTTAAAGTAATATATGTTTTCTTTATCCAAGCTCATATCAGCCTCTTATCCTGTTAGTTCTTTTGACATGAACACCACATCATATATATCTTTGTGGGTCTTTTCTTCAAAATGCGCTCTGAGCCTGATGTTGGAATCCCACTTTGCCTGTGGGAAGAAGCCACCATAACGGCGTTTGACATCATTCATTCGATCCTCAATGTTCATTACGCCTTCACTTCCGGCTAAGGCATCGCAAAGCTGGATCAACCTGTCATATTCATCAGGAGTTATCTTACTAAGCTGCGTCTGAATAAGCTCATATTCCTCTTCTGAAGTATCCACCTTGCCTATATACTCATCCAGTCTCATATTGTTGAAGGAATGTGTCAGGCATACTCTGGCCACCTCATCATAACCAAGAGACATCATATATGAATAGCCATCAGAAACATGGCCAAGATGTCTTACACCGAATTTTCTGCCGATATCATGAAGAAGTCCCAAAATATAAGCCTTCTCCGTATCCAAACTTCCGCATGCCTGCGCTATCTTCTCAGCACAATGAGCTGCCACACGACTATGATCGCCCCAAGGCCCCGGATTGCACTTCTCTGCTTCCTCTAACAAACTCTCTGCTTCTACTCTTGTAGGTAACATTATTCCCCCTTTTTATCGCAATTCTTCTAAAACCTTCTTCACTTCATGAAGATCAGTAATTTCATAGTCAATTTTAAAATCAGCGTTTTTAGGAAGGCCCTTGGGATTGTACCAGCAGCACTTTATGCCTGCGTTATTTCCGCCTCTGATATCGCTGGTTAAAGAGTCTCCGATAATGATCATCTCATCCTTCTTGATTTCTCCAAGATACTTACCTTCGGAATAAGGAAGACTGGGCTCTTTTGCCTTAAGCCATTTGTTTATCTCATCAAAACTGAAATTGAAGAAATCAATCGACGGCTTTTCAGCACCAATCTCCTCAGAAATAAAGCAAAGGTCAAAGATCTTATCAAGGCCTGAATTCTTGAGCTTACCGTTCTGGGCTTTCTTGGTTCCGTTAGATGCCATGCACTGAAGAATCTGCCCCTTGTAGCCTTTCACAAGTTCATAGGAATTATCCCTGAAACAAATGGTCTCTCCGAGAAGTTCCTGATATCTGTCGTTAAAGGCTGCTGCTATCGAAGTATCTTTTCCCAGAAATTCAAAAAACTCGCGGTAACGGCCTACTAGTACTTCCTGTTTCTCCATCTCCCCACGCTCCAGGGCCTGCCAGCGTCTTCTATTTATGACCATATAGTCTTTCAGCATCTGATCTGTGAACTCTCCCAGACCGAATTCCTTAAATTCCCTGGTGAGAGCTTCCTTCTCAGCCACATCAAAATCCAAAAGTGTATTATCCAAATCCCAAAGTATTGCTCGTATCATAAAAACTCCTGATTTCTAAACATATTGAAACCTAATTTTAGCATACACGCGGGAATATTACTAACCTACGGTTGCTGATTGTGTGATAGTTTGTATGACAGTTGTGTGATATTTGGGTTGATACAATTGTTTTATGCTAGTAAACATGCGGTTTTGAGCTGTCCGAATTAAGTCACACATCGAGGTGTTTAATAAAATCATCAGAAAACAAGATGAGCTTTATTTAGAAGCAACGGACAGACATGAGGGAGGAAAAAAATGAACGCAATGGTAATGGATAACAGAACATACAACGGATATGATTACTTCTCAAGAAGCGAGATGAGAATCCGCGCAAATAAAAAGAGACGTATGGAAATTGTCAGACGTCAAAGAGTATTTCTTGGTGCAATGGTTGCAATGCTGCTTGCACTTATTGTTTCTTTAGGAACAACAGTTATCATCAAGGCTCAGAATAACGACACTGCTCCGGAAGTAAAATACTACACAGTTCAAATGGTTCATTCAGGTGATACCCTTGAAAGTCTTGCAAAAGAGCGTTTTTCCAAGGAGCACTACGCCAGCTTTGAGGCATATCTGAACGAGATCATGCGCATCAATCACCTGGATGCCCCGGAAGATCTTATGGCCGGCGAAAATGTCGTTATTCCCTATTATGATGTATATAGATGATTCTCTAAATCATCAGATCTTTGTGGTCCACTTTGTGCAGTCCATGACCTGAGTTGCAAGATCTGCATAAAAGTCAGGTTCATGACAAACCATCAAAATGCTGCCCTTGTACTCCATAAGTGCACGGTGGAGTTCTTCCTTGGCGTCAACATCCAGATGGTTTGTGGGCTCGTCCAGCACAAGAAGATTTGATTCACGATTTATCAGCTTGCACAGACGTACCTTGGCCTGCTCACCACCTGACAGGACCTTGCATTTACTCTCAATGTGCTTGGTGGTAAGTCCGCATTTAGCAAGGGCAGAGCGCACTTCGTACTGTGAAAATCCCGGGAACTCATTCCAGATTTCCTGCATGCAGGTTGTCTCTATATCAGGTGCCATCTCCTGCTCAAAATATCCGATGGCCACATTCTCACCAAGCTCAACACTTCCCGAAAGCGCAGGAATAAGTCCGAGAATGCTCTTTAAAAGAGTTGTCTTTCCGATTCCGTTGGCTCCCGTAAGTACAATCTTTGAGCCCCTCTCAAATGTAATGTTAAGAGGTGATGACAAAGGTTCATCATATCCAATCACAAGATCCTTGGTCTCGAATATAACCTTGCCGGGTGTCCTTGCTACCTTGAAGTTAAATTCCGGCTTTGGCTTCTCCTGAACTTTCTCAATAATGTCCATGCTGTCCAGTTTCTTCTGGCGGGCCATGGCCATATTTCTTGTGGCAACTCTCGCCTTATTTCTTGCCACGAAATCCTTAAGGTCAGCAATCTCCTGCTGCTGTCTGTTATAAGCAGCCTCTCTCTGAGCCTTCTTCATCTCATAGACTTCCATGAACTTATCATAGTCACCCACATAGCGGTCAAGAGAGTGAGTTGTTCCATCCATGTGATAAATTATGTTAACAACGCTGTTCAGGAACGGAATATCATGAGAAATCAGTATAAAAGCGTTGTCGTAATCCTGAAGATATCTTGTAAGCCACACAATATGCTCTGCATCAAGATAGTTTGTAGGCTCATCCAGCAAAAGAATATCCGGCTTCTCCAACAAGAGCTTCCCAAGTAGTATCTTTGTTCTCTGGCCACCTGAAAGTTCTGTGACATCACGGTCGAGGCCCAGTTCCAAAAATCCCAGTGCTCTTGAAACCTCTTCTATCTTGGAATCAATCAGGTAGAAATCTCTGTTAGTCAAAAGATCCTGAATCGTTCCCAGCTCTTCCATATACTCTTCAAGCTGCTTCTCATCTGCCTCGCCCATGGCATCGCAGATCTCATTCATACGGGTTTCCATGGCGTACAGAGGCTCATACGCAGAAGCAAGAACGTCCCTAATAGTCATGCCCTCTTTTAGCACAGCATGCTGATCAAGGTAGCCAACCTTCACGTTCTTTGCCCACTCAATCTTACCTGCATCAGGCATCAGCTTTCCGATGATGATGTTCATGAAAGTAGACTTTCCCTCGCCGTTAGCGCCTACAAGTCCTATATGTTCACCCTTCAGAAGTCTGAAGGAAACGTCATCAAAAATCGCTCTGTCACCAAATCCATGTGTCAGATGCTCAACATTCAAAATACTCATAATAACTCCTGTGGTATAATACAAACTGTATCTCAAAACAACACTAAACATAATATCGGTTTGAAGAATATAAATCAACAATAATATTATTTAGAGGAATAGACATGCTTTACATCATGAGACACGGAAAAACAGACTGGAACAAGCTTCAGAAGCTTCAGGGCCAGATTGACATACCGTTAAATGAAGAAGGAAGACAGAGCGCCAAAGACGCCCATGAGAAATACAAGGATCTGCACTTCGATATCTGCTATTCATCACCCCTCATCAGGGCTAAAGAGACAGCAGAGATTTTCCTAGAGGGAAAAGACACTCCTATCATCACAGATGACAGATTAAAAGAAATGGCCTTTGGAGAATTCGAGGGAGTCACCGGATATTTCAATAATCCCTCATGCCCCATAAATGACCTGTTTGTAAATCCAACCGCTTACGTTAAACAGGGCGGCGCTGAATCCTTTGAGGAACTCTATGCCAGAACCGGCTCTTTCATAGAAGAAATAATAAAGCCTCTTCAAAAAGAAAATAAGGATATCCTCCTGGTCGGACACGGTGCCATGAATTGCAGCCTTATCGGGCAGCTTAAGGGCACTCCTTTGTCAAACTTCTGGGATAACCTTATTGGGAACTGCGAACTAAAGGAGCTTTAAACAGCTCCACATTTTCAGAGAATTTTTCATATCCTGAGCAAACACTAATCTGGTATTCCTCATACTCCGGAACTATATAGGTTGTGATATGGAGGTTCTCAAGTTTTTTACCCTCATGATAAATCTCTAAAGATCCATCTCCTACTTCTTTGGCAAGGTCCACAAAAATACTCTTCGGCACCATGGATATGCCTTTGCCTGAGTATTTCATAACACTCTCTTTCATGGTCCAGAGCCTTGTAAAAAGAGCATTTCTCTCTTCTTCACTTTTGGCCGTTTCATCCACAAACCGTACTTCCCTGTCATCAAAAACATACTCTATAAGACTGTCCTTAAAGGCCTTATTCTTCTCCACATCTATCCCTACTTCGTGATCAGAAAAAGCGCACACAGCCATACTACCTGAATGTGACAGGTTAAAGCACAGGCTATCTGCGCCCACAATATATGGTTTCTTATTTTCCAAAAGAGCTATCTTTGCGCCTTTAAATCCAAACTCCTCAAGTCCCTTTTCCAAAAGAATTCCTGCTCCGAGAGATAAAAGCTTACCCTTTAAAGGCTTCATTGCATCTATCTTTTCCCTGCGAAATGAGGGCATCTTGGCGTACCAAAAATCAAAGGCTTCCTTGTCCTTTAAAAAGCCAATTTCAATTGCATAGACCTTTGAAATAATAGTCTCTCCCATCAGTACTCTTCAGAAACCCTTTCAAAACTATCCTCGTGGAAAATAAGATGTTCTCCATGCCAAAACTTATTCTGCAACTCGTTTCTCGTAACTTCTTTTGATAAATACGCACCTTCCACATAGTCCACAGGTACATCCTTTATCTTACCATAATAATAGCCATTGTCTATTCCGGATATGATGATCTTCTTCTCCAGCTGCCTTATCATATTCGTCCTGTTGGCAAGGACGATCTCCGCATTCTCCTGATTAGAAGTCTCAAAGATGCTCCTCATATCAAGAATAATGCCTTCAAAGTTTATATTGGCTATGGTATTAAGTCCCAGGAATCCCGCTTCATAGTCGCTTATGTAAGTTCTTACTCCAAGAGCAGCGATCCCGTTTTTCATTTTCTCAAGAGCATCCTTGGACTCAAGCGCATCAGATTCCTTTAATACAAATGCCAAAAGAGATGGGTCTATATTAAACCTCTTGATATTATCGGATATCCAGGTCAGGAGTTCCCGCTTGATCATGTGTGTGGACATGACCGGCACAAGAACAAATTCTATCTGCATATCTGATTTATCAACGCCACTGGATAAAAACCTGCAGACACTCTCTATGGTTCGCATCTGAATTTCTTCGATAAAGCCGGCATTATCGGCAATTTCAAGGAATTCAGAAGACTGAATATCGCCAAGAATCACATCATGAAGTTTAAGGCATACTTCTGCCAACTTGATGTTGTACTCGCCCTGTTCATATAACGGGCGATAGTAGATTGCAAAACCTTTTTCTCTAAGCCCTCTTCCTATGGCTTTTTCAACTTCCATTCTTCTTATCAGGAAGTTGAGATCTGAACCTTTGTAAAAGCTCTTTTCCGAATCCGTAAGCTCTGTACTCTCAAGAAGGAATACATCATTTACGCTGGAGAATTGTTCAGGGCACTTTGCAAAAAGAATATTATAATCAAGCGCAAGCTCTGTTCCACTTACGACCCATGGCTTTTTCATTCGGATATCTATCTTCTCCGCCAGATTGTTCATTTCCCACTCTGTCAGATCCGGATTTACTATAAAAAATACGTTAGAACCGGTTCTATATGCATTTGTTTCGCTGCCGTCATCCATGAAATATGATGCCATATCCTTAAGGAGAATATCCACCATATCAGCACCATACAGCTTCCTAAGCATGTCCAGGTTCTCAATTCGAAGACATATTGCCAGAAACTCTCTTCTCATAATGAACTGGCTCTTCATGTCCTGAACAAAAGCCATTCGGTTATAAGCCTTCGATACTGCATCGGTTCGGTCATCATCTTTTTCAATCATCAGCATGATTCCGGTAAGGCCGATAGCTTCACACAAAAGTTCGCACTTAACCGCAGGGAACAGCATCTGAATAATTGTTCCACCGATGGCAAGTGACAGGAAATAAACCATAGCAATCTGCTTCATTGCATTTATGGTATACCAGTACTTTATAAGTATAAATATGGCTACAGCAAAGTAATATGCAGAGATTGCATATGCCATATAGATACCTGTGCCTCTGCCATAGTCAAACTTGCCGATAATCCTAAAGAACCACTGGGTGGCAGGATTTGTAAACAGCATCAGTTCAAGAATAATAATTGGGAACTTAAGCGCAAAATTCTGGATCTTACTGAACCTGTGTCTGACGCCGCAAATAACGATAATATAGAACGTAAAAACAGGCATCATTCCCACATGAGTAAAGTAGTATACAACTTCTGTAAGATAGCTTACTATCCACTTGAAGGTGTCATTAAATCCATATTCCACAGCAAAATAAGACACTACATCAGTAAGTGAATCAATCAGCGTAATAACTACGAGCATGGTAAATAGACGGCTTCTGATGCGGTATCTCTTTCGCATCATAGTCGAATAGAACAGGCACGTTATACAGATAATCGTCGCCGCGATCCTATAGGTCAAGCTGTCTATAATTTCCGGGTTCATAGTCTGCTAGTTCTTCCTCTGTTTAAAAAAGTGATCAAGTGTACTCAAAAGTTTATCTTTACTTATGCTTTTAAGCAGGTAGTCTACAGGTTTCAAGTTAATTACGTTTGTAACCGAATCTCTATCATTTTTACCGGTCAGGAACATTACAGGTGTTGACTGGGAAAAAGACTCACTTCTAAGCATTTCCATTACCTTTGGTCCGTCCAGTACAGGCATATCATAGTCCAAAAGGATAAGATCCGCTTTATTGGTGGCAAGCCATGCCACAGCCTGGGTTCCGGAATTAGCCATGCCCACTCTGTAACTGTCCTTAAGCCACTCTCTGACCATCTGGATATAGGTGGGGTCATCATCAACTATCAGGATGCATTTCCTTCGCCTAATTTCAAATTCATCATCAGTGGCAGTCATAACATTATCCATCAGTGATGCCATATCAAGAGGTCTGGTAACTTCAAAAGCTATATCTTCTTTTGGTATATAGTGGTGCACAAGGTCAAAGGCATCCTTATCTCCAATTACAAGCATAATCATGTTTTCCTCTACGCACAGGTCCTTGAAGTAGACAAGCGCTTCACGATGTTCCTCAAAGTCCTGATCTGTATAGAGTATGATCAGATTTGCCCCTTGCTTTTTGGTGCTAAGATCAGCAAGACCATATGTTGAATCCACCACCTCAAATCTGTTTGAGACAAGCGCATTCTTTATGGCATTTACCAAGAAAGTCTCTTCATTTCTTACAAGCAGAATCTTCTTCATCCCAGTTTCTCCTGTACTACTGTTGCTATTTCATCCCATTTTAGTTTATATGCAAGTTCTGATACCTTAGAGATAACTTCCTTATCACCGGGAGGTAGCTTATAGCTTTTTACTGAATCAAGAACAAATTGTAAAGTATCGTAATCCAGTATCTTACTTACTTCCAAAATTGTTTTATATGCATCAATAAGCTGTGCCTCAGAAATCTCGGGTTTATCTTCTGCGTCCTCTTCTTCCCCTGCTATCTCCGGGATTGAATCCAGACTGTATTTCACGATCGAATACAGATTCATCAGTTCCATCTGATAATTCCTTATGGTATCAATATCCTTTTCATTGCCGGCCTTCTCAAGTGTGGCAGCCAGCTTTGAAAGCTTCATTGCACCGACTGTACCGCTGGTACTTTTTAGCGAATGAACATAGCTTGTATAATCCTTCCAGTTTTCCTGTTCATAAGCTGTTTCGATATTATTTCTGGAGGTATCTATCGACTCGTAGTAAACCTTCAGTATACTGATATAGCTGTCTACTGTTCCGCAGTTCTTAATTCCAATACTTGCATCAATCTCTTCAAGCTTATCCATCCAGTTTTCGTTGCAAGGAACTTTTTCCATTTCTTCCTCATCAAAGCCCTCTGCTGAGATGCTCTTACATCCTTCGCCGGTAAAACCGTTGGAATCCTTTAAGAGTCCTTCTTTTTCCTCAAGTCTAACTTTAGTAATAACGACTTTTTCCTGAGGTAAGAACTTGATCATAACTGCCTCAAGCTTATCGCTCTCGACAGGTTTACTCAGATAATCATCAAAGCCGCTCTTAATGAAGTTATCCCTTGCTCCTGAAATAGCATTTGCAGTAAGAACAATGATCGGAGTTTCAATATTAGGCGACTCCTTGTCCTTCTTGATAGCTTCGAAAGTCTCCATTCCATCCATCCCGGGCATACGGTAGTCCAGGAAAATAATGTCGTACTTTTTCGAGTGCTGTTTCTCCAGACACTCCAATCCACTCCTTGCAGATTCTATTTTAACCTTTGTAGGCTTTAAGAGTTCTCTTATAACCACATGGTTCATCGGTGTATCATCAACAACAAGAACCTCTGCATCCGGTGCTGTAAACTTCTCCTTATATGTCTTTCTCTCTTTGCCGCTTCTTGCGAGCCTTTCCTTGAAGTTGCCTATCTTGGTATCATCGATTATCTTCTGCGGCAACTGGATTGAGAATGTAGAACCTTTCCCGTAGATACTCTTAACAGAAATTGATCCGCCCATGAGTTCCAGGAGTGAATAGGTTATAGCAAGTCCAAGACCACTGCCTTCAACAGTCTTGTTCTTCTCTATATCCAGTCTCTTGAATTTCTCAAAGAGATTTCCAATATCTTCCTCTTTGATTCCCATGCCGGTATCAGTGACATCAATCTTTAAAGTTATGGTTCCGTCATAGTTCTTTTCCCCGGCAACCTTTAAAGTTACGCTTCCCTCCTGGGTATACTTAATAGCGTTGTTAAGTATATTAACAACAACCTGCCTGAATCTCATTTCGTCGCCATAAAGCTTGTCCGGCAGATTGCTGTCTACATCAAGAATAAGGTCCAGTGCCTTCTGCTGAGCCTTGATGCTGATCATATTATAGATATCGTTGAGCGCAGAACTAAGCTCATACTCAACATCGTTGATTTCCATGCTTCCCGCTTCTATCTTGGAGAAATCAAGGATATCATTTATAAGTGACAAAAGAGTTCTTCCCGCACCTTCAATGTTCTGGGCATATTCCAGAATCTTTTCATCTTTACACTCTCTAAGGATTACCTCGTTCATACCAAGAACAGCGTTGATAGGAGTACGGATTTCATGAGACATATTTGCAAGGAAATTACTCTTTGCCTCATTGGCAGCCTTAGCTCGTCTTTCCTCCATTCTGGCCATTTCAGTAGCTTTGAGTATTGCGAGAAACTCACTTTTACTGATAGGAACCGAGAAAAACTCACCCTGTACATAGTCGAATTTCACATTTGCAAGACTCTCCAAGCTTTGCTGATCCTCTACTTCTTCGATTGCAATCTTTTTTCCCATCTGAGAGATCATACGCAGCCTGTTCTCAAGAATGATCCTGTTCTGTGGAGTTCCGGAGGCTGTCTTTAACAGTGAAGCCTTAATCTTGACACCGGTAAACAGTGCTGCAGCTTCCGATTGCATATTAAAAAATCCTGTTCCGAAATCATCCAGATAAAACTTTACCCCGACGCTACTGAGCTTTTGCATTATAGGATTCAGGATGCTGCGATCCGAGGTGGCCATATTCTCAGGAATATCAAGAACCATCCTTGAGGGCTCAACTCCATTGATCTCAAGAAGTTTTAATATTCTATCCACAAAGTCCGCCTTAACAACCTGAATTGATTCAAGCGGAACGCTGATGCTCTCAACGCCCATTTCATCTACAATACCTCCACCGAGGAAGTACAGCACCTGATCAATGACATAGAGACTAAGCTGATCGATAAGTCCTGCCTGATCAGCAACAGGAACGAATTCATCGGATTTAACAAGTCCCAGTTCGGGATCCTGCAGAAGTAGTATAGCTTCTGCTGCGCAAATAGTTCTTTCGCCTCTTGTATAGATGGGCTCAAAGTATACCTTGAAGTTTCCGTCCTCGATACCTCTCTTAACAGCTTTCTCCACATCAGCTCGCCTAAGAAGGAAATCCAGGTCATGACAGGACAATACTCTGTCAGTCTCAATGTCAATCTTACTGTCGCAGAGAAGCATCAGATAATCCGTGCTGTTAAACTGCTCCGGCGAATTTGCCAATAAGACCAGCGCCTTCAGGTTTAAGGCGTGATCCCTGTGCTTCCATTCCGCAGCAAACCTCTCCCTGATCTGAGAAGCGTAAAACTGTGCCACATCCACAATCGTATCCGGGCAAATAAGGATATAGTTATCCACGCCCACCCTGTATACATCTATACTTTTGTCGAGCCTTGAGAAGAAATCAACAAGCGTAGTCTGAAACTTCTCATACTCTTCATATCCGGCGATTTTCCTATAGACATCGGCATTCTGTATTCTTACACAAATGGTAAAAAAGCTTCTTTCATACTTGAAATACGTGGATGTATCAAGTATGAAAGCATTTCGATTGTAAGCCCTCGTAGAAACATCAACTCTGTCATCATCATTTTCAAGCATCATCATAAGGCCCATAAAACCAATAGCCTCAGACATAAGCTCACTTCTGATTTCAAAAATGAACATCTGAAGAAGTGTTCCAACACTTACCAGAACAAAGAAATAAATAAGAGCTATCCTTCTTACCTTCGTCAGGTAGTTCCAGTAGAGGAAAAGAGCCACTATAGCAAAAAGAATATAGAATGCACTTACAACATAAGCGAAATAGACGCCCGGTCTTCTGTGGAAAACAAGCGCATCATCAATGGTATAAACAACGTTAAAGATGGGCACCATCAGCACCATAATTTCCATGATGTTGAATGGAATGCTGACAATTATTCTGGACCATTTTTTAAATCTGTACTGTACGTTGCAGACAAGGATAATATAAAAGGCAAACATGGGAGCAATTGCAAAGTGAGTTGAAAAATAAATGAACTGCAGTGCATGCATCCCTATGAGCTTTAGTCCATACGAAAAAGAAGTCGCTCCTATAAGCTCTCCTAAAATTCCGGTAAGAGCATCCAGAGCGACTATCAAACAAAGCGCAACAAATAAACGTCCACGAAGACGATATTTGTTATTCATTATCAGTGAATAAACAACACAAGTGACGCTGATTAATATGGCAGCCAAGTTAAAAGTAATGCTGCCTACGCCTTCTAAACCAAGCATATTTCTACCTCTGTGGCGCCACAACCTGCTGTATTGTCAGGCAGGTAAAGCATTACTTCTGAGGAATAAGATCGCGATACCATTTAAGTGCAGTAAGATAAGCATCATACACCTTATTCATGTCTATATTTCCAAGAACCATCTGTCTGGATACTTCCGTCCAATCAGCGTCCTCATATCTCTTCATAAAGTTCAGAACCTTGGCAAAATCTCCCTTGTTGTCAAGAAGGGCATCCTTTATATTCTTTGATACCTGAACCATTGAAAGAGCTTCTTCCATTGTTTTTTCAAGCATGATATCAAGGGCTGAGAAAAGCCCCATGATAAAGAGTTCCTGTGACATCATTGCCATCTCAAAGCACTCTGCCAGATTCTCAGCAAATTTAGCTCTTATCATAACCAGCCTTGTGATCTCACTTGGCTTGTCTGCACAAAGTTCTTTTGTAACAGCAGTGTTGATCCATCTCTTCAGCTCTTTTTGACCAAGCATAGCTGCTGCATGGCGGATAGATGTAATCTCGGAATTAAGAGCCATTCTGTTTACCATCTCCAAAAGAGAAATGACAAGAGCCGGATCCTTACCGATAACATCTGCTGCTTCCTGAAGATCAAAATCAGGAGCATTAACCACATTGAGAAGTTCAATATAGTTAACCTTAAGAGGATTTACCTCAGTCTCAGACTCCTTTACAGGCATTCTGAAGAAGCTTCCCTCATAAAGATCATAGCCGCCATCTTCCTTAAGTGCTTCATACTCTTCCTGAGTATCTACATTTACAGCACAGAGCTTAATGTTTGGATAAACCTTTGTGAAATATACCTTAGCTTTATTGATATCAATCTTCGCATGATTAAGAAGAATGTAATCACACTTAGACAAAATTTCCCTGTAGTTTTCAAATTCAGCGATCGGGAGTTTTCTGATTGCCAGCTTGTATCCCTGTTCCTTAAGTTCTCTTACTCTTTTTACATACTGCTCTGAAGGAGCAATTGTATTGTCCATAAGAAGAACAACTTTGTTGGAAGGAACCGTGCACTGGAGAGAGATTTCCGCAAAAATGGAGAACTGGTTAACAGGTACAAAAACTTCCTTGCCCCCGGATAAAGTTGCAACGCCCATATTGCTGACAACTTCAAGCTCGTGAACCGTACCGGCTCCGTCAAATCTTGCGCCACCTTCAAGACTGGGATTCAAAAAGTGGTTTTCCTTTCGCGCAAAGACTGAATATGCGCACACAAGCATATTATCGTCAAACAAAGGAATTAATGTTGCTAACATAAAATGTCTCCTTTCCACCTGTCAAAAGACATACTCCCACTCAATTATATTTTAGCAAAAACGTGTACTGAAAAGTATTATATTTTTATTAAATTGCGTCAATTTACACGCAAAAAAACAAAGACCGCAAGCCTAAACTCGCGGTCTTTTGCAAACAAATCTAATTAATTATCAGAGTATATCTCTTCTCTTTATGTACTGAGGATGTTCGGGAGTTCCCTGGATATCCTTGGCATGAATGATGTGCGCCCATTTATCTACGATTGCATTCTCGATATGAACGCCCTCTTCAATCACACAGTGAGCCATAATAATGGAGTTCTTAACGGTAACTCCCTTCTTGAGGGTAACACCACGGCCAACAATTGAATCCTCTACTGTTCCCTCGATGAGACATCCGTTAGAGATAAAGGAGTTCTCAACCTTGGCAGTCTCAAAGTACTGTGTAGGACAGGAGTCCGTTGTCCTTGTATAGATTGGCCAGCTGTTGCTGAACAGTCCGCTTGCCATGTCGTAGTTAAGAAGATCAAGTGAAGCTCTGTAGTAATCGGAAAGACTCAGAAGAGATGCAAAATATCCCTTGTGCTGATAGCCTCTGATGTCCATATCCTTGCACTTAAATCCCACAATATCTGCAAGAGAATAAACAGATGAAAGCTCATGGGCAGCTCTTACAAGACTTACAAAGACATCCTTGCTCATGCAGTAGGTATCCATGAAGATATTCTTCTCCTTGGCTGTTCCAAGGTTCTTCTCAAGAGAAGTGATACCTTTCTGTCTGTTAACGGTAACGATACGACAGTTCTGGTAATAATCCTTGGCATTCTCAACCTTGTGGTAAAGGAGTGTAACCTCTGCGCCTGACTGAATATGAGTCTCAAGAAGCTGGCAATAATCCTGTTTGTATACCATGTAACTTGGAGCGATTATTACGTATTCCTGATGCATTCTCTCAATGATATCAATGTTCTGCATGTAAGCAGCAATATCATTGTTGTAGATGTTATGTGCACTGGTATCCTCAGAAAAGAGCATCTGAATCTTACCACGCTTTGAGTTGATATTGTAATGTCTTCCCGATCCGATGTGCTCGGCAATTGATCTTGGTCTTGTTCTTAAGTAAACCTGGATTCTGTCCATTCCGGAGTTGCTCATGTTTGAAATCGGGAAATCGATAACACGGAATCTTCCAAGGAATGAAAAAGCACCGATAGGGCGATAGTCGTGAAGACCTTCAACGTGAATACTGTTATCTGCGGAAGATACTATTCCGAAAGCTCTGAATGCTGACATTATTTTGTACCTCCCTTCACGTCTTTTGCAACAAGAGTGATTTCTTCACTGGTCTTGCTGCCCACTTTTGATTTTCTGCCGATACGGACATTTTCTGCCACCAATGCCCTTGTGACAGTAGCCCCCTCTTCTACTACAACGCCCGGCATAAGCACTGAGTCAACAACTCTTGCTCCAGGAGCGACAACTGCTCCTGTGAAAAGAACTGAATTCGTAACGCTGCCTTCTACTCTGACGCCCTGTGTAATATATGCCCTCTTGATCTTGGCATTCTTGCCGATGTACTGAGGAAGTGTGGATACGTCCTCTGTGTAAATGAGCCATGAAGAGTCGTTCAGATTAAGCTCGTTCTTGGGTCCCAAAAGGTCCATGTTGGCTTCCCAGAGAGAATCAATAGTTCCAACATCCTTCCAATAGCCCTTGAATTCATAGGCAAACAGTTTTTTCTTGTCGTTAAGCATTCTTGGAATAATATCTTTTCCAAAGTCATGATCGGAATTTGGATTGTTCATATCCTCTACCAGCATCTTTCTCATGAGCTTCCAGCTAAAGATATAGATACCCATTGAAGCCAGATTGCTCTTTGGCTTTTTGGGCTTTTCTTCAAATTCAACGATTCTGCCGTCAGCGTCAGTATTCATGATACCGAAACGGCTGGCTTCCTTCATTGGAACAGGTCTTACAGCTATGGTCGCGTCTGCTCCCATCTTCTTGTGGAATGAAAGCATAGCTGCATAGTTCATCTTGTAGATATGATCACCTGAAAGGATCAAAATATACTCAGGGTTATAGTTGTCGATGAAATCGATATTCTGAGAGATCGCATCAGCAGTTCCACGATATACGTCCAGACCCTCGTCAGCTTTTTCTCTTGGTGTAAGAACATACACACCGCTGTCCTTGGAATCAAGTCCCCAGCGTCCGTCCTGAGCAACATAACTGTTCAAAAGAACTGATTCGTATTGAGTCAGAACTCCTACAGTGTCGATTCCGCTATTTGCACAATTACTAAGTGGAAAATCAATGATACGATACTTACCGCCATAATAAACGGCTGGCTTAGCAACCTTGGTCGTAAGGTCTTTAAGTCGACTTCCGCGTCCCCCGGCAAGGATCATGGCGAGCATCTCATTATGAGCCATATTTTGTCCCCCTTATATCCTCATTTTTTAGATTTGCAGAAATTTTAAGAACGATCGTCAGAATAAAAAAAAACACTGACAAATACTAAATCTATAATACCACAAAACATGCATATGAAAAAGAAAAAAGCGCCGGATTTTTACGTCCGGCGCCGCCTTTTTGGAACATTTATTTAAGTTTGAATTTTCCAACAATCTCTTCAAGAGTTCCGGCAACAGCTTCCTGTTTAGTAGTCATCTCATTTACGTTGCTTACTACGTCTGCAGCAACCATTACGGAATCGTTAACTCTGCTTGAAAGATCCGCTGTATCCTGAGTAGACTCTGCAATATTCTGGATAGCCTTGCTTACCTCTTCCATTGATGCTCTGATGTTTTCTACCATCTGTGCAATCTTCTCGGAAGAATCACCGAAGGCTCCTGCATCGTCTCCATACTGCTTGGCAAGTCCCACGAACTTGTCATAGTCAGGAGTAACTGTATCTTTAATGAATCCAAGAAGTTCTCCTGATGAAGATGAAAGTGTTCCGAAAGCTTCCTGTACTCCGTCGATGGTATCTCTGATCTGTTCTACAGCTTCAGATGTACTGCTTGCCAGCTTGTTAATCTCGGAAGCAACAACCGCGAATCCCTTACCTGCATCTCCCGCTCTTGCAGCCTCGATACTAGCATTAAGTGAAAGAAGATTGATCTGATCTGCAATCTCTGCAATTGTATCAGCCAGTGTACCGATCTGATCAACAATCTTTGCCTTTTCATTTGCCTCGATAAGATCAGCTTCTCTCTGCTCTGCAATACTGATCGCATTGTCGTAAGCCTGCTTACTTTCTCTCTCGATGTCTCTTGCTCTGCCCTTAATCTCGATAGCATCAGAACTTGTCTTTTCAGTTTCAGCAGCCAGCTGATGCACAGATGCGTTTACTTCTTCTACAGAAGCATTTACCTGCTCGGTAGCTGCTCCGGATGACATCATTGCATCGTTAACGCCTGAGATATTACCCTGGATGGAATTGAACTGATTCGAAAGTTCGTTTGCCATGTTGGCAAGTCCGTTGGATGTCTCCGAAACCTTAACAGATCCATCACTGATCTTACTGATAACATCTTTGTTATTCTCATACATGTCATTGAGGGATTCGCTCATTGCACCGAGTTCATCACCTCTCTTATTATCGATCTTGTCAACAGTGAAGTCGCCGCTTGCAAGGGTGCTGGCAAACTGTTTAACACTGTTGATGCTCTTGCTGATACTCATAACGAAAATCAGGATAATAGCTGCGCCGATAATCAAAGCCACTACCATTATACTGATAAGAGCTGTTCTTGCTTTATTTACCGGTCCCTCCAGTTCTGTTATATCCTTCCTGATGATCATCTTCCAGTTAACACCCGGAATATTGCAGTAGGATACGATTACTCTTGTTCCATTTTCCATGAAAGCCATCATACCCGGAGTTTCAGTCGCTGTCTCAACGATAACCTTACCACAACTTGCAAGGTCTGCATTTTCATCATTTGTAATATTGACTCCGTTCTCAACCTTTGAAGAGTCATCTGTATAGATGTAAGTACCATCAGAAGCAAGGAGCATTGCTCTACCGGTTTCACCGGATTTGATACCTGATACGAGTTCTTCAACATTTGAAAGAGCCATATCTACAGTTACGCAGCCGACAAACTGTCCATTATCATAAATTGGAGCTGAACAGCTGGACATAACTAATCCGGATGTAGGATCATAGTATGGATCGGTAATAGTAGCCTCGCCATTGGCAAGAGCTTTTGCAGCAGTATAATACTCCTGTGAGAAGTAATCATAATCCGCATTGCTGTAATCCCAGGTCTCTACAATATTTCCGCCATCCCTGTACCAGTAAGGTCCGATGTATTTTTCATTAGCATCAAAAGCATTAGGTTCAAACCATAGTCCGCATCCCAGGATGGATTCATTGTTATTGATGATTTTTGCCAGGGTACCTCTGTAGTTGTCCATCGTAACAAACCGGTATGATGTTGAAACCATATCCGAAATGTTTACAGCGGTTGTTCTAATGATCTGTAGCTTGGAATCAACCCCTGTAGCATTGGATGTAGCCTGTTCATACATATTCTCGGTGTTAACCGTCTGTATGTTTGACGACAATTCCTGACAAGCTATGTAAGTCAAAAGAATCATCGCAGCAGCCATAACAGGAAGAATACACATTAGCATCTTTGCTTTCAAACTAAGTTTTTTCATCTAATTGCACCCCTTCATATAATTGATAAATTGTACAACCATATAGATAAATTGTATCAAAAAGCACCTACAATTATTGTACATTATATCGTTGTGTATTGTTCTTAAAAAAGTATAAAGATAGCTGAAAATTGCATAAAATTATCGCTATTATGTTTATTTGTTCAACGTAAATATGCTAGAATTATTATGTCGCAAATTCGGATTGCATACGAAAGGAAATACACTATGAATGCTGATCAGTATCGTAGAGCCAACAGTAACAGTTTCAATGTTTGTATAGTTATTTATATCTGTGGTGCATTGCTCACTTTTTATAATGCTTTTAAAGAAGGTATGTCAGGTGGAAAGATTGCGATACTGATTGCTGTTGTTATCGGAATCGCAATGAGCGCCATGGGCAATTTCAAGTATTCTACGGTCAAACTGGGATCGATACTTATCATGGGCGGCGCAACCATATTTTACTTTGTTCTTCTCCTATCAGAAGACGACATAGTATACTTTGCATTCGGTCTCCCGATCCTTATCTGCAGTATCATTTATCTGAATGCCAAATTGTGTAAAGCAGGAATTCTTGCAATTACAATTTCGTTTACGATTACCTGTATAAAATCATTTATTACTACCGGCAGTCTGGATATGGCTTATGTTACTGCATTCATTACACTGGCCCTTGCATTCGTAGCAACAATAGCTACAGTTACACTTTTATGCAGATTTAACGATGAAAATAATGACACAATTACCAAGAATGCTGAAGAAACCATGAATACAGGCAATCAAATGGCTGAAATTGCAAACAGCATCACAAGTCTTTTCAATGATTCACAGCAGGATATGGTAGATCTTCAACAGATCATAGATAGTCAGCATTCAGGCATGCAGGACATAGCCAGCAGCATGGAATCCACAGCTCAGGCTATTACCTCTCAGGCACAGAGAGTTCAACAGATTCAGGAAGAAACCGCTACGACAGAGCAGCACAGAAAAGATATGACTAAGGCTTCTGAGAATACTCAGGATGCCGTAAGAGAAGGCGTTAGAGTTATTGGAGAACTAAAAGAAAAGTCACAGAACGTCGCACAGCAGAGCCAGGTTACAGTTGATGCAACCCAGGCAGTTATCAATAAAGTTGAAGAAGTTACAAAGATTGTCGGATCCATCATGTCGATAGCCAAGCAGACGAACCTCCTTGCTCTTAATGCAAGCATTGAGGCTGCAAGAGCCGGAGAAGCCGGCAAGGGATTCGCAGTTGTTGCAAATGACGTACGTGAACTTGCTGCAGAAACCAACACCGCTTCAACAGAAATCACAAACATTATCAATGAGCTTAACGAAGATGTTCAGAAAGCAATGGCAAGCATCGATGACACAGTTGCTTCTGTATCCGAGCAAAACGAGATGATCGAATCCGTAGGTGATAACTTCAACAGCATCAACGAGAATGTATCAGAGATGCTTTCCCGATTCTCGGAAATCGGAGAAGGAATGAAGTCCATCGCAGCATCAACCACAGAGATTAACGACAGTATTACAAATCTTTCAGCTACCAGCCAGGAAGTTGCTTCCCTCTCCAATGAAGGTGTTACCGCCTCCGAAAATGCAGTGGAGAAATTTGACTCCTTCAAAGTCATTCTCGGCAACATATTCCAGCAGGCTAACAAACTCAAAGATATGCAAACCGATAAAGAGTAAAAAAATGCGGGAGTCGCGTGACTCCCGCTTTTTTATTCGGTTTTCGAGCTGTCGTAGTCCTGGACATCTGTGACAAGCCAGGTGTCGGTCTCAGCATTTTTCTCAAGTGTGAGTGCGATTGCATAGGTCTCCTCGGAGGAGTTTTCAATCTCATCTTCGTAGATTTCAAGAATTATACGAATCATGTCATCATAGATCTTAGCCTTGGCAACGTCCTCGCCCTGCTCGTAGAGGGCTGCAATCTCCTCTTCGTTGTTCTTGTTGTAGGCATCGGTCGCCTCAGATATCTTCTCCTGGGCTGATTCATTATTGATAATATCCACAGGAAAATTTGTATTGATTTTGGCGATAGCTGTAGCTGTACCATCCTTCGCCACTTCCACATTTGTAACTGAGTATTCCTTGATCATGTCATCAAAGAGGCCGCAGAATTTATCTACCTCAGCCTTTGTCTCATCGGTGAGCTCTGAAAGGTCGAAACCAGCCACAAAGGCATCTGCCATAGAGTCTGCGTCGAAGAGCTGGACAAAGTCGCCCCCGGCAACTTCCATTGTTGCGTACTTATTTATATCCTCAGTGGAATCAGAAGCAACTACCGCAAGGAAAGCATTTGCCGTCTCCTCTGCTCCTGCCTTGTCCTTTGAAGCGCATCCACTAAGAGTCATAGCTGTAAGAGCAGTAACCAAAATAATGCTCACAGCTTTTTTTGCAATATTTATCATAAAGTAATCCCCATCCAATCAAAATAATTTCCACAATATAATAACATAACCCAAAGGTTTATCCAAAGACTATCGCAATTGCGCCCATTTGGTGTTAAAATATTGTATATGTCACTATAAACTGAATCAAGGAGGTTATTTAATGAGAGTTCTTTTTGAGGCGGGAATTGTGAAAGAAGTTGAATCAGTTGAGGTTAAGCCACTGGATTTTGGTGACGGACAGATTGCAGGAACGGAAGTAGATTTTTTACTTAAAACCGGCGACCAGATTAAATATATCTACAGTCAGAGTGTTCCTATTGAGGAGTCAGGCCAGAGGGCAATAGATTTTGTTAAAAAGCTCTATGATGATGGAAAGGCTGATTTCAGCCACGAATCTGTTGAAATGCTGTAACGACATGTAAATATCATAAATAAAAAGGCTCTATGCTTTCAATGCATAGAGCCTTAGTTTTGCTGTTCTTCCATTGTATTCTCCAAATAAACGATGAAGATCATCTCTTTCCAAGACGACCCTGGTTTTTGAGTTCAATGAGTAGATCAAAAACAACCCCCAAAGGTAAACCTGTAATATGGGCTACTTTTTCAGGATCAGGATAGTATTCATTAGTGCAGTCCTTGCTAATGCAGTCCATTACTTCCATTCGAGCATCCAATGTAGCTGTCATACACTTCATTCCTCCTTTCGCAAATATTGATACAATTCAAAGTCAGATGTACTCTGCCTTTCTATTATTATATCGTATTTTTATGCGAAAAGATAACAACCATATATTAAAAATTTGTAAATTTTACGCCTTTTTCCGCCTATAGCTTTGTACAACAGTCTTAATACCACACCTGATCATGTAGGCAGAGACTAGGATTGAGCCGATAATATCAAAATAATAGGAAATCCTCTGTCCCGGAAACAGCACCACGACTAGAAGTGTCAAGGTAATGCACGTATCAACAATTGACTTAGCGCCATAGAGTCTTGACTGGGCCTCCAGTATCACATTCCCGTTTTCCTTATGTAAAGATGAATACTTACGCCAGAACATGGAATTTACGATAGCTCCGGACAAAGCTATGGCAAACGCCGGGATTACATTTCCCTTATCCTCATTATCAGATATAAACGCCAGCACTATCATACTGATTCCGCTGATACACATGATGATGCCGACGAAAATATTGCTCCCGCTCTCAATCTTCTTTTTCCTGTCCGCATCCATCGAAGGATCCCTCATAGTAATGCAGTAGACCACAAAAGAAGCAATGATAGCAAGAAGTTCTGCGCTTCTTCTGGTGAAATCCGAAATCTGCGTAGAACTTCTTCCCACAGTAAGTCCAAGTCCCAGAACCAGCGGTCCTGGGGAACTTAAAATTACCGATAAAAGCAAGGTTTTAAACCCGCTTTTTTTCTTGTCATCATCTTCTCTTCTCATAGGATTAACTGGAATATGCCAAGAACGATCATAGCTGAAACAGGACAATAAAAAGTATCATAACCGTTGAGCACATTTAACTCCACGGTTGCTGTAACAAGAGCAGTCAAAAAAGCTATCAGTACCAAAAGCGGAACACTGTAGAGCCTTGAAATGTAAAGGCCGATCATTACGCTGATAAAGCTGAAAGTAAACATGGCAATATAGCCTTCAACAGATTTAACGCCTCTTCTTCCAACTTTATGCCGGCCAAACTTTTTGCCTATTAGAGCAGCTGCTGCATCTCCAGGCCCCCAGGCAAGAAAACACACTGCCCCCAGGATACGTTGGCCAAAATATCCCCAGCAGACAGTTGCCACAACAGCATATGCTAAAAACAAAGCTACCATGCTCTTACTGTACTCGCCCTTTTTTCTTGCGTTAAAGAACTCAGTAAAGCCGGGGATCTTTGAGCAGATAAAAATCACCGGATAAATAATTACAGCAAGTGCAAGAGTAATAGCTACAGACTCCTTCCAATCATTAAGAGTGTAGAACCAAGCTATTACCCCCGCAACGCCCATTATATGTAATGTTTTCCTAAAGACTTCCTTGGGGTAAGTACCCATGCACCCTCCCAAATACTAAACTAAGAAAAAACTACAGGTCACTCTACAGAATTGATAATTCCAAAGATTTCCTCTTTTATCTGCTTATTAGTAGCAAGCGCATTCTCTCTACTGTCGCGGTTTGAATAGAAGTAGAACTTGATCTTTGGCTCTGTTCCGCTTGGTCTTATTGCAAACCAGGAACCATTATCAAGGAAGAGCCTGATAGCATTCTGAGGTGGAATATCCTCATAGCCGTTAATATAATCAATTACTTTATCAACCTTGGCGCCTGCAACAGTAGTCGGAATATTCTCTCTGAACCACTTCATCATACGCTGAATGCGCTGAGCACCGGGAATTCCCTCAAGAACAATATTGGGTTCATCCTCTGCAAAGAATCCGTACTTGGCATAAATGTCCTGAAGTACATCCCAAAGGGTCTTGCCTTCCTTACGGTAATAAGCAGCAGCCTCTGCCACCAGCATTCCTGCACTGATACCGTCCTTGTCACGGATATCCTCGCAAACCGCATATCCTACAGACTCCTCATATCCAAACAGATATGTGTAACCATTCTCATGAAGGTAAGGTATCTTTCCGCAGATGTTTTTAAATCCTGTAAGAGTCTCAAACATTTCTACGCCATAGGCCTTTGCCATTATGGTTGAAAGCGTAGAAGTAACAATGGACTTAACCATTGCTCCCTTGGCAGGAAGAGTACCGGCTGACTTATGTCCCTCAAGCACATAATTTACCAAAAGATATCCCGTCTGATTTCCGTTAAGCGGAATATAGTTGCCGTTGTCATCTCTGATCTCAATAGCAAATCTGTCTGAATCAGGGTCTGTCGCCATTAAAAGCTCGGCTCCAAATTCCCTTCCGTACTGTTCACTGAGCTTAAATGCCTTTGGATCCTCAGGATTTGGATATCCAACGGTTGTAAAATCAGGGTCAGGATTTTCCTGCTCAGGAACTATCTTCCAATTGTTAAAGCCTCTGTCCTTAAGCATCTGTCTGAAGGGAATTGAACCACAGCCATTAAGAGGTGTGTAAACCAAAGGAATCGAAAGATCCAGCTCATCTCCCTCATGAATAGCCATTGACTCTATCTTATCAAGATACTCTCTGTCGTATTCTTCGCCCAGAACAATGATTTTTCCTGCCTTGACACCCTCTTCAAAATCGGATTTCTTTATACCGGTCCAGATATCAACGGCGTTTATCTTCTCCGTCATGCCATCGGCAACATCTGATGAAACCTGACATCCGTCATCCCAGTAAGCCTTGTAGCCGTTATACTCCTTAGGATTATGAGAAGCTGTGATATTGATTCCGGACACTGTTCCAAGCCTTCTTATCATGAATGCCAGCTCCGGTGTCGGACGAAGATCAGGGAATGTATAAACCTTGATTCCGTTAGCCGCAAAGATCCCTGCAGCAAGCTGAGAAAACTCCTTGGAAAAATGCCTTGGATCGTGAGCAATAATGATTCCCTTCTCACAGGCCTCTTTTCCCTTTGAAACGATATAATCAGCAACGCCCTGTGAAGCCTTTCCAACTGTCAAAAAGTTCATTCGGTTAGTTCCTGCGCCAACCTTACCACGAAGTCCGGCAGTCCCAAATGAAAGATCCTGATAGAATCTGTCCTCGATTTCCTTGTCATCATCCTTAATAGCAAGGAGCTCCGCCTTTAAAGGATCGCTGTCAGACAGATTTGAAATCCATTCGCTGTACCTTTCTTTGTAGTCCATAACTAATCCTCCATTCGTCTAAAAATTTATATACTCCAGCTTCCGAAAGCAACTTCGCCGGGATCTGTGCTATGCTCACCCAGCATCTTCTCCATCCAGATCATGTCGTACCATTTTCCGAATTTAAAGCCGCTATCATGGAATGTTCCTACCAGTTTGTATCCAAGCTTTTCATGGAAAAAGAAGCTGTCATTTGTAAGATGTTCATCCACTTCTCCGTCCTTCAGATAAGCAATGCAGGCATTTGCATTCAAAATCCCCATTCCCTTAAGTGACTTCTCCAGTGTCTCATACAAAGCCTTACCAACGCCACCGCGCTTACCGTCTTCCCTTACATAAACTGTAGTCTCAACGGACCAGTCGTAGGCTTTTCTTCCCTTAAAAGCCGTAGCATATGCATATCCAAGAATTGTTCCATCGTCGCCCACGGCCTTGATATATGGATATTTCGAAGAGATATTCTTTATTCTCTCAGTAAATTCCTCCGCTGTAGGCACTTCATATTCAAAAGTGATGGCGGTCTTCTCCACATACTGCGCGTAAATTGCCAGAAGCTCCACAGCGTCACAGGTCGCTACTCTCTCGATTTTCATACCATAAACTCCTCTATATTCTGACACTCTTTTTTGATACTATCCCCCACAGTAACAATAGCCCCCTTAAATTGACACCTTTGGAAGATTCCACAAGAAGTGCCTTGCCATAATCCTCAGCGAAAGAACCAGTGCAAAACCGAAGATCATTGCCGCCTGCCAAGTCTCCATGATCTCATGCATTACCACCATGAGAATGCCGCCGATTATAACCGGTAGCGCGTATACATGCTTAACAAATATAGCCGGCATCTGGTTAGACAGGACATCCCTTAAAACACCTCCGCCAACACCGGTCATAAATCCAAGGAACACCAGGAAAAAAAGATCATCCTCGTATCCAAAATTTGCGCCGATCATAACACCGTCAACCATAAAGGCAGCCAAACCTAAAGTGTCACAGACAAACAATCCTCTATCGTAAAGCCCCGCAAACTTCTGCGGAATGGGCCTGTGAAAATACATTATGACAAAAACTATATTGGCAACAAACACTGCCACAGCCACATAAAATGGGTTTACAAACATCTTCGGCGGAAAATCTCCCATGACCACATCTCTAAGAAGTCCGCCACCGCATGCGGTAAGTATCGCCAGGATATTTACCCCAAATATATCCATTCTCTTTTTAATGCCGGTAATAGCACCAGAAATAGCAAAAGCAACTGTGCCTATAAGATCAAAAACTGCAAGTAACATAGTAGAACTACGCTCCATAGAAAGTATTAGTAAATTCTATAATACGCCTAAAATCTATAAAATTAAAGGCTCTGAGTGCGTTTCAAGCAGCCAGAGCCCCTAGCCATTTCACTATGTTAAAAGGCAGTTATTCCTTTTACCGGATACAGATTTTGTTCTTACCGGTGCCCTTCGCTTCATAAAGAGCTTCATCAGCCCTTTGGAAAACGTCGTCCGCAGAGTCACTGGATTCGTAAGCAGTAAGTCCCACGCTTATGGTTCTGTGGCCCACCTCCTCGAATTCAGTTTTCTCGACGCTCTTCCTTATGTCATCAAGAAGCTTTACTGCATCATCCATGGTTATATTTGGCAGGATAAAAAGAAATTCCTCTCCGCCCCATCTTCCTACCATGGAACTGTTAAACTTACCGATCCGCTCCTTGAGGATACCTGCGATTGTAACAAGAACCTTATCTCCGACAGAATGACCGTAAGTATCGTTGACGTACTTAAAATCATCTATATCAATAATTCCAAGAATAAGACTTATGTTAAATGCCTCGGCGTGAAGAAGTGCGGTTCTTACAAGCTTATCTATCATTCTCCTGTTATTAAGGCCTGTAAGTGCATCAGTATCAGCCATCTTCTGCAGCTCGTCATTTGCTTCGCGAAGTTCTGCTGCTGTAACATTTATGAAATTCGCAAGACGCCTTACTATGGATATCTGTTCGTGCATCTTGTGTTCCATATCGCTGGCAACTGACTTGTCACCAACCGAAGCAATTCCAGACTTATCAAGCTCGCCCTCTCGCATACTGATAGCGATGAGAGTCACATGATGTTCTATGAGTATCCTACCAACCCTCATGATTTCTCCACTGGAATAATATCCACAGACAGGAGCGAACTTGCTGAAAGGCCCGGTCTCTTTGTTGAGAAGATATTTCCAGTAGAGCCTTCTCACACCGCAGGAATACAAAAAGATAGCTTCCGGCGCAAAGTCTCTTACAATGCCGGTCAAAGCTTCAACATCAGCTCTAATTACATCCGGATCTCCGTATGAAAGATTGACATGGGCGCCCTTATCAAGCTCTGCTGCAAGATTGATCGAACCATCTTCACTGTTACAAGAGAACGGTAATCTCAGAACGCTCTGCCCATGCTGCCAGGTCATGAGCGGGAATTCAAGGATATTATTAAAGAAAGTCTCATCAGCATGAATATCCAGATATTTACTGTAAATCTGGGTCGCGGGAACTCCATTTAATTCGTAGAGTCTTTTCCCTTCTATCTTGGTCGCTATAAGGTCTCGTCCAAGAGGTTTCCAGCCAATTGCGTGGTGAATATCCACATTAAGATTATCTCCGGCGTAAGTGATGAGCATTACTCCGTCGTTAATAACTTCCTTCTCATCAAAAACCTTGGTCTCGGTGTCTGAAATCTTAACTCCGGCACTTCCTCCGCCAAATATCTTGACCTCGGGATTACACAGTTCCACTTCCTCAAGAATCTTTCTGGAGTTGATGGTTTTTAAAGTCACAAAAAGCTCTGCAGCTTTAATATTTTCCGTAGAATCTATAATAGACCTGACTTTGATTCCAAGGTCTCTTTCCTTGCCTTCCTCGCATCTTAAAAGATGGGTTCTGGCTTCCGTACTTTCAAAAGCAGAAACAGCAATAACCATACCGTATTCAGCCAGGTGTCCGTCACAGATGTCGCCACTGCTGCTGGTTCCGCCAATTTTGGCATCAGCAAAGATCTCCAGAATAGAATCCTGAACCTGCTTGATCTGTTCCTCGCTAAACAATATGGAATACAGATGGAACAATATGGACTTGTAGGGATGTACTACCGTGTAGTTGAATACTTCCTGCAGCGCAGCAGTTATATCCCCTGAATCTGTAATCTCATAGTTAAACTGTTTCACAAAGTTACCTCAATAGATTGCGTACATTCAAATATGCGGGCAAATCTCCAATACTATAATACTATTGAAAGGTAAAAAAAACTGTATACATTCTCTTAACATTTTATAAACTAAACATGTTTGTTTTTACGTCGATAATCAATCCTCTGTAACCACGCTCATAAGTGCATCATAAGCCAAAATTCTTGGATCGTCCTCATCAGTGATTTTCTTCTTGTCGATGGTCTCCTTCATATCACCGGCAATGCTCTCAACGACACTTATGTACTCAGTTTCATCAACTTCTCCTCTGTCAATTCCCGTCATTATAAGCTCCGGCACAAATCCAAGCTTTCCCGTCGTATAATAGTTGCCCCTATAGGCATTTAACGTCTTGTCTCCCTCAAGAAGCCTTGAATGTATCTTATTTGTCAAAAGAACTATCACAAGATTCTTCTCAGGGTCTATCATGGTCAGAGTTCCGGTAAATCCCTGATGTCCAAAGGTCTTCCTGCTGCATTTTGTGCCAAAATATCTGTCTCTGTTGTGATCACCCTGAACCCACCAGCCAAGGCCAAATCCCGGGTTATCCTTATCCTCAGCCGTAAAAAGATCTATCACATCCTTCGAAAAATACTCTTTTCCCTTGTATTCTCCGGTCAACATGGTCGATGCCAGGAAAGCCAAATCCCCAGCATTGGAAAAAAGTCCCGCATGCCCCGAAACACCTGCCATACAGTAATATGCATTGGGATCATGGACCTCACCCTGCAATGTATATCTCCTGATACCTGTATACTTAAGGTTCCCATCCCTGCTGTTTCCCATAAGCTCAGTTGCAACACAGGACTCCTTATCAAATCCGTTGTCCAGCGGATTATACGTTATGTGGGTCAGGCCCATAGGCTCATAGAAAGTCTCTTCCAGATAGTCGTCAAAGTCCTGCCCCGTAATCTCCTCCAGACAGAAACAAAGGATCATGAAATCCAGATCGCTGTACAAACTGTCAGTTCGCGGCTCATACATCAAAGGAGTTCTGAAAAGCTGGTAAAGAGTCTCTTTTCTCGCCTCATAGTCCCCATCAGTCCCTACGTAAAGTACATTTCCGTTATCCGAGTCAAAATCAAATTCAGCCACATCATACCTGTCGTTGAAGTACTGCAGTCCTGCTGGGAAACCGGCCCTGTGCATCAGAAGATCCCTGATTGTCAGTCCGGCTTTCCATTCCTTGTTGGTCTCAAGATCCACGTGTTCATAGCCCTTGTATTCAATATCTATGGTGTCTCCTGCAAAATCTTCTCCCAGGATATCAACAATTCTGGTATCAATATCAATTTCTCCACCGCTTGCCAGATATTGGATCGCATAATTAACTGAATACATCTTGGTATTAGAAGCCAGGTCATATAAGGAATCAGTGGTAACGGGCGAACTCTCAATCGGATCACCGTTAACGTCGTAGGTCACTGTCTGTCCCCAGGCATTTTCATAAACCAGCTGACCATCTCTAATTATCGCAAGCTGTGCACTGGGAAAGCCCCGGTCGATGTCTGCGGTTATTATCCTGTCAACATACTCTATGGACTTAGGATCAATTCCGGCAGCCACAAGCTTATCCCGGTAAAGAGCCAGAACATCCTCTTTTTCCACATCACCTGAAAGGCCCACACCATCGCTATCTTCCATTTCAGCATCCGGGAGTCCTAAGCTTTCCTGAAACTTATCAATCACCTTGTATATCTCGTTATTTGGATCCTCCATCATCTTAATGTCTGTATCAAGATTAAGGAGCATATCGTTATCCTTATCTCTCATCTGCCACTTCGGCAATCCCTCACCGTTTGGATCTCCGTTATAGGCAAAGTTTACCCAGTAGTTCTGCATTATCTCGGAAAGCTTGTAATCCTCCTCATCGTAAAGCCCGGGATGACGCCAGAGATTTCCGTAGGCATAGGGAAGCTCTCCCGCATGATAGTTGGAAAGAGAGTTGTTTGTCTTTGTAAAATAGTACTCGTAGGCAGGCTTTCCCTGTTCCACCATGTAGTTATTCCACACATAGTGGGAATAGCTGAACCACATTGCGCTGTAAGCCACATTCAGTGCGCCTTTTGCTTCACCCAGCGCATCAATGATAAAATGCTGGTCTCTCTGAGGAAGATCATAGGGCACTACGCTGGCCAGTTCGCCGGCAAAATCCTTGATGTCATCAGCAAGAAGCTCCTCGTAGTTTTCTCTGGTCGCCTTGGTATCCAGCAAAAATGCATCAGCCTCTTTTTGGTTAAATCCATTAAGAAGGGCCTGTTCGTGGTTTCCACCCTTCTGATAGGTGAGATACGGCTGTTCAACAATTGCATAACCATCCACCGTCATATCCGAGTTCTGGGTCTTTGTCTTAACCAGCTCCGAAGCCGGAATTTGCCGAAGTTCTTCCGAAGATGAAACTCCAAACTCTGCCCTGACTTCATCTCCTGTCTTTATGGCGTCCTCATAATACCTGAAGGTATGGAAAGGCTCCTTTGCTACAATTCCGCTGGACTCAGCGATTGCATACCTAAACAGTCCTTCAGTCAAAGGAGAAATACAAAGAGCATTTACACTGGACGCTCCGGCCGATTCTCCGGCTATGGTAATCCTGCTTGGATCCCCGCCAAAGGCTTCTATGTTTTCATAAACCCACTTCAGAGCCGCAATCTGATCCAGCAGTCCGTAGTTACCTGTGGTCCCATTGGGCGATTCAGCCTTAAGATCCTCCGCAGCATAATAACCAAAAACTCCAAGCCTGTAGGCGAAGCTCACAAAAACCACACCTCTCTTTGCCAGGTCTTCTCCCCTGTACTCCGAATAGGAGGATTGCCCTGTTGTCAAGGAGCCGCCGTGAACATAAAAAATCACAGGAAGGAGGTTGTTGTTACCATCTCCGTCGCTTACCGAATCATTTTGGCTTCTGAAGTCCTCAGGATTATCCGGGGAAAAGACATTCAGATAAAGACAATCTTCGCTTATCTCTTCTCTGTACTCGTCCCCGAACTTTATCTGGTAATCATGCCAGCCAAGTATATGTGAAAGGGAGTCAAATGCTATCGATCCTCTGGTCTGCATTGCTCTCGGTCCGAAATGATCGGCCTTAAGAACACCTTCCCACTTATCCGGGGCCTGAGGTTCTTTATACCGAAGCTCCCCTACCGGTGGCTTGGCATAAGGAATTCCAGCATAGACTCTAACGCTGTGATTCTCATTGTAGACACCGCTAAGTTCTCCCTGTGAAATACGAATAACCTCTGTTTCATCAGGATTCTTATTGTCAACTGCCGGAACTCTTGCTATTGGTGGCCCTGTCAGCACGTAATTCACCCCAAGAACAGCAAAGAACAGGAACCATGCAATGAAAAGTCCGCCCTTTCCTTTCGCTTTTTTACCTCTGATAACTCTGAACACTATCATCAAAAGGCCGGCCAGAATGCCTATTCCCCAACCCAGGAGCACATTCTTGGACAGCTCCAAAAAGGCGATATAAAGTACCGTTATCAGTATCACAAAAATGCAAAAAATCATCCAAACCTCCTGCCTTAAGGCATTTACGTTTTTCCGTTAAGTGTGCTATCATATTTGTAGAAGCAATGTTAATATCCGCCACAGCAAGGCGGGATGGAACATAAGTATAGGAGTAAGCTATGTCACTTGGAAGAGAAGATCTCATTCATTCATTAGCTAAGTCCATGGGAATGGGCGATGCTCAGAAGGCAAGATTTGCATCCGGCAAGTATAACGCAGACACC
>JAEEGL011726210.1_pt1 | contig 32510 bp, 31 predicted proteins | sample 9134231 | NCBI WGS metagenome assembly JAEEGL01 (sample SAMN16246548, study PRJNA631951) | gut metagenome | biome: gut microbiome; feature: rumen; material: fiber-attached | host: Bos | place: Iran: Karaj | collected 2018-10
ACGTAATGCATTAACGTTGTGTTAAAAAATTGCTTGAAACAAAATGGTGTTTTGGCAAGGAATTTTTTCATGTTCCTTAGTAAAAATCATTGTTTCATTATCAGAAACTATAAAATTAATATCCATACCTTTATCAATTAAAAATTGAATAGTTTGAAGAATTTTATTATTATAAAAATCTAAATAACAAAGAGATGACCACAAATCGTTCGGTGCCATGCCGGCGTCTATGAGTTTACCGAGCATTTCTTCGTTATCATTAAGTAATGCTGATTTTACAATATTATTTGTTTCTTTAGGGAAAAAAGAAAAATCTAGTTTAACTTGATGTTGTGGTGTGCTGGCTTTTTTCATCATCTCTAAAACATTTGTATAGTTTTTAACGAAAGCATACGTGTAAAGTTTATTACTGTAAAATAATAAATGTTTTTCTAACAATAGGCATATATCATCGTCTTCAATATTCCTGTACTTATAGATATATTCAGCCAAACCGCGTTTTAAATCTTTAATATTTTGTTTAACTTGTGGATATCTTTTCATCATAAAATCAAACAACTCAAACTGGCTGTGTTTTAAAAATGTAAATGCAGTACCACGAGGATCATCGCATCTAAGACCGCGTGTATGCAAATATGCATATAAATCGTCCCAATTTGCTTTTCCAACCATACTTAGAATGGTATGTTTGTAATCTAATTTTAAACTTGCATTTGCCTCTTTAATCAAATATTCTACTACATCTTTGTTCTCATGTTTAAGAGCTAAATATAACGCCGAACGGCCTTTATAATCTTTGCTGTCAACGTAAACATCTTTTGCAATATATTTTTGAACATATTCGAGATTTCCATCTTTAGCTGCCTCTCGAAGTTCATATTCATATTTGGCGTGGGCTGGCAGTGCACAGCACAAGCTTATTGCGCATATAGCACCGAATAAAAATAATTTTTTCTTTTTTTTCATAAAGACCATCCTTTAATATTTTATTTGGCAAATTTACCATATTATAATTATTACAATGTTTTTAAATTTCGTCAATAAAATATTTAATTTTTAATGTTTTTGTTTTGCTTTTTATTCCTTTGAAATTTTTTCTTCAGTCTTTTCATCTGCATCTGTTTTGGCTTCTGTGTTTCTGGCCATTGCAGGTTTAGAATAAATATCGCTGGATTTTTTTCTTACTTCGTTTTCAATTTTAGTAGTAAATTCTGGATTGTCTCTCAAATATTCTTTGGTTTTGTCGCGACCTTGTGCTAATTTTTTCTCTCCGCACGCAAACCATGAGCCACTTTTTTGTATAATGTCTAACTTGACTGCCAAATCAAGAATTTCTCCTTCGTGAGATATCCCTTGACCGTACATAACGTCGAACTCTGCTTCTCTAAAAGGTGGTGCAATTTTATTTTTTACGACTTTTGCTCTTGTTCTCGAACCAATCATTTCCCCATTTGATTTTAAAGTTTCGATTTTTCTTATGTCAATTCTTACTGAAGAGTAAAATTTAAGCGCACGGCCGCCAGGTGTTACTTCTGGATTACCAAACATAATTCCAACTTTTTCACGAAGCTGATTGATAAATATTGCCACGCAGTTTGATTTGGATATTGCACCAGCAAGTTTTCTAAGAGCTTGCGACATAAGCCTTGCCTGCAAGCCAACATGAGAATCCCCCATTTCGCCTTCAATTTCTGCTCTTGGAACAAGCGCTGCAACAGAGTCTACAACTATTACATCAATTGCTCCTGAACGGACAAGTGATTCTGTGATTTCAAGGGCTTGCTCTCCTGTATCTGGTTGAGAAACAAGAAGTGAATCAATATCTACACCTAAATTAGCAGCATAAACAGGGTCTAAAGCGTGTTCAACATCAATAAATGCTGCATTCCCACCCTTTTTCTGACCTTGAGCTATACAAGAAAGCGCTAAGGTTGTTTTACCGGAAGATTCTGGACCGTAAATTTCAATAATTCTTCCTCTTGGAAGTCCACCAATCCCGAGAGCAATATCAAGCGATAGTGACCCTGTGGAAATAGAATCAACATGCATCGTTTCATTCTTACCAAGTTTCATTACTGCCCCTTTGCCGAATTGTTTTTCGATTTGTCCAAGTGCTGTTTCTAATGCTTTGTTTTTATCAAATGCCATAATTTTCAACCTCTCATTATTAAAATATTTATAAAATTTAAAATTTTATATTTTTTTTATTCTTATTGCAGCTTCTAAAATGTTTTCTTTTTCTCCAAATGAGGAAAGTCTAAAAAAACCTTCTCCATTTGTTCCAAATCCCGACCCCGGGGTACCAACTATACTTGATCTTTCAAGCATCACATCAAAAAAGTCCCATGAATTCATATTGTTTGGGCATTTAAGCCAAATATACGGTGAATTTGTACCTCCAATATGCCAAATATTCATTTCTTTTAATGCTCGTGATAAAATTTTAGAATTTTCTTTATAGTAAGAAATGCACTTTTTTATTTGATTTTGACCTTCAGTTGAAAGTGCTGCCTCAGCGCCTTTTTGAGTAATATAAGAAGTACCATTAAATTTAATTGCTTGACGCCTAAGCCACATACTGCCAACTTTTTCACCGTTTATTTTAAGTTCATTAGGAATAACTACATACCCACATCTAAGGCCTGTAAAACCTGCGTTTTTCGAGAAAGAACAGATTTCTATTGCGCAGTTTCTTGCACCTTCTATTTCAAAAATACTATGGGGTAAATTTTCATCTTCAATAAACGATTCGTACGCTGCATCAAATAATATTATAGCTTTATTTTCAAGTGCATAATCAACCCATTTTTTTAGTTGTGTCTTATTATATACTGCTCCAGTAGGATTATTTGGTGAACAAAGAAATATTAAACTGGGTTTAATAGAATAATCCGGTAATGGAAGAAATTCATTTTCTTCATTTGCGTCAATGTAGGAAATACTACTTCCTCTTAAAATACTGCTATCTACATAAACAGGATAGGTAGGGTTTTGAATTAAAACTTTACCGTTTAATTCAAAAATTTCCGGGATGTTTGCAGTATCACTTTTTGCTCCATCTGAAACATAAATTTCGTCCGTATTAATATCCACACCAAAATTTTTATAGTATTTACAAATTGCTTTGCGCAAAAATTCGTATCCTTCATATGGACCATAACCTTTAAAAGTTTCCTTTTTGCTCATTTCATCAACAGCGTTATGCATAGCATCTGTAACTGCAGAACAAATTGGTAAAGTTACATCGCCAATACCTAGTTTTATGATGTTTTTCTCTGGCGTTTTTTGCTTATATTCATTGGATTTTCGGGAAATTTCCGCGAATAAATAATTTTTCTTAAGGTTATTAAAATTTTTATTAAAACCAATCATAAAATCCCCCTATTTTCTATTTATGACTTGCAGCACGAACAAATTCACGAAACAATGGATGTGCATGATTTGGCCTGCTTTTAAATTCAGGGTGATATTGTACACCCACAAAGAACTTATTGCTTGGTATTTCAACTGCTTCCACAAGAACTCCATTTGGTGAAACTCCTGTTATCTTCATGCCATTTTTTTCTATTTTTTCGCGATAATCATTATTAAATTCATATCTATGACGGTGTCTTTCAAAAACTTCTAAAAATCCATATGCTTTACTCATTAAAGTGTTTTCTTTAATGTTACACGGGTATGCACCTAGACGCATTGTTCCACCTTTTTGAGTTTTATCTTTTTGTTCATTCATCAAATGAATAACAGGGTTTTTTGATTTACTGTCAAATTCTTCTGAATTGGCATCTTTTAAATTTAAAACGTTCCTTGCAAATTCAATTACAGCGGCTTGCATACCAAGGCAAATACCAAGATACGGAATATTATTTTCTCGGGCATATTTTGCAGCTTCAAGTTTACCTTCTAATCCTCTTCCGCCAAAACCACCTGGAACTAAAATACCATCACAGTCTCCCAAATGTTCTTTAACAGTAAATTCAGTAATAAGCTCAGAATCAATCCATTTTATTTCAACATTTGTGTCTGTTTCAAAGCCGCCATGGTTAAGTGCTTCTGCAACAGAAAGATACGCATCATGAAGCTGAACATATTTTCCAACAAGTGCAATTTTTGCTTTTTTACTGCGATGATCTATCCTGCTAAGCATTTCATTCCACTCTGTCATATTTGCTTCAGGGCAATCTAAATTAAGCTCCCTGCAAACTATATCTGAAAAATTATTATCTTCAAGCATTGACGGCGCATGATAAAGAGAAGCAACAGTAATATTATTAATAACGCAGTCTGGCTTAACATTGCAAAATAGTGAAATTTTATCTTTAATACCTTTAGTAAGCGGCTGGTCACACCTGGCAACAATTACATCTGGATTTATTCCAAGTGACCTTAATTCTTTTACAGAATGCTGAGTTGGTTTAGATTTGTACTCTCCCGAACTTGAAATATAAGGAATCAGCGTAACGTGAATAAATATACAGTTATCTTTTCCGACTTCCAAAGAAACTTGTCTTATGGCTTCTAAAAATGGTTGGCTTTCAATATCTCCAGTAGTTCCACCAATTTCTGTTATTACCACATCGGCATTTGATTTTTCACCAACTGAATATATAAATTTTTTTATCTCATTTGTTATATGAGGAATAACCTGAATTGTTTCGCCGAGATATTCGCCTTTTCTTTCTTTTTGAAGAACATTCCAGTAAACTTTTCCGGTTGTTAAATTAGAATACTTATTCAGATTTTCATCAATAAATCTTTCATAGTGCCCAAGATCAAGGTCTGTTTCCGCGCCGTCTTCCGTTACAAAAACCTCACCATGTTGATATGGGCTCATTGTTCCTGGGTCTACGTTAATATAAGGATCCAATTTTTGAGCCATTACTTTAAGCCCACGAGATTTCAAAAGTCTTCCTAGTGACGCTGCTGTAATTCCTTTGCCAAGGCCCGATACCACTCCGCCAGTTACAAAAACATATTTTGTCATACTTCTATTTCCCCTTCAAAAACTTTTATCGCGTTTCCTGTCATTAAAACACCATCGTCTGAATAATTTATTGTTAATTTTCCGCCACGTAAATGAACTGTTATATTTTCATTTTTACTGCAAAAATTATTTTCTACTGCCGCCACAACGCTTGCGCATGCACCGCTGCCGCATGCCAAAGTTTCTCCACTTCCTCTTTCCCAAACTCTCATTGATATATTGTTTTTATCCATTACACTTACAAACTCTGTGTTTATTCCTTCGGGGAAAATTCTGTAAGAAGAAAGGTTTGAACCTATATCCTTTACATTAATCGAGTATACTTCATCACAAAATATCACACAGTGCGGATTCCCCATAGACACACAACTGATATTATAAACATCTTTATTTATTGTAATTGGTTCATTTATAACCTTGTTTTTGTTAAAAATTACAGGTATTTTTTCAGAAGAAAGCTCAGCTTTGCCCATATTTACTTTAACTAAAGCTTTGTTGCCCTCGTTTTTTAAAATATCTAAATTTTTAACACCACTTAGAGTTTCAATTTTTATATTGTGCTTATCTTTTACCATACTTAAATCCAAAAGATACTTTGCAACACATCTTATGCCGTTACCGCACATTTTTCCTTCGCTGCCATCTTTATTAAAAATGCGCATTTTTGCATCTGCAATATCCGATGGGCCAACGAGTATTATACCGTCTCCTCCTATGCTATATCGCCTGTCAGAAAGTGCCATGCTTAATTCGCTCGGATTTTCTATGCTTTGATTAAAACAATTAATATACACATAGTCATTTCCGCAGCCGTGCATTTTAACAAATTTTATTTTCATAAAATTCCTCCTGAAAAATGATGTCCACAAACTCATATTTTACATTAAAAACAAGTTTTTTACAATACTATTTTAACTATAAAAAATTTAAACCAAAGCTTATAATAACTTTGGTTTAAATGCAAACGTTAATTATTACCTTTACGAGTATTTCTAGGGCGCCTTACTTCGGTTTTCTTTTTAAAATCAGAAAGCTTATCATCGCTTAATTTTTTAAATTTATTTATCATGTCTTCAAAACTAAGAGCCTGATTTGTAGATTTAAAATTTTGCGCAGACGGAACTCCTTCATCTGCTTGTTTAATAGAAAGCTCATATCTTCCTTTATCATTTAATTTTATAATTTTAACTTTAACTTTTTGCCCTTCTTTTAAATGGTCACTTACTTCTTTAACAAAAGTGTTAGACACTTCTGATATATGAACAAGCCCAGATTTGCCTTCGCCCAAATCCACAAATGCTCCAAATTTAGTAATGTTTGCTACTTTCCCTTCTACTATTGCTCCTACCTCAAAACGCATAAAAAAATTACTTCCTCCTTAAATTATTTAAAATAAAATTATTCCATCACATTTTCAAAAATTCTTACTTTTGAGTTATCCTTTTTATTTTCTTTGTCTTCATATTCGGATGAATTAATAAGTTCATCTTTTTTTTGTTTTTCAGTTTTAATCTGTTCATTTAAGTTTGCAAGTTCGTCTTTTTTTTGTTTTATTTTTACTTGCTGATTAATAAACAAAAAAACTATGTAAGCAATAATAGAAAATATAATAATTTTTATTATAAGTTTTTTACTTTTTTTAAAAGCAAGTTTAATTGATATCACTTCCTAAAAACAAAAATAAACTACATATTTTATTATGCATCAATTAAACCCACAAATTCAAGTGTTTTTTAATTTTTATCTTTAAAAAATTTTTTGATTATTTTTTTAGTATAAAAATTTATTTTTTTTGTTGCTTTTTCGGAATATTTATAAATAGCATTACCTAGTGTTAAGTGATATGCTATCCATCCAATTCCTTCGCCTGCCATAATATAAAATCTAGATTCGCCGCTATTTATTTTTAAAACAAAAATAAAAGTTATTATGCCGCTAATTATAAAATATATAATATCGCCTATAAAAATGGCAATACTTTTTGAATTTATAACCATTCTTATTATTCTAAAAATATCATACAAGACTCCCAGAACAATTCCTAGAATACACGAGAGAGCAAAAATTATCATTTGCATAGTAACAGTGGTTTCGTTCAAAAAATTCACCTACTTAAAAACCTTTGAAAAAAATCCATTTTTTGGTTTTTCATTACTATAAACAAGTGATGATATTTTTCCGTCTATTTCTAAATCGCCAAAATCCAAATTTAATTTTTTTATATTTAAATTTTCCCCTTTTATAATAAGCCTACCCATTTCTGTGCACAGTTCCACTGTGTTTTCATCGTAGTTGTCAACTTCTTTTATGCCGCTTAAAATTAGATTTTTTCTGTTTTCCATGGTTACACATTGTGGATTCTTTTGAGTGTTTTTAGTTTCTTGTATTGTCATACATAGTTCTCCTTTAATAAAATAAAATCTTTTTTATATGTATGACACATGACAAATTTTTATTATTGATTAATTATTTTTTCAGCAGCAAATAAAATTCCAATTTGCGCAGTATAAAAACTAAGACCTCCTTGAATCCAAACGGCATATGGATTACGAAGCGGCCCATCTGCAGAAAGCTCAATTGACGAACCCAAAGTAAAAGTCCCGGCAGCCATTATAACTTGATTTTCATACCCCGGCATGTCCCACGGTTCAGGGGACACGAAAGAATCAATTGGTGAACCTTGCTGAATGCCCTTACAAAAATTAATAAGTGCTTTAGGACTACGCAGTACAACAGACTGCACAATATCGCACCTGTCGTCATTATATTTAGGGAAAACCTCGTAACCCATAATTTCAAAAATTGCTGCTGTGAAAACAGCTGTTTTAAGCGCTTCTCCCACCACATGTGGTGCGTTATAAATCCCCATAAAAAGTTCTCTGTTTATTCCTAAAGTTGCGCCTATTTCTTTTCCGATTCCCGGGCAAGTTAATCTGCACGCACATTTTTCAATTAATTGTTTTTTTCCTGCAATATATCCGCCGGTTGGAGCAATTCCTCCTCCTGGATTTTTTATTAAGGAACCAATTACCAAATCTGCTCCAACTTCAGTAGGTTCCGCTTTTTCAGCAAATTCACCATAACAGTTATCCACCATAACTATAACGTCTTGGTCTATTTTTTTTACATATTTTATTATTTTTTTAATTTTATCTACCGAAAGAGAATCTCTGAGGGTGTATCCTCTGGAGCGCTGAATATATATAACTTTATATTTTTCTTTGCTCATTTTATTTTTTATACTGCTAAAGTAAATCTCATCATTTTTATCATACTCGGTATAATCAAATTCTATTTTAAAGTTATTTAAACTACCAAAATCATTTTCGGAGCATATTACATCGTTTAAAGTATCATACGGCTTTCCTGTAACAGATAAAACTTTATCAAATGGCCTTAACACACCAAAAAGTGCCACCGTCAAAGCATGTGTACCGCTTACTATAGTAGACCTAACCAAAGCATCTTCCGCACCAAAAATTTTTGCATAAACTTCGTCGAGTTTATCGCGCCCTCGATCGTTATATCCGTATCCAGTGCTGCCCGCAAAATGACTTTCACTAACACCACAATCAATAAATGCTTTTAAAACTTTTTGCTGGTTATACTCAGATATATTTTCAATTTTTTCAAATTGATTTTTGCACATTTCTAGTGCTTTTTTCTGCATTTCCTTTGTTTTTTCACTAAAACTAAAAATAATAAATTTCTCCTTTTTATAAATTTTAATCAGATGTAAAATAAGATCTATTTTCTGTTTTAAGCGTTTTAAGATTCAGTGTACCTTTTTCAGAGGCGCTTATCTTATTCATAATGATTTCCTTTGCGGTAAGAAGTTTATAATTCAAATCTTCTTCTGATCCTATTAAAATTGTTATTCTATGATCGTACATTACTTTAATGTCGCTTAAATTTGAAGCGTCAATTTCATTTAAAAAGTTTAACTCTTTAGATTTAAAAGAATCTACAATTTTAAAAACTATTTCTTTGGTTTTTGGATCTTTATATTTTATACTTCCATTTTTTAAAATTTCAAATTCCAGCCCTTTAACATATAAGATCTCTGGAGGAATTTCAACTGTTTTTTCAAGAATTTTATCAAGTTTACTTATTATTAAATATTCGTTTTCTTCTTCCAAAAAATAACATGGCGAACCAGTGGTTATTTTAATCTCAATACTGCCGGGTATTTTTTTATTAATTTCTGCTTTTTCTACATATGGAAAGTTATCATAAATTTCACTTTCTATTTTTTTCGAATTAACAAACAAAAGATTATTTCCCATTTTTATTCCACTTGCTGAAATTATTTCATTGTCATCGTAATGACTATTACCTGATACTGTCATATTTCTAACGAAAAAAATACTGTCAAGGGTTATTTTAAAACCTATCCATATTCCAACTAAAACAGCCGCTATGCAAAGCAAAATCATACTCCGTTTAATAGTTTTTTTAATAAACGCTCTTTTTTTTATTCGTTTTGTTATGTACGCTTCTCTTTTTCTTCTTTTCGGCCCCATAATTTTTATCATCTTTTTTCCACCTTTACACCCTTCTAATAACCGCGCCTACTTGCGATAAATTTTTTTCTATATCTTCATACCCTCTGTCAATATGATTAAGCCCGGAAATTTTAGTAATCCCTTCTGCACAAAGCCCTGCAACGATAAGTGCTGCGGCTCCTCGCAAGTCAGATGCACTAACTTCCGCTCCATATAGTCTTTTTACCCCTTCTACAATTGCCACTTTGTCTTCCACTTTTATATCTGCTCCTAATCTAAGTAATTCTCCCACATGTTTGTATCTATTTGAAAAAATATTCTCAACAAACACGCTCGTACCGTCAGCAATAGTTGTTATTGCCATCACCGGTGCCTGAGCATCTGTTGGAAATCCTGGATACGGCATAGTCCTTATTAATCTATTATAATACGGTCTTTCAGGAGAATCTATAGTTAAAATATTATCACAAAACGTTCTTATTATACAACCCGCTTCTTCAAAAATTGGTATAACAGAACTTATATTATCTTCTACAACGTTTTTCAAAACCAAACTACCAGAAGTTACTGCAGCGCATGCCATATAAGTTACGGCGGCAATTCTGTCGGGTATAATCCGGTGTTTTGCGCCGTGAAGTTTATTTACACCTTCTATTGCAATAACTCCACTTTCCGAATATTTTATCTTTGCGCCGCATTTATTTAAAAAGGAAATCAAATCCATAATTTCTGGTTCTTTTGCTGCATTTGTAAGAACAGTTACACCTTTTGCTTTTACAGCTGCAAGTATTAAATTTTCTGTTGCGCCAACACTCGGAAACGAAAGAGCAATGTTGCTACCAATAAGTCCAGATGACTCGCATTCTAAAAAACCGTGTTTTTCATTTATTTTAAGTCCGAGTTGTCTAAGCCCTTCCAAATGCAAATCAATAGGTCTTGGACCAATTTCACATCCACCAGGGAGTGATAATTTTGCGCTTTTTTTCGAAGAAACAAGTGCCCCTAAAAATATAATAGAAGATCTCATTTCACGCATTAAAGACTGCGGAATATCATTTTTTAAAATATTTTTGGAATTTACTGTTATTATGCCATCAGAAAAAGAAACTTTACACCCTAAATGCTTTAAAACTTTAATTGTAACGTGAACATCCGAAATATTAGGGCAATCATATATAACACATTCATCCTCGCAAATAATGGAGGCCGCCAGAATTGGAAGTATACTATTTTTAGCGCCTTGAACTTTTATTTCACCTTTTAAACGGCGCAATCCTTCTATTACTAATTTTGACACCAATTATACACCCCTTTTGAGTTTTTACAAAACCGCAAAAGCCAAGAATAAATCAGTTCTGTATATATTGGGTATAATATTCAGTACAAGCCTTATGTTGATAATAAATTTTTGAAAATTCTAAAGCAAAAATACGACTTGAACTTTGCTCAAAATAAAGTTATGCTATAATAAGACTATTTTTTATCTAAAATAGGTGGGAGAGTTATATGAAAAAGAAATCAAAAATAATTTTTAATACACTTGCATTACTCGTTCCAGTAGGACTTATTATATATTTTGTAACATCGGAGAACGGCCTGCTTGACCTAATTGAAAGTGCATCAAATTTCAATTGGATTTGGCTAACCCTCGGGGTGATTTGTCAACTTTTAAACATCGGAATAGATGCTTATATTCTTTACAAGTTCACAAATAATTACGATCATTCGTATACGTACGCCAAAGGGCTCAAATGCACAGCAATCGGACAATTTTTCAGTATAATAACTCCAGGAGCAGTTGGCGGACAACCAATGCAGCTTTATTGCTTTTCAAAGCAAAAAGTATCTGCGGGAATTGCCTCTTCAGTTTTAATACAAAAATTTTTGGTTTATCAAAGTACTATTACAGCATATAGTTTTATTTCTGCTATTTTGAATTTTAATATTTTCTTTAAAGGCATGGGCGGTCTTATGATGTCCTTGGCAACATTTGGTTTTATTTCTCATGTGGCTGTAATAGGCATTATGTATATGTTCTCTTTTAACAGAAAACTAACTTTTAAAGTTATAAAATGGATTTTCAATTTACTTGTAAAAATAAAACTAATAAAAGACCCTGAAGAAAAAATCAAAAAAACAGAAGAACAGCTTGAGCATTTTCACAAGTGCAATAAGTCGCTTTATAAAAACAAAAAACTTTTGTGCCAAACAGTTTTATTAACAGCTATTCAGCTTACTCTCATTTTCTTAATACCATATACAATTTACAAAGGTTTTAATTTTTATGGTGCTGATGTGTTTGACATAGTAACCGGACAATCATTTGTAGTAATGGTTTCATCGTTTATGCCGCTCCCCGGTGGATCAGGCGCCGCAGAAGGATGTTTTTATGTATTCTTTTCGACATTTTTTACACCCAACACCATTAAATCCGCAATATTAATTTGGAGAATCATAACATATTTCTTAAATATTGTAATATTTGCTCCGTTTATTAAAATTCCAAAAGAAATTAAAAATTCTTTATAAAAAGGAGGAAGATTAAAAAATTATGGCCTTGCCAGCAATAAGTTTAGTTGTTCCGGTTTATAATGTAGAAAATTACCTTACCCGTGCATTAAAATCTGTAGAAAATCAAACATTTAAAAATTTTGAAGTAATTATTGTAGATGATGGTTCAACAGACAAAAGTGTAAAAATAGCAGAAGAATTTTGCCAAAAAAATGAAAATTTCATTTTAATAAAGCAACAAAACAAAGGGCCCGCTGCAGCTAGAAATACCGCACTTGGGTCTTGTAAAGGTAAATATATAGGGTTTATGGACAGCGACGATTACTTAGAACCGCAGTATTTAGAACTTTTATATAATGCGGCTGTAAAAAACGATGCCGATATAAGCTGCTGTAATTTTAATTTTTATTATCCTGAAAAAAATTTAAAAATATATATGCCTTTTACTTCTTTGCCAGGAGTATATTCAAAAACACAAGCTTTAAAAAAATTGATTTTAGATATTGGCGTACATTATTTTGTGTGGAACAAATTAATAAAAAGAGAGCTTTTTTTTGAAAATGATTTTAAATTTGACGAAATGTACTTTGAAGATGTTGCTGCATCACCAAAGTTATTTTACTATGCAAATAAAATAGTAATTTTAGGCAAAGCACTTTATAATTACACCAGCAGAGAAACCAGTATACTTCACTCAATGAATACTAAAAGAATAAGCGATTATATTAAATCTTTAGGCGTAATAAGAAATTTTTTAGAAAACAAAAAGGCGTACAAAGATTACAGCACACAAATTTGGCTATATGCGCAAAAATTAAAATTGGTTAGCTACTATTATATTTTTATGCTTCATGCCAAAGAGACAAATTTTAATAAGTTCTTAAAAAATATAAGTTCTGCCAAAAAATCAATTGATTATTTTGCAGGAAAATTATTTAAGCCTACTAAAGAAAATGAATTACCTGAAGTTCCGTATCCTATTATCAGCCCTCCACCCAAAATTAAAACTAAGAAAAAGAAAAAATAAATCTAATTTTTGAATAAACTTTCCATGTGTACAAATACTATACACATGGAAAAAATTTTGAATAAAATAAAAAAACATGGAAGCGGCATTTTATTAGTTTTATCGATTATTATTTTAGTCTATTTTTGTACTGTAAATAACAATTTAATATGCCTTTGCAAAGTGCTCCCGTTTCTTAATTTATATTGGCTTACTGGGGGATTTTTAGCATTGCTTATTTCATGGTATTTCGAAAGCAAAGTTATTGCAACCATTGCGCAAAATTTAAACAATAGCAAAATACCTGATCATTTCTTTTATAAAGCAATTGTTTACTCACAGTATTTTTCAGCAATAACCCCAATGGGAATCGGCTATCAACCTGCACAGATTTTAAAATTAAAAGAAAAAGGAATAACTACCGAAACAGCAGTAGTTATACTTACTAAAAAATTATTAATTTATCAATCTACGCTTGCAGTATATTCAATTATCGCATCAATAATTTACTATAACCAATTAAAAAATTTATTTTCAGGACTTATTTTATTTATTTCACTTGGAATAATATTTCAATGCTTTACAATATTGCTGTTAATAATATTAAAATTTAGGCCCAAATTTGTTTTAAAAATTGTAAAAACCATAGTTTTTGTATGCGCAAAAATTAAACTAATAAAAAATCCAGAAAACACGTCAAAAAAATTTAATGAAAAAATCAGATCCATTCTTGAATGTAACGTTAAGCTGGGAAGAAAAACAAATTTAAAATTATATTTATTTAATTTTCTGCAAATAACATTCTTACTTTCCATCCCATTTTTTGTGTTTAAATCTTTTAATCATGAATTTAATCCAATAATAGAAACTATCTGCACACAATCAGTAGTAAATACAGTTTCTTCGTTTACTCCCCTACCCGGTTCCTCAGGCGCCACCGAAAATGGCTTTTTAAGAATGTTTTCTTTAATATTTAGTAAAGAAGAAATCGCTATTGCCATGATTTTATGCAGATTTATATCTTTTTATTTTGTAATAATTATTGGCGCTATATTTAAAAAATCAAATAGAAAAACTTAGTTTTTGAGTATTTATTTTCGGTGCAACATACAAATTAAAATCTTTATTTAATGACATGCCAAATTTACTAAGATGACATAAAGAAGTTTCTAAAGCAAGTTCCGGCACATTGTTATGCGAACTAAGATGCGATAATATTATATTTTTTGCGCCATTTTCAATAAGATGTGGCAAAAATTCCGCACAAGATTGATTCGAAAGATGCCCAGAACTAGAAAGTATACGTTTTTTTAAATAATATGGATATGGACCATTTTGAAGCATCATAACATCATGATTAGATTCCAACATTATAATATTTGCGCCTGTAAGAGCGGTTTTTACTTCATTTGAAATATAACCTAAATCAGTGCAAATCGCAAACTTTTCTCCAGCTTTATTCGTAAATACAAATCCAAAACCTTCGCTACAATCATGCGATATAGAAAACGCTTTTAATGACGCAAAACCTAAATCAATTTCCTTTTTTTCAATAATTTCACAGCTTGATTTAGTTTCTATTATTCCTTTATCTTTTAAATTGGTTATAGTTCCTTTTGAACCATAAATTTTAATGCCATATCTTTTTGAAAACACTTTTAAACCAGAAACATGATCTGTATGCTCATGAGTTATAAAAATACCCTTTACACTTGATATATCTATATTGTTTTCGTGCAAGGATTTTTCAATTTGCCTTGCGCTTCTTCCGCAGTCAATAATCACTGCATCTTTATTGTTAAATTCTGCATAAGTACAATTACCACTGCTACCGCTAAAAAGCGGGCAAATTTTAATCAATATTATGCCTCCTATTAATTTTATATTTTGAACAGAAAAATTCCCGATAAAGATTTTTTCTTTATCGAGCTTATTTTTTAAATTCCTGAAACATCTTCTGCAGAGAATACATCAGAAATACGTTTTATATCGGCGCCCAAATTTGTTAATTTTTCTACGATGTTTTCATATCCTCTTTCAATATGATTTATATTGTCTATTGTAGTTCTTCCGTTTGCTGCTAAACCTGCTATTATAAGCGCTGCACCTGCTCTAAGATCTGTTGCACTCACATTTGCACCAGTTAAGTTTTCTACTCCTTCAACTACCGCTAGCCTACCATCTACGGATATTTTTGCGCCCATACGTCTCAACTCTTCAATATATCTAAATCTGTTGTCCCAAACAGCTTCATTGACTATGCTCGTACCTTCCACAGTAGAAAGAAGAGCTGTTATTTGTGGCTGCATGTCTGTTGGGAATCCCGGATGCGGCATAGTTTTAATATTACATTTTTGCAGTGGCTTGTCACAGTAAACTCTTACAGATTCATCAAACGCTTCTACGTTAACACCCATTTCCTCTAATTTTGCAGTAACAGATTCTAAATGTTTTGGAATAATATTTTCTATTACAACATCTCCTCTAGTAATCACAGCGGCGGCCATGTAGGTTCCAGCTTCAATTTGATCAGGAATTATGGAATAAGTTACACCTTTTAATTTTTGTACGCCACGAATTTTTATAACATCGGTACCTGCGCCAAAAATATCCGCGCCCATACAGTTCAAAAAGTTAGCAAGGTCAACTATATGCGGCTCTTTAGCAGCATTTTCTATAACCGTAAGGCCCTCACTTTTTACAGCGGCAAGCATTATATTTACCGTTGCACCAACAGATACTACATCAAGGTAAATATGCGTTCCCTTTAATTTGTTATTTTCGCATTTTACATTAATAACACCCGAGTGAATATTATAATCAGCGCCTAATGCTTTAAATCCTTTTAAATGCTGATCTATAGGTCTTGTGCCAAAATCACATCCTCCTGGTAAACAAACACTTGCTTTAGAAAATTTGCCTAAAAGCGCACCCATTAAATAGCAGGATGCTCTCATGCTGCGCATTAAATCATTTGGCGTTTCGCAAAACACCATTTTTGTAGGGTCAATTTCTATAGTGTTTTTATTTATCATTTTAATATTTGCACCCATATCGCGCAGTATTCTACACATAAGTGTTATATCGCTTATTGCAGGGATATTTTCTATTCGGCATACACCGTCTGATAAAATTGCTGCTGGTAAAATTGCTACCGCCGCATTTTTAGCACCACTTATTGATACTGTTCCTTTTAATTTATGCCCTCCAGATATTACTAATTTATCCAAAGTGCTTCCACCTCTTTACTGATTTCTATAAATTTCTTAATTTTTAATTTCCATAAACAGAATTTTCATCTACATTATTATTTTGTTTATTTGAAGAATTATCTTTGTAACTATAAGAACGCACTCTTTTTACATTATCTGACGATGCATCAAAATCCACTTCGTAAACTCGATATTGTGAACCATCCAAATTTATATTTACTGTCTTTTTTCCTGTGGTTCCTTTCATTTGGTAAACATACGTTCCGTTGTAAGAAGGCACAACTTTTTTAGTTTCCTCCAAAACCCCGTCAACATATGTTGTAACGGTTATTTCATGCGTTATTTCAGATGGTAAATCAACTGACACACTCAGCGATTTTTCTCTTTTTACACCGGAACTTACTGTTAGTTTAACAGTAGATTCTTTATTTACAGAAACACCTGGAAGAGGGTCCATAGAAATAACGGTGTCTTTAGGTTTGTCGCTATTTTCGTAAGATACATTATCCGAAACTTTTAACCCAGCTGAAGAAAGTTCATTTCTTGCAGTAGATAATGTTTTATTAATTACATCGGGTACAGTAATTTTTTCTTCTGATGGACCTTTACTTACATATAGTTTCACAGTAGTATCAGATGTGACTTTGCTGCCTTCTTGTGGTGAAACGTTAACAACAAGCCCTTCTTTAATATTATTATCTTCAATCATTAATAAATCATACTTTAATCCTGCATTAGTAAGTTTTGATTTTGCCACCTCTTCAGTTAATCCTGCAACAGCAGGCACAGTTATTAAAACTCCAGAACTGTTTACTTTTAATACGATTGTGGCGTCTTCCTTTATTTTCTTTGAGCCAGGAAGTGGATCTTGGTCTACAATAATTCCCTCTGGTTTATTAGAGTCATATACAGACTCCACCTTCCAAACAAATTTATATTCAGGGTTATTTTGGACTTCCGAAAGCTGCATTCCTATGAAATTTGGAATGTCAACATCTTTTGCTGAGCTATTTCCGCAAGAGCCAAAAAATGCAACAAAAACAAATATAAGTGCAAACAATGCAACTGCAGCAGCTACAGCACTGGCAATAATCGTAGATCTGCTTTTTTGCTTTTTTTCTTCTTTGTAATTATATTTATCACCATAATTGTTATTTTTCTTTATGCCTTCAATTTTATCAATATATCTTGTTGGGTTGTTATCTATAAAGCAATTATAGTCAAAAGTTATATCTGGGTTATCTTCAAATTTTTCTATATCGTTTATCATTTCCTCTGCAGAATCATATCTATGTGCAGATTCTTTTTCCATAGAGTGAAGAATAATTTGCTCTAAACCTTTAGGAATATTAGGATTAATTTCACGTGGCGGTTTAGGATTCGATTGCATTTGCATAATTGCAACTGAAACAGCATTGTCAGCCTCAAATGGTAATTTTCCTGTTATCATTTCATAAAGCATTACACCCACAGAATATAAGTCGGCTTTTTCATCAATCATTCCGCCCCTTGCTTGTTCGGGCGAAATATAATGCACAGATCCAATGGCTCTATCCGTCATTGTTTGTGTTTCATTGTGTGAAAATCTTGCTATTCCAAAATCTGTAACTTTAATTGTTCCATCATGTAAGAGCATTATATTCTGCGGCTTTATATCGCGGTGAATTACACCTTTACCGTGTGCATGAATAAGCGCAGAAAGTATTTGATGAACGAAATAAACAGCATCTTTCCAATTTATTACTTTTTGATTTGAAATATATTCTTTTAAAGTAGTACCTTCAATATATTCCATTACAATATATTGAATTTTAGTGCCAAAGCTTACATCGTAAACTTTTACTATATTAGGGTGCGATAGAACTGCAATAGCTTTAGATTCGTTTTTAAATCGTCTTATAAATTCCTTGTTACCCAAAAATTCATCTTTAAGTATCTTAATAGCAACTATTTTATCCTCAATTATGTCGTAAGCACGGTATACAACCGCCATGCCGCCAACGCCGATTAATTCTTGGATTTCGTATCTTGCATCTAATCTTTTACCTGTATATTTATCCATGGTACTTTTCTCCTTGTCCATAATAAATTTTATAATATTTTAAATTAATATTCAATGACTGAAACAGTTATATTATCGCTTCCACCGTTTTTATTTCCTTCATTAATAAGTTGTTGCGGCACTTGTGGAAGTTCATTGTTTTGGCAAATTTCATAAATTTTATTTTCATACACATGATTGGTAAGCCCGTCTGTGCATAACACAACCATATTGCCTGGTTTTATTTTTAAATATTTATAATCTAATTCTACTTTATCATTTACTCCAAGTGCTCTTGTTATTACATTTTTTTGAGGATGATTTTTAGCTTCATCAATTGTTATTTTACCACTATTTAGCATTTCTTGAACCATTGAATGATCTGTTGTAATTTGATTTATGTCATCATCATTTATTAAATATGCCCGGCTGTCACCCACGTGAACCACATGAAGATCACCATCATTTAAAACACAAAGTATAACTGTCGTTCCCATATTTTTTAAACTTACGTCATTTTGTGATTTTAAATAAATAGCTTTATTTGCACTATTTACAGCTTCGCATATTATATTTTGAATTTCTTCAGGGTCCTTAGCATCACTTAGCCTTCCGTTTAAATAAGAAGAAATAGTTAAAACAGCAATGTCACTTGCTACATCGCCACCAGCAACTCCACCCATACCATCACAAACAACAGACCACACCATCTTATCAGAAATCTTACCTGATTTTACTGCATCTTGATTAGTTTTTCGCTTTTTACCTATATCCGTTTTGCTGTAAATCTCCATTTTAATTTTTGTCCTCCGCTTCTTTGTATTTTCCCTTTAGTTGACCGCATGCTGCGTCTATATCTTTTCCTAGTGTTCTTCTTACTGTAGCAGTTATACCAGCATTTTCAAGTATGTTTTGAAACAAATAAATCTGAGCTTTATTGCTTGGATTAAAACCTTCTACTACATCTGACTTATTTAATGGAATTAAATTAACATGGCAAATCATATTTTTTAAAAGTTTTGCCAGCTCAAGCGCACATTTTGATGAGTCATTAACATTTTTTATCATTATATATTCAAACGAAATTCTTCTTCCGGTAATTTTAATATAATACTTACAAGCATCAATTAATTCTTTTAAATTATACCGATGATTAATTTTCATTATTTTATTTCGAATTTCATCATTTGGTGCATGAAGCGAGATTGAAAGCGTAAGCTGCATTTTTTCTTCAGCAAGTTTATATATTTTATCCACAATTCCGCACGTAGAAAGCGATATATGCCTCATACCAATATTTAAATGATCTTCCGATGAAATCATCTTTAAAAATTTGATTACGTTATCATAATTATCAAGAGGCTCTCCCATTCCCATAAGAACAATATTTGATATTTTGATATTTTCGTCTTTCCCGGCAGTTTGCACTTGGGAAATCATCTCTGAAGGAGTTAAATTGCGAGTAAATCCACTTTTCCCCGTAACGCAAAATGTACAGCCCATCTTGCATCCTACTTGCGTTGACAAGCACATTGAATACCCATGATTATACTTCATAACTACTGCTTCAATAAGCTGGCCATCGTAAAGCTCAAAAAGATATTTTATTGTTCCGTCTGTGGAAATTTTTTTACTTTTGATTTTTACACTTGCTATAAAATAATTCTCATTTAAAAAAGCTTTTAACTTTTTAGGGATATTAGACATCTCTTCAAATGAAGAAACACCTTTTACAAGCCATTGATAAACTTGTTTTGCTCTAAACAATTCAGTAAAATTTGGAGAAAAGCTTTGCAATATTTCCTGAACTGTCATAGATTTTATATCGATTTTATCCATCTAAGGCTATGCACCTCCAACCATGGTAACATATACCCCTATTCGTTATTATATATAAAACTAAATTAATGTCAAGTTTTTACAATGTTAAAATTCGCTCGTTAACATAGAAACCACATCTTCATATATTTTCTCTGGCATTTTATAAAAATTATTTTTTATCACCGTAGCCGCAGTAATATCCGGAGCATAAAGTTTAATTTCTAACATGTTGAAATCCCCGCCGGATACTTTGCAGTTCACAGTATATCCAAACAGTGTTTTTTTTATATTAACTGTATTTTCTTTTTCAGTTTTTAATCTTTTCAAGTAATTCTCAGCACTCTTTAATGCTTTTTCTTTAACGGTTAGTGGCAAATTATCACTAAGTTCTTCAGAAATCATTTTTCCGCTGGGAGTAATTAAATAATAATTGCTGTCTTCAGGATCAATCGATAAATTATTATTTAAAACCATTTGAGAAAATGCTTGGCTAACCTCAAAATAATTTGCTAAAGCATAATTTTGAAGAATCGCAGTTATATCGGATTTTCTTAAGTGGATATCTAATTTATCAAAAATATAGCATATAAGAATTTTTATTTCTTGAATATCCCTCAATCCGCCAGGTGCAACTCCTGCTGAAAATGTGTCTATTTTCATATGATAATTCTCCTTTTAAAAAGTTGAATATTATTTAAAAATATGTTATAATGAATTTAAAACCGTTTTATACCATATTTTTTGTAGGATTTTTCTTTCATCACTTCGATTTCTTTTTGAGCTTTCGCTTTGTCTTTTGTTTCACACCATACATTTAAAGCAATAAAAACTTTATCCTCTCTATTTTCAACAATTATTTCTGGTTTTGGCATTTGCAAAATATTTTTGCTAAGAAATATTTCTTTTTCTAAATATTTTTTTAATTCTTTTATTTTAGAATTAAGTAAAAATTCTTCGTGAATTTCAATCTTTTCCCAATTATATACACTTTTTCTAGATATGTTATTAGAAATAAGTTTGCTATTTGGCATTACTATAATTTTACCTTCTTCGGAAGATTGCAAAAATGAAAACATCATCTCTATTTTTATCACAATACCCTTAACGCCGTCAAGCTCTACATAATCCCCCACGTGTACAGGTTTATTTATTATTAAAATTATGCCGCTAACAATGTTTGTAAGACTATCTTTAAGAGAAATACCAATTGCAATAAATGATGCACCAATGGCAGTAATAATAGAAGTTGTATTAAATCCCAAAAAGTCTAAAACGCCTACAATTAAAAGTACTCGTAATAAAAATCTGATTACAGAATCAAAAAAAGAAACGAGCCCTGCATCCAATGAGGCTTTTTGAAAAAAAATCAAATAAACTTTACTTATTTTGTTTATAATCCACCAGCCAATTAACATTATTAGTGCCGCAATAAGAAAATTTTTGCCATTTTTCAGCACTTGAGGGTCCAAATTCTTAATTAAGTTTTCCATTTAAAATCAACCACCTTTGTAATAATTTTTATAATATTATATTTTAATAAAAATTCACATTTTTTGAAAGAAGGGATTTTGTGTTGCGAAAAAATTTTTTAAAATATATTTTAACATTAGTATTTTTTCTTTTAAATATTGCGGCTGTAAACGCAGTGGACTTCACATTGAAAATAGGTGACTCTTCGAGCCCCTATGTGCATCAAGATGAAGTATACATACCGGTAATTGCTGAAAAAATTTCTAGTTATAACTTCTTAAAACCTTTTAAACTGGATTTTGTCTATAATCATGATATTTTTAATTTCAAAGAGTTTTCATGTAACCTTCCTTTTTCAAAAAATAATTTTTTAGTAAAAGAAAACGATTCTTCGCTTACTATATTATCAAATTTCGAAAAAATAATAAATATACCATTTCAAAACAGAAGATTTACTATTGGTAACATAGTGCTTTCTATAAATGATAATTCCGTGGGTGATGAACAAACATTTGATTGCTTTTTTACTCAAAATCAATTCTACAATAAAATAATTAAAAGCAGTGCAAATGTAAAACTAACTTCTTCACATCGTGAAAGCAAACCCATTTCAAACAGATCATATTTAAAACCTGAAACAATAGAAAATCAAAAATGTAAAACTAGTGGCAAACTAAAAAACATAATTCCAAACATAGGCACACTTTCACCTTCTTTTGATCCAAATATATTCGAATATAGCATTGATGTAGGCGAAAACGTTCAATATATGGAAATAGATGCTGTGCCTCAAGAAAGCGATTCTACAGTTAAAATAAACAGAAGGAAACTCCTTGCTGCTGGAAGAACTACAATAATCAAAATAACCGTTTCAAACAAAAACGGTAAAACAATTTACATTGTAAAAGTAAACCGAGATGCAAAATCAAATTCAAAAAGTAACGATCATAAAAACACAGAAAAAGAAAAATCATCAACCGGGAAAAGAAACCGAAAACATAAATCTAAAAAAGATAAATTTGGTAACGATGTTGATGATGATACTGATACTGACTACGACGATGATGAAGACGGAGAAAACGATGATGATGAAAACAATAGTGACAATCAGATCACAAATGATGAAAACAATTCACAAATTTACTTAATCGCTGCTATTATTTTAACCGTGCTCACAATTATGGGTTATTATTTATACAAATTTATTAAATATAAAAGAAATAATTCTAAAAATACAGAAAATTCACTTAACAAACCTTCAAAATAAGAGTATAATGATTTTTTCAATTATATTTTATATTATTTTGAAGGGTGTGAATGCAGATAAATTTAAAATTATCTGCCAAAAATGATAAATTATATTATAAAAAAATACGGAATTAAAAATGAAGATCCAAACACACTGCCTGTTAGAAAAAGGTTGGGCATGCTAAGTGGCTTAGTAGGAATATTTGGCAATTTACTTCTTGCAGCAGGAAAATTTTTTGCTGGAATATTAACTTCTTCTATTGCTATTAGTGCAGATGCATTTAATAATCTTTCTGATGCGATTTCTTCGCTTGTAACACTCATTTGCTTTAAAGCCTCTAATAATCCGGCAGATAAAGATCATCCGTTTGGTTATGGAAGAGTAGAATACATTTCGGGATTAATTGTATCCATAGCGATAATTTTCATGGGAATTGAGTTCACTAAATCTTCCATTGAAAAAATATTTAATCCGGAACCTGTTTCTTTGCAACTAATTCCAATATTAATACTCGTTTTTTCGCTTTTTATCAAGGTTTTACTTGGTGTTTTTAATACAAAAATAGGCAAAATAATAAACTCAACAGCTCTTAAAGCAGCAACATTTGATTCTTTAGGAGATGCAGCAGTAACAATTACTATACTTCTTGGCATGGCAATAACATATTTTACCGGTATATCAGTGGATGCATATTCTGGAATATTAGTCTCTTTATTTATAATATTTACAGGAGTGGGATTAATTAAAGAAACTCTCAGCCCACTAATTGGACAATCTCCTGATCCTGAATTTGTAAAAAAAATAACAGATTTAGTGCTATCTTCACCCAACATAATTGGAATCCATGAATTAACAGTTCACAACTACGGTCCCGGTAAAAGTGTTGTTTCCCTTCACGCAGAAATGCCCGCAGAAAAAAACATTATAGAATTGCACGAAGAAGTTGACTCAATGGAAAAACAAATAAAAGAAAAATTTAATTGCAGTGCCATTATTCATATGGATCCTGTAATAACCGATGATATAAATGTACAGCTAATACGCGACAAACTTTCTAATCTTGTTAAAATGATTCACGAAAATGCCAAAGTCTATGACCTGAGGATAGCTCCTGGAGATTCTATGAATTTAATGTTTCATATTTCTATTCCATATGATATACCAAAAACAGACGAAGAAATAAAAAATGCTATTTCATTAGGAATAAAAACACTTGATCAAAAATATGAGGCTGCAATAGAAGTGGACCGAATTTATTTTGATGCACAAACAAACATAAAAAATGAAGAAAGCAGCGACCAAAAAAATGAATAATCATATTAAATATATGAAAGAAGCCATAAAAGAAGCTCAGAAAGCCGCAGAAGAATTAGAAGTCCCTGTGGGAGCCATTGTGGTATATAAAAACGAAATAATATCAAGAGGAAGAAATCGAAGAGAAAATTTACAAAACGCACTACTTCATGCAGAAATAGAGGCGATAAATAATGCCTGCAAAAAATTAAATTCATGGAGGCTAATTGATTGTAAATTATATGTTACTTTAGAACCCTGCCCAATGTGCGCCGGAGCAATAATAAATTCAAGAATTTCAGAAATTATTTACGGCACAAGTGACCACAAAGCCGGTTCGTGCGGATCTGTTATTAATTTGTTTTCTTTGCCTTATAATCATAAACCAGCGGTTACAAGCGGCATCTTAAAAGATGAATGCAGAGAAATTTTATCTGATTTTTTTAAAAAGCTCAGAAAATAAAATTTTTATTTTCTAAGTATACTTAGTGTTGACTTTTTGTTAAATATCTAATATAATCATTTTATATTATTTGGCAAAAGGTGGAAACTATGAATAAAAAACCGTTAAAAACATTACAAAATTAAAATGAATTTTTATTTCTAATCGCTTTATGGTAAAATATAATTACAATTTTATCGCTAAAGGAATATACACTATATGGAACAGGTTCAAAAAAGATATTCAAAAATAAAAGAAAAATTTCCAAGGGAATTTATACTCCTCCAAGGCACGGGATGCTTTTGGAAAAAATGCTTATTTTGTGATTATTATGAAGACGTAAGTAAAAATCCATTTGAAATAAACAAAAAAGTTATTGATAAAATAACTGGTGAATTTGGTGTTTTAGACGTTATAAATTCCGGTTCAGCAATGGAGCTTGATGCGCAAACTCTTAACTATTTAACAAAAAAAGTAAAAAAGCAACAAATAAAAGAGCTTTGGTTTGAAGCACATTGGAAATATCACAATAAGTTAAAAGAATTTTCAAAAAAATTTGATGGCTGCAATGTTAATTACAGAATAGGTGTTGAAACATTTAATAAAAACTTAAGAAATTTTTGGAACAAAGGAATCCCTGAAACAGTAGATATTTCAGAAATAATAAAATATTTCAAAAGTGTATGTTTGCTTGTTGGTACAGAAAACCAAACATTTGAATCAGTGCTAAATGATGTACGTTTAGCGGATAAATATTTTAACCATTATATGATAAATATATTTATTCCAAACAGCAAAAATATAAAAGCAAATCCGGAACTTATAGATAGGTTCATAAATGAAATATACCCTAAAATAAAAGATAATCCGAAGGTCGAAATTTCGATAAATAATACCGATTTAGGGGTGGGATAAATTACCCAATGAAAAATTTTGAGTTTATTACTACCGAAAAAGATACTAACACAAGAATCGATAAATTTTTGATAGATAACCTACCCTGCGCCTTTTCACGTTCATATATACAAAAATTAATACAAAACAATAGTGTGACTGCGAACGGAAATTTTGTAAATAAAAATTTTAAACTTTCGTCAAATCAATCTATAAAAATAAATATTTCAGACCCTGAACCGTTAGATGTTGCTCCTGAAAACATAAAACTTGATTTAATTTATGAAGATGATGACCTCTTAATTGTAAACAAACCTAAAGATATGGTCGTCCATCCAGCACCAGGAAATCACAACAAAACTCTAGTTAACGCGTTACTTTTTCACTGCAAAAATTCGCTTTCTGGAATTAATGGCATTATGCGTCCGGGAATTGTACATAGAATAGATAAAGACACCAGTGGCCTTTTAATAGTGGCAAAAAACGATGTTTCACACAACTTTATAGCAAATCAAATAAAAGAACATGGTTTTACGCGAATTTACGAGGCTGTGGTAATTGGAAATTTAAAAAACAACGAAGGAACAATAACTACAAATTTAGGCCGCCACAAAACAAATCGTAAAAAAATGACAGTAGTTGCTATTGGCGGAAAATCAGCAATTACACACTATAAAGTTATTAAAAGATACAACGGCTTTACTCATATTCAGCTAAAACTTGAAACAGGCCGTACGCACCAAATAAGAGTTCATATGGCATATTTGGGGCACCCCGTTTTAGGCGACGAAATATACGGAAACAGCAAAAAAAATAAAATGTTTCCATTTTTAAAAGGGCAGTGTTTACACGCAAAATTTATAGGATTTATTCACCCATCGACTAAAAAATATATAGAATTTACAAGCGCTCTCCCCGACTACTTTTCAAAAGTTTTAAAACATCTATCTAAATAAATTTTATAGCCTTCAAATACTAAACGTTTTTTGAAGGCTTATTACTTACTTCACTTTCTTTAACAACATTTCTCAAATTTTCTATTTTTTGATTTTTAAATCCATACTTTTTAAAATATGGTTCATCAACATCATTTAAAAACTTTTTTATCCAGTGTATCTTTTCTTCGGGCTTAGGAAATCTCGTTAGCAAAAAATTATAATTAAGACCAAATATTCTGTTACTTACCCAATTTTCATAACCTTTGAAATAATTAGTTTTATTATACTCTCCTACCAAACATTTGGCTATTGCTATATAGTTTTCAATTTTTTGATTATTGTTAACAATTGACATCATAGAACCCGGACGAGAAGATCTATAAAAATAAAGTTTATTCTCATCATTAATTACTTTTTTTACCCTTGTAAAAAGGATCCAATTAAAAATTGTATCTTCACCAAAACATATGTCTTTTTCAAATTTAAAATTATTATTAGTAATCAAACTTTTTCTGTATATTTTATTCCAAACCACACCTAATCTTATACCATAAGTTTTATTTGGAAAACCTATAGTTTTTACCCCGTCTCCGTAAATAAATGTTCTAGATGGATTATATGGATTTTCTTTTATTAGTTCAGCATCATTACTAAATCTCTCTTCCCTCATTGAATACACATCAGCATCATTAGAAGAAATCAACTTATACCCTTTTTCGTAAATTTTAGGGTCCACATAATCATCTGAATCCACAAAGGAAATATATTTTGCTTTAGCTTCTCTTATCCCTGTGTTTCGTGCTTCTGAAACACCTTGATTTTCTTGATTTATAATTCTTACGCGATTATCTTTTTTAGCATATTCACTTAATATTTCAAGCGATTTATCTGTTGATCCATCATTTACACATATGATTTCTATGTCATTAAAATTTTGATTAACAAGAGAATCCAAACACGTAGGCAAATACTTTTCTGTATTATAAACTGGCACAACAACAGAAATTTTTGGGATAGCTTCTTTGGCTTCTTCCGCAAAAACTTTACCAATTACGTAAAAACTAAAAATCAAGACCATACCTGTAAAAAGATTTTTAATATATTTTTTCATTTTATACTCCTCCAATTACTCCTACATATATAATAACGCGTTTTGTGCTTTATGTCAAATAATTTGATCAGGTATAAAATATTTTTTTATATTTTCAACATTTTTTCTCGTGATACCTTTGGTTTTAAGAAGTTTTGATTCAGAAGCATTTTTTATACCATCAATTGAACCAAACACACGTAAAAGGGTATTTGCTTTAGTTTTTCCGATACCTTCTATTTTTGTCAGTTCAGAAGTTTTTACTGACTTACCACGTAATTTCCTATGATAACTAATTGCAAATCTATGCACTTCATCTTGAACTCTTGTAATAAATCCAAATACTCTACTATTGCTTTTTATTTCTATCTCATTACCATCTGTAGTAATTGCTCTTGTACGATGTTTACTATCTTTAACCATTCCAAAAACAGGAATATTTAAATTAAATTTTTGAATGATTTCTTTTGCGGCAGTAGTATGATTTTGCCCACCATCTATAAGTATAAGATCCGGCAAAACAGAAAAAGCCTCGTCTTCTTTATTTTTATAATAATTTTCAAATCTACGAGTAAGCATTTCCTTCATTGAACCATAGTCATCTTGACCATAAACACTTTGAATTTTAAATTTACGATATGCTTTTTTTAAAGGCCTAGCGTCTTTAAAAACAATCATAGCCCCCACATTATTTGAATTTCTTAAATTCGAAATATCATAAGCTTCAATATAATTAGGATTTTTGCTTAACGATAAAATATTTTTTATATCTTCCAAAACGTCTTCTTGCCTAGTTTTATACTCTTTACTGCGCAACAAATATTCATATGCATTGTTTTTGCACATATTAACCAGCTGAAACTGATCTCCTTTTTCCGGAATTAAAATATTAATAGATTTTCCAGCTTTTTGCGATAAATATTTTTTTATAAGATCCATATTTTCTATTCTGCCATCTATTACTATGCATTTAGGTATCTTTTTTTTCATTTCATAATAACTTTTTATAAACTCCGTACGGGTTGAATTTTCATCATCTTGAGATTCAACCAAATAGTTTTGATTTTCATATAAATCCCCACCAGAAAACCTAAAAATCTCAAAAGCAGTGTGTTCCCCATCGCTTGCACAAGCAATAACATCCTGCTCATCAACTTTATAAGATACAACTTTTTGTTTAGCTTTTATACCGTTTATAGCTTTAATTTTATCCCTATACTCTGCCGCCTGCTCAAAATTCATATTTTCTGATGCTTTTTTCATTTTTTCCGTAAAATATTTAATTATCTCCACGTTACCCTTTTTTAAAAATTTTATAACATCATTTATGACTAAGTTATAGTTATAATTATCAATCGCACCAATACATGGTGCACAACACCTGCCTATATAATAATTAAGACAAGCTCTTTTTGATAACTTATTAAAATTCCGTCCACATGTTGGAATTTTGAATATTTTTATAACTTCTTCTACAGTTTTTTTTACAGAAAATGAATTAGTATACGGCCCGATGTATAGCGCACCATCATTTTCTTTTTGTTTTACATAAAAAACCTTGGGCCATTTTTCGTTTGTGATTTTTATATAGCTGTAGCCTTTATCATCTTTTAGTAAAATATTATATTTAGGCAAATGTTTTTTAATCAAACTACATTCCAAAACCAGTGCCTCAAATTCGCTGTCGGTAACTATATAATCAAAATGGTCAATATTTTTTACCAATTTTTTAACTTTTTCACTGTGATTTGAATCGGACAAAAAATATGAAAGAACACGATTTTTTAAATTTTTCGCTTTACCAATATAAATAATTTCATCATTTTCGTTTTTCATTAAATAAACGCCGGGATTAAACGGCAATTTTTTAGCACTTTCCTTCAAGGTAATATTATTTTTCATTTGCACAAACCTCATAAAAAATTATTTAAACCTCCAAATATTATAATCCATAGCCAAAATATGGTCAAATCAAAAACGAATATGCATATATTATTGGCATAAAATAATCATTTATTTTGAACACCATCACTTAATTTTGGAATGACAAAAAATATCTAAAATTAGATGCTTAAATATTACAAATCTTAATTTTTAATAATCATTTAAATTTTAAAAATTTAGTTGACTAAATTTTTATTGTATGATAAAATTCATTATTAGATAATAAATTCGTTGGAGAGGTGTCCGAGTGGTTTAAGGAGCCGGTCTTGAAAACCGGTGATCCTCGCAAGGGGACCGTGGGTTCGAATCCCACCCTCTCCGCCATGTAATATATTTTTATGGAGAAGTACTCAAGTGGCTGAAGAGGCGCCCCTGCTAAGGGTGTAGGTCGAGCGATCGGCGCGAGGGTTCAAATCCCTCCTTCTCCGCCAGATTTAATAGCCATTGGGAGTGTTTGAGTTTCTGTGGCTATTTTTGTGTCAAAAAACAGTTTTTTATTATGCTTCTTAGTATGTCTAAATAATTGATGTACAAGAAGTTTTTTGTGTTGTATAATAATTTTAGATCTTTTAATAATAACTTTTAAGAAAGGACAATTTTTTACATGGGTATAAAGCAAGATTGGATGGAACGCCAAATAGAAGCAATGGGAGATACGATGGCAGCAGTTTTATTTGGCAAAAAAAGACTAAAAAAAGTATTTGATGAATTTGCGGAAAATAATCAAGAAGATAAAAATCAAGAAATAGATCAAATAGTTATGGATGTGCTTGTTAATTCATATGTAAAAAAAGGTGATTTTACAAAAGCAGAAGAAACACTATTTTCTTTTGCGGAAAATCAAAAGACATTACATGTTTTTACGTCTGCGTTACTTTTTTACAATAAACTACTTTGCATGGATGATGAAAAGCTAAATTTATATGGTTTTTCTAAAGAAAAAATAAATCAAAGTATTGAAAGATTAAGGGGATTATACAGTTAAACTATTTTTCTTGCAATAATTTAATCATAACGCGCAAACGGAATTTAAAAATCTTTTTTGTAATTTTAATTATAACAATTTCTTGATTTTTATATAAAGATATTGTATAATATTTTTAAGGGATTGGTGAACATATGAGTAATTTAATTAACATTTTCAAAAAAGTATCAAATAAAATTATATTTTCTTTAGTTATAATTTCAATTACTTCAGGAGTGAATTTTTACGCAACCAATACAAATGAATTAAATAATAGCGATGACACTGTTTTAATAAATCATACTACTAGTGATGAATCGAAAATATTATCAAAAAAGCAAGATGGATTTTTTTCCGGTATGTACCAAATGTTTAGAAATTTCTTTTCTATTGACGAAAGAAAAATATATAAAATTATAAAAAATTTAGAAAACACAACAATAAAAAAGGAATTTGAAAAACACGAAAAAATTCATATTAAAACTAGCGATGATATGATTGATTATTATGAAAAAACTTTAAATTTAATTTTAGACGCAATAAAGGAATACAGTGATGCTGTATCAATTTCATCGTCCGGAAATACATATACTGCGTTTAAGGATTATTTAGATAAAGTTTTATTAGTAATGCAATTATCAGAACAAGTAATACCAGATGGTGATTTAGATAATGACATAGAAGACGTACGGCATGATATTCAAAACATGAAAACTTTAAAAGATTTTAGGGAAATATCAGAAGAAATTTTAGATATTATTTCTGATATAAAAAATAGCAAAAAAAATCAAAATTATTATAAATTAATTTATAAGTACAACGAAGACACAATATTTAAAATAAATAAATGTGCAAAATATAGTTTCAACGTATACAATAAAGGAAAGATATCCAAAAAATATAACGGTAGTTGGATTCTTAGTAAAACAGGTGAGCACTCTACTTATATAAATTACGATGAAAATGAAAATACTATATTTGTAACTTTTAGAGGGACTAAAAGCTATAATGATTTTAAAACAGATATTAAGTTTCCTAAAGGAAAATGTAGTTTTCTAAATAATGAAGGTGTTCATGGAGGATTTTTAAATACATATAATTATTTTAAACCAGAACTAGACAAAAAAATTAAAGAAATTATAAGCATAAACCAGGATGCAAAAATTGTTTTTACTGGACATAGCCTTGGTGGAGCAATAGCTACACTCGCTGCGCTAGATGCTGTAAACAATAATGAATTTAAAGATAAAAACATTAGCCTTATAACATTTGCTTCTCCGAGAGTTATTTCAGAAGAAGCATATAATTATTCAATGACTAATGAAAATATTAAAAAATTATATGAAAAAACTATAAGAATATGGCGCGCGGGAGATATTATTACATCTATGCCGTTTGAATATGGTTTGAATTTTAAACATTTTGGTCAATCGTGGTGTATTAATAAACTTCCTGATAATTGTGATTCGCTGCAAAGAAATATTTTTTCATGGATTTCTTATTCGGAATGGATCAAATGGTATAAAAATTTACATAGCATGAAAGAAATTAAAAATGATATTCTGGAAATATATGAAGACAATGAAGAATATGTAGATAAAATTAAAATTTATAAATTTTAGCGCAGAGTATTATTAGTTAAAAAAATAAAAGAAGCTTTATATCGCAATCTCTTTTTTTATATGCATATCAATTTTAAATTCGTGCGGATAACCAATAGGGACCTGAAAAAGCTCAGCAATAATGGAGCTTCAAGCCAACTACAATGTTTACAAAAACGGTTATTCGATACATTTTTATAAATTCTACAAGATATTATATCAAAAAAATGAAAATATTCAAACAAAAGTACACTTAAAAGATTCAAAAATGCATTTTTTAAATTATTTTGGTGTCGTTTTTTAAAAAAATGAAGACCTTTACAATCAAGTGAGAAAGATATATTCTTATGTTTTTTATTACATATATTTCTTCATCATCAAAAACAATACTTACTTCGCCCAAAAAATCTCCTGATTTTTTATCTTTATAAAGTTAAATCGTAGGTAACCCTCAGCGTTTTTTAATCCTAAATCCATAACTTTTAATCCTCCAAATCTTTGAGTGTTCCAAATGTTTTTCCTGCTGCAGCCTCTGCCACTAACGG
>JAEEGL011851867.1_pt1 | contig 32510 bp, 29 predicted proteins | sample 9134231 | NCBI WGS metagenome assembly JAEEGL01 (sample SAMN16246548, study PRJNA631951) | gut metagenome | biome: gut microbiome; feature: rumen; material: fiber-attached | host: Bos | place: Iran: Karaj | collected 2018-10
TATCAACATCTCTGTAGTGATATGTTGCATACAGCTTTTCAACAGCATTACTTAATATTGCTCGCCATTCTACAAACCGCTTTGTTGCTTTGACTGTTTTTTCTGTATAACCATTGAATTCTGATTCATTCATCCTGTACTTTGACATTAAACTGTTTGCCATTTTCATAGCCATTGCAGCTTCGTTTTCATTTGGTGATTTTGATAATGCAAGCAACTTTTTTATCCTGCGTTTTATTCCTTCTGTTTCATTCATATACTATTCGTCTCCAAATCCCAAATCAAATGCTTCATCATCTGATTCTGTTTCTTCTTTTATGGATGATTCATTCTCTGTTTCTTCGTATTCAGCAGTATTTTCTGAATCTTCATTTTCTTTTCCAAAATCCAGATACTGTGCATCTTCATCTTCATTCTGTTCTTCGGTGTTGAAATCCTCCAAAGGCATTGGATTCAAATCTTTCAGTTTTGGACGTTCTTCAAAAAGCTTTTTGCGGAAGTCGTTGTATTCGTAACATTGTGCAGGGTCATTACCAATACAATTTCTAAGAGAGTCATATTCCATATTGTGTTTGTTGCAGAAAAGACCAATGTAGATAGCAGAATTATCTACGCCGTGTAGAATCTTCATAAGGATATGATTAGCTGCCTGTAAGAATCCTTCTGTAAAACCAAGCTCATATGCAGTTTTGCGTTCCCTTGTTCGTTCATTATCTTCTTTATCTGATAGTCTGTTGTTGGGGCGTTCAATTCCGTCAGAATGATTGAAATTCAATCCTGCCGGATTGCCGGAATTATCACTAAGTGAATCTGAAAGTTCTTCGTCATCAGCTTTAGCTTTACGTGCTTTTTCTTTGGTCTGTTTATATGCTTTGTTTACACTCAGTTCGCCAGATTCAACTTTGGCTAGAGTTTCTTCGTCAGCTTCTTCGGAAACTGCAATAGCCTTTTCTACAGTTCTGTCTGATACCCCAAGAACATCAGCAATTACTTCTGATTTTTTTCCTTCTGCATTTTGAACAAAATCTGTTCCTAAAAGTTTTGAAACATTCTTTAAAAGCTCTGGACCGGAAAGATTTCTTCTGTTTACCTGTAGACCCAGGACATAAGAAAATGCTTCTTCAAAATCTGCAAACTTATGTTCGTAGTAAGGTACTGTTTCCATACCAAGTTCTTTTAAAGCAGCAAGACGTGTATAACCATCTATTAGGTAAAAGTGTTCAGTTCCATTTTCATCAATGACATGCCATATATGAACCGGCTGTGAATTATCAAAACCGTTTTTTGTCATAGAATCTTTTATTCTCTGTAAGACCTCTTCATCAATTACAAACAGAGTTTTAAAATCTGGATGTTCTTCTATTTCTGAAATCTTTATCTGTTTTGAAAGTTTTAATCCTGCATCTGCAAATGGAATATTTGAACCTGCTGAAAGTATATTTATTTTTTTTGCCATAATTTAATTCTCCTATTTTCTTATTAAAGTACCATTTTGAATTGTGATATTACCTAATTCATATTCATTTGCTACTTCATGTATGTAATCCAAAATCATAATAATCTTTACAAAGATTTTACGAGCTTTTCTTGATGAAATAGCTTTATCAGCATTTACTACATCTACAAAATCAGGTATTTCTTTCCAATCAATTTTAATATTTTCATCATTTAGAATAATTAAAAATGATTGTTTTTCTTGAATGGGAACTGTTTCTAGTTTGTATTTTTTAAGATTCATTTTTACAAAAGCTTTACAAAGTGTTTTATAACGGTCGTATGTTATATCTATTCTTTGTGGAATAATTACACCTTTTAAAATCGGTTTTCCATCAATACTTTCAACATCAGGTATTGCACATCCAACACCACGCTCTATTACAGGACTTTGAAATAAAACTGAATCTTTAATTCTATAAGGCATAAGACCTGGCAAAAACTTATTAAACATATTTAGAACCTCTCAATCCATTCATCTTCATACAGACATTTTCCTCTTTTTATATTTTTCATACGTTTTATCCTCTTAAAACTTTTCAATATCATTTTCTGAACCGGTGATTAGATTTGCCAGTTTATTGAATGCAATTGCTAACCTTTGATTTCCCTGCATACGTGATTTGATGTTTACCTTTTCATCTGTTTGTGTATATTTTCTTGTTGCTGGTGTATTAGGGATTTGAATATCAAGAATATTATTGAATTCACTTTCAAATAATGTTGCAAATTGTGATTGTATTGATTCAGGAAATATCGCCATATTTTCCTGCCAGAATGTGTAGTAGATATACCATTTATTAACCTGCTCAGGCAGTTCATCAAAAAGATGTGTTCTTAAAAATCTTGCTGTAGTCAGATTGAAAAAATCAAGTTGTATTGGTGTAAAAATATAATCTGCTGCATAAAGGGCATTCATTACAAGATTATCATAGTTAGGAGCTGTGTCTATGATGATAAAATCATATTTATCTTCAGGTAAAGTTTTTTTCAAAACATGATAATCAATAGATCTGATGTCAAAAAGTCTTAGACTAGATGGTACTATGTCAACATTAGGAATACGTGTCTGAACTGTATATCCATCTGTTGTACGATGTATCAAAGCTTCTGCAACATTCTTTGTAGGAAATTCATCTGCAATTCCCATACAGTAATAAATTGTTGATGAATTATTTGTGTCCATATCAAAAAATAAAACTTTGAAACCGCGAGCTGCCAAACAGTTGGCTAGTAAGATTGCATCTGTGGATTTTCCCACTCCGCCTTTCATTGATGAAAATGTGATAACCATAATACTTCCTTAAAAGAAACTTCCAGCAGGAAACCGCCTGCCCAATAGCAATTTTCCTGCCGAAAGTTTTAAATTTAATAAAAAAGGACTTCACAAGTGAACGGGTGTTTACTTGCAAAGTCCTTTTAAGCCGCTGCAAGAGCGACTAAATATCCCCCGTTCCATAGATACTTAGTCGTTCTTTTTAACGAGGAATCATTATTGTTTCTTGGAAAAATGCCATTCTGGTTTACACCCAGAATGTCGGGAGTTCGATCCTCTCACTGCCCAATCTTTTCCTTATGATTTAAGGAAATACAATATGATTTCTCGTTAGGAAGTTACCGTTTTTAGAAAGTATCTAAAATAAACGGTAGCTTTTTGTTGTTAATAAAAACTTTAGTATGGGTTTTCGATTTTGTCAAGTTAATTTTTTCTTATGATGATATATTTCTTATCATGAGCTTTAAGGAAAATCTAAGGGATGAGCTTTTCTTACAGGATATTAAATTAAAAGAGCTTTCTGATAAGATTGGAATTCCTTATTCAACAATATTATCTTATGTATGTGCAAAATCAAGTCTGCCAAAAGTAGATGTCGCTTATAAAATAGCAGAAGCACTTGGAGTTACAGTTGAATACCTTATGACGGGAAAGCCTAGTGATAACTATAAAAAAAGTTTGTCAAAAACATACAGGGAATTAGTAAGTTTACCACCTGATATTGTTTCGTCAGTTCAAATGATAATTCATAGATATTATGAATTATATAAAAACAATCAAATGAGGTAGATTATGAAAGAATTTGAACTGAAATTGAAAGTTATTAATGGTGAAAAAAAATGGACTTTTAATTATTCCGATGGGCTTAAACTGCATAACAAAACTTGCAAAGGCTGCAAAACGGAAAAAGAAGCATTATCTTTTATGCTGCGATTTCGTAAGGAACAGGATAATCAGTATTTAATAAAAAACATTGCTGCTGATATGTTCCTTCCTGAAAGTGAACACCTTAGAAGATTAAATGATTTTGGAAAACATCCGTGTAATGAAACTATACAGCAGAAACGACAGTTTATAGAATTGATAATTAGTGTATTTGGTAATGAAGCGATAAACAATCTTCCTGCAATTAAAGTAATGAATTATCTTCTTAAAGAACACAAGAATCATTCAGGTTCCTGGAAAAACTTTTATCTTGAAACTTTTGGAAATATTTATGATGAGACCGTCTGGAAATGTAAGACTGCTGTTCCAAAACCCGATTTTCAAAGATTTTCTCGTAATTCAAAAAAGCCGGACATTTTTTCAGCTGATGAGCTTCTTATTCTTATGAATAGAGAATACTGGTTTTCATACAAAGAATGGCTGCTCTTCTCTATTACTGCTTCCTGCGGTTTAAGGCTTGGAGAAGCTCGCGCCCTTCAAACAAGACAGTTCAAATTACATGAAGGAATACTTGTTGTGGACGGATTCTTAAAAAGAGATGGTTGGAGAACGAATTACAACAAGAAAGGAAGCTCAACTGATAGGAAAATAAGATGTGTTCCTATTCCTCAAAAAATCCTATGTGAAGTTACTGAATATATTGCAGTAAACCGATTGAATAGTAATGATTATTTATTTCTTGATGAAAACAACCGTACTTATACAAATTGTCATCTTGAATGGAGCTTCAAAAAAGCTCTTGAAAAAAGTGGTATTAAAACAATAGGAAAACGTTTTGTTCCTCATTCCCTTAGATTTACCTATGTTACAAAAATGAGGACTGCATTACCTGTTGAAGATGTCAGAAAAATTGTCGGTCATACAACCATCGAAATGACTGAGTATTATACGCAAACTATGGTTAACGAAATGTGCAGTGCTTTACAGCCTACAAGAGAAATCGTTAGTAATCTTTTTAATTGAGTTTACATAAAACATCAACAAAGGCAGTATAGAAAATGTATACTGCCTTCTTCCTGAGCGAAACGTTTCGCCCCAAATCAAAAATGCTGGATTATCTGGAACATGGTACAATCCAGCTAGACCACATTGTGACGTTAATTTAATCAGCAGAGAACCTTCTTCGGTTAATCGTCATTCCACTCCTGCGACTCCGTTTTTATGGTGTTTATACTCAAACGGAAACGAAACCTTAGAGTACTTTTTCTGAATCTGTTGGTTCTCTTCCAAACCTGTCAATGTATTCTTCTCTTGTATAAATGTTTACTGCTTTATGCTCTGGATTTAAATCACCCCAGAATAAATCTTCTTTTTGTTCATTTGTACAAGTTTTTTTTGAACTGTCATTTTTTTCCATTGTTTATTCTCCTTGAGCGAAACGTTTCGCTCGGTATTTAATTATTTTCTTGTAACTGTGTAAATTGTCCGCAGCTTTTTTCCTGTGGTTTTCTAAAGTAGAAACTAGGATTGGAAGGATTTATAATTTTCCTTATTGAACAAAAGCTGTTGCTCAAATATTTATCACGGTTGAAGAAAACACACATATCACAAGTTTTTATGACAGGTTGACTTATTACATCAGTATTATCATCTTTCGGTTCTACAACGGAAGGCAGCCTGACTGCAACTGTTTTTCCGTCTGTGTCCGTTACGATAAGGTATCTGTCCCTTATTCTTTGTTTCCCACCTAGAGGATATTTTTCATAATCTCCTATCTCAAATAGTTTTTCCACTTGATTCATTATTTTCTCCGAGTTGATAATGAAGTTTTCTTTTTTTCGTTTTTGATTTTCTTCTCTCGTTCAAGATATTTTTGATAGCGAGTAATGTCAGCTTTTTTGCAGGAATGTTCCTGTAAACTAGAATAGTCAATTTTCCTTTTTTCCATAATGAAAATCGGTTTTCCACACCTATCACATACTTTTAAGCCAGTATTATTTTTTTTCTTATCTTTATTCTCATTACAAAAATGAGGTGTACCAGTAACATCATACGGAAGCCATTTTCCATTTGCGGTTCTTGTATAATTGATTTCTGTTCCACAGTAACGACAATAACTCATACAACCTCTTCATTTCCTATTTATAATTTTCAAACACAAATCTTATCTGTTTGTTTTCATCAAGTTCAAACTTACAGTCAAACTGTTTACCTGCTTTACTTGTGCAGTGTTTGATTCCTGTTTTTTTTCCTTCACATAATGCTGCAACATCTTTTTCTGAAAGCTTTGCTCCGGCTGTTGTTTCCCAGAGCGTAAACTTGCAGCCGTCTTTGTAACCTGTGCAGTACCAGTTTTTTATGTTGCTTTTTGTCATTCCTATACGAAGCGGATGTTTGCAAACAGGACACAGGATTTGTTTTTCATCAGGTGGCAATTCTATTTTGAATGAATCCGTGACACTTTTTCTTACAAAGTCTTTTATATCGTTCTCAAATGCTTCCGGTTCATTCTCAAGATGTGTTTCCCAGTTTGTTGTTTCTTCAATATTTGCCAAAGATTTGATTGAAGAATTACGTACAGCTTCAATTACAATCTTACCAAGTTGATTTATAATGATATTTTTTTTATCAATCCTGATGTATCCGTTTTCAAGAAGCTCCGGTATGAATGTATGTCTTGTTGCCTGAGTCCCTAATCCGACAAGTTTGCCAGAAGTATTTTCATCCAGGCTTTTCGGGTTTTCCATAAATGACAAGATTGAAGCTTCATTGTAATATTTTGGCGGTTTAGTATATTTTTCTTTTGTATCTATTCCTGTGCATAAAAGATTGTTTAAATCTATATTTTCAAGAGGCTGATTGATTTCCTCTGAATCATCTTCGGAGCGAAACGTTTCGCTCGATACAAACTGTTTCCAGCCATAATCCAAAGCCTGATTTCCCGTAATCCTGTAATTATGATTATTTACTTCAAGAACAACAGTCTGTTTGTTATAGATGTAGGGGGAACAGAACGCAATCTTGAATCTGTCCTTTATGAGATTATAGACATTCCTTTCATTTTCTTTTGCTGCAGCCGGTAATTCTTTCAGAGGAATCAGGGCATGGTGAGCTTCAAGCTTTGCATCGTTGAAACATCTTTTATTTGCAAGTGAAATATCTGAAATCTCTCCTGCGGAAGTAAAGGTTGGATCTGATTTTGAAAACTGTTCAAAAATAGTTTTGCATAGTTCCACGTTTCCGCTTCCCATTACTTTTGATGGAGTTCTTGGATAGGAAACACATTTATAGTCTTCATATAATTTCTGAATAATATTCAATGTTTCGTCAGCTGAATAACCGAATAATTTGAAAGCGTCTTTTTGAACTGCATTGAGATTGTAAAGCTGCGGCGCCGGAGTTTCCTTTTTTTCTGTTTTATTTTCAATAACCGAAGCAGGTTTATCAATATCATTTTCAAGCTCATGAGCAAGATTATTATCCTTGAAATGAGTATTGTTGTCCGAATCAAAATAAATACCCTTACATTCCTGAGCGAAACGTATCGCTCCAAAGGAAGCGTAATGTTCATAAAACTTTTCACTCTTGAAGTTTTCAATCTGTGAGCATCTTGTTTCAATTGCTGAAAGAAGAGCAGTCTTTACGCGACCTATTGAAAGCTTTTTGTTGGCAGCAACTGAAACATATCTTGTAAAGTTTATTCCGCAGAGCCAGTCTGAATGTTGTCTTGCAAATCCGTTTAATGCAAGCTGATTGTATTCTGAAAATGGTTTTGCAGTTTTCATTCCTTCACGGATTACTTCTGCAGTAAGAGCCTGAGAAACCCAGAATCTTTTTATTTTTCTGAAATCTGTTATACCTGCATTTAAAAGACATTCCCTGGCAATTACTTCCCCTTCACGGTCCGCATCTGTTGCAATAAGTATTTCATCCTGACTGTGTTTTTTTAGAAGTTCCATAACAGTCTTGCATTGTTGTTTTACTGATTCATTGACTGAATAAGAAAAGCTGGAAGGTATGCAGGGAATCTCTTTCCATGATTTGTATTTATCGTTATAAAAATCTGGTGTCTGTAAAGAAAAAAGGTGTCCTACACAGTATGTTATTTCTGTGTTTCCATCAGAAAAAAAGCCCGCACGTTTCGGACATTTCAAGGCAGATGCAAAATCATTTGCAACGCTTGATTTTTCTGTGAGTATAAGCATTGAATCTCCTCTGGGCAGGCGGTTCAATAGTTATAGTTTTGTGTAAAACAAAATAAAAATCAAGTATTAGGAATTAAAAAAAAGAGCGAAACGTTTCGCTCTTAAAAATCTATTTATTACCAAAGTCTATTTTAAAGTTATCCACAAGTGGTCGATGTCATTCTTCACTACGCTTGAATAACAAAAGCCTGCCCTTCGGTGTTGCTTAATTTTTTATGTTATATTATGCTCTAACATAAATTATTAAGGGATGCAGAAATTGTTTTTCTGCATTTTGTTCAGTTATTCTTTTTTGTTTGTCAAAAAGAAAGAGTAGGGTACAGTCCATTTTGGAGAGTTATCATCAGGACGGAATTCTTCATCTTTTTTGTCGTAAAGATAAAATATCTTTTCACCAATATCTCCGTTTTCTGCAACGAAACCAAAGACGAGTTTTACGGCTCCGTTATTAAATAAATCTCTGTATATCTGCTCATCAATTCCACCGTAGCCTTTCAAATCATGCACAGCCATAAAGTTTTCATAATCTAATTCTATTTTGTATTTAACGGCTGGTGTGAGCGTTCTTTTTGAAACTCCGTAACTATCAATTGAAACTTTGCTTGTCAGTTCTATCATCAAATCAGAGCCGATATATTCATTGTAAAGGTCGTCTATTTGCTTATAAATCTTTTTTCTTTGATCCAAAAGTTCACGTGAAAAATCTTTTCTTAATTGTAATTGTATTTCATCCAGACTGTCCTGCAGTACTTTATAATTGGTGCAGTATTCATTTCTTTTGGATTGTTCAACGAATAGTGAAGAGGAAACCTTGATTGTTTGCCGTGTGCAGCTTTCTAAAGATTTTTTCAGAAGAGCTTCAAAATCGCTTTTTTTATACCAGGCAGATTCTTTTATTGTATCATCATTCAAAGCTCGGCTCATAGCGTAGACCCAGTTTATATCATTTGATTTTCTTGAATTGCCCTTATGACCGCTATTCAGATAAATCTTGTCGAGCTTCGGAAGAATATATTTAGTTGCCCAGGGGCGATATGTTTTCAAGATTTCACATATCTTTGTTGTAGATAACGTGTGAGTAGTTTGCAGAGCCTTTGCAACTTCTGCAAAAGACATTTTTTGATTCGTCTGCTTGCGTACCTTTTTCTTTGTTTCTGGAAAAGTATTCCCCTCATCTTCAAATAAATGTTTTGTTCCTGGCATATATTCCATTGTTCCGCTCCTTTAATTTTCTATGTTATATTATACACTAACATATTATATTAAATCAACAATTTCCTTTTTTTTGTTGTGTACAATGAATAGGGCTAGTCCGTTCCTCCATTTCCTTCCTTTCCTCTGTTTCCTTCCTCTACATAGCAGAGAAAATTAAAACACCTTTGTGAATCTGTTAATCTTACAGTGTCTTTTACAGTATCGTTTACAGTGTCGTTTACAGTGTCGTATCCGTTTTCTATAATCGACACTGGTTATATCATTTTGGAGCGAAACGTTTCGCTCTTAAAAATCAATTGATTAAACATTTTTCATTAGAGCTAGGGATATTAACTTGGGAGGTTTCGCCTTTACTTGGGAGGTTTACTTGGGATATTTCATTAAACTTGTAATAAGCAACGTCATCAGTTCTCCCTTTCTTTATCAAAAGACCTGTTTTATATCCGTTTTCGATAATCTACACTGTTTTCAACTCTTTTATGAATATTTGCCATTTTTTCAAGTATTACCTTTTTTGAGCGAAACGTTTCGCTCTTAATCCCTGAAATACAGAAAAAAAGAAAACACCATTAACCTTTACGGCAAGATAAAGTTTTGTAAACATCTTTTTATAACTCTATATTTTGTATAGTGTTATATGTTTACTTTTTGTTTTTTTGTTTACATTATATTTTTTCTTCTATATATGGCGTGTTTACATTTTATAAGTTTGTTTTTCGTAGAAAATGTATATTGTTAAATTGGAAATTCAAATATTGTCAAAAAATCTCCAATAATATATAATATTTGTAATTTTGGCAAATATTCGGTTTTAGCAAAACGTTTCGTTAAAAGGAGCTTTATGACAAAAGATTTTAAAAAAAAGACAAAGGAAAAAATAAAGCAGCTTGTCAAGAAAATGGATTTAAAACTTTTTACAATGAAAATCTCATTTGGAAAATGTACGGAAAGTGATTTTGAATCAACCTGCAACTTGCTCCTGGAAGTCTGGAGAAAGATGAGTACTAGACATTATTCTTTGATTTATAATTATTTTTTAGGATTTACACGTGAACTAATATTTGAAATTGACGGAGAAACGCTTCGCCCATTTTTATACATTCTATTTTTTGCTGATAAAAAAAAACTCGCAAATATTATGAAATTGAAGAGTCATTCTTTCCTATCTGTAGTAAAAGCTTCCTGCCTTCTGGATATGAACAGGGAACTTACAATACAGGATATTATGAATTACTGTAATGTGTCTTTTGATGAAGTGCCTGCTGAACTGTATGACAAAGTTATTGATGATTTGCTGCTTCCTTGTATAAGAATAATTAAAGAAAATAAGCAGCTTGAAGAACTTGTTGATACATACCAGTATAACAAGCAGATTTGTTCAAGAAGCGGAATTGTATCACGTAAGAATCTTGAACGAAACGTTTCGCTCGAAAGATAAAAAGTATTGAGGAGAGCATACGAAATGAAAAATGATATTTTCAATCATAAGCCTAAAAAAAATGAATATTCAGATAATGACAGAATTAAGTTTAAGAAGCCTGTATATGTGAAAGATGATTTGGAAACATTGAACAGGCTTTTCACGCATTATTCTAAAGTTAAACATAACCAAAATAAAAGTTCCCGTTTTTCCGGTTTTGGTGGAGGCGGAACTGCTTTCAGGTTTCCAGAACAGAATCAGAGAGTTACCTTCAAGATGTCGTATTCTAATTCTCTTGCAAGTCACAATAAATATGTTGATTATTATATGCCGCAGAAGAACAAGGATTATGTTGAAGAGAAACCGCAACTTTTTGGAATGAGTGATGAGGAATATGAAAAAAATATTGTTCCGTTGAATTTTAAATGTATCATTTCACCGGAAAGCCAGGATATAGACCTTGAAACTCTTGTTGAATCATATATAAAGCGAGTTGAAAATCAGACAGGTTACAAGCTTTGCTGGAAAGGCTGTATCCATAATGATACTGAACATAGACATGCACACGTAGTCATCAATGGTAGAGACCTTAATGGAGAAGATGTTTTTTTTAATAAAGATACCATAAAGCTTATGAGACTAATGTGTTCAAATGCAGCCACACAGATGATAGGAGAGCGGACTAAGGAGCAGATAGAACTTGCAAAGAAAAATGCCCTTAAAGCAAAACGATGGACGGAGCTTGATGAGCGTATTCAGAACAGTCTTGATTCGAATGGTTCCTTATCTCGAAATAATCTTTCACTTGAATCAGAAAGCCGTCTTTCCTTTTTATCTGAGCTTAAGCTTTCAATACTCGATAATGAAACAAACAGGTGGTTTGTTTCTGATAAGTTTAAGGATGTTCTTACGGCAGCAGGTCGATACAATACTTATCTTGAAGAATACATTAAAGATGCAAAAAATCCTGTTGAGCTATATACAGGTGGCAGTGTCAAAGGTTTTGTTGAAAAAGTAATAACCTTTGATGAAAATGAAGCCTGGAATGATGCAATCATAATCAATACAGGAAAGAAACGTGTATATGTTCCTGTGTGGCAGCTGCAGAAGGAAAACTTACAGGGTAAGAATGTTATGATTAGAAAAAGTAAGAATGATTCAACGATAGCTCGTCAGGTTTCTGATAAAAACATTATTGTAAGAGATTAGGAGCGAAACGTTTCGCTCGATAAAGGAGGCATAAAAATTGAAACAATTAAGAGATTTTCAGGACAAAGTTGTAAAAAAAGTTTGTAAATCAAAAGAAGATATTTTGATTTCTGCTCCAACTGGATGCGGAAAAACATTTATTGCAGAAATGATAATGAACGAACTTGCAAAAGCAGATGAAGAATACAATTTTATCTTTGTTGTTCCTCGCATAATTTTAATACAGCAGTTTCTTGAAGAATTAACGGCTTTTAAGGAAAACGATTTTGATATAATTCAGGCAGAAAATACAAAGTTATCGGGAAAGAGATTTATTCTTGCATCTAAAGATAGTCTTGATAATTACATAGAAAAACTTCCTGACAATCTTATTATGTTCATTGATGAAGTTCACGAAGGACTTAAACAAAGCTTTAAACTGGTACAAAAGATTAAGCCAGTAAGATTATTCGGGTTGACCGCAACACCTGAACGTTCTGACGGTCTTTCTTTCATGAAGGGAATCGACCTTGAAAATGAAGAAAAGCTGCATAAATACGCTTTGTTTGATGAATACATCAATGCAATCAGTATTAAAGAAGCTCAGAATCTTGGCTATTTGTGCCAGCTGAAATATGTAAGCCGTAATGACCTCGAAACGCTGGATATTAAGAGCAAAGGTATTGAGGAATTTACAGAAGAAGAAATCACGGAACTCTTTGATAAATACAATATCTGGGGCGATTTGATAAAGACATATAAGCGTTATGGTAAAAATAAAGATGGAACTTTTAAACCAGCTTTAGGTTTTACAAATACCGTAAAAATGGCAGAAAAAGTCGCAAATATTTTTAATGAAGCTGGTTTTAATTTTAAGGTAATATCTGGAAAAACACCTCTTAAAAAACGTTATGAACTTATTGAACAAACAAAAAATGGAAGTATAAACGGACTGGTTAATGCGGATTTACTAACTTATGGCTTTAATTGTCCTGAAATCTCATACATTTTTTCTTGCAGACATATTATGAGTAAAACTCTCTGGATTCAGATGATTGGTCGTGGACTTAGACCGGGAAAAACAGAACTTTATTTTATTGACCATACCGATTCAATTTCTGAATTTTCAAATGCTTATTACGATATTCCTTTTGAAGCAGATAGTTTTACTTGGAATTACAATGGAATGACATCGTTTCTGAAAAGAAAAAACGTACAGGAGAAAAGGGAAGCAGCGAAAATTCGCCGAGAACTATACAAGTATGTTTTCAACGAAAATGAAAATCTTGTATTAATTAATCAGGAAAATAGAAATATGTTTATGCTTGAAATTATTAAAAAATATAAACAAGAAAACATAAATCTAAGAAAAGTACTTGGGGCACAATATGAATAGAAAAGAGTATTCTGATTATATAGGAAAAAAATATGGACATCTTTTAATCCAGGATATTTATTCTGGAGAAATAAATGGAACGAAATCAAAAGTAGCACTTTGTAAATGTGATTGCGGAAATTTAAAGGAAGTACGTTTACACGAATTATTAAGTGAAAGAGTTAGTTCTTGTGCAGAATGTTATAAAGGTACTTCATATAAATATTTTATAGGAAAAAAATATGGACATCTTTTAATCCAGGATATTTATTCTGGAGAAATATATGGAATGAAATCAAAAGTAGCACTTTGTAAATGTGATTGCGGAAATATTAAAGAATTCCGTTTTGTTTCGCTTATAAATAATAGTTACAAATACTGCGGAGATTGTTATAACGGAACACCATATTCTAGTTTAATTGGAAAAAAATACGGACTTCTAACTGTTCAAGATGTAGAAAAAAACATGGCAACGGTTAAATGTGATTGTGGCAATATAAAAAAATTACAATTATGTTTTTTAGAAAAGAACTTTTATCATTCTTGCGGAGAATGTTATAACGGAACACCATATTCTAGTTTAATTGGAAAAAAATGCGGCTATCTTACTTTACTTGATATTCAGGCAGGAAAAAATGGCAGAGATGCAATTTGCAAATGTGATTGCGGGAATATAAAAAAAATAAAATTATTTGCATTTATTAAGGGAAGTTATACCTTATGTGGAGATTGTTATAACGGAACACCATATTCTAGTTTCATTGGGAAAAAATACGGACTTTTAACTGTTCAAGATGTAAAAAAAAACATAGCAACAGTTAAATGTGATTGCGGAAATCTTACAGAAGTAAAAATATATCATCTTTTATCAGGAAATAATACTTCTTGTGGAAAATGTTATAACGGAACTTCATATTCTAGCTTTATTGGTAAAAAATATGGCTATCTTACTGTAATTAATATTGAATCGGAGAAAAAAGGTAAAAAAGCACTTTGTAAATGTAAATGCGGTAATATAAAAAAAGTAGGCATATCCGCATTATTAAATGGTAAAACAAACTCTTGTGGTTGTTTTTTTAAATCTTTTAACAATCTCAAATTGGTCTCATTTGGAAAATTGCATATCATGAAAACAGCAAATAATAATATAGATGGTTTACGTTACATCTGTAAATGTGATTGTGGTAACGAAATTGAAGTTCTGGAATCGGATTTATTTACTGGTAAAATTACCAGCTGCGAGGAATGTAATGCAGAAAGATGATAATTATTTTTATGTGGGGAAAAAATATGGTTATTTTACAGTGCTAAATATTAAAAATGGTACTGTAATTGGTAAATGTGATTGTGGAAATGATATTAAAACAAAACTTTCATATTTAAGAATTGTTGATACTATATCTTGTGGAAATTGTTATAATGGAAAACCATATTCAAGTTTTGTTGGTAAAAAATATGGACTTCTAACAGTACTTCACGTTTTTAAAGATACCCAGTCTAAAGCAACTATGGCTTTTTGCAAATGTGAATGTACAACCACTAAAAATATTAGATTACCGTTACTTGAAGATTGTACAATTACATCTTGTGGACATTGTTTCAAAGGTAAACCATATTCTAGTTTTGTTGGTAAAAAATATGGACTTCTAACAGTTGTTGATACAAATAAAAATGAAGCTTTATGTAAGTGTGAATGTGGGAAAGAAAAATGGTTTAAAATATATAGGCTAGAAAAAGGTGAAGCTAAAAAATGTGGATATTGTTACAATGGAAAACCATATTCTAGTTTTATTGGTAAAAAATATGGTTATCTCACTATTTTAAGTTTTGACGGAAGTGAAGCAATATGTAAATGTGACTGTAATAATAAACAAATAATAAAAACAAGAATGATCCACCTTGTACATGGTAATTTATATTCGTGTGGATGTTTAAAGAAAAAAAGACAGGCACTTAAAAATATTTGTTTCGGTAATTTACATATTTTTAATATTTCAAAAAACAAGGAAGGTGGTTTACGGTACATCTGCAAATGCGACTGCGGAAACGAAATTGAAGTTTTGGAATCAGATTTATTTACTGGTAAAATTACCTGCTGCGAGGAATGTAATGAATTGAATATTTAACCATATTTAATACCAAATTACATTTACTTTGATTAAAACAAATTCAAGAGTTGCTTTAATGACATTAATGATTTTTACATTAAAATGAAATTACAGATTAGATAAAAAATATCTGTAAGGAGTATTTTATGACACAAACAAATGAAAGTATGCTTTTGAAAGCTCTGGCAAAGAAACATCTTGGTGATATAAGATTCTGCAAAAAACATGGTTTGCCTTGTAACAATGATTCTGAAAAATTATTAGCACCTTATGCAGCTAGTAATGAACTGGAACCACCGCAGGAACTACTCGAAAAAGTTAATGCAAGTTTTGAACTTGAGTTTTGTTATGCAGTACAGGAAAAACTGAAAGATACTGTATCGGATGAATTCATTAACGACCTTATTACTGGAATCAATTATTAAGAAAATTGCATAGCAGCTTTAATGGAGCGAAACGTTTCGCTCCAAATTCACTTGAATACCAAATTACATTTTTCTAAGCAAAATTGAATATTGTATAATCGGAAAATATAATATTGTAAATTGCAATAAATAAATATATAATTCTTGATGAACAAACCGCCTGCCCAAAAGGATTTGTTTTGTTCAAAAAAAAAGAAGAATTCGTAAGAGATGATCCGAAAAGTTATAGCAAATATTATCTTCTTCGTGCATTAAACTGGATTGTCCCAATCTGTATCGTTATAATCGGTCTCTTTATATCTACTCAGAAATTTGCAGCTTTAATGAATTATGATGAGAGAGTTGTCGGTAAACCTCTTAAGATTCTTTTAACTGGATACAGACTATATAATCCGCTTGTTTTTCTTCTAGGTGTATTCAAATATGCTTTTGTGGAAGGATATACGGATTACTTTTATAAAGCACTGCCTCCTATTGGTGTTTCATTTGCCATTTCAATTTTAATTCATTTTACTACATCACTTATATTTAATTCTCATCAGAAAAATCAGAATGTATATGGTACAGCAAGGTGGGGAACTAAAAAGGATTTAAAAGAAGTAGGACATCTTCAAAAATACGGAGTAGTTTGCGGCGAGCTTGAAAATGCAGGTGTTTATTCAGAAATAAATCCTGAAAAAGGAAACCTTGTACTTCATTTGAAAAAAACTTTAATAACCGGAAAAGAACGTGTATCACGTTTAATCTGTCATTCTGGTTCTACTAATACCTGGATGATAGCACCTACGAGAAGCGGAAAAGGTGTTTCAACGATTATACCTACTTGTCTTAATTACGGAGTTCCGTTCTGGGCTAGAGTTTCAAAATGGGCAGATACATTAAAAAAGAAGCTTAAAAAACATCCTAGGCTGCAGAAAATTATAACCTTTATCTCACCGAAGAAAAAAGTTATAAAAGGTCGCGGTTCTATAGTTGTATTTGACCCTAAAGGTGAAAACTATGATGCAAGTGCAGGATTCCGTTCAAAGTTTTCTGTAATACTGCCATTCAGACCTTTAGGTGACAGACCTGTTTCAGAAGATGAAAAGAACGACTCGAAATGGAAGGAAAAGGAACCTGAATGGACAGCCCATTACAATCCAATCTGCGAAATACCTGATAACCCTAATACTGCTTTTGCCTGGGCAGATATGATTGCAGAAATCTTCTTTGGGAATGAAAAGAAAGGTGGCGGTGGAGATGAAACAAGTGCTTACTTTGCAAACAAGGCTCGTGATATTTTTACGGCTGTTGTTCTTCATGTAAGATTTTCTCCAACAATTGACTGGAAAGATAAGAATATGTCAAAGGTTCTTGCTTTTATGAGTGAAGCAAGTGATGAAGGTAATACAGGAGAAGAAGCTACGGATGAAGAAAATGAAGGCTGCGGAGAAGAAATGTGTAAGGAAATGATTGCAACCGACCATGGTTCAGAAATCATAAATAATCTGATAAAGCTTGCAGCTAACCGTTCTTTAATGCAGCCTGCTAAAGAAAGAGGTTCAACATATTCAACTGTATTTTCCAAAATATCATTATTCCAGGACCCTCTTATTGCAGAAGCTACAGCTTATTCAGATTTTTCTATTGATGATTTTGTTAATAGTAAAAATGCAATTTCTCTATATCTTATCGTTCCTTATAACCATATAGCTCGAATTGCACCAATATTCAGAATGTTGATTACGTTTATGATTAAAAAGTTCTCTGATGGTACTACAAATGCCAATTCTGTAAAGCTTAAAAATCCTTGCCTTTTCCTGCTTGATGAATTTCCTGTTCTGGGATATTTTCCTGATATTGCTCTTAATGCAGGTATTCTTGCTGGTTATGGTGTAACATTCTTTATTGTTTCCCAGTCCCTCACTCAGCTTGTAGATGTTTATGGAGAAAATCATCCTTTCCTTGCACATTGTAAAACTAAGATTATATATGCTCCTGGTGAATACAAGGATGCACGTTCTTTAAGTGAAACCATAGGTACACGTTCTGTCCTTCTTGATAATAAATCTGCAAATATTGGAAATATGGGTTCGAGCAACCTATCCAGTCAGGAAATAAGTGTATCACTGATTAATGCAGATGAGCTTATGAAGCTTAATTTTTCAAATTGTATAGTTCTTCTTGAAGGAAAGCCGCCTTATAAGGGTAAGAAGGTCGTTTATTATGAAGACCCTCGCTTTAAGGATAAAGCCTGGCAGCCGTTACCGGATTTTTCATATATTGAAAAAATGTGGAAAATCCTTCCAAGCAACAAGAAGATACATAAAAAATCAGAAGCAAAACCAATTGATGTAGTAAGTGGTATAGATGTTAAGAAAACAATATCAAGTAATTTTGATGTGTTTGCTTCTTAGTAACAGGAGGTAATAATGGTAAGAAAAAGTCAGAAAGCTCAGCTGCGTTCTGTAATTTCGGTACGTGTGACAGATGAAATATTTAATCTACTCAAATCAAAAGCTTTGAGGGAAAAAATTGATATAGGAGCTGTAATCAGGGATATTATCGAACAGTATTTTGAAGATACTCTTAGTGATTCAAAAATCATAAATCAGAATCTTGTGCAGACAAAACGTAAGGTTTCAATGCTGGACAATAAGATTGAAATAATGTCTATGCTTGTACTTGAACTTACAAAATCCTATATGAATACATTTCCCGACAGGCAGCTTACACCAGAAATATCTGAAAAAGCTTATGAAGAAATAATAACTCGACTTTCTGAGAATATGAAAAATCACAAAGGCCGCATTGAATCAATGGTACTGGATATTTATGAAAAAGGTGGCAATGCGTAATGAGTGCGTATGTAAACGATTTCAATGAAACTGTAAAGCAGGACAGATGGCTTAGGAATCTTGAAGATGATATGAAGCTTATTATTCCCTTTATAGATGACAGAAACGTTACTGATATTGCAATAGGACACGGAGGAGAGTTAATCGTTGAAGGTATAGGAATGGATAAAAACTATACCGGAATATTCTTTGATGAAGCAACTACAATCAGAATTATATATGCCAGTGCAGCCATAATGGGAATTACAATTGACAGTAACGGTAAAAATCCTGTAGTAGAGGGAACAATAAAACTTACAAAATATAAAATACGTTTTGAAGGTTTGCTTCCGCCAAGAGCTGCGGAATGTCCAATGATTTTTATACGCCGACCGAGTAATAAAATATTTACTCTTGAAGATTATCTTGAACAAGGAAGGCTGTCAAAGGAACAGTATGACCTTCTTATAGAACATATAGAAAAAAGAAGCAATATTGTTTTAGGCGGAGCAACTGGTTCAGGAAAAACAACACTGCTAAATGCAATCATTGAAAAAATGATTGAGTTTACTCCTGATGACAGATTCTACATTGTAGAGGATGCAGGTGAGATTCAGTGCAGGGCTAAAGATGTCGTGCCTGTCTGGGCAGAAGGGGAGGATACAGTTAAAGCCGTAAGAATAGCTTTAAGATGTCATGTGAACAGAATTATATTCGGTGAACTTCGTTATGGTTCAACAACAAATGAACTACTTAAAGCATGGAATACGGGACACAGGGGAGGAATAACAACTGTACACAGTGACAGCGCTTTGCTGACACTGGAAAAAATCAGATCATATTTGCGCGAAGTCATTGTAGGCGAGCTGCCTGACGTTGCCCAAAGTATTCAGCTGATTATTCACATGATTCCTGGCAAAAACGGACCGATGGTGAATGAAATAGTTGAAACTCATCAGGCAACCAGCTCAAGCTTTATGGAAGAGCTTGAACGGAACCACCTTATTTGACAGCGTAAAAACAAAAGGAGGAATGTGCAGGAAAAGGAACTATTTTTTTTGAATTATTAGTTTTTCGAGGCGAAACGTTTCGCTCTTTTTTAGTAATGAATTATTAGGAAATTACGAATATACAGGTTTTAAAACATTTTTTTAGGAGATTTATATTATGAAAAAAACAATTGTAATTTCTGAATCGGAAAACAATTTGAATTGGAAAAAACTTTTTTTGTTTGCCCTGCTTTTTGCAATTGCAGCTGCTCCCATTTTTGCAGAAGGAAGTGTTATAGACGGAGCTGTTAATAAAGTCACGTCTTTTCTTTCTTCTGGATTGATTACGGCGGTTTGTCTTATTGCACTTGTTGTTGAAGGAATTGGTGTAGTAGTTATGGGAAAACAAGGCGCAGATGTCCAGCAGATTATCGGAAAGTTTGCTCCGTGGGTAGTTGGCACTGTAGTTCTTCTTTCTGCTAATGCTATCTGTAATTATTTCCTTGCCGATTTATCATTTTCAAGTTAGCAATAATGAGGCTGCCTGACAGACTAACATCTTAAGAAAAGCATTTTGGCAGCCTCATTTTTAATGGAGTATAAAATGGATAAAGTTAAAGTTTATGATTATGCTTCGCCTATACATAAGAGTCTTATTCAGGATGATGTTACTATGGGTATCGGTGTAATTCCTGTAGTTCTTATTGTAATCGTTACAATCGTACTTATGCGGCTTGTAAGTATCTGGTGTATGTTTGCCGGAGTTGTCCTTTTTGTCATAGCAAAAGTTTCTACCAGAAAAGACCCTCATTTATTGGAGTTTTTGTTTGAAAGACTGTTAACTTCGGATATTTACAGGAGCTGAATATGAAATTACCGTATCTCGATATGCTTCAATTTAAGGAACCGTTGAATCAGCTTAAATATATTTCTCCGTATGCCTTTATTGTAGAACCTCACATTTGTCTTCTAAAAAATGGAGCATTGATGACAACTTACCAGATTGAATATCCTGATTTGGAATCCTCATCGGCTAATGACATTGCCGCTGTTGCTGCTTTGTTTAACATGAGTATAATGTCTCTTGCGCAGGATGAAGGCTGGGCTATCTTCTTTGATGTAAAACGAATAAAAACAAAGGAATATCCTGCAGGAACTTTTAATAATCTTGCAGGCTGGCTTATTGACCAGAGAAGGGCAGAAAACTTTGAAAGATTTGGAGAACATTATACTTCTAAATATTACATAAGCTTTGTATGGCAGCTGCCTGATGATCTTGAAGAAAAAGGTAATGAACTGTTTTATAAGGATAATACAAAAAATCCTGAAAAAAAATCAAAACAGAATAAGAAGAAAAAGAATTATCAAAGAAGCTTAAGTGCCGTCCAGGACAGCTGTGACCGTTTTCTTGATAACTGCGACAAAATTATGGGTGCAATGCAGAATAAACTTTGGATTCATCATCTTGATAACAGTGAGCTTTTTTCATACATAAAATCTTCCGTATCGCTTGAAGAAGAAAAGCTTATTTATCCTGATGACGTATTCTTTTTTCTGGATAACTATATCTGTGAAAAAGACGTTCAGACTTCTATGCCACTTAAAATCGGTGAATATTATGTGCCGGTTATGACGGTAAATGATTTTCCAAGCATGAGCTATCCTGCTATTTTTGACAGACTGAACCGGACTATGATTGAATACAGATGGACAACAAGGTTCATTCCATTAACAAGAGAGTCTTCGCTGAAAGCTGCTGAAAAATATGAAAACAAATATCTTTCCAAAAGAAAATCCTTTATGACAGCTTTTACAGAAAACTTTCTGGGCCAGTCAATCGGGAAAGAAAATCAGGGTGCGCTTGCAATGGCAAGTGAAGCAAGCCAGATTAACGAAGATTTGACTATGGAACAGTACACGCTTGGTTACTATACAGGAAACCTTATGTGCTGGGACAGGAATCTTGAACGAGCAAAATTAAAAAGCAGAAAATTACAGCAGGTAATTCGTGGCTGCGGCTTTGGTGTCAAGGAAGAAACTTTGAATAATTTTCAAGCCTGGCAGGGAATGATGCCTGGTAATGTTTATGCAAACAACCGTCGGCCTCTTATTTCTTCCGAAACCTGTTCAAATATCATTCCTCTTTCTTCTGCCTGGCAGGGAAACCTTGAAAATGATTTTATGCAGGAAACCTGTGGAAGTTCAATACCTTTGTGTATCTGTTCTACTAGTTATGGTACTCCCTTCTTTATGAATCTGAATGTGCGTGATGTAGGTCATACATTTATCTTTGGACCTACAGGTGCGGGTAAATCGACCCTTATGTCGCTTCTTATGTCACAGGCAACAAAATATGAGGATGCCAATGTAATCTGTATTGACAAACAGCTATCAAGTCGTGCTTTTATTGTTGCTGCTGGTGGTATTTATGTTGAACCAGGAAAAGACGAAGTAGCTTTTCAACCTCTGTCAGAATTAAAATCGCCTGATGAGTGTAGTGAAGCGGAATATACGGAAAGTCTTATGTGGTGTCAGCAGTTCATTGAATGCCTTTTAATACAGCAGAATGTTGAATGTACAGCAACAATGAGCAAGGTTATTTCACAGGCATTAAGACTTGTTTCTGAAAAACCAGTAAAGGATTTGTCAACTTTCCAGCAATATGTAACTTACCAAGACCCTAATACAGGTGAAGAAACAATCAGGCGTGCGTTAGACCCATACTGCGGTAACGGACAGTTTGCAAGCATTTTTGATGCAGAGCATACGACTCTTAATCTTTCAAAGCTTATGACAATAGAAATGGGTTCTTTGATGAGGCTTTCTGAAAAGGCCGTAGCTCCGGCTCTTTTTTATATTTTCCGTTATCTTGAAAAGCTTTGGAACGTTCCGTCCGGCCAGAAGCAGCCTTTGACTTTCCTTTTTCTTGATGAAGCCTGGCTTTATCTGCAGCATCCTATTTTTGCTCAGTTTATTCAGGAATGGCTCAGAACTTTAAGAAAGAAAAAGGTTTTCTGTATTTTTGCTACACAGGAAGTTAGTGCTGCAAGTAAATCATCATTAAAAGAAACAATAGACCAGCAGTGTCTTACAAAGATTTACCTTGCAGATGAAAGCGCACAGAATCCTGCACTTGCACAAAGCTATTCAGAGTTTGGACTAACTGATTCAGAAATTGTTGCTCTGTCCAATGCCCGAATGAAACATGATTATTATTTCAAAAATCCTCTTGGTTGCCGTATGTTTTCTCTTGATCTTGATGACTTCCAGCTTGCGCTGATTTCCAGTGACCATGAGCTTCTGGACCATATAGAAGAAAAAAATGGTAAAAACACAACAAAAGAACTTGCTTTTGAAATACTGGAAGCAACAAGACAGAAATACAGGAAAATCGGGAAAGACCCTCATCTTCTTGATTATGAAGCTTACCGTGATATGCTGGAATATTCAGAAGGATAAATAATAAATCAGAATGGAGGTTATATGAAAAAGAAAAAATTGGTTGGTATGACATTTTTTGTTATGGGATTTTTTGCAGCACACGGACAGCTATCTAATATAGTACATGACCCTATAAACAATATTCCTATTGTTTCAAACTGGCTTACTGCTATTGATACTCTATATTCAAACTATGATATGGTAATGAATAGCGTTACTCAAATTCAGAATCAATACAGGCAGATTCAACAGGCAATTGAAAATGCAAAAGGTATAGACTGGGAAAATATTAAGTTCGACGGTGATTTTGATATTAGAAATGACATAAAGGATGCTAATAAAAGAGTGAATGACTTGCTTAATGAAGCAGACAGAATCAGAAATACGCTTACTACAACTATCATAAAAGCAGGAAACAAATCGTATTCACTTGCCGACATCTGCGGAGCTGGTGAAGATGGAAAAGATTTTGGTTCCTGCGTTGAAGATGTATTTGGGTTTATGGCTGATAATTTTCGCACTGCTGCAGAGTCTGCTGTTAATCAGCTTACGCCCAGACAGGAAAAGGCTATATGGGAAAAATACGGAATTTCTCCAAAAAATTATTATCTTGTAGCACAGTCTTCAAAGTTTGTCAGGGATAAAGCTCAGGAATGTTTGGGAAAAGTTACTGATGAGGCTAAACAGACAGAAGCACAAATGAGAGCACTTCAGTCTAATTATCTTTTTGAAGCAATCGACTTATCCAGAACTTCTGACAATAACATCTCTGAAGGAGCTGCTAGAGAAATGAGCCTTTATCAGCAGTATCAGATAAATGAAAGTATTAATTCCTTGCGTACTTCAATCAATGATATGGCATCAGCACAAAGTCAAAAAATGCTTTACGATTTGCAGAAGGAAGAAATTGAAGCTTCAGAAAGATTAGCAGAAGAAAGAAGCGAACAGCTTTTTAATGATACGTCAAAGGTTCCGTTTACATTTATGGTAGACCGTTACAAAGAAAGACAGTAAGCAGGAGTTTTTTATGTATAGTGATTGGATTGACCTTCCCATAATCGAAGCTATTGATTATTTTCAGGGTGTTTTTACATATTTTATGAGTTTTTCATTGAAATACAGCCGTGTAATAGGACTTATTGGACTTATTTGGACTGCATTAAAGCTTGTTAATTCCCGAAGCGATATGCGTTCTGCCTGGTGGGACACCTTTTCTAAATGGCTTGTTTTCATTCTTCTTATGAATTTTTATTATGCAGGTACTAACCTTATAAGCCTTATTGCAAATGAAACAGGACTTGAAGCAGGAAGCGGAAAGCAGACTATAATCAGTAATTTTGTTAGCCTTAGAAACAGAATCGAAGCAGATTTGAGGGTTGAGGAAAAATGGTCGCAGGGATTAACGGACATTATTAATGCTGAATTAGGCGTGAATCTTGAATATATCGAACCAGGAACTTCTCTGGATGATTATGTTTCGTCTGTTATAAATCCTACGATTGATAATAACCGTTATCAGTTTTCGACAAGAAAACAGGCTAAGGAGTTTAATGATAAAGTACAGGCTTACTGGAAGTCTCGTCCTGATAACGAAAAAAGTATGTGGGGACAGCAAACTCTTAATGCACTTAATTCTGTTCTTATTATGACTACGCCGGAAGGAAAGGAACTTGATATTACCGGTGCTTATGTTACGGAAAATCCTGAGTTGAACCTTTGGTTAATAGATTCTTCAGGAAAGAAAACTTGTTATTTTTCTGCAAGTGCAATAGGGCGAATCGGATTGCTTATTGCTTCAATCATTCAGGAAAAAGCTAATATGGTTGTTACGGAAATTGTAGACGCTGATGGTAATACCGAATATGAAGTTAGAAATGCTAAATTCTCTATGAAAAGAATTGGAAATTACATTATGTCCTGGATTCTTTCTCTTTGTGTTATAGTTTCAGTTATCTTTGCAATTATTCAGTATGTTATGTGTATTTTGGAGTATATAATCGTACAGGCAATCGGTTCAGCATTCATACCTTTCTATTTGTTTGATGGAACAAAGGATATTCCTAAAAAGCTTGTGCCTGTGTTTATTGGATTTGCTGTAAAAATGCTTGTACAGATAATCTGTCTTATGTTTATAATAAACCTTTTCCTTAATTTTGCTGCTGCGCAGATTTCTCCTACAAGCGGAAACATAACATGGGCATCGTTTTTTGAAGGCCTTTTTATTTGTATATTAGCTTTTATTTTAACATCCAATGCACCTAAAATTGCAATGACTATTCTTACAGGTCAACCTCAATTAAGTATGGGTGAATTTGTTTCTGCTGCCGGAGCTATGGCTGGTGGTGCTATGATGGCAAAAAATGCAGCAGGTTCAATTACTTCACCTGCTAAAGAAGCTGCGAAGAAAAAAGCTCATGATTGGAACGAAAGGCGAGCGGCTTCTAAAGAAGCAATGGGAAATACAAAAAAAGATTTGAAGAAAAACTTTTCTTATGACCCAAATTCAAAATTATCGGAAAAGGAACAGAAGAAGAATTATATGAATGAACATAAAGGAGAAATCAAGGCTGCCGGAAAGAATGCAAGTAATGAGGTCAAATCGCAGCAGAAGGCAAATTATATGGCACATGGCGGTGTAATGGGAAGTGCTGGAAGATTGATGGCACATTATACTGGAGTAGCTGCCGATCTTATGAATCCTAAACAGATGATGCTTGGACAGGGTAGAACTTATCATACTCCAGGTGACAGTATTGATATTCATAGAATTGCGGAAAGAAATCAATCAAAAGATGAAATTTCAAAGTCTCAGGAAGCTGCTGATACAAATGTAAATACTAAGAAAGAAGATTCAAAGAATGAGGTTGTTTCAGATAAACCTAAAGACCCTAAAGTAGGAAATAGAAGTACTGAATAAAAGACCTTGTAAAAATTATTCTGATTTTTCGAGCGAAACGTTTCGCTTTTTGTTTTACTTCAATTAAGTTTTATTCAAATATTTTTCTGCTTTGTTCTAAAACTTTCATTGTGATTTTTTCAGGTACAGTTTCAATAAAGCTTGCCTGGCATTTTGAAGTAAGGAAAAATGTTTGCAGGTTTACAGGATTTATAAATCCTTTTGTTTTTGTTTCTTTTAGTTCAATTGTTCCTTCTATGCTTGTTACAGGGCAGCAGGTTAGGCAGTTTTGTTGTTTTATAGTTTCCTTTTTTGAAATTACGAGATATATGTTTTCCTGTAAATTGATAATATCACCTCTTTCAGGATAAAAAAAACTTTTTTCTGCAGAACACTCTGCTTCTTCTCCGTCAATAAAGAAGTCTACAGGATTTGTGTCTTTACAGCATTCACGCATAAAAGCAATTGAGGGCTTAATTCTGTATGCATCGTCTGCAAATAATTTATAGGCAGAAGCTGCTGATATATTGTATTTTTTTGCAACATCCTTATATTCATGTTTGTGTTCTTTTATGAACTTGCATTTCTTTTCCGGATTCCAAACAGGAAGAATCTGTGGTTCATAGGGAAGTTTTTCATCAGTATAAAAAAGCCATTCGATTGGTGCAATAAGGTGAACCATTGCCGAAATAATTTTATAGTTTGCAGGTCTTTCTCCGGTTCCGATTCTATAAATGGATGCATGGTCAAGTCCGTTTGTTATGCACCATTGACGAAGCTTTCTTTCCTTTATAAGCTTTATTATTTTTTCCTGTGCATAAGTGATTCGACTTGATACTTCTTTTAACATAAACCTAATACTTCCGTTTTCTGCAATATTGCAGTTTATGATTTTATAATAATGCCTGAATTATTTTTTTTCAATCCTGATTCAGTTCGAGTAACTTTATTACTCGTTCTTTCCAGATATAATTTATCGGTTCAAGCAACTGACAGGAAATTGTTGCAAAAACATTGTTTTCTTCGGTTGATTTAAGCTTAGAATGTACTTTGTGTGCCATAAGTATTACGGTCTGTACTGGATTTATAAATGAAAGATGAATGTTGAAGTTTTCTATATTTTTAAATGCAGGATTTTCAAACGGTGTAATTATGCAGATTCCGTGAAATGAAACATCGAGTATGGCACACGGTTGAATTATCCTTGCTGTTTCTGAAAATATTTTTTGTTCAAGTGATTTAAGTCCGAAGGTAGTAAAGTTTGTTTTACCTACTGATATACGAGGCTCCTTCCTTCGTCCGTATTTTTCATCCTGATATTCAAGAAAAGAAAGCTTTTTCTGAAATTCAGAAAAAAAATCATCTGTACTAACAATATCTGTCTGAATATAATCCTGTCCGGCTTCCGTCACAAGCAATTCTGTTTTTGACGTTTCGGGTATTTCCGATTTTCCTTTATACAAAATGTTCAGTAATACTTTATCTCCATTATTAAAGCTTTCCGTACCTGAATAATTAAAAAGTAATGTATTTTTTTCTGATTTAATCAGAATACAATTTATGTTGAAAACATCTTTTATTATATTCATTGAGATTATTCCTGAATCAATTAAAAACTCTTTTGTAATTGTCATAAGATTCTGTTTCCTTTTGGGCAGTATTTATTGAATAAATATATAATGTTATCCTTATAAGCCTGATTGCTTTCTATGAGTGCTGCCAGCTTTTCCCAGAACTCTATCTTAATTCTGAACGGTGCGTATTTATCATTTCTTGTGAGTATGAATATAGCGTGTTTAAGATTGTCAATTTTTCGTCCTTTTGCCTTAAAAATTACATACAGAGGTTCATCTATTCCAGGTAGATAAATCGGATCTCCGTCATTACTGTTCTGATAACCTGTTACAAGGTATGCCCGCCTGAAATTACTGAAGTTATAAAAAAGTGCGGTAACGGACCTTGAAGCAAATCTAAAAACAATAACACCTTTTTCTGTATTTTCTTTCGGAATATCAGTTACAAGCCCCTGTGCATAAAGAGTGTAGGAGAAGGAATCTGCTGAATAAGGAACGTTTACTTCTACCGGTTTTCTCATAGTGATATTATATCTGCTTTATTACAGTAAAACAATATTGACAAAATAGAAAAAACAATATTGCTAAAAAAGATTATTGCAGTTATAATATAGTCAGCCATACAAACCCGTTAACCTGTATGGCAGTTTCTGTTAGAAACGTTTTAATGTGCCCGATTAAAAACCTTTCTTTCGGTACTCCTAGATTGAGAGGCCGGACACATTAATAAAGGAGGAAAGTATCTGTTCCTCCTGAAAAATTTATTGAAAGGAGGAACAGATATGAGTTCCTTAAACAACGAAAAACCTTATGAAAACAAATTATCCGAGAAAGAATTCAACGGCTATTTTGTTCCAAGCCACAGCGCAAAACTAATCAGAGAAAGTATTGAAAACAATACGGCACCTTTTCTTCCAGACAGTTCGGGAGTAATAAAAGCTAAACCGATTTTCAATGGCAACAAAGGCTTCTGTCTTACTGCAAAAGACCTTATTCCTCTGCAGATTATTCAGGGTGAGAACTCTAATGTTGTAGTTACTTTTAATACAGTAAATAAAGCTGGCATTAAAATTAAGGAAGGCGAAAAAGGATTCTTTTATAACTATCAGAAAGAAGATAAGAGTGTAGGTGTAAGTCAGTACTTCTTCCCAGAGCAGACAGAAAATCCTGAGAAAATAAAAGAGTTTGTAAATCCTAGAATTGCAAAAGGAATTAAACTTCTTACTCCTGATAAAACTGTTGAAATAAAATCTTCTGAACCTGACCAATATCTTGGTGCCTATTTGGCAGCTTGTAAAACTGGTGCAACCGTAAAGGTTTCTCCTGAAATTGCAGAGCAGTTCAAGCAGAATGTTATGCCTATTTTAAAAAATCAGACTTCAATCCATAAAAATAAGGAAATGGACAGCTTAAGTGACCTTATGTTTAAGTCAGAGAGAAATGCCATAGATATTACTACCTCAATGCAGAAAGAAAAGGGCCAGCAGCAGTCAAAATCTCAGGAACAACAGAAACCTCAGAAAAAACAACACAAAGAAGTTGAAAGAGATTTCAGTTAAGTCAATTTCAAAAAACACGGTGAAGGTTATTCGATTTCAGAAAACTTTTCTGGAAAAGGATAACCTGATTTTTTATAAGATTAATGGAGAATAAAATGGCAGATAATAATGCAAACGAGCAGAAAAGAAATATTTACAGTTTTTCACCCTTTGGATATGAAGGTGCATTGGTAACAGTTGAAACAGATTTAAGAAGAGGTATTCCAGCTGTTGATATTGTCGGACTTGCAGATGGAGCGGTAAAGGAAGCTCGTGAACGAGTTATGGCTGCTTTTAGAAACTCCGGCTTTGAGTTTCCGCAGGAAAGAGTTTTAATGTCATTAAGCCCTGCTGATTTAAAAAAAGAGGGTGCAAGCTTTGACCTTGCAATGGCGGTTTCAATTTTGAATGAACAGAATAATTATCAGGGAGAACCTGTTTTAGTTTTAGGTGAGCTTGAACTTTCTGGAAATGTGCGACCTGTTAGAGCTGTACATGCTGCTGTTGAAAGTGCTGTAGCAGCAGGAATAACAAATGTAATTGTTCCTGCAGCAAACGTAGAGGAAGCGCTGGCTGTTCCTGGCTCAAAGGTCCGTGGCGTTTCAAGCCTTTCAGAGGCGCATACAATTCTTAAAAATAATGAACTTTTTAACGAAACTACTCAGGATAACCGTTTTTCGAAGGAAGTTGTATTTGATGAAAAACTGATTGATGAAGCAATTGATGTTTTGGAATCAAAGTATGATGGACACTCAGCTCTTGATGGTCACTATGATACAGCACGTGCTATCGAAATCGCAATTGCAGGAAAGCATAATTTACTTCTTACTGGTTCACCTGGATGTGGAAAAACAATGCTTTCGCAGCATTTAATTCCAGCACTTACTCCAAAACTTACTAATGAAGAAAGTCAGTCTACAACACGTATTTGGTCTCTGGCAGGGCTTATGAAGCCAAGTGATGGAATAAAGAAAGATGCACCTTTTAGGATGCCTCACCAAACTGCAAGTATTGAAGGTATTTGTGGAGGCGGACCAAACTGTAGACCTGGTGAAATAAGCCTTGCGCATAATGGTGTTTTGTTTCTTGATGAAGCTGCTGAATTCAGAAGTTCAGTATTACAAATGCTTAGGGTTCCGGTTGAATCTAAACAAATTACTCTTTCACGAGCAGGACGGGTTACAAGTTATCCATCAAATTTTCAGCTGGTTATGGCAACAAATCCGTGCCCGTGCGGCTGCTTAGGTAGTCACGATAAAATCTGTCTTGATAGTGAAAAAAGTATTGACCTTTATTGGAAAAAATTTTCAGCTCCGCTTTTGGATAGAGTTGAGATAAGACAATACGTTGAAAGAAATGAAAATGATACCAGAAAAATAACTGTAAATGAAATGAGAAAGCATATTGAAAATGCATTCCGTATTCAACGTGAAAATCCTCATTATAATTCAAATCTGTCTCCTGAAGAAATTGCTGAAAAATGTAAGCTTAATGATGAGTGTCAAAGTTTTATTGACAGTAAAGATGATATATCTCCAAGAGGAAAAGCAAATACTCTTAAGGTTGCCCTTACAATTGCAAATATGGATAACCGTAGAGAAATTGCTATTGATGATTTAAAGGAAGCTTTTAATCTCAATCATAATATACAAGATAGACTTATGGGAAAAGAACAGGCAAAAACAGAGGAACGGTATGCCAAAAACGAAGAACTGTATGGTAATAAAATTGAGCCTGTAAAGCTTAATTCTGTAACAATTGATTTGACCGGCAAAAATGAACAGCAGCAATCTGCAGTGATTCAAAGTGAACAATTAAAAGAGAATCAACAAGTAGCTACAGTTCAAAGCCTCGTAGAACCTACAACAATCACTGTTAACGGTAAAGAAAGAAATTGTCCGGAAGGAATTCTAAAGGCTCTTGAATCGGCTATAAAAAAGAATGACGGCCTTATTGAAGAATACAATAAGCTTACTGATGACTATAACATTCTTGCAGATAAGTATGAAAAGCTTGTTGACCAGCAGCAATCTAAAAATCATAACAAACAAACTGGATATTCAGACTAAAAAACTGATTTTATACAAGGAGAAATATATGAAACTTGAAATCTTTAAATCATCATACGGATATTATAATTTAAGAACTGTTGACGGACGTCCAACAGAAGAAATGGTTAATTATCTTAAAAGCAATGGCTATCGTTGGTCAAAGAATAATAATTGCTGGTATCCAGCAACGGCCGAAGCTAAAAATGCAAATCTACATGATGATTTTGTTGTAGATTTTGAAGAAAGATTTTTTGGTACAGGTATTTCTCCTGAAACAAATCAAATGGATGTTGTTGATAAGCTTGTTGACGAGGCCACTGATTTCCAACTGGACCATGACAAAATCAAAACAATTTCACAGGGCATAAAGGAGAATGTTGTTTCTGAAAAAATTGTCAAGCTTGAAGAACTGATTAAAGACCTTCAGGAAGCGCACAAGCGTGACCTGGAAAAAATTGCACGTCTCGAAAATGAGCTTGCAGGTAGTCATAATGAAGATGCTCTTGCTGATTTTTATACAATGCAGGAGCAGCAGGAGCTTGATGAAGAGGCTGAATGGGAACGAGAGTACGCTCTCACTGAAGAAGAGGAACAAGAAATTATCGAAGAAGCAGATGAAGAAAAAACACAGAAAAATGATGATTCATTAATTATCAATGCTTCTGAATTATTCGATGCAGCTGATAGACTTGCTCGTGAAGATGAGCCGGCTGCAGAACATGATTTCCTTGCTGCAAAAAAAGAACCTTACACATCAGAAGAGCTTGCCGTTACAATGGAAGAGCTTTCTATCGTAAAATCCATCCTACCTACTACACAGTATGTTACAACTCTCCGCTTGTCTCAAGGTGAAGAAGGCGATTTCTTCAAACAGAAAATAAAGGATATTGCGGCCGCTGTTTTAAATGCCCCAAAAATTGGAAATACTAATGGATTGGAAGAGCATCCGCTTGCTATACGTTATTTCCATCCATCAGGAACAGAAACTCTTGTTTGTGAGATTGGTAAAGATGGTGAAGCTTTTGGATTCCAGTGTTTAAACGGTAATTATGAAATGGCAGAATGGGGTTACATTGACATTAATGAAGTAAAAAATATTCGCGGAATGGAAATTGATTATCACGTTCCTGCAGGAATGACAATTGAACGCTGGCTTTATAAAGAACATCCTGATATGTTTACAGAATATTCAAGTTTTACAGAACAACAAAACGGTCAAATTTATGAAGAAGATTTTGACAAAAAAACAATTGAAAATGATGAAGCTTATGCAAAAGAATTAGCCGACTGGATTATTCAGCACGGACTTGAACATTCTACAGAACAAGAAAATTTTCACGTATCATTTGATGATATTCTTGAATACACAAATACTCCTGCAGAATGGCTTAAAAATGCAAACAATATTCAACTTATAAATGAAGCATTGGAAGGACATAATGATAATGAACTTTTAGAATATAATCCTGATGAAAATGAGGGTGAAGAATTCAATCTTCATCTCTGTTCTAATTCTGATGAAAAAGGAGAAAACCCTCTTTTTAAATTTGATGAAAAAAAATCAAGATGGGTAAGAAAAACTGATGAAGAACTTGAAAATGAGCTTAATCTGGA